>SXGQ01881421.1_pt1 | contig 19040 bp, 8 predicted proteins | sample 3178371 | NCBI WGS metagenome assembly SXGQ01 (sample SAMN11356859, study PRJNA531348) | freshwater metagenome | isolation source: freshwater sample F1-20 | place: China: Fuxian Lake, Yuxi | collected 2017-12-25 | reverse complement strand
TTATGAGTCCCCTGCTCTCACCGCTGAGCTACGGGCCCGATGAGCAGGCAGTTTAGCCGATGCACGCCACCGCCGTTGAAGCGAGGCCCGGCTACTCGACAGCCGGCTTCGCCGCCGCCGGATCGACCCTCTTCAGCAGCCGGAAGAAGTCGCTGTCGGTCGTGAACACGACCGTGCTGTCGCCACCAAGCGTCTTTTTGTACGTGTCGAGCGTCTGGATGAATGCGTAGAAGTCGGCCGCCTGCGGACTCGAGGCATACGCCTTGGCATAGACAGCGGAGGCCTGGGCGTCTGCCGCACCCTTGATCTCCTGCACCTTGCGGTAGGCATCGGACTGGATCCGCTGCAGGTCCTTGTCGCGTCGCCCCTCGATCTTGGCCGCCTCGCCCGCTCCCTCCGAACGGAACCGCTCCGCGATCTGCATCCGCTCCGAAATCATCCGGTCGTAGATCTTCTCGATCACGCCTTCCTTGTAGTTCACCCGCTTCACGCGGACGTCGAGCAGCTCGATCCCCCAGAGCCCCATCTTCGGAGTGGCGGCCGCGAGGATCTCCCGCTCGAGCTCCTTGCGGCCGAACCGGATCGGCGGCAGCGTGCCGACCGTCGCGGACGCCTCCGCGATCGTGGCATCCTGTTCGGGCGTGCGCGACTTGTCGGACCGCACCAGCTCGATCAGATCGTGCCGAGCGACCACGTTGCGGGTCTCGCTGCCGATGATGTCGTCGATCCGTGAAAGCGCACTGCGCTCGTCGCGAAGGCTCTGAAAATAGACGAGCGGATCGACGATCCGCCACCGGGCGAAGGTGTCGACCACAACGTAGAGCTTGTCGCGGGTGGTCATCTCGTTGGGGATGCCGTCCCACTCGAGGATCCGCTTTTCGAACCGGTTGGCCTGCTGGATGAATGGCACCTTGAAGTAGAGCCCCGCCCCCGCGCCCTCGCCGGAGTTGGAGTTGATCGGGCTGCCCACCGGCCGGCCAAACTGCGTGAGCACCACCTGCTCGGTCTGCTGCACCGTGTAGGCGCAGCCGAAGATCAGCACCGCGGCCGCGAGGCCGGCGATCGCGCCGAGCGGTGAGAAGAGCCAGTCGGCGATCCGCCGTGCCCACTGGAGGAGTGGATGGTTGATCGGAAGCGAGTTCATTCGGCCACCCCCTTTCCCTGCCCAAGTCTTGGTGCCGGCAGGCTCATCAGCGGCAGAAACTGCCGCGCGTCTTCGTCGAGAATGATCTTGCCTCCGAGTCGCGGGAGCACCTCGGCCATCGTCTCGAGATAGAGCCGCTGCCGCGTCACCGCCGGGGCTTTTTCATACTGTTCGAGGAGCGCCTTGAATCGGGCGACGTCGCCCTCCGCCTCGTTCACCCGCTTCAGCGCGTAGCCCTCCGACTCGCGGAGCTTCCGCTCGGCTTCACCGCTGGCCCGCGGCACGACCTTGTTGTATTCGCCGTTGGCCTGGTTGATCATCTGCTCCCGCTCCTGCTGCGCGCGATTGACCTCGTCGAAGGACCGCTGCACGGCCGTGGGCGGATGAACGTTCTTGAGCTGCACCTGCTGCACCCGCAGGCCCATCTTCAAATCCTGCACGAGGCCCGTGAGCTTGGCGATGGCGTCGGTCTCGATGCCCTGGCGGCCGATGGTGAGCACCTCGTCCACCGTCCGGTCGCCCACAACCTCCCGCATCACGCTCTCGGCGAGATCGCGGAGCGTGGGGCCGGGTTCACGCATGTTGAAGAGATAGGCCTCTGGATCGGCGATCTCGTACTGCACGACCCATTCGACGTGGGCGGCGTTGAGGTCGCCCGTCACCATGTCGCTCTCCCGCGACTGCTCCACCGAAACCTGATCGGGGTTCGAGGCGCCGGACGAGCCGAAACCAAACTCCATCTTGAGTTGTCGCTTCACCGGCAGGATCGTGACCGTGTCGACACCGAACGGAAATTTGAACCGCAGGCCGGGCCCCACCGTACCCACATAGCGGCCGAACCGCTGCACCACGCCCACACTCTCCGGGCCGACGGTGTAGACGCCACGGGCGAGGCCGGCGACCACGAGAATGAGGATCGCGAGGGCCGCGGGGCCCCGGAAGTCGAAGCCGCCGGGGCCGACGCCGCGATGAATGGAGAATGGCTGGCCGGGGCCGGGCATGGGAGTGCAGACCTGCGGGGAATTGCTGGGAAAAGGTCGGATGACCGATATACTGTATTACCCTCGCCAAGCCGTCGCGTCGAATCGCGGAAAACCAACGGCCCCCGTGGGATTTTCAGGAGAACAGGTGCCGCATGCCGCGCTTGCGTTTGCCCATCGCCGCCACGATTCTCCTCCTGGCCGGTCGGTGCGGGCTTGCCGCGGGCCCCGATTTTGCCCGGGAGGTTCGGCCCGTCCTCTCGAATCGCTGTTTCAAGTGCCACGGTCCGGACGCCGAGCGGCAGGAGGCCGGCCTGCGGCTTGACCTGCGGGAGGCGGCGATGGCCGAACTCGACAGCGGCACGCGGGCGATCGTCCCCGGCCATCCCGACGACAGCGAAGCCGTGGCCAGGATCACGAGCGACGACCCCGATCTGGTGATGCCTCCGCCCCACACCAAGGTGTCGCTCACGGAGGACGAAAAACGAATCCTCACCGAATGGATCGCGGCGGGTGCCGAATACAAGGAGCACTGGGCGTTCGTGAAGCCGACGAAGCCCACGGTGCCCACGCCCGCCAACACGACATGGCCCCGCAATGACATCGATCGCTTCGTCCTCGCGAGACTCGAGCAGGAAGGCCTCACCCCCGCGGCCGAGGCCGACAAGGCGATTCTCTGCCGGCGGGTCTTCCTCGATCTCATTGGCATCCCGCCGTCACCGGCCGAGCTCGACGCCTTCCTGGCCGACAAGTCGTCGGACGCCTACGAGAAACTCGTCGACTCCCTGCTCGACAGCCCCCGCTACGGCGAACGCTGGGCCCGCCGCTGGCTCGATCTCGCCCGCTATGCCGACACCAACGGCTATGAGAAGGATCGCGAGCGGTCGATGTGGCCCTGGCGCGACTGGGTGATCCGGGCCCTCAACGAAGACATGCCGTTTGATCGGTTCACGATCAGGCAGATCGCCGGCGATCTGCTCCCCGGTGCCACCACCGACGATGTCATCGCCACGGGTTTTCACCGCAACACGATGTTCAACGAGGAGGGGGGGATCGACCCGCTCGAGTTCCGCTTCCAGGCGATGGTCGATCGCGTCGGCACCACGGGTGCGACCTGGCTCGGTCTGACCACGGCCTGCGCCCAATGCCACACCCACAAGTTCGACCCGATCCTCCACACGGACTACTACGGGCTCATGGCGCTGCTCAACAATGCCGACGAGCCGCTCTGGACCAGTCCGAGTCCGGAACACGCGGCCCGACAGGCCGCCATCAGGCGGCAGATCGAGGAGGCTTGGAGCAGCCTGCCCGGCAAGTGGCCGGCGACCGCGGAGCCCGCCGGTGGCATGGCGGCGCGGTTCGCCGCCTGGAAGCGGGAAGAGGCAGAGCGGGCGATCGACTGGCGGATCTGCCGGCCAACCGCGATGGAGTCAAACCTCCCGCATCTCGTGCTGCAGGACGACGACTCGGTGCTCGTCAGCGGCGACATCACCAAGAGCGACACCTACACGCTGACGCTGCCGCCGTCGCGAAAGCCGGTGCGGGCCCTGCGGCTGGAGGCTCTGCGCGACCCGAGCCTGCCGGGACAGGGCCCCGGCCTGACCTACTACGAATGGCCCCGGGGCGATTTCTTCCTGTCGGAGATCGAGTTCACGGCAAAGGGCGGCAGGGTTCCGGTCGCGAAGGCCACCGACTCCTTTCATGCCAGGGCGGCCGGCCGCGCCGGGGATACCGCGGCCAAGGCGGTCGACGGGGAGATGTCGACCGGCTGGAGTGCGAACGGCGAGTTTGGCCGCGACAACTCGGCGGTGTTCCAGTTCGCCAAGCCCGTGCCGGCTGGTGTGTCGTTGGTGGTGACGCTTCGCTTCGAGCGGCACTTTGCCTGCGGTCTGGGCCGCTTTCGGATCGCGGTGACCGATGACGAGGCCGCCGAGTCGCGTGGTCGCTCCGCCGACGTGGAGGCCGTGCTGGCGAAGTTGCCGGGGAAACCCACGCCGGCGGAGAATGACGTGCTGGAGCGGGGCTTTCTCGAGTCGGCGCCGGAGCTGACAGGGCATGTGCAGGCGATCCGGACGCTGGAGTCCAGCCTCGGCGAGGGAGTCAGGACGCTCGTGCTGCGGGAGCGGCCCGACGACAACCCCCGCAAGACCTTCCGGCATCATCGTGGCGAGTTCACGCAGCCCAAGGAGGAGATCGCCCCGGCAACCCCCTCCTTCCTGCCCCAGCTCCCGGCAGAAGCGCCCGCGAACCGGTTGGCGCTGGCCCGGTGGCTCGTCTCGCCGGACAACCCGCTCACGGCTCGTGTCGTCGCAAACCGCAACTGGCAGGCGTTCTTCGGCCGGGGAATCGTCTACACCCTGGAGGACTTTGGCTACCAGAGCCCTCCGCCGTCGCATCCGCAGTTGCTCGACTGGCTCGCCACCACGTTCACGGACGACCTGGGCTGGTCGGTGAAACAGCTCCAGCGCCTGATCGTGACCAGCGCCACCTACCGTCAGTCGTCGACGGCCACCCCCGCGCTGGCGGAACGTGATCCGCAAAACATCCTCCTCGCCCGTGGCCCCCGGGTGCGGCTCGAGGCCGAGGTGATCCGCGACTCGATGCTCAAGGCGGCCGGGCTGCTCTCGGACAAGATGTATGGGCCCGGTGTCCGTCCGCCGCAGCCGCAGGGGGCGACCGAGGCGGCGCATGGCGATGCCAAGTGGGAGCCCAGCGGCGGGGAAGACCGCCATCGCCGGAGCATCTACACGTTTCAGAAAAGGACCGCCCCGTTCGCGATGACGACCACCTTCGACGGGCCCACGGGCGAAGCCTGCATGCCCCGGCGGGATGTCTCCAACTCCGCCCTGCAGGCGCTCGCGCTGCTCAACGATCCCATGTTCGTGGAGGTGGCCCAGGCCATGGGCCGGGCCGCGATGACGGCCGGCCCCGACGACGCCGCCCGGCTCCGCGAACTCGCCCGGCGGGTGCTCTCTCGGGAGTTTGCGGCCGACGAACTCGCGGCCATGACCGACTACCTCGCCGAACAGCGGCGGCGGCTCGCGGCCGGCGAGATCGACCCTCGGCAACTCGCCGGAGGCGATGGGCCCGAAACGGTCGAGCGGGCCGTCTGGATGCTCGCCGCCCGAACCGTCATGAATCTCGACGAGTCGATCGTCAAACAATAAGGGGTCATCATGCGGCACCTGCTCGACATCACCCGGCGGCATTTTTTCCAAGACTGCGGCATCGGCGTCGGAAAGATCGCCCTGGCGGGGCTGCTCGCGGAATCGCTGCCGGCCTCGGCCGGCACGGGTGGCATCGCCGCGCCGCCGTCGCCCCTGAGCCCCCGGCCGCCCCATTTTCCCGGGCGGGCGAAGGCGGTGATCCAGCTCTTCATGGCCGGGGCCCCGAGCCAGCTCGATATGTTCGACTCCAAGCCGAAGCTCGCGGCGATGGAGGGCAAGCCGATTCCCCCCGAGGTGATCGGTGGCCAGCGGTATGCGTTCATCCGTCCGGACGCCGCGGTGCTGGGTCCGCAGTTCGGCTTCTCACAGCATGGCCAGAGCGGAGCCGAGCTCTCCTCCGCGCTTCCGCACCTCGCGAAGGTGGTCGATGACATCGCGATCGTGAAGAGCTGCCGCACCGATCAGTTCAATCACGCACCTGCGCAGATTTTCATGAACTGCGGCTTCGCGCAGCCCGGCCGGCCGAGCATTGGTTCATGGGTGAACTACGGCATCGGCAGCGAGAGTCGCGACCTGCCGGCCTTCGTCGTGATGAGCACCGGCGCCGGCATCAGTGGCGGTGCCGCCAACTGGTCGAGCGGATTTCTCCCGAGCGTCTACACGGGGACACGGTTTCGCAATGCGGGCACGCCGATCCTCAACGTGGATTCCCCCGGCGGGGCCGACCGGCGTCTGGCCGAAGACACGCTCGCGGTGATCTCATCGCTCAACCGCCGTCGGGCGGCGGTCGATGGCGATCCCGAGATCGCCACGCGGATCGCCAGTTATGAGATGGCCCACCAGCTGCAGACGTCCGCCCCTGAACTCATGAACCTCGCCGAGGAGACGCCCGAAACGCTCGCCTTGTACGGCTGCAAACCGGCGGAGGCAAGCTTCGCCCGGGCCTGCCTGATCGCCCGCCGGCTGGTGGAGCGGGGGGTGCGATTCGTCACGATCTATCACGAGGGCTGGGACGGGCACTCCGACGTGGCCGGCAACGTGAGGGAAAACTGCGCGAAGACCGACCAGGCGAGCGCGGCGCTCGTGACCGACCTCAAGCGGCGGGGCATGCTCGACAGCACGCTCGTCGTGTGGGGGGGAGAGTTCGGGCGGACACCGATGGTGGAGGCGAGTGCCGTGCTGAATCGGTCCAAGGGTCGCGACCACCATCCCAATGCGTTCACGATGTGGTTGGCCGGCGGCGGGATCCGGGGTGGTGTCACGTATGGCGAAACCGACGAACTCGGCTTCCACATCGCCCGCGACGAGGTTCATGTGCACGATCTCCAGGCGACGATCATGCATTGCCTCGGGCTCGATCACGAGCGGCTGACCTACCGCTACCAGGGCCGTGACTTCCGGCTCACCGACGTGCACGGGCACGTGGTCAAGGGAATCCTCTCCTGAGTAAGATAGGCTGAGGGGCTGGTTTCGCCGGTGACGAGTCGCCGGCACCCCCCCTCCTTGTCGCTCCGGAGATTTCGATGCCCGCGCTCCTGGTTTCCGTCGTGTTGCTCGCATTCGCCTTCACGGCTCGTGCCGACGACCGGTGGCTCGTCGTCGAGGGGGGCCATGGGCCCGGCGCGGGCAAGCACGTCGTGTTGGTGAGCGGCGACGAGGAGTATCGCAGCGAGGAAGCGCTCACGCAGCTGGCGAGGATCCTCGCGAAGCACCACGGCTTCACCTGCACGGTGCTCTACGCGATCGATCCGGCGACCGGTGAGATCAGCCCCAACACCGGCGACAACATCCCGGGCCTCGAGTCGCTGCGGACGGCCGATCTGATGGTGATCGCCACCCGGTTCCGGAACCTGCCCGATGAACAGATGAAGGAGATCGACGACTACCTGCGGGCCGGCAAGCCCGTGATCGGGATGCGGACGGCGACGCACGCCTTCAACATCCCCGTGGAGAGGGCCTACGCGCACTACGGCAACGGCTACGCGGGCGGGAAGAAGGAGTGGACCGACGGCTTTGGCCGTGCGGTGCTCGGCGAGAGGTGGATCAATCACCACGGCCACCACGGCCACGAGAGCTCCCGCGGTCTGCTCGCTGCCGCCGCGAAGGATCACCCCATTCTCCGCGGCATCGCCGACGGTGATATCTGGGGACCGACCGACGTCTACGGCGTGCGGCTGCCCCTTCCCGGAGACTCACAGCCGCTCGTGCTCGGGCAGGTGCTCGCCGGCATGAAACCGGAGTCGCCGCCGGTGTCCGGGGGCAAGAACGATCCGATGATGCCAGTGGCATGGGTGAAGACCTACGCCGTGGAAGGCGGGCCGACCGGCCGAGTGTTCACGACGACGATGGGAGCGGCGACCGACCTCGCCTCCGAGGGGCTCCGGCGGCTGCTGGTCAATGCCTGCTACTGGGCGACGGGGCTCGAGGGGCAGATTCCGGAGAAGTCGGTCGTCGATGTCGTCGGCACCTACGAGCCGACGGCGTTCGGATTCAACGGCGGCAAAAAGGGACTGAAGCCCGCCGATCTGCGGTGATCGACCCCTCGTGTCGCCTGGAGATCAGCCATGCCTGCCTCGCCTCAGGGTGATCGGAGTGACGAACGGCTCACGGAACTGGCCCGTTACCACGACTACCGCTACGCCTCCAATCCGCTCTCCGACGGCACGCTGGCCGGGGTGCCCGCCGGTCGCTGGGCCGCCGAACTGCACGAACGCGGGCCGACCAGAACGCTGCCGCTGGATTCGAGCGTGTCGCTCGGTGTGATCGGGCCGGCCACCACGCCGAGCCTGTGCGCCAACTTCGTCCACATCGGTCCGGGGGATGCGCACGTCACCGACGTCAACGCGACGAGCCAGCTGTTCTTCGTGATGCGGGGGACGGGATCGACGCGGCTCGGCGACGGCACCGAGTATGCGTGGCACACGGGCGACCTCTTCACGCTGCCCGCCCGCAGCCGGGCGCAGCATGCCGCGGCCGAGGATGCCGCCCTTTACTGGGTGCACGACGGGCCGCTGCTCCGCTACCTCGGCGTCGAGGCCCATGAGCCCAGGTTTTCACCGACGATCTACCGCCGTGCGGAGATCATGCAGACGCTCGACACGATCATCCGTGATCCGTCGAGCGCGACGGCGAACCGGCTCAGCGTGCTGCTCGGCAGCCGGCTCTTTCCCCAGACGATGACGATCACGCATGTCATGTGGGCGATGTTCGGCCTCCTGCCGGTGGGGGCCGTGCAGGCCCCCCACCGCCACCAGTCCGTCGCCATCGACCTCGTCGTGGACGCGAAGCCCGGGTGCTACACGCTCGTCGGCAAATCGCTCGACAAGGAAGGCCGCGTCGCGGAGGGCCAGCGATTCGACTGGCACCCCAGCTCCGTGTTTGTCACTCCCCCTGGGCTCTGGCATTCCCACCACAACGAATCGGGCTTCCCGGCCCACGTTCTCCCGATTCAGGACGCGGGCCTGCACACCCATCTGCGGACGCTCGACATCCGCTTCGCCAAGAGCCTCGCGGGGGGCGCGTGCGAGGTCATGGATCACGCCGGCTGAAGACGGTCAGGCAGGCTTGTCCGTTGGACCCGATCCCTGCCTTCCCGACGCGATGGCAAGGATCGTATGCCGATCACGTGCGACGCCAGTAGATGTTGGAGGACGTCGTCATCGGGCTTCCGCCGTTGACGGCCACCACGCCCGTGAGTGTGCCATTGATCTCGAGACGGTAGATCCCCAGTGGGTTCGTCAGCCGGCTCGGCAGCGTGAGGGTGTAGTTCGCCCCGGTCCCTGTCAGCGTGGCGCCCTTGAGCGACACTGCTCTCGACCCAAGAAAGAGACGGAGAGAAGCCAGCGTAAAGTTTCCGACCGGCACGTTGAACCGGATCTGAATCCGGTTCACCGGGCCTGCATACGCCGGAGCTGTGGCAACGCTCGTGCCGAAACCCGGCGGGGCGTTCGGCGGTGAGGCCGCAAATGCCGCGATGCCGGCGTTGATCACGATCGGCCCTGAAAGCGTGAAGGGTGCTGCCAACGGAGATGATGCGTTGCCAGCGCGATCCGTGATGAGTGACCCACCCAGGTTCAACGAGGTGATACTCAGTGATGACGTCGATTGACCGATGCTCACGGTATACCTGAATTGTAACTGCGTGACGCCTGCAGAAACGGGCGTAACGAGGGAGGCTGTGCCGCCGTTATTGAGTGAGAGAGTCGGTGTCGTGCCGCTGAGATAGATAGGCTCGCTGAAGGAGACCGTGAAGGTCACGACGTCGCCAGGGCCATACGTTGTACGGTCGGCTGCCACATTGGTGACTTGAGGCCCGGTCTGATCGACCACCCACTTGGCACCGTTGCGCCAGGTCGCGATGTTGCCGGCTCGATCAGTTTCGCGGACCTCGATCGCTCCCGGGATGTAGACACCCGGAGCGAGGGTGAAACTGCCGTTCGGCGCGGTGGTTCCACCGCTGACCCAAGCGCCGCTGTTGATGCGATACTCCCATTTGTCGATCCCGGTCTGGCCGGTTGCCGTGTTCTGTTCCTCGAGGCCGGTGACATTCACGGTGCCGACGCGAGTGATCTTGTCATTCGTGTATGGAATGCCTGTGTAGGGTGAAAACCCGGGCGTCGTGTCGTTGGCAAGCCGGCTGGTAATCGCCGAGATGCTCGTATCCAACGTCACGGTGACGGCATTTCCACCGGAGGTCGTCGTGAGTTGCCTCCAGGGCGGTGCGACGCTGTAGTTTCCGGCCAGATCCTGTTGGCGAACGACAACTCCGCTCCCAGTTGCCGGATTGTAGGTGCCGTTCGGCAGGTTGAACGAGGTTCCGGTGGCCACGAGCCACGGCCCAGTGACCGAGTTGGTCACCGAACTGTAGGTCAGGTTGTATTCAAGCAAGCCCTCGACCTCGATACCGGTTACCGTGACCAACGAGTTGCTCGTGATCCCGCTGCCGGCCCCACCAGTTTCCGAGATTGATGCGGCCGTCGGCAACGCCGGCGCGGCAACGTCTATCGACCACGGTATGGCATTGGAGCCGATCGAACTGACGATTCCACCCCAGTTCGTCTGTCGTACCTGGACCTTGCCAATCGCATAGGCCGCGACAGAAGAGTTGGTCGCTAGTTGAAATGACGCGGTTCCGGTCGCGGAAATGGCTCCGCCGGGACGCCAGCCGGAGCTCACACCCCCCGCGTATTCATACTGGTATTCCCACGTCGTGCCGAACTTCGTGTCGAGACCCGAAACCGATACGCTACGGTTCGAGGTGATGCCGTCCGAGGGACTCACGCTGACGTCGTTGAAGGTGTCGACCGATAGTGCCAACACCGGGGTGAGGGGGGCCGTAGCGGTCGTCGAAATGACGATTTGAGCGCCTGGCAGGTTGTTGCTGTCACTCACCAGTGGCGGGAGTGTCACGTTTGCGTTCAGATAGCCGGGAGCAGCCGGTCCGGACCATGTGTAGCGAATTCCGGCCCCGGGGGTGATGCCCGCGATGGCGTAGTTGAGATACGAACCGTTAGTCGTATCGGTTGGGTTCACGCGGTACTGGAACAGCAGGATGTTCGTGGGGGTGGCCACCTCGGCACCAGTGGAATCAACGTACAGCCCACTCCACACTGCCGTCGCATTCGTCGGCTGCGTGTCCAACGACAAGTAGGGATTCGGCCCGGAGGCGACACTCACGACCTTGTCGAACATGACCCAGATCTTGACGACGTCACCGGCGTAGTAGGTACCCGCAGGTGTGGGCGAGGTGACCTGCAGCACCCTCGGGGCTGCAGCGATCACAATCGCCTTTGTCGCCGCCAGGGAGCCGGCAGCTCCTGGCGCGGAAACGCCAAGCACGGCTGCGTTACCGGCAAGATCGTCAATGGCGCCGCCGTTCAGTTGCAGCGCCGACACAGAAGAGACGTCGAGGTCTTGGAGGCCCGTGTCGTCACCGACTTGCACGACGTAGTTGAACGTGAGTGTATTGGTGCCACTGCCAGCGATGTATGTCGCCACACGACCTGACGCCGAGTTGAGTCCCAGCGTCGGCACACCCGTGACATAGACCGGTTCACTGAACGTCACCGTAATCGGAACGACTGGTCCACCGAGGTAGTAGGTACCATCGGGCGCCGTTGACGAAACGCCCGCCACGGCGACGGTCGGCGACTCCGTGTCGATCAGGATCGTCCGGAAGGCGACGAGCGATTGCTGGGCAGGCGCGGGCCCGCCGGGAGGGGCGTTGAGCGTGTTGACGGCAGCATTGCCCGCCTGGTCCTCGATGAAGCCGGATCCTACATCGATCGCATTGGCGGTCGTGTAGTCCAGGCCAGTCGCCGGTGTCTGATCGCCGGCTTGGACGGTGTACGAAAAGTGGGCGATGCGGGCATCCAGCGGGTCGACCATGGTAAAGGTCGCGACTCGGGCAACCGTTCCAAAACGGTTCGTGACGTTGATTGCGATCGTCGGGAAGCCCATCACGCGAATCGGCTCGTCGTACTGCACGGATACGTCGATCACGTCACCGGTGGTGTATGTGCCAGACGTCGTCTCGGAGGTAATCTTTCTTACGGTTGGACTGTCCATGTCGATCACGATCTCATTCGAAGACGTGTCCGACGTCGTGTTGCCAGCAGCATCGCTCAGGGTCGCGACAACATCGTAGGTCTGTCCATCTGTCGTCGACCATGGGGCGAGCGTGCCACTCACGGGGGTGTCGGCGGGAACGCCCCCGACCGAGCGGAGATAGATGCGCCATTCACCGCTTGAGGAAACAGACGGCATGTAGGTAGCGCCATTGACCGTCACCCGGAGCGTCTCGCCGGCATCGAGCGGCCTCGCAGCGCCTATTGTGCCAGTCACCACAAAGTATTCTGGATGAAAGGTCGACCACAGTCCGGACTGCCATGCCGTCGGATTGACGTACACCGTTGGGGCGACGATCGGCGCTTGCGGCGCAAGGCCATCGACCTCAATCCCTGGGCTCAGCGTCGCCAGTGTCGGATCCACGACAGGGTCATTGGTGACGTCCCGATCGGCGGCCGTGCCGTCGCGGACGGTCGTAATCACACCACCGACAAGAAAGCCCGGTGCCGGGGTGCTGCCGAGCAGCACGTCGAAACCCGAACCGACATCACCCTGCTGCACGGTGTAGGTGAAGTTCAATATGCGGCCGCCAGCTGATGAACCGGTGAACGTCGCGAGCGCCTGAGAGCCATCTGCTTTGATGACGTTGACCTTGGCCCTGGGACTCGACAAGACCGCCACGGGATCGTCAAAGACGACCTGGAAGGGCAGTTGCTGGCCAATCCCGTACACCGCCGCGAGAGGAATCGCCGACGTGACCTCGGTGATGTTTGCGGCGAGCATTGCCCGCACTTCAAGTTGTTCGGGACCGAGCCTGCGCACGGAGTCCGCGGTGGTGTTCCTTCGCAGTGCGCGTCTTTTTTCCCGCCGGCCCAGGATGCGATGGACCCCTTGAACGCTCTTCGAAGTACCGAATGGGAAGCGGAAAAGACTCATTAAGACTGGCTCCGAGCAAAGAAGTGGAAAAGTGTGGTGGTCCGCAATAAACAATCCAGCAACAGATGAGCCAGCGTCGGACGCCCGTTATGCGCGTCTGGGAACTCGGTGGCCACTAGCCCTGCCAGGCAAAACCCTGCGAAAGAGCGTACACAACACCTGGTCGAGGGAACCGTCACGGCCCACCCTTATATCGGCAGGCGACCCCCCGGACGGGAGGTCTCAACGAAACTAACGTTCTGGTGAAGGTGAGTCAACTTTTTGGTCAACGGGCATTCAGGGCCCGAAAAACTTGCGGGAAACGTTTGTCCCCCGGCCTTCCGGCCGTCAACAACGGGGTAATCAGACGGCTACCAGGCTGTTTGGGGACGGCATAAACAGGTCCATCCGCGCAATCGCGGTTTGTCGATGCGGCGGACCTACCCAGCCCCCCCAAACTTCATGACCGGCATTCGATGAATGACGGTAACGATCGGCATAAAGCGAAGTCGAATGGTAGGGGAGAGGTTCCCCATGAGGGGAGTCCCACGGCACCACTCGTTAAACCGAATAAGAGGTTGACTATGAGATCGCGTCGGTCCTATCGCTTCCGGGGGGGGAATCGAGGCGCCAAGGCGGCAGTGGCCCTGCTCTCGGCCATGGCCTTCGGGTGGGAAGTACGGTCGGCGGGTTATGACGACTACGCCAGGGCCGAAGTCGTGGCGACAGACTCGGCGAGCGGTGTCTATCAGGCGGAGCACGAGGCCGGCGTTCCGGACACGCCGGTGTATCCAGGCATGCAGTGCGGTTGTCAGCCGGAGGGCGGCTTCTGTGGCCCGGCGGAAGGAGGCAATCGTTCAGGTGGCATCGTCAATCGATTCCTCGGACCAGCATGCCCCCGTTGGACCGCCCAGGTCGACGCACTCATGCTGTGGCGGTCGAATATGGCGTCGTATCCCCTGCTCGCCCTGAATAACGGCACGACTTTCCCAACGGTGCTGAACGCCAACGAGATCTATTCGGACATGGCAGTGGGACCCCGTGCCGCTTTGATGCTTCACCTCGACAACGAGTACGCCTTCGAGGGCAACTATTTCTATGTCGGGAGTATCAGCGGTTCTTCAGCGTTCGTCGCTCCTGCGGCGACCGGCTACGCCTTTGATAATCTTGCCGGGTGGAATCTCGGCGACATCACCAACGGGGTCGCGGTCCTGAACGGCGAGATACAGAGTGTCGAACTGAACGTACGCCACCGCCACTGCGGGTCACCTGTGACATGGCTGGCCGGTTTTCGCTGGGTGGAATGGAATGACGAACTGACCATCAATGACAACTTTGCCGAGACGGTGGAGCCGTTTGCGGTCGGCACCGACAACGTGCGGTCGCTCGCCACGAACGATCTCTACGGCGGCCAGCTCGGGCTCGATGCCCTCCTCCTGACGTTCGCCGACGTGGTGCGCATCAACGCCGTTGCAAAAGCCGGGGTATACGGCAACTTCGATGCGCAGAACACCGTGTCGGTGGGCGGGGATCGGATCGGCCCGGACACGATCACGCGGAGCAGGGATCAGGTGAGTTTCTTCGGTGAGATAGGGGTCAATGGGGCGGTACGAATCTCGCAGCATGTGTTCTGGAGGGCGGGATACAACTTTTTCTGGCTCGCAGGTGTTGCGACCGCCCCTCAGCAACTCGGTGCCGTTGACCTCGCCGGAACTTCGCAGGGTAGGGTGGATGCGGGAGGGAGTGTGTTCTTGCAGGGTGTGAACACCGGCATCGAGGTGCTCTGGTAGCGCGACCATCCGTGGGCATCAGGCTCTTGCAAGGCGATCACCCGTGGGCGGCCTGCTCATGGGTGATCGCTTTTCTTGCCGATCAGGCACCGCCTGCACCGAAGGCGTCGAGCGCCTCGCCGGTGTGGCTGCGGAGCAGGGGGCCGGCCGATCCGGTGCCCTTGCCCGCCGCGGCCTGCTGCTGCCGCCAGCGGCGGGCATGGATCACGATGTCTTCCGGCGGGCCCTCGACCACGACGTGCCCGCCGCCGACGCCCGCCTCCGGGCCGAGATCGAGCACCCAGTCGGCCGCCGAGATCACCTCGAGGTTGTGCTCCACCACGAGCACCGTGTTGCCCGCGTCCACCAGCCGCTCGAGCACATGCAGGAGCTTCTCGATGTCGGCGAAGTGGAGCCCCGTCGTCGGCTCGTCGAGAATGTAAAGCGTGCTCCCCGTGCCCGGCTTCGCCAGTTCACGGGAGAGCTTCACCCGCTGCGCCTCCCCGCCGGAAAGTTGCGGCGCCGGCTGTCCGAGGGTGACGTAGCCCAGGCCGACGTCCACGAGCGTGTCGAGGATCCGCGCGACCTGCGGCACCGTCCCGAAAAATGCCGCGGCGTCGGCCACGCTCATCTCCAGCACATCGGCGATCGATTTCCCGTGCCACTTCGCCTGCAGGGTCTCCGACGAGTAGCGGCGGCCGCGGCAGGCCTCGCACTCGACCCAGATGTCGGGCAGAAAGTGCATCTCGACCCGGCGCTGGCCGAGCCCCTCGCAGGCCTCGCAGCGGCCTCCGGCGACGTTGAAGGAAAACGTGCGGGGGGTGAAGCCGCGGGTTCGCGATTCGGGCACCTTCGCGTAGAGCTGGCGGATGTGGTCGAAGACGCCCGTGTAGGTTGCCGGCGTCGAGCCGGGGGTCGAGCCGATCGAGTCTTGATCCACCAGGATCACCTTGTCGATCCGGTCGAGCCCCTTGAGGGTGTCGAACTGCCCAGGCTGCTCGCGGGCGGCGTGCAGCCGCCGCGCCAGCGCCCGCCAGAGCACCTCCAGCACGAGCGACGTCTTTCCAGAACCACTCGGGCCGGTGACGGCCGCGAGGACACCGAGCGGGAACCGCGCGTCGATCCCCTTGAGGGTGCGGTGACGCACCCCACGCAGATCGAGCCAGCCCACCGGCTCGCGACGGCCCTGCTTCGCCTTTCGCGCGAGGATCCCGTCGCACGCCCGACGCTTCGAAAGATACGGTCCCGTCACGCTGCCCGGCAGTGTTTCGAGCTTCGCGGGCGCCGCCGAGGCCACGATCCGGCCCCCCTCGCGGCCGCTGCCGGGGCCGAAGTCGAGAGCATGGTCGGCCGTCGCCACCACGTCGCGATCGTGCTCGACCACCACGATCGTGTTGCCAAGGTCACGAAGCTTGCCGAGGGCCGTGATCAGGCGGTGCGTGTCGCGGGGATGCAGGCCGATCGTCGGCTCGTCGAGCACGTAGAGCACACCCGTGAGCCCACTGCCCACCTGGGCGGCCAGACGGATCCGCTGCAGCTCGCCCCCCGAGAGACTGCCCGCAGGCCGGGCCATGTCGAGATAGTCGAGGCCGACGTCCACGAGGAACGCGACCCGCGAGTTGAGTTCACGGAGCAGATCGCCGGCGATCCGCCGATCGGTGTCGGAGAGCGTGATCGTGGCGAGCTCCTGGCGGAGACGACCCAGCGGCATCCGGCCCCAGACGTCGAGCGTGCGGCCCCAGAGCGTGACCGCGCTGGCCACGTCGGCGAGCCGGCTGCCACCACATTCGCTGCACGGCACTTCGTCCATGACGGCATCCACCCTGCCGCGGAGGGCGACGACGAGCCGGGCCGCCTCCTCGCAGGCGGCTTCAAGACCCTTGAACCGGAACGAAAACCAGGGGTTCTGAGCCGTGGACCGCCCCTTGCCGGCGCCCGGGCTCGGAGCCGCCGGGGAGGCACGGGGTCGCGGGACATCGATCCACTTTTCGCCCGTGCCCTCGAAGAGCACCCGCTGCTGGAGGCCCGAGAGATCGGCGAGCGGCACATCGATCGCCAGCCCGGTGGCCTTGCAGAGGGCCTCGAGCATCGCCCGGCCGATCCGACCGCCCTGCGGTCCATCGAGCATCGGCCAGAGGTCGAGCGCGCCTTCCCCCAGTGAGAGCGAGGAATCGCGGACGAGCGCCTTGCGGTCCACGCCCGTCCGCGTGCCGAGGCCGTCGCAGCTCGGACACCAGCCGAGCGGACTGTTGAACGAGAACTGCCTCGGTTCCAGCGGTTTGAAGCCGCGGCCGCAGTCGGGGCAGGCGAGCCGACGGCTCAAGACCTCCACCGGCCATTCGGTCTCGTCGAGCGGCTTGCCATCGGGGCCGTCCACGCAGCGGGCCACGAGCATCGTGCCGCCACCGGCTTCGAAGGCCGCCTCGACGCTCTGCGCCAGACGGCTGCGGACCGCCGGATCGACGGAGACGCGGTCGATCACGATCTCGATCCGACTCTTCCGCTTGCGGTCGACCGCGGGCTTCTCATCGAGCCGGAACGTCCGGCCGTCGATCCGCACGCGGACGTGCCCCGCGGCGAGGAGCGATGCGAAGAGCGCCTCGGGGGCCTGGCCGACCTTGAGCTCCACAGGGGCCAGGAGGAGCAGTTTCGCGCCCGCGGGATGCAACAGGATTTTTTCAACGGTCTGATCGACGCTCTGCGCACCCACCGGCGTGCCGCAGTCGGGGCAGTGCATCTGCCCGAGCCGGGCCGCGAGCACGCGGAAATGGTCGTACATCTCGGTGAGCGTGCCGACGGTGGACCGCGGCGTGCTTCCCGTGGCCCGCTGCTCGATCGCCACCGCCGGCGAGAGCCCCTCGATCTTTTCAAAGAGCGGCTTCGGCACCTGGCCGACGAACTGCCGCGCGTACGGGGAGAGGCTTTCGACATACCGCCGCTGCCCCTCCGCGTAGAGCGTGTCGAAGGCGAGCGATGTCTTGCCGCTCCCGCTGGGGCCGCAGCAGACAGTGGTCTGGCCGCGGGGAATATCGGCATCGACGTGCTTGAGGTTGTGCAGGGCGGCGCCGCGGACGGTGATCGAGGGAGGGCCGGGATCGCGGGACTTCCTGCCGACCGTGGCCAGCATCTCCTGGATGTCCTGGGCGGGATCGACCACCTTCTTGCGGCGCACGGCGGGCCGGCGGGGAGCCTTGGCCCGCGCCTTCGCCGCCGCGAGCAGCGGGGCCAGCGCCCGGCCCGTGTGCGACGCCTTGACCTTCGCCACCTGCTCCGGAGTGCCCTCGGCGACGATGCGCCCGCCACCGCCCCCCCCTTCCGGCCCGAGGTCGATGACCCAGTCGGAACGCTTCACGACGTCGAGGTTGTGCTCCACGACGAGCACCGTGTTGCCCGCATCGACGAGCCGTTCGAGCACCGTGAGCAGCTGCCGCACGTCGGCCATGTGGAGGCCCGTCGTCGGCTCGTCGAGGATGTAGAGCGTTTTTCCGGTGGACCGCTTCGCCAGCTCGCGCGAGAGTTTCACCCGCTGGGCCTCACCCCCCGAGAGCGTCGGCGAGGGCTGGCCGAGATGGAGGTAGTCGAGACCGACGTCGTGAAGCGTCTGCAGCTTGCGGGCGATGTCGGGCGCGTCGGCGAAGAGTTCGAGCGCCTCGCCGATCTCCATGTTGAGGAGATCAGCCACGCTCTTTCCCTTCCAGCGGACGTCGAGCGTGTCCTTGGCGAACCTCGCTCCGTCGCAGACGTCGCAGGTCACCCAGACGTCGGCCAGAAAATCCATGTCGAGACGGACGGAGCCGTTGCCCTCGCAGGCCTCGCATCTCCCGCCCGACACATTGAAGCTGAAGCGACCCGCCTTCCAGCCCCGCCGCTTCGCATCGGGCAGCATCGTGAACAGGTTGCGGATGTCGTCCCAGACCTTCACATAGGTGGCGGGATTGCTCCGTGGCGTCCGCCCGATCGGCGACTGGTCGATCACGATCACCTTGTCGAGCTGCTCGGCGCCGGTGATCCGGTCAAACTCCCCCGGCTGCGCCACCTCGCTGCCGAGCAGCCGGCGCAGCTCGGGCTCCAGCACGTCGCCCACCAGCGAGCTCTTGCCGCTCCCCGACACGCCCGTCACGCAGACGAGCATGCCGAGCGGAATCTCGACGTTGACGCTCTTCAGGTTGTTGTGCCGTACGCCCTCGAGCCGCAGGGGCTTGGTGCCGGCTGGAGACCGTCGCCTGGCCGGCACCTCGATCGCGTCGCGGCCGGCAAGGAAGGCCCCGGTGAGGCTGCGGTCGCTCCTGGCCACGTCGTCGGGCGTGCCCGCGGCCACGACCTCGCCCCCCCGCTTCCCGGGCCCGGGGCCGAAGTCGACCACCCAGTCGGCCGCCCTGATCGTGTCTTCATCGTGCTCGACCACGACGACCGTGTTGCCCTTGTCGCGGAGCGCCTCGAGCGCGCCCAGGAGCTTGACGTTGTCGCGGGCATGCAGGCCGATCGAGGGCTCGTCGAG
>SXGQ01406535.1_pt1 | contig 19046 bp, 17 predicted proteins | sample 3178371 | NCBI WGS metagenome assembly SXGQ01 (sample SAMN11356859, study PRJNA531348) | freshwater metagenome | isolation source: freshwater sample F1-20 | place: China: Fuxian Lake, Yuxi | collected 2017-12-25 | reverse complement strand
TGTTACGGTGGAGATATCACTCGAAAACGTAAGTTATTGGAGAAGCAAAAAGAGGGTAAAAAGCGGATGAAGGTGGTTGGCCGAGTTGAGATCCCACAAGAGGCATTTATTGCAGCCTTATCCACAAATAATGGAACAGAGGGTAAGGGCACAAAAGGCTAGGTTTGCCCTTTCGCTACTGGCCAGTTACCCCTAGTCTGCGCAGAACGGTTTGGCCCAGAAGGGAAGATCATGACCATCACTGGTGATTTAAACGCCAAGATTCCAACCCCGCAATTATCTGTTTCGCACATGTTTGTCGAGCGGGTGCGCAAGTCTCCAGACACAGTTGCTTTTTGGAAGCCAACTAATCCTGGCTGGCAGAAATACACCTGGCGTCAAGTTGATAAGCAAGTTCGAGAATATTCTGCAGGACTAATAGCTCTAGGTGTTATTGATTCAGATCGAGTGGCAATTGCCTCGAACACTAGATACGAGTGGATGGCTGCTGACTTTGCAATTCTGTTAACAGGTGCTGCCACCACAACTGTTTATCCCACAACAGGCACAGAAGATTCAGCGCACATTATTTCTGACTCTGGCTCGCTGGTAATTTTTGTTGAAGATCAAGAGCAAGTTGAAAAATACAAAGCAATCAAATCTCGGATACCGCGAGTAAACCACTTGGTGGTATTTGATGGACCAGGAGATGGTGATTGGGTTATAACTCTTGAAGAATTGGGCAAACGTGGGGCACGGTTGCTAGAAACGCAACCTAATGCCGTTAATGAAAGAATCAACCGAGTTACTGGTGACTCTTTAGCTACTTTGATCTACACATCTGGAACTACCGGCAAACCAAAAGGTGTTGAATTACTGCACAAGGGTTTTACATACCAAGCAGCTTCGATAGATTCTTTAGAAATTCTTCGACCAGACGATGTCCAACTTCTTTGGTTACCACTAGCCCACTCATTTGGAAAAGTTTTGAGTGTATTGCACTTGCAAATTGGCTTTGAAACTGCAATTGATGGTCGTGTTCCAATGATTGTTGAAAATCTAGGTGATGTTAAGCCAACATTTATGGCTGCCGTTCCTCGAATCTTTGAGAAGGTGCACGCAAAGGTCACAGCAGATGTGGCCCATGAAGGTGGCGCAAAAGCCAAGATCTTCAACTGGGCATTTTCAGTTGGACGCAAAGCAGCCCTATCTGGCGATCTAGACAAAGGCAAAATGTCGCCTGCTTACAAATTAGCTGACAAGTTAGTTTTTCATAAGTTGCATGCACGCTTTGGTGGTCGAATTAGATACTTTATTTCGGGTGCGGCAGCACTTTCAACTGAGATTAATACTTGGTTTGCAGCAGCTAACCTAAAGATTGTTGAAGGTTGGGGCTTAACCGAAAGTGGTCCAGCCACCGCTATGTCCCGACCATGGGAAACTGCTATTGGAACTGTCGGACAGCCATTCCCAGGAACGCTAGTTAAAACAGCACCTGATGGTGAGCTCATGATTAAGGGTCCAGCACTTATGCGCGGTTATCACAATCTGCCTGAAGAGAATGCCAAGGCATTTGATGCTGAGGGCTGGTTCTTTACTGGTGACATCGGCGAGATAGATAGCGAAGGCAGAATTCGGATAACCGATCGCAAGAAAGATGTAGTTAAAACCAGTTCGGGCAAATTTGTAGCTCCAACCACAATTGAAGTTAGATTTAAAGCCATTACCCAAATTGCTTCTAATATTTTGGTAATCGCTGCTAACCGTAACTTTGTTTCCGCACTTGTTGCCCTGGATCCAGAAGCGCTAGCCGCGTTTGCTCAGCGCTACAAAATCACTGGTGACTACAACCAGCTTAGAGTTCATCCAGAAGTTATCAAGCAACTTGAGTCCGAAATTGAAACCCTTAACAGTTTGTTAAATGGCTGGGAGCAGATCAAGCAATATCGAATTCTGCCAAGTGATTTAACTATTGACGGTGAAGAGTTAACGCCTAGCCTCAAGGTTAGACGTTCAACCGTGACTCGAAAGTACCAAGACTTGATTGATGGTATTTACTCAGCGAGTGCCTAAAGAACTTGCTGGAGAGGTAGCCCCTTTAAACGGTGCGCTGTCTGAGTCTGCATTAGCATCATTGCCAGTTGCCGATTTCGGTCTCTACTTGCACGTTCCTTTTTGTAATGTGCGCTGTGGTTATTGCGACTTCAATACTTACACTTCAACTGAACTTCGAGGTTTTCGTCGAGAAGATTGGGCTAATTCAATTGGATTAGAACTTGATTTAGCAAAAAGAGTTATTGGAGATCTCCCTGACATCCAAACAATATTCATTGGCGGGGGTACTCCAACACTTCTTCCACCTGGTGACTTTGAAAAAGTCTTTGACAATATCGAAAGTGCATTTACATCTGATATTGAAATTACCATAGAAGCCAATCCCGACACTGTTACCAAGGAATCTTTGTCCGGGTACTTTAAGGCTGGTATCAATCGAATCTCTTTTGGAATGCAAAGTGCAGTGCCATCAGTGTTGAAAGTATTGGATCGCACGCATGACCCAAAGGCTGTGTCCCAAGCTGTAGAGCTAGCTGCTGAAGTTGGATTTAAAGATATCAGCCTCGACCTAATTTATGGTACTCCAACTGAGACAGATAATGATTGGACCGAATCTTTATTGCAGGCGTTGAGTTTGCCCATCAATCACTTTTCAGCCTATTCGTTAATTGTTGAGCCTGGCACCAAACTTCACCAGCAAGTTAAATCTGGACAAGTTGCTTCTCCTGATGATGACATAAGTGCTAATCGATATCTGATTGCTGAGTCTCAGGCATTAGCCCATGGTTTTAATTGGTATGAAGTATCAAATTGGGGAAAAGGCGGAGCAAGGTGTCGACATAATGAAATTTATTGGCAAAGTGGTAACTGGTGGGGAGCAGGCCCTGGAGCACACAGTCATGTTGGTGGAACTCGTTGGTGGAATAAAAAACACCCAGCTGTTTGGGCGCGAGATTTAGCTAGCGGTGATTCTCCGGCGGCCGGACGGGAAGTGTTAACACCGGACCAGTTGATGTTTGAGGCAGTAATGCTCAGTCTTCGAACCATTGATGGGTTAGCAGTCAGCAGGCTTGAAAACCCAAACCCTCTTCTTGGATTAGCCAAGGATGGGCTGATTGACCCTAAAAAATTGGATCAAGGCCATGTTGTGCTGACCCTTGAAGGGCGCCTACTGGCTGATTTGGTGCTTAGAACCCTCATGGAATGAGCCAGTTTTTAGCACTCGACTTACACTTCTGCTAATGCAGTAGGAGGGGATAGATGCTCAACGAGCGCAAACTAAACGTCCTACGGGCCATTGTTGAGGATTACATCAACACTCATGAGCCCGTGGGCTCAAAGGTTTTGTCGGAACGGTATTCACTTGGCGTTTCGCCGGCAACAATTCGAAATGAGATGGCCGCCCTTGAAGATGAGGGCTACCTTGAGCAGCGACACACCAGTTCAGGAAGAATTCCAACTTCAATGGGCTATCGACTATTTGTTGATCAACTAAGCTCGATAAAACCATTGTCAGCTGCTGAACAACGTGCGATTGGCGTCTTCTTAGATGGCGCATCCGATCTGGATGAAATTATGTCCAGAACCTTGAGAGTGTTATCGCAACTGACTAAGCACGCAGCGATCGTGCAGTACCCATCACTTAGTAAGTCTGCAGTTAGACATATAGAAATTGTTAGTGTCACATCACGTAAGGCACTTTTGGTGTTGGTAACTGATGCTGGACGGGTTGAACAAAGAACTGTTGATTGCAGCGTGGATTTAACAGAAACACTTGTTAGTGAACTTCGTGCTCGCCTAAATACTGCTTTGGTCGGTGTCAATTTATCTGATATTTCCCGTAAGGCTCCAGCTTTAGATCAGTACTTCCCGATTGAAGAAAAAGAATTTGCTAAAAAAATAATGGATGCTTTAATTGAACTTGCTAAGCGAGAAGAGGAAGAAAAAGTTGTGATTGGTGGTACTGCAAATTTGGCAAGGTATGCAACTGACTATCAAACAACAATTCAGCCAATGCTGGAAGCGCTAGAAGAGCAAGTTGTCTTGTTAAGACTTCTTGGTGAAAGTGTGGCAGCAGATGTTTCGGTGCGTATCGGGCAAGAAAATCCAATTGGACTCGAGGATGCTGCAGTAGTTACTAGTGGTTACCAAATTGGTGCTCAAACAGTTGCTAGATTGGGCGTGGTGGGACCCACCCACATGAACTATCCAAGCACGATAGGTGCCGTAATCGCAGTTTCAAATTACGTTGGATCAATATTAGCGGGGAAGTAATAACAAGAAATGGTAAGTACTGAACTTTATGATGTATTAGGCGTGAAATCTTCCGCTACTGCAGAAGAGATAAAAAAGGCTTATCGAAAATTAGCACGAGAGCTGCACCCTGATGTTAATCCAGACGCTAAAGCCCAAGAGAGATTCAAAAAAGTAACAGCGGCATACGAGGTGCTTAGTGATGATCAAAAACGAGCAGCGTATGACCGCGGAGTTCCAGATGGGTCTATGGGCAATGGCGGCTTTACCGGAGCAAATGGTTTTGATCTAGGTGATTTTGTCAACGCATTCTTTGGCGGTAATGGTGGTGGGGGATCAAGAGGTCCACGGGTTCGAATGACTCGAGGCGAAGACGCCTTAATTCGGATGCGAATTGATTTGAAAGATGCTGTTTTTGGGGCAGAAAAAGAGATCACCGTAGATACCGCATCTGCTTGCAAAGTATGCGATGCAACTGGCGCCATGAAAGGTTCTACAACTGAGCAATGCAGCACCTGCAAGGGTCGAGGTGAGGTAACTTCAATTCAGCGTTCATTCTTGGGTGATGTGCGAACTAGCAGGACCTGCCCACAATGTTCAGGATTTGGAAATGTTATTTCACGTCCATGTCCAGAGTGTTCTGGTGAAGGTCGCGTGCGAACTAGAAGAAACGTAAAAGTAGCTGTGCCTGGCGGAGTTGATAATGGTTTACGTCTCAAGCTCAGTGGTCAAAGTGAGGTTGGTGCTTGGGGTGGGCCAGCTGGAGATTTGTACGTAGAAATAGTTGTTAATGAGCACCCAACTTTGCAGCGCAAGAATGACGATTTACATCTAACAATTGAAATTCCAATGACTGCTGCTGCCTTAGGTTGCGAGGTCACAATTACAACCCTGGATGGAAACAAGATTTTAAAGATTCCAGCAGGGATTCAGCCTGGATCAATCATGTCACTGAAAGGGTTAGGTGTTACCCGCCTGCGAGGAACTGGACGAGGGGATCTATTAATTCAAATTTTAATCGCAGTGCCAAAAGATATTGATTCAAAGCAAAGTGAATTACTCAAACAATTGGCCAAAGTTAGAGGCGAAGAGAAAGTTACCGCTCGTACCGTATCTAGCAGTGAACCATCCAGTATTTTCTCACGCATCAAAGGTGCGTTCACCAAATAATGTTGCCACTGTTTCGCAGTGATCAAGTGCGTCAACCCACCCTCAAGTTAGTTGGTGACGATGGCAAACATGCAGCTGCTGCTTTGAGACTTCGGGTTGGCGAATTGGTGCAATTCACCAACGGGGTTGGTGTTACAGCAATCGGGAAAGTTGTATCGACTAACAATAAGAATGAAGTTGAATTCACCTTGAGCGATTTAACTGAAACTGTGAAACCAACGCCAAGCATCACGGTTGCGCAAGCCATTACCAAAGGTGATGGCGCGCTCCAAGCTGTTGAACTGTTGGTTGAAGTGGGAGTTGATCGAATAATTCCATGGGCAGCATCTCGAAGTGTTGTTCGTTGGGATGCAGAGAAGCAAACCACTGCTCCAAGAAAATGGCAGGCAGTTGCTGACGCTGCTGCAAAACAATCTCGTCGTGTCTGGTTTCCAGAAGTAACTTCAATGGCTGGATCTGTACCAGAAGTGCTTTCCTATGCTCAGCACAGTCAGATAATTGTTTGTGACGAAAATGCAGACTCTGGGTTTACAACTCCACTTAATGAGCAGGTTCTTTTGATAATTGGACCAGAAGGCTCAATTACTCCTGAGGAATTGCAAGAATTCAAGCAAGCAGGGGCTTCTTTAGTGCGAATGGGTGAAACAATATTGCGAAGTAGGCACGCAGGGATCGCTGCAGTCGCAGCACTACTTGCGCAGACTTCTAGATGGGGAGCAAAATGAGTGACGATATCTTTAGCAAGATTGCTCAAGGCAAGATTGAAGTACCACTAGTTGATAGCAACGAATATGCAGTTGCCTTTGCTGACATTAACCCACAGGCTCCCGTTCATTTGTTAGTCATTCCCAAAAAGAAGTTTTTGAATGTGACTGAACTAGCAGCTGACTCAACTTACATGCAAGCTGTGATGAGTTTGGCCGTCAGTGCTGCTTCCAAAGCCGGCTTAACAAATGGTTATCGGTTAGTTTTCAATACTGGCCAAGATGGCGGTCAAACAGTGCCTTATGTGCATTGCCATGTGCTTGGTGGCCGCTCACTAACTTGGCCACCGGGTTAGGCCGTATCCTTGGCCACTGTTAACAAGGAGGCCCGAACGGGCGTGAGTGAACCGTTAACCACGGCAAAGTCTGTAATTGTGGTGCCACCATCAATTTCCATGATCGGCGTTCTGGGTGCACGCGATGAATTGCTGCGTGTAATCGAGAAGGAATTTCCACGCACCATAATCGTTGCGCGTGGAAATGAAATAATCATTAGTGGAGACAATTCTTCAGTTGCAACAATTGAATCTCTCTTAGTTGAGATGATGGCAGTTCTTAGAACCGGCCAAGGGTTAACACCAGAAGCCGTTGAAAGATCCATAACTTTGTTACGTGACAACAGTGATGTTAAGCCACATGAAGTGCTCACTGCGAACATTTTGTCTAGTCGAGGTAAATCTATTCGCGCAAAAACTTTAAATCAAAAACGTTATGTGGATGCTATTGATACCCATACGATTGTCTTTGGTATTGGCCCAGCTGGAACAGGGAAGACCTACCTGGCTGTGGCTAAAGCAGTGCAAGCACTACAGGCTAAGAAAATTAATCGCATTATCTTGACTAGGCCTGCAGTCGAAGCAGGTGAGCGACTTGGTTTTCTACCAGGAACACTTTCTGAAAAAATCGATCCATATTTACGCCCACTTTATGACGCACTTCATGACATGATTGAACCAGAGAAAATTCCAAGACTAATGACAAGTGGCACAATTGAAGTTGCCCCATTGGCTTATATGCGTGGACGAACCTTAAACGATGCATTTATTATCTTGGACGAAGCACAAAACACCACCCCAGAACAGATGAAGATGTTCTTAACAAGATTAGGATTCAACTCAACGATGGTTATCACTGGCGATGTGACTCAAGTTGACCTACCGCATGGGAATTCTTCTGGATTAAGAGTCGTTCGAGATATTTTGTCAGAAGTAGAGGACTTAGCATTTTGTAATTTAACTTCTACTGATGTGGTGCGCCACAAACTAGTTGGGAAAATTGTTGAAGCCTATGGTGCTTATGATGAGAAAGTCGCTAGCAATGACAAGCCGGGAAAGAACAAATGACTGTAGAAGTTCTTAACGAAACCGAATTTACAGTCAATATCAAAGAGATATCGGATTTGGTGCAAGTGGCTATGAAAGCAATGAAGATTCACCCACAATCTGACTTGTCCGTAATTTTTGTAGATGAAGAAGCCATGTCCCAACTTCATCAAAGATGGATGAATGAACCAGGCCCAACTGATGTTTTGAGTTTTCCCATGGACGAACTGCGGCCAGGAGACGATGATGACTCTAAGTCTGAATTGCTTTTAGGAGATATTGTGATTTGCCCGAGTGTGGCTGCAACTCAAGCGGTTGCGGCGGGGCATGAAACTTCTGCCGAAATTCGCTTATTAACTGTGCATGGGTTCTTGCATCTAATTGGCTTTGATCATGAAGTTGAAGTTGAACATAGAGAAATGTTTGGCTTACAAGACAAGATTCTAAGTGAATTTAGCGAGATCAAAGTATGAATCTAATTGTAATCTCCCAAGTAGTCCTAGCCCTTACATTTGCTGGAATCTCTGCAATGCTTCGAGCAGCAATCGACTCATCATCGTTAACCGCAATTCAAGAAAAAGCAGATGATGGCAATAAATCTGCTCACCGGATGGTTCAAGTGATGACAAATCCAGCTCCAGCACTGAATGCCCTGATCTTTTGGCAGTTAGCCTTCACAGTATTAGCAACTATTTTGGCAATCAGTGGGGATCTTGTCTTAACCAACTCGCCTTGGAACAATTTCGCGATAGGGATGGCCCTAACTGGTATTGGTTTTGTTTTTATTGGTGTGGCTCCAGCAACTTTAGGTAAACAACATGGTGAATCAATAGTTTTGTTGTTCTCCCGACTGATCAAGATCATTGGACAACTTTTTGCCCCACTTACAACGCTGCTGATTTTGATCGGCAATGCGGTAACACCAGGTAAGGGCTTCAAGCAAGGGCCATTTGCCAGCGCTGATCACTTGCGTGATCTCTTGGATAGGGCTGAGGCTGACCAGGTTATTGAAGATGATGAAGCTCAGATGTTGCACTCAGTTTTCGATCTAGGTGAAACACATGTTAGGGAAGTCATGGTTCCTAGAACTGAGGTTGTTTGGATTGAAAGTGACAAAACTCTAAGACAGGCAATCTCGCTAGCTCTTAGGTCAGGATTTTCTCGAATTCCAGTAATTGGAGAAGATAGCGATGATGTCAAAGGAATCGTCTACTTGAAAGATTTAATCAAGAGAGTTTTCGAGCATCGTGAATCTGAAAACACCGAACTAGTTTCAAGCTTGATGCGTGAGCCTTATTTTGTGCCAGATAGCAAATTGGTTGATGAACTCATGAAAGAGATGCAAGCTGCTCGAGTTCATTTGGCAGTTGCAGTAGATGAGTACGGTGGAACAGCGGGCATCATTACTATTGAAGATATCTTGGAAGAGATTGTTGGTGAGATTTCAGACGAATACGACCGTGAAGCCCCAGAGGTTGTTGAGATAGACAGTGACACTTATCGCGTTTCTAGTCGAATGAACATCGAAGACTTCTGTGCTGTCATTGATGTTAATTTAGATTCTGAAGATGAAGAATCTGTAGACACAGTAATGGGTTTGATGTCGCTTAGGTTGGAGCGAGTTGTTATTCCTGGTTCAGCAATAGTTGTTTCAGGATGGAGATTGACAGCTGAATCTGGTGTTGGCAGGCGCAATCGAGTGGCAACTGTTTTGGCCGAACGCATTGTGGAAACGCCTGATTTAGAAGCTGATGAGTAGGGCAAAACCCTTTGCTTTTGTAGTTCTAGCAAGTGTGCTGTTTGGAACAACTGGTACTGCCCAAGCAATTTTGAATGCTGATGCGTCAGGATTTCAAGTTGGCGTTGCTCGCCAAATAGTTGGTGGCTTGGCATTACTAATTATTGTGCGATTTATGAATCAACAATCAATCCTAAAATATCTGAGAACTCCAGCTGGATTATTTGCGGCAGCTGGCACCTTGCTTTACCAGATTACTTTTTTTGTTGGAGTATCAAACCTTGGGGTAGCACTAGGAACAGTGATCGCATTGGGAAGTGCACCAATCTTTACGATGGTGCTGGGTAGAGTTTTTCTCAAAGAACTAATCACTCGAATGCAATTGCTAGTTACATTTTTGGTATTAGTGGGCATTTGGTTCCTTGTAACTAAACCAGATCAAAGCTTTCAAATTAACCTAGGTCTGCTAGCAGGCTTAGGAGCGGGCCTTGGGTATGCCATCTACACCACCAGCTCAAAAATCATGATGACTCAAGGTGCCCAACCTGCTACTGCTATGACAGTAGCGTTTGCAGGCCCGGTTCCAATTGCCCTGATTCTGTTTGGTCTTTCTGATCCTTCTTGGATTTTGTCGCAGGCAGGGTTTGCGACTGCGTTGTATCTAGGTTTGATTCCTACGGCGCTTGCATACATATTCTTTGGAATTGGCTTAAGAACTCTTACCGCTAGCACAGTTGCCACAATTACATTGCTAGAACCAGTGGTTGCGAGTGCATTTGGCGTGTTGCTCCTCAATGAGGTGCTATCTTCAACTCAGGCAGTTGGCATCGTTTTGGTCATGCTAGGCCTTTTGATTTTAGGAATCAAATCTTCAAAAAGGAAAGAGCAGGTTGTGAACTAGTGACATTTAGGTCTGGATTTGTGAGCATCGTTGGTAGACCTAATGTTGGGAAATCCACTTTGTTGAATGCTTTAGTTGGTGAAAAAATTGCAATTGTTTCTGATAAGCCCCAGACCACAAGGCATTTGATCCGTGGTGTCATGCATGAAGAATCCGGACAAATAGTTCTTTTAGACACACCAGGACTACATAAGCCAAAAACCCTTTTAGGTGAAAGATTGAACGACCTAGTAGTTGGATCCCTTTCTGAAGTTGATTTAGTGGGAATTTGTGTGCCAGCTAATGAAGAAATTGGAAGTGGAGACAAGTTCATTGCAGCTCAGGTTGCTGGTGCCAACAAATCAGTTTGTCTAATTATTACGAAAACAGATTCATCAACCGGCGCTCAGATTGCCCAAAGAATTGAACAAGGAATTGCGCTCGGTAAAGAGGCTGGAATTGATTGGAAGTTTGTGGTTCCATTAAGTTCATTTGATAAGACTAATCTCAAGGGACTTACTTCAGAATTAATTAATTGTTTGCCTGAAGGCCCAGCACTTTATCCAGATGGCCATCTAACTGATGAGCCAGAAAGAATCTTGGTTGCGGAGTTCATAAGAGAGGCCGCATTGCAAGATATGCGTGAAGAGCTACCACATTCTGTTGCAGTCACTGTGGAAGAAATGAATTTACGTGAAGACCGAGAGAATATGAAACCACTCATGGATGTATTTGCAGACATTCACGTGGAACGGGATAGTCAAAAAGCCATTGTGATCGGGAAAGGTGGAGCACAGCTTCGAGCAATTGGCACTCAAGCCAGACTGCGAATCGAAAAACTACTTGGAATGCGTGTTCATTTAACATTGCATGTGCGAGTTACGCCAAATTGGCAGTCAGATGCTAAGAACTTAGGGAAACTTGGCTTCTAGTCGTGCACTAACTCGTAGCGGTGTAAGTAAGTATCAACAATTGCCACGATAATTGCCATAACTGGAATGGCTACAAACGCACCCATGGCCCCAAATAAAGTTCCACCAGCTAAAACTGCGGCAAATGCCACTGCAGGATGAATGTTTAGCGCTCTCGAGCTAAGTTTTGGTGAGAAGAGAAAGTTTTCAAGTTGCTGATAGGCGACTCCAAATATCACGATCGCCAGCGCTAAACCAGGACTTTGAGATAAAGCCACAATGGCTGGTAAGCCAATTCCAATATAGGTTCCAATAGTGGGAATAAATTGAGAGATGATGCCTGTAAAAAGTGCAAGTGGCAACCAGTAGGTGAGATCAACTATGTAGAAGAAAACCCCACTCGTTAGCACGCAGATTAAAGCCAGAATCACACGCGTGATCACAAAGCCGCCAGCCTTCTCGGAAGCAATCTTCCAGACTTGGATAAAGATCTCTTGCTGCTTGGGTGGAAGGGCGCGCGCGATTGTGCGACGAACCTTAGGAGCGTCTGCTGAAAAGTAGAACAAGAATAAGACAAAAGAAAGTAAGTTTATTAAGAAACTTAATATGGTGCTAATAAAACCTAGAACTCCACCGGCTAATGATGCAGCTAAGTCACTTGCACTGCTGGATGTTAGGTTTAATGAATTAATAAGTTCGTCAGCATCGATCGAAGTTTTTAAGTTTGCGTTCAACCATTGGGTGACACTCGTGACGATCTCGGGAGCTGTGTTTACAAATGAAGCAGCTTGACTAAATAACATTTGGCCGAACACAGCCCCAAATGAAACGATAGATACTAATATTGCAATCAAAACTGTGAAGGTTGCAAGACCTCTACGCCACTTCTTTGACTCTAAGAACGATACTGCTGGCTCAATTGCGACGGAGAATAACCAAGCTAAAATTATGGTAAATATCAATCCTTGCAGGGTAATAAATGCCCAATCTAAAATCAAGAAAACTCCAACAGCAAACAGCACCCAAATAAGGGTTGACCGAATTTGGGAGATCTCTAGTTTGAGCACCCTGGAATTCTTGGACTCAGGCTCGTTCATGCCCTAAGGGTAAGCGAAATTTGGCCAATACCTACTACCCTCTCGGATGTGACCCCAGAAGAACTAGCCAGCGCCATTCAAGGTCAGGTCGCAGCCGCAGTCCAAGCAGGTGTGTTGCCACAATCTTGCATGGCCACACAGGTGAGCGTGGAGCGCCCAAAAAACCGTGAACATGGAGACTGGGCTACAAATATTGCGATGGTGTTGGCCAAGAGTGCTGCTAAACCTCCACGCGAAGTGGCTCAGGATTTAACTACCAGACTTTTAACAATTCCAGAAATTACCAAGGCTGAAATAGCTGGTCCAGGATTTATCAATATTACTTTAGATTCAGCAGCCACTGGACTGATTGCAATTTCCATAATTCAATCTGGATCAAATTATGGCAAGTCCAATCAACTAAATGGTGAAACTATCAATGTTGAGTTTATTTCTGCAAATCCAACTGGCCCGCTACATCTTGGCCACACTCGGTGGGCCGCAGTTGGTGATGCGATGGCTCGAGTTTTAGCGGCCGCTGGTGGGAAAGTTTCGAGAGAGTTCTACATAAATGATCGCGGTGTGCAGATGCAAAAATTTGCAGCATCTATTCATGCAGCTGCCACTGGATTACCGGTACCAGAAGACGGATATTTAGGGGAATACATAACTGACTTGGCCAATCAGATTAAAGCCAAAGCTCCAAATTTTGAATCACTTACTCCCGAGGACCAATTATCCATTTGTATGGAGCAGGGCTATGCATTGCAGTTAGCAATTCAACAAGAATCTCTAGTTGAATTTGGAACAGTTTTTGATACTTGGTATTCCGAAGCCAAGATGCATGCTGACAACAAAGTTGTGCATGCTCTGGAAGTACTAGAAAAGCATGGGCATGTTGATCGTAAAGATGGAGCCATTTGGTTAAGAACCACTGATTTTGGGGATGATAAAGATCGGGTGCTGGTTAAGTCGGATGGTGAATATACCTACTTTGCATCCGACTGCGCCTATTACATTGACAAACGTGAACGCGGATTTGATCGGTGCTTTTACCTACTTGGGGCTGATCACCACGGTTATGTGAATCGCCTTCGAGCAGTTGCCGCATGTGCTGGAGATAACCCAGATAAATCTATCGAAGTTTTGATTGGTCAACTGGTCAAAATCATGCGTGGAGATCAGGAAGTTAAATTATCTAAACGGGCTGGTGACTTGATTTTGCTCACAGATCTCGTTGCCGAGGTGGGAGTTGATGCTGCTAGATATTCTCTAATTCGATATCCAGTAGACACTCCACTCACGCTAGATCTTGATCTTTTAGTTTCAAGAACCAATGACAATCCCGTTTATTACGTTCAATATGCGCATGCACGCATTAGTGCCTTACTTCGAACAGCTAGTGAGCTAGGACATGATTGGCAGAATGGAAATCTGGAATTTGATCCAGGCTTACTGGTGACTGAATCAGAAGCAATTTTGTTAGGCAAGCTAGCTGGTTACCCAAGAATTGTGGGCTCAGCTGCAGAGTTAAGGGAACCGCATCGGGTATCTCGTTACCTCGAAGATTTAGCCAATAGTTATCACAAGTTCTACGATGCATGTCGAGTGCTACCAGCAGCAACTGAAGAACTCACATCTTTAAATGTGGCAAGACTGCATGTTTGTGCAGCTACTCGAATTGTTATTAGCAATGGACTTGATCTACTTGGAGTATCAGCACCCCAGCGGATGTGAGTGTGGCTGTGCCCAAGAGGGTAAACCCTGCGTTCGACGCTAATCTACCGACATGGCAGCCGACTTAAATGAGTTAGTTTCTGGTATCTGGCCCCTGGCATTGCATCGCCAGACTGATGGCTCATGCTCATTAAGTGGGATGAGTTTGAATGAATTGGCAAATAAACATGCCACACCAATGTATTTATATGATGCAGATGAAATATTAGAGCGTGCATTAAGGGTTAAGTCAGCTTTTGCTAAGCATGATCTTCCTTGCGATGTTAATTACGCAAGTAAAGCTTTCTTATCGATTGCTATGGCCAAAATAATTGCCAATGCAGGATTGCATTTAGATGTGGCAAGTGGTGGTGAACTCGCAATTGCTCTTAGAGCAGGTTTTCCGGCTGCCAATATTGCTATGCATGGCAATAACAAGAGCGAAGCTGAGATAGATCTAGCCATTCGTTCAGGTATAGGTTGCATAATCTTGGATTCTGAAGAAGAAGTTCAGCGAGTTGCGCAAGTAGCAGTTAAATACAAAATTGTGCAACAGGTAATGATCCGAGCCACTTTGGGAATTGACGCACATACTCACGAATTTATCTCAACATCTCATGAAGATCAAAAATTTGGGTTATCAGTTAATGATGGATCACTTTTGAGAGTGGCTAAGGTTGTAAAAGACTTAATATCACTAGAACTAATTGGTTTACATTCACACATTGGATCTCAAATTTTGCCTTTAGCTGGATTTGAAGCGGCAGCGGCTCGCTTAGTTACAGCTGCTGTGATGCTTAGAGATGAAGCAGGAATAGTTATTTCCCAATTAGGTTTGGGTGGGGGATTTGGAATTTCATATGTTCCAGCCGATCAACCAAAAGACATTCAAGTAATTGCAGACTTATTGGTTTCAACTGTATTGCGTGAGTCCAAACTAAATGACTTTATCGTCTCAAAAATTAGTGTTGAGCCAGGTAGATATATCTCTGGTCCTGCAGGTATTACTTTATATACAGTTGGAACGATCAAACCAGTAACCATTGCAGGTGGACAAACTAGAACCTATGTCTCGGTAGATGGTGGGATGAGTGACAATATTCGAACAGCCCTTTACGGTGCTCAATACACAGTGGCTGTCGTTAGTAGAGCACCAACTGGTGCGCCAATGTTGTCCCGGGTAGTTGGTAAACATTGTGAGTCTGGGGACATCATCGTGCGTGACTGCTACCTCCCAGATGACTTAAAACCAGGAGATCTAATCGCGGTAGCAGCCACTGGGGCTTATTGCCGCAGCATGTCTTCCCAGTACAACGGAACACCAAGACCCCCAGTTATTGCAGTGTCTGGTGGATTGGATCAGGTGTGGATTCGCCGAGAAACGTATGAGGATCTCCTAGTACTTGATCAAGGATGACCCTCAATAGCAATTAGGGCCCAATGAGTCTGAGAGAATTCACTCTCAACCCCAAGGAGATCTAATGTCTAGCGCCCCACTCAAGATTGCAGTCTTGGGAGCAGGCACAGTTGGCTCACAAGTTGTGCGACTGCTGCAAGAGCAGGGCGCTGACCTATCAGCACGCGTTGGCGCGGAGTTAAAAATTATTGGTGTAGCAGTTAAGGACCCTGCTAGATCTCGCCATGGAATCAATCCAAACTTACTCACCACGGATTCAAAATCACTAGTTAAAAACTGTGACATCTTGATTGAGGTTATGGGTGGGATTGAACCTGCAAAATCATTAATTTTGGAAGCAATGCAAAACGGGGCTAGCGTGGTTACCGCAAATAAAGCCTTGTTAGCTCGACATGGATCAGAACTATTGGTCGCTGCCGATAAGGCTGGCGTTGACTTGTACTTTGAGGCATCAGTTGCTGGTGCTATTCCGCTACTTAGGCCAATTAGGGAGTCTCTAGCTGGAGACACGGTTAATCGAGTAATGGGAATTGTGAATGGGACCACAAACTTTATTTTGTCTAAAATGGAAACAGACGGAGCGGATTATCAAGATGTGCTCGCTGAAGCACAATCTTTAGGATATGCCGAATCTGACCCAACAGCAGATGTTGAAGGCCACGATGCAGCTGCAAAGGCTGCGATTTTGGCAACCTTGGCATTTCACACACCAGTAACTATTGATGATGTTTACTGTGAAGGAATCACTAAAGTTACTAAAGCAGATATGGATGCTGCCGAATCCATGGGATTTGTAATTAAATTGCTGGCTGTTGCTGAGCGTCAGGCCCAAGATTCAATAGTGGTGCGAGTTCATCCAACAATGGTCCCTAAATCTCATCCTTTAGCGAATGTCCGAGGCGTTTTTAATGCAGTATTCGTTGAAGCAGAATCTGCTGGTGAACTAATGTTCTTTGGCCGAGGTGCAGGTGGTGCGCCAACTGCATCAGCAGTCCTTGGTGATGTGGTGGCTGCAGCTCGAAATAGAGTTGCTGGCGGTGTTGGACCAAGAGATACTTCATATGCAGCCCTGAAGTGCCTAGACATTTCAAATGCACACACTCGTTATTACATACATATAAAAGTTGCTGACAAACCTGGCGTGCTTGCCAAAATTGCAACCACTTTTGCAGAAAATAAAGTCAGTATTCAGGTATTACATCAAGATGGTCATGGCGATGATGCCACACTGGTGATTAGAACTCACAAGGCAACAGATGCAGCCCTAGCAAAGACATTAGATGGTCTAAAGAAGTTGGATGTGGTTGATTCAGTAATTGGTGTGATGCGGGTAGAGGGTGAGCAAGGCGAATGAGCCTTTTCAAAAAGAGAGTAGGCGCTCATCAGTGGCGAGGAGTGATCGAGGAATACCGATCATTCATGCCGGTTAGCTCAAAAACTCCAATAGTTTCCTTGCGCGAAGGTGGAACTCCACTGGTTTATGCCTGCAACTTAAGTGAAATTCTTCAAAATGATATTTGGTTAAAAGTAGAGGGCACAAACCCAACAGGGTCATTTAAAGACCGTGGCATGACTATGGCTATCAGTAAGGCTGCTGAAAATGGTGCCAAAGCAGTTATCTGTGCCAGCACTGGAAATACATCTGCTTCCGCTGCAGCCTATGCAGTTAAAGCTGGAATGATTTGTGCAGTTTTGGTGCCAGATGGCAAGATTGCAATGGGAAAGTTGGCACAAGCTGTTGTGCATGGAGCCTCAATACTGCAGGTTCAAGGAAATTTTGATGACTGTCTAACTTTAGCTAAAGATTTGAGTGAGAATTATCCAGTCGAATTAGTAAACAGTGTTAATCCTTTCCGGATTGACGGTCAGAAGTCAGCATCATTTGAAGTAGTGGACTTACTTGGTAAGGCACCAGATATTCATGTGCTGCCAGTAGGAAATGCAGGCAACATAACTGCATATTGGAAGGGCTATCTCGAGTATCAAAAAGTGCGGCAGAGCTCATTGCCGCGCATGTTTGGATTTCAAGCCGAAGGTGCGGCCCCAATTGTGAGAGGTCAGAAGGTAGATAAGCCAGAAACAATTGCGACCGCAATTCGAATCGGAAACCCGGCTTCGTGGGATCAAGCACTTGCGGCACGTGACGATTCGGGTGGTTTGATTGATATGTGTTCTGATGCAGAGATTTTGTCGGCCTACCGCTTACTTGCTAGCAAAGAAGGTGTTTTTGTGGAGCCATCAAGTGCGATTGGTGTTGCTGGACTACTTAAACTTCAAAGTGCTGGAAAGCTCGACAAGGGCCAAACAATTGTGATAACTGTGACTGGCAACGGACTAAAGGATCCGCAGTGGGCTTTGGAGTCTGCCAAAGATCCAATTTCAGTGGCAGTTGATTCCAAGGCTGCTGCTAAAGCACTTGGTCTAGCGGGCTAGGTATGGCATTACAAGAGCGAGCCAGCGTGAAGGTGCCTGCAACAAGTGCAAACTTAGGTGCAGGCTTTGATGTATTGGGTCTATCACTTGGTTTTTATGACGAGTTAAGCGTAGAGGTAATAACTGGCGCAGATCTTGTAGTAATTGATGGACATGGTTTTGATTCATTACCAAAAGATGGAACTCACTTAGTGATGCGCTCGATTCGCAAGGGCCTAGAAGCAATGGGCGAGAAAGTGGATGGACTATTACTTCGTTGCCAAAATCAAATTCCGCATGCTAGGGGCATGGGCTCATCCTCAGCAGCCATAGTTGCAGGATTGGCGCTGGCTAAAGGACTATGCACCGATGGTTCAGACCGTATGCCTACTGAATTGATGATTGATTTAGCTGGCAGAATGGAAGGACACCCTGACAACATTGCACCTTGCATTTTGGGTGGAATGACAATTGCTTGGATTGATGACGAGGGCCACCATGCTGTTCGCTCAGATGTTCACCCAGATATTGTGCCAGTGGTTTCGATTCCAAACTTTAAAGTAAAAACAGAAACCGCCAGAGGCTTATTGCCGATTCGTATTCCACATGATGACGCTGTGTTTAACATTTCTAGAAGTTCATTAATGGTTTATGCGATGACTCAGGATCCATCTAAGCTATTTGTGGCAAGTGATGATCGCATGCATCAACGCCAACGTGCAGATGCAATGCCAGCCACTTTGCGCGCTGTTGCTGCATTGCGTCGGGCAGGTTTAGCAGCAGTAGTGTCTGGCGCTGGACCAACCGTATTAACGCTTGCTAATTCTCAAACTGCTAATGAAGTTTCTGGGATAGTGGATAGCGCAGGGGCCAAATTTGAGACCCTAACGCTTGCCGTTGACCAGGGTGGGGTCCAAGCGCACTAGCCCAGATGGTGGTATGGTTCACCCAGAAGCAGGCGTTAGGCCTAGAACCTTCGTTCGAACCAAATTCATCGCCCTTCTTCTTCAGCTCCATAAATCCTTGAAATTTATGTGTGCTTGAGAAATCCAAACTAGAAGCCGGAAGGCAATTAATAAGTGACTGATACCGCAACCGATGTAAACAGCATGCTGCTGCCAGATCTAAAGAAGATGGCCCAGAAGCTAGGCATTGAAGGCGCAGCAACTATGCGCAAGAGTGAGTTAGTTAAAGAGATCGAGAAAAATCAAAAAGGCAGTTCGGGTGGACGTCAGCGACGCTCTGCATCCAGGCCTGAAGGCGGCCCAGCGGCTGACTCTGAAGAGACTCAATCACCAAGGTCAGAACGTAATTCTGAACCGCGTGAAGATCGAGGATCAGATTCTCGTGACA
>SXGQ01139100.1_pt1 | contig 19050 bp, 16 predicted proteins | sample 3178371 | NCBI WGS metagenome assembly SXGQ01 (sample SAMN11356859, study PRJNA531348) | freshwater metagenome | isolation source: freshwater sample F1-20 | place: China: Fuxian Lake, Yuxi | collected 2017-12-25 | reverse complement strand
GACCGAGAAGCGTGACGCCGTCCTTGGTTTCGACGACAAAAATTCCCGTCTCGGTGAATTCGAGCAACGCGCCACTCTCAATACCGCGCCAACGACCAATCACGCTTTCTGGAACGATGATCTTTGGACCACTCGCACAGCCTGCGGATAGGCACAGCATCAAACTGATAGTTGCAGCAGTCTGAATGGTTCGAATTGCCCCAATCCCAAAGATTTTCAACCGAATCCCGCGAATGTTGGCGAATAATCTTGTCATTTGCCCCAAGTGTAGAGAATTTCACAAAGATCATTTGCATTTCTTGGGATGTATTCGAAGGTATAAACAGACCATCGGCGCGGGGATTTTTCGCAACAAACACCGAAGGCAACTTTGATGGGTCGGTTCACCTCAGCGGGAACCGACCCGTCAGTTTTTTTGCTCTTTGTCTTTTTTGATTTTCGTTTATTTATCTATTGGGAATTGGCGTTTCGGATAGAGGTTTCATTCCGGGGGATTATTGAAGGGCATTATCAAAACGCTGCCTGAACTGATCTGGTTCATATGAATTCATAAAAATTGGAAATGCGTTTATTGACTTTGATAGGGCTGGGGTTTTGGTAAATCTCGATCTCGTTCGCTCGGAGGCGACTTTGGCGCGATCTCGAATCCATGCTCCTTCACAAACTGCGCGCGTTCCTCCGCAGATGCGTAATGGCGCTGGAAAATCTCGCGCTCGACCGGCCCACCACCGCCGATTAAATCGATGAATTCGTGAACGCCAGAATCTGGAGGAAGGTCCCGAACAGGCTCGATAAGAATGTGGTCAACGAGCCTTTCATACAACGCTCGATCCGTCAGGTGATTCGAGTGCAAAAGAAAGATTCCCAGATCACTCAGCCCTGAAACAAGTTCCCAAAGCGAAGTGAAAAGTTCTGCGTCATCCAGCGTCTGCGCTGGCTGCGGGCGCACCCCCGCTTCTTCAAGTTGTCGAAGATTTGTCGTCATCGCTGCATGTTCGAAGTCATAAATCAGCGTCCAATACATGCGATCCGCGCAGTCTCCACGATCCACCGCATCTGCGACAAAGCGATCGATCGCATCGTTGCGCATCTTTCGCTTCGCCTCATACTTCTCCTGGATCGTCATTGGCGAATCCTTTGCTTGTGCAAACATGATTCCGTTGTGCGAAGTTGAATTTTGTGCGACGCGCTGCATTTATGCCTCCATGCGGATCGAATTGATCGGCGGGCAACAACCTATGCCGCTGCAAAGCACGACTCGAAAAATATTCCCTTTTTTCTTATGGCTTGCCGAAAGACTTCAACACCGCGACAGATCGACCTGCCGCGAAAAGATCCACTCGGCAATTTTTTCCGCGCAGATTTTCAGAAGAGTTCGGGGCAGGATCACAGCGCCAAACAATCTCGACGATCTGCGATTCGCCGGATGGCAATGAGATCAGCATCGGCGTTACGCTGATCCAATCGCCCCGTGGCACAACGAGCGCATCAACCAGTGGTGACAACGCGCGCACAACAACTCTCGCGCTTGCAATCCCATCCTCGGAGATTCCAAAGGGCTCTAGCCAATCCATCGTTGCCTGTGGAACGAAACTCTCTCCAGTTGAAGTGCGGAGATCTCGTTCGTGTGCTCCAGATGCCCACGCAGTTGCGATCGGGTCCTCACGAAATTCCGTCGGCGCTTCTGCGAACAAAATGCTCTTGTCATCTGGAAGAAATTCCCGCGCAATACGCAACGCCGTGACTGTTTGCCAAGGTTCGACGGTAAATCCTTCAAGAAAATGCTCGCGCGATTCGGTGGGCGAATCGGCGCGCTTCACATTCGCGCTTTTCAATAGACATACACGACTTCTCCACGCAACCGGCGAATCGTTGACCGCATCGACGACCCAAGCACCATCGCGTTGATGAATCGTCAACATCCGCGGGGCGCACGATTCGCGCACCGCTTGCCACGCGGGCTTCGCACGCCCCTGCACATCAACAAGCGACCACGAATGCCCCGTCCACGCATCATTCATTTGCCAGACGAGAGCGCCTGAACATCGCGGACGATTTGTTCGATACCACGAATATGCAATTCGCATCGCCTTCGCTTGAACTATCTGCGCCTGCACAATCCACGATGCGAAATCCTCAGCGGGTTCGAATCGAGCCGAAAGAAATTCTCCGTATTGCGGCGTGTCGCCACCTGTCGCCCTTTGGCGATCGCCGATGAGCGCGCATCCATCCGCGGCACTCATCGATGCGAGCGTCTCTTCATCCAACTTCAACGCGTTTGCTAGAGACCTGAGCGCGGGCGGAGATTGATGGCCAAACTCGCTTGCAAATCTTGGCGTGATGGATCGAAGCCCTTCGACTTTTGCCGTCGCATCCCAGATGTGACGATCTCCGCGCGTGGAATCGTTGGGATCAAGTTCCAGCGAACCAGACCACGGACTCTCTGGCCAGTACGGTCGGGATGGATCAATTTCAGCGCAAATTCGTGGAAGAATCTCCAGCCAATATCGACGCCCCCAAGTTTGTCCTGGACGCAATCGATCGCGGAATCCCCATGAATGCCAAGCAAGAATGTCTTCGTTGCCGCCGCACCATAAGACCACAGATGGATGCGAAGAAAGTCGCGCGACTTGATATCGCGCTTCGGCTTCCACGAGCGCTGGAAAAGGATCGTCTTCGGGATACGTCGCGCAAGCGAACGCAAAATCCTGCCAAACAAGAATGCCAAGTTGATCACAAAGTTCGTACCACGATTTCGATTCGTATCCGCCACCGCCCCACACTCGCAGCATGACCAAGTTTGCTTCGCATACCTGCATCAACCGCTCTCGAATATCCGCGTCACTCGATCGAAAGAGTCCCTCTGGAATCCAATTCGCACCAGCACACCAAATTGTTTGATCATTCACTCGTATTGCAAATCGTGTGCCGTCAATTTCTGGAGTCGTATCGAGCGCAACGCAACGCAACCCGATTCGTCCAGACCAACTGGAAATTCTGGCGCTTTGCTGCGTCAATTCAACGCGCAAGCGGTGGATGTGCTGCGCTCCATATCCGCGTGGCCACCAACGCATCGGCCGAGCCACGATGATGACAGCGTGAGCGATCACAGAATTGCTTTCAGAAGTAGCTCGTACGCTTCGTTTGAAAGTCACGACCGCATCGAAGGTGCGACCATCCGGCGATTCGATTTCGATTCGCGCTTCAAATCTTGATGGATCTCCATCGCACACTGCATCGACAAAGACATCCAAAATTGCTTCATCTTTTGTGCACGATCGCGCAAGCGGTCGGACTGAATCCAATCGCACGCCAGTCCAAGCATGCAGTGTGACAATGCCAACGATGCCGCTTGATGGAACACGCGGCCCCCAGTCCCAACCAAACTGACACGCTGTCTTGCGAAGAAATGGATATGGCGTCCAGTCGCCGTTGACCGGGCGCGATCCAAGCTGCTTCTCCAATCGTTCAACTTCGCTGACAGGACCAGCGCAAGTGACTTCAAGCAACATGGTTCGCAGCGGATCGCCCGCACGGGCAAATGAGCCTATTTCAACGCGGTGCGGATGAAATTCGTTCGCGGTACGAAGAATGACTTTTCCATCCAAACGCACTTCGGCAACTGTGTCGATTGACTCGAAGACCAATTCAATGTGCGTGTGCGCCAACATCTGCGCTGTCATCACAATCTCGCGACTCCAGGTGAAATCGGTGCGACCAATCCATTCTTGCGCGGCCTCTGCGCCAGGAGAATCTGCATCAGGAATCTCTCCCGCTCGAATCAAATCCAAATGTGCGCAACCTGGAACGCGAGCAGGCCACGAACGGCCATCGCTTGCCGACAATCGCCACGCATCACCGCAAAGAGATGACTCAATCGATCGCATGGAAGAGCCTCATGTTTGACGCCGCGTAACTTCATCTGCGTTCACGCCATCGATCACTGTTCCGTCATCACGCACATCGATCGCACGCGCACGCAGCAATCGCACCATCCGAATCAAATCGCGCACGCCGCCAGTTGTAAACCACACAACGACGACAAGACTGGTTCCTAAGATCAGCCATGTCCACCAGAACCACCACTCACTCCACGCTGCGACAGAAATCGGATCGCCAGATTCTCGTCGCCAAAGCGCGTACGCCGTTCCGACAATAAAGACAACTGTAAAAAAGAGCGGCCATGCAAGCGTGATCAGGGTGACTGCGCGATCAGTGCCTTTGAATTGCCTGTCAATTCCCAGCTTTTCGAGCAATGTTCGCGGAGCATCATCGATCGATGCATCCCCTTCGACCCGCCAAGGACCGCGATTGAGCATGCGCTGCATATTGAAGTCCGTGCGCGGACCAAGAAGACTGACCGTGACATACATCACGCATGCGAAAATCATTCCGATGAAGCTCATCTCTTGACCAGTGAAAGTCGTTCGCAACCAAAGTGCAACTTCAGCTGGAAGAGTTGCCATCCCTCCACCTGCGATTGTTTCTCGCAGTCCGCTCTCTGGAAGTTGATTCACGATCACTCCAAGTGCGGCGAGTCCCATTCCTGTCAACATCGCCGCCCAAGCGGCTTCTGTAGAACCGCGCTTCCAATACAAGCCTCCGATGATCGCGGCTCCAGCTCCGCCGACAAAGACACTTGCGGTCAGCGCCGCGAACATTGCGATGTACTGCGTTGGTTCATAGAGCAGCGAAAAAGTGAAAGCGAAGATCGCCACGCCAAGCGCCGCGAGTTTCAAAAGCAAAATGTGTGTCTTGGGATCAAATGGCTTTCGCCGAAATGGAAGGATGACATCTTGTATGAAGATCGATCCCCATGAATGCAGATATGCCTCGTCGGTTGAAACCGCCGCTCCCAACATTGCGGCGATAAAAAGGCCCGTTATTCCCGTGGGAAGCATCAACGCCATCGCCAGCGGCGTTCGCATTTCCGCGCGCAGCGCGCCGGATGGAATTTGCTCCAGAGTTGCGTGGATCGGCGCCGCCGCATCCGCGTATTCAGGTTGAGTCAAGAATGCGCGTACCGTCAAAGGAATGATGATTGTCACCAACATCAGCACGCGATAACGCCACCCGTTGAGAATCTGCGCCATCCGCGCTTCGTGAGCGTTGAGCGGCGCGGAGTTGTATCCCTGATCTCCTTGCCACGCGCGCGCCGCATAAAACAAAATGAACGCGGAGATCGCCCAGTACAGCACATCGAAATTCTTTTCCTTGCTCAAGTTGAATGGATCGATGAAGGATGTTCCTTCGGGCATCGAAAACATCGCCCGTTCCAACACGGGCCATGGGAATTGCGCAAGCAACCAGAAGCAGATGAACACGAATGATCCGAAACAGAAAACACCTTGCAGAAAATCAGTCATGATGATCGACACCATTCCGCCCGCAAAGATCATGAAGAGTCCAAGACCAAGCAAGATCACCATGACGACTGGAAATGTTGCGAATGTCTCACCCGCAACCGAGAAATGCTCTGGCATTCCGCAGAGCGCCATAAAGAAACGCGCGGTGACTCCTGGGAAAATGCCATAATTCACGATGCCGGAGACGAAAGCGACAATTCCTGACATCACGCGAAATTTCTTCGAGTATCGCAACTCGAAAAACTGCGCCAGAGTCATAGCACGCGTTTCGCGGAATCGATAAATGACCCATCCCGTAATTGCCAACAAGATCAACGATGGCCCTTCAAAATATCCCCACCAAATTTGCGTATATCCCACGTCGTATCCAAGTTGGAAGTACCACACAAGCGTGATCACTCCGACTTGCGCCATGTTGTAAGCAACCGTGACCAGATATCGCCCTGCGCAACGATCCGCGCTGAGAAATCCGGACACGCCACGCGCGAGACGATTGGCATAGAGCGCGGTCCCGATCAGCACGGCGACAAACGCAATCACAATCGACCAGTCAAGTGCAGATGGTGTCACATTGCAAAGAGTAGATCGCCACGGGAAAATCCGTGCGCCTCTTCAGGCGATGGGCGATACCCTCCGCAACATGTTGATGCGCGCGCTTGCCGCAATGTTCTTTACGGCCACACTGCTTGCAGCGGCAAATTGCACCACAACTTCCTCGATCGATGAGCGATCGACCCGACGGATGATTCCCGCCAGCGATTTGCCAACAACCGACTTGAACAGCCGTACTCTTCCAATTGGAAAAAGTGCGACGGTCTATCTCTTTATGGGACCAGAATGTCCGATCTCCCGCACATATTCCCCTGAAATTGCAAGAATTGCTGCTCGCGATGAAGCGCGTGGGATTTCGTGGATCATGATTTTTCCCGAATACGATATTTCCCCTGATGTCATCCGCACTTTTCAACGCGAGTATTCGTTGTCATTGCCATCGGTCGACGATTCATCCCAGAAGTTTGCGTGCAATCTTGGCGCGCAAATCATTCCATCTGTTGTCGTTCTCGATGCGAATCGCAATGTCTTGTACCGAGGACGAATCGACGATCGATATAAAGGACTTGGCGTTTCCTATGGCCCGCCAACGAAACGAGATGTCGCCGATGTTGTCGATGCGATTGCTGACGGTCATCCACTTCCATATGCATCCACAACCGCAGTTGGATGCGTTCTTCCGCGATGTGCTCCATGAAACGACCTGAACTTTGCATTGGAATTGATGTTGGAACAAGTTCGCTCAAGGCGCTCGCTGTCACTCGCGATGGCGCGGTCGTTGCAACCGCGAGTGTGGAGTACGAATTCGATTCTCCTCGTGCCGGTTGGGCTGAAACCCACCCCGATATTTGGTGGCGCGCCACCTGCGAAGCGCTGCGAAGTCTCACCGCTCACGACGCGGTTCGTGCGGGTGACATCGTCTCTGTTGGTCTTGCGGGTCAAATGCACGGATTAGTTCTTGTTGATTCGGACGATCGTCCAATTCGGCCTGCGATTATGTGGAATGATCAGCGCACCGCAGAAGTCTGCGAGAAAGCTCAGCGCGAAATCACCCCCGCAGAAATTTGGAGATTGACCGGCAATCGTCTGCTTCCAGGATTTACTGCGCCCAAGTTGATCTGGCTGAAACAGCACGAACCAGAAACAATGCGACGCGCCAAACGAATAATGTTGCCGAAGGACTATGTCCGACTTCGACTGACTGGCGCGATTCATACTGATATGGCCGACGCTTCTGGAACTCTGCTTCTTGACTGCGAAAATCGCCGCTGGTCGGCTGAGATGTGCGCGGCACTTTCCATCGACACGGCTCTGCTTCCAGAACTTTTCGAATCGACTACGCCCAGTTCGCGCGTACACGCCGATGGCGCGCAAGCAACGGGACTTCCAGTGGGAACAATTGTTGTCGCCGGCGCAGGAGATCAAGCTGCGCAAGCTGTTGGAACTGGGATTATCGCGGAAGGATCAGTCGCTTGCACTGTGGGAACGAGCGGCGTGATCTTTGCAACCACAAACGAGTGGCGACCAACTCCCCACGGTGTTCTCCATTCGTTTTGTCATGCGATTCCAAATCGTTGGCACTTGATGGGCGTCACTTTGTCCGCAGGTGGAAGTTTGCGATGGTGGCGCGATTCGATGTGCGCGGATCTTGTTGCATCCGCGCGGACGCTTGGAGTTGATCCATACGAATTGATGTTGAATCAAGCGCAATCTGCGCCTCTTGGCTGCGAAGGCGCGCTCTTTCTTCCATATCTTTCTGGCGAGCGAACTCCTCATGCAGATCCAAATGCACGCGGAACTTTCGTAGGAATGTCGACTCGAACCACTCGTGCGCATCTGACGCGGGCGATCGTTGAAGGTGTCACATGCTCTCTTCGTGAAGTGCTCGCACTCGTTCGCCAAACTGGCGCGCGTGTTGATCGCATTCGACTTTCGGGCGGCGGTACACGCAGTCCATTTTGGCGACAGTTGATGACCGACGCATTTGACTTGCCGACTGCAACTGTCGAACAAACCGACGGCGCCGCGTATGGCGCCGCGCTGCTCGCTGGCGTTGGCGCCGGTCTTTGGTCGAGCATCGACCGTGCAACGGCTCACATCAAAGATTCTAATTCCACCTGCGTTGGCTCGGACGCCGCACACTTTCCCGCAATCGCTCGGCGATATGCGCACGCATATTCCGCACTCGCCCCTTGGTTCTCCGATCAAGCCGAGCAAGATCGAGCTGAAAAAAAGATTGTCGACTAGAGTCAAACCGTGTATTGGTTTTTTTCCATACTCGTCACGATCGTCAGCATGGCCGCAATCGGCTTGTGCGTCTGGAAGTTGGTCAATCGTCAAGAGCGACGCGATCCAAAGTTTCAGGCAAAGTTGGATGCGGATGATGCGCGCGCCCGCAAAGGTCGCGAGAGTCGCGGCGGCTGAGACTGCGTCATAAAAAATTTTTTCTCTCCCAGAATTCCAGCCGATTTCACGCTACGGCGCGGCGAATTCCATCCATCTTCGATTGCAAATTTCGCCCTGGACAAGCGGTATGCGCACTCGCCCATTCCTGATGTGAAAGCACACACTTGGTCTTGACCTTGTACTTCAGCATACAAACGCGCAGATGACGATCAAGCGCAGCAAGTTGCGCCATACTTGGCGTCTGCTGATCGAAATTGCCAACGCACAGAATGCCAAGATTTCCTTCGTTCTGATCCTTCACATGCGCGCCTTGATATCTCACATCGCGACCTTCCCAAACGCGCCCCGATCGATCGATGACAAAGTGATAACCAATATCCGCCCAACCTTTGCCTCGATGACCATTGCGAATCAATTCGATGCGTGAAGAGCATGACGAAAAATCCGTCGCCGTAAAAGGTGACATCCCGTCGTGGTGAATGGTGATCCACCGAACTGGAAGCATCGGATCGATATTGCTTGCATCAGGCGTGCCCTTTGTCCATGAACTTCGAGGAATGACGCCCATCAATGTTGGGGTCGGCGGGGGCAAGACAGGGGGCAAGACAGTCGGCTTCGAGGAGAAAAGCGACTGATCTGGCCAAATGGGACTGGGCATTTTGGCGGACTTCGAAATCGTCGTCGCACAACCCGCCGCAACATAGCCCGCAAAGAGCCCGAAACCAAGCATCAAAATATTTCGCCGCCCCACAGTCGGCGCGCTTTCCTGCGCCCCAGAAACAGGCGTTAAATTGGAATCCAAATTGTCCATATTGCAGAGCCTCTTTTATCGACTTGAAACCGCCATGAACTGAAATTTACGCTACCGCTTCGGGTATGGTTCAGGTAGAATAATGGGGCTAGATTTCTCTAGAAAATACTTGAAATTATGAGCGCTCACACAGAATCCGAAAGTCGTTACACCGCCGAAGATATCCAAGTTCTGGAAGGTCTCGAGGCGATTCGCAAGCGTCCAGGAATGTATGTCGGTGGTACAGGTCTGAGCGCCCTGCATCACTTGGTTTATGAGTGCGTCGACAACTCCATCGACGAAACGATGGCCGGCTTTGCGACGCAAGTTCTCGTGCGTTTAGGAGTCGATGGATCTTGCACCGTCGTTGACGATGGACGCGGTATGCCCGTCGATCCGATGAAGAGCGACAATCCGAAAATCAATGGCCGCCCCGCTGTCGAAGTCATCTTGACGGAACTTCATGCGGGTGGAAAGTTTGATAACAACGCATACAAAGTTTCGGGCGGTCTTCACGGAGTTGGAGTGAAGTGCGTCAATGCTCTCAGTGCGTGGACTGAAGTCGAGGTGCATAAAGGTGGATCTTCGTGGGGAATTTCATTCGAGCGCGGTGTGTGCGTCAAGCGTCTGCACAAGATCAAAGAATCAGGAGTGGTTGGATCCGGAACTCGGATGACCTTTCTTCCAGATTCCGAGATTTTTCCTGACACGCAGTTTCGCGCCGAGATGCTCGAATCTCGATTGCGCGAATTAGCATTTCTCAATCCAGGCGTCAGCATCCGATTTGTTGACGAACATGTCGGCTCTGATGGAACGATCCGCGATGTCACATTTCGCGACACCGAGGGAATCGCCTCGTATGTCAAGTGGCTCAATGAAGGCAAAATCGTGCAAAGTTCTTGCATTGCAGTTCGTCGCAGTGATGCGGAGCGCGGATTCGAATGCGACATCGCGCTGCAATACACCGATGCGACTGCCGAGAATATGCTTGCCTTTGGAAATAACATCCGAAATCCCGATGGCGGAACTCATATTCAAGGCTTCAAGTCCGCGTTGACTCGGGTCGTGAATGGTTATGCCAAGCGCGAAGGCATTCTGAAAGATCTCGTTCCAAGCGGCGACGATCTGCGCGAAGGATTGACTGTCGTGGTCAGCGTGAAGTTGCCGAATCCGCAATTCAATAATCAGACGAAGGAAAAACTTCTCAACGAAGAGATTGAAGGATTCGTCAGCGCTTCGGTCAATGAAGAATTGACCGCGTGGATGGACCTGAATCCACGCGAGGCAAAGTTGATCTGTCAGCGAGCAATCCTCGCCGCCGAAGCGCGCGAAGCCGCGCGAAAAGCGCGCGAACTGATCAAGCGCAAGGGTGCGCTTGGCGATAGCGCTCTTCCGCAGAAACTTTCTGATTGCTCCAGCGATGATGTCGAGTCCACTGAAATTTTTATCGTCGAAGGCGATAGCGCAGGAGGAAGCGCCAAAGGTGGACGCGATCACGTGCATCAAGCAATTCTTCCGCTTCGTGGAAAATTATTGAATGTGGAAAAGTGCAGACTTGACAAGGTGCTTGCGTTCGAAGAAATCCAAACGCTCATTCAGGCGCTTCAATGTGGCATCGGCGCGGAAATGGATCCCTCGAAACTTCGATATGGCCGAGTCATCATTATGACAGACGCCGATGTCGACGGAAGCCATATCCGCACACTGCTTTTGACTTTCCTATTCCGACAGATGTACGAACTTGTTCGGCAAGGCCGAATCTTTATCGCACAGCCTCCGCTCTATCAAGTGATTCGCGGCAAGACCAGCAAGTATGTTCTGAATGATCGACAGATGAACGAAACGCTTGCGGAATTGGCCCTCAAACACGCGGTATTTGTGGTGCGGGACGAGCGCGGAGCAACCGTGCGAACGCTCGAAGGCGATGGTCTGCGCAAGATGCTCCGACTTCTGCATCGACTAGAGGATTTGGCCGGCGTTGCACAACGGCGCGGCATTCCCTTCCAGAAATTGCTAGAGGCTCGCAATAGTGATCCAACGAAAGCGCATCGATTGCCCACCCACCATGTTGTGTGGAGTGGTGGAGATTTGCTTGCCTGGGGCGAAGATGAAGCGCATGATGCGGTGACCGAACGCGCAATGGTGCTTGACGAACTTGCATCCGCTGGCGGCTCTTCGACTGAGAAGACATCACAGACTCCAGATGCGCCAGTGCGCGGCGTGGTCGCATCTCTGCGTCAAATGCACGAGACCGCGGAACTCGAGCGGATCTTCGCGCAACTCCTCGAATTTGGAATCGACATCGACGACTATGGATTGGTGCAAGAAGAATCGGTGACTGGCGAAAAATTGCCTTCAAAGTATGGCTGGTTGGTCACACCAGAAAAGGGCGAGCCCGATCTTGCTGAAAGCAGCAATGTCGCTGGAATTATGCGAACTCTGCATGATTGTGGGCGACGCGGAATCGAAATCAAACGCTTCAAAGGTCTGGGAGAAATGGAACCACTGCAACTTTGGGAAACCACGATGGACCCCGCAAGACGAGTCCTTCTGCGCGTCACCGTCGAAGCAGCGGCAGAAGCCAGCAAACTCTTCACCGTATTGATGGGCGAAAACGTCGAGCAACGACGCTCGTACATCGAAAAACACGCGCTCGAAGTAAAAAATCTGGATATCTAATTTTTCTCGACTCAGCGAACTGTTGCCGCTTGCCCCGCATCCACTTGATGTGCTTGAGCAAATCCAAGCGCACGCAAATGACACGCATCGCATCTTGCGCATGGCGCGCCTGAACTTGTGGGGTCATAACAACTGATCGTCATTGCAAAGTCCACGCCAAGTTCAAAGCCGAGCTTGACAATCTCGCACTTGGAAAGTGCAACCAGTGGTGCGTGAACACGAAACGCGCATTCACCTGCGGCGGTTGCTTCGACGCCAGCGCGTGTCGCAAGATTTGCCAAACGAGAAAAAGCGGCAAGAAACTCTGGACGGCAATCTGGATATCCCGAATAATCGACCGCATTCACCCCAAGCGCGATGTCGCTTGCGCCGCGCGATTCGGCAAGTGCCAGCGCATAACTCAAGAAAAGAGTATTGCGCGCGGGAACATAAGTGATTGGAATCTCCCCGTCAGATATGACACCGCCACGATCTTTTGGCACCTCAATGTCAGCGGTCAACGCACTCGCTCCAACAGCGCGCAAATCTATTTTCTGCACAAGATGCTCTATGACTCCACATTTCGCGGCGACACGGCGCGCGCATTCCAACTCGACTCGATGTCGCTGACCATAATCAAAACTCAGCGCGATGCAATCGAAGCCCTCACGCTTCATCCACGCAAGCACAACTGAGGAATCCATTCCCCCAGAGACAAGAACAACAGCTCGTTTCGCCATAAGGTTGCAGGCTATAGAAGGAACGACGCAAATGCATAGTCGCGTGGCCGACGCCAGAACTGGTGACCGCTAGGATCATTCCTATGAACGCACTTGATCTTCGAAGTGATACCGTCACGCAACCGACGCCTGAGATGCGCAGCGCGATGATGGCAGCTCCGCTTGGAGACGATGTGCTCGGCGATGAATCAGCGGTGCATGAACTCGAAAGAAAAATCGCCCAGATGCTTGGCAAAGAAGCCGGACTCTTTGTTCCAAGTGGAACGATGGCGAATCAACTTGCAATTCGCGGACACTGTGAAGCTGGCGACGAGATCATCGCCCACGGTGAAAGTCACATTATTCATTATGAAACTGGCGCTCCAGCCGCGCTTTCCGGTTGCATGATCCGACCGCTCGATGGACCGCGTGGAATTTTTAACGCAGCCGCCGTGCACGCCGCGATTCGCAATCGAGATATTCATTCGCCAAAATCTCGGCTCGTAGTCGCAGAGAACACGCACAATCGAGGCGGTGGTTCCGTGTGGACACTTGAACAATTTCGCTCCGTCAGCGCAGCAGCGCGCGAGCACGAACTGTCGGTCCATGTCGATGGCGCGCGACTCTTCAATGCGTGCGTCGTTGCTGGATATTCGCCACGCGCATTTCTCGAATCTGCCGACACCGCCAGCGTTTGCTTTTCCAAAGGTCTTGGAGCGCCAGTTGGCAGCGCGCTTGTTGGATCGAGCGCATTCATCGACCGCGCCCGCAGATTTCGCAAGATGTTCGGCGGCGGAATGCGGCAAAGCGGATTCCTCGCCGCAGCTGCGATCTATGCGCTTGACCACCATGTCGATCGGCTGAAAGAAGATCACGCACGCGCGAAGACTCTCGCTGTGCAAATTGCGAAGATTGATGGACTCACCGTCGATCCCCCCGTCGATCAAATCGAATCCAATATGGTTTTCTTTTCCCTTCACGAGAAATTTGGCGACGCACGCGACTTCTGCGCAAAACTTCATTCCGCTGGCGTGCAAATGATTCCAATGGGAGCACGCCGCGTGCGTGCAGTCATGCATCTCGATGTGCCAAACGATGTCATCGAGCGCGCCGTCAATGCCTTGACAACTGTGGCAAAAATGTCAGCGTGACTTTCCAGTGAACACACTCGGCGCAATTTTCGATCTCGACGGAACGCTCGTTGACACTTGCGCCTGTCACGAACTTGCGTGGCGCGCGCTTGGCGAATCTGTGGGCATTCCAGTCTCGCGAGAATTCTTTATGCGATTCTTTGGCAGACAGAACGCGCCAATCATTCAAGCTCTCTTTGAAGAAGCGGGTCAACCCGCACCCGATGCCAAGACAAGCGAAATGCTCGCCATACGCAAGGAAGATTCTTTTCGAGAACTCGTCGCTGAAAACTTTCCAATTATGCCTGGAACTTTCCAGCTCTTGGACTCGCTGCATGCCAAATCATGGCGACTTGCAATCGGCTCGAGCGCTCCGCAAGTTAATGTTGATTTTATGCTTGGCTTGATGTCTCGAATGAAGGCAATCCACGGCGCGTCAACGACTCCCTTCGATGCGATCGTGACCGGCGGTTGCGTTTCGCGTGGGAAGCCACATCCAGATGTTTTCTTGGAAGCCGCGCGCCGATTGCAACTGCCCGCAAATGCGTGCGTCGTGATCGAAGACGCAGCGCCGGGCATCGAAGCGGCGCACCGAGCAGGGATGAAATGCGCCGCACTCTGTTCTGCAGGACACACGATTGAAGAACTTGCCGCCGCCGACCTGATTGTCCACCACCTTGACGAACTCTCTCATCTTCGACTCCAATCCCTCATCTCACTATGAACGATCCACGATTCCAAATCCTCGCCTCGACCATTGTCAATCATTCTTGCCAACTGAAAGCTGGCGAAAACATTCTGATCGAATCCTTCGACATCCCCGAGGAGATGGTGATCGCACTTGTCGAAGCCGCGCAGAAGGCAGGCGGCAATCCGCATGTCGAAATGCGCTCCACTCGTGTCTTGCGAACCCTGCAAGAGAACACATCGGTCGATGGCATCAAGACCTGGGCGGAATGCGATCTGCATCGCATGACAAAGATGCAGGCGTATGTCGGATTGCGCGGCGCGAACAATGCGAATGAAATGTCTGGAATGGCTGAGGCGCAAATGAAAATTGTCGGCGCGAATTATCAGAAGCCAGTCCATCTTGAACGGCGCGTGAAGCACACAAAGTGGGTCGTACTTCGCTGGCCAAGCGCCAGTATGGCGCAACTTGCCAAGACAAGCACCGCCGCCTTCGAGGATTATTATTTCCGCGTCTGCTGTGTTGATTACGCAAAGATGGATCGCGCGGTGCAACCGCTTGTTGCGCGTATGAAGAAAGCAGATCGGGTGCATATCAAAGGTCCAGGGCCAACTGATCTGAAATTCTCAATCAAAAATGTTGGTGCTGTCCCCTGCTCTGGAGAGCGCAACATTCCAGACGGCGAGTGCTTTACCGCCCCGATCCGCGACAGCGTGGAAGGCGTCTTGCAATACAACACACCAACGCTCTATCAAGGTTGCAGCTTTGCAAATATCCGCTTCGAATTCGTCAAAGGAAAAATCGTCAAATCGACTTGTGATGGCGACCAAGAAAAACTCAACAGCATCTTGGATTCAGATGAAGGCGCGCGATATATCGGCGAATTCAGTTTGGGATTCAACCCCGCCATCTTGACTCCGATGCAGGACACTCTCTTCGACGAAAAAATTGCTGGAAGTTTTCACTTCACTCCTGGTCAGTGTTATGAAGAGGCGGAAAACGGAAATCGAAGCCAGGTGCACTGGGACATTGTTTGCATCCAACGACCCGAATTTGGCGGTGGAACCATCTCGTTCGACGACGAAATCATTCGCAAAGATGGGCGCTTTGTGGTCGCAGACCTGTCGGGACTCAATCCAGAAGCGCTTGGATCTGCGTGATCAGTGGGTAGTATTTACGCACGATGCAAAAAGACTCTACTTCATTTTCAGCGACTCTTACGACAAGAGTAATGTTGACTTTGGCAGCAGTGACCGCGCTTGGATGCGAGCCAAGCATTGATCGAGGTCAATCGAAGCAACCACCAATTGCACCAGCTGGCGCTCCGAAGCAGCAAACATTCGACACCGTTCCTGAAGGTGGAAGCAAATCTACCTTGGGAAAATCCAGAGATGCGGCAGTGCGAGTTAGAGATAAAATGGAAGCTCGCGACGCAGAGATTGGCAAGATGGCTGACGACATTTTCAATACGAACCCAGATAAAACTCCGCAGGACCCGCCACCAGCGACGCCTGCTTTGCCACCAAACACATCACCAATGCGACCATAATTTATCGCTTGATCTGCTTGGAGCTCTGCGCTCAAATCAGAAATCTGTTGATCACTTCGCCGCAGGCGCAGGAACTGCCGCAGGAGTCGTTGCAGGATCGCTGACAATCTTCAGAAGTTCCACATCAAAGATCAGTGTTGCCTTCGGTGGAATCGCACCTTGTCGGCCAGCAGGACCATAAGCCAATGCGTATGGAATGATCAGTTTGCGCTTGCCGCCAACATTCATCGATCCAACGCCTTCGGTCCAACCTTTGATCACATTCGCAAGAGGGAACGAAGCGGGACTTCCACGATCAACCGATGAATCGAACTTTGTCCCGTCAACCAAATATCCGGTGTAATGCACTTCAACAACAGCGCTAGGTCCAGACGGCATTGGCCCCGTTCCTTTCACGATGTCGATGTACTTCAAACCATCGGGCAGGGTGACCATTTCTACATCGGTGTCCACACCAGGCAATTGTCCGCGAGCAGTGTCCGAGATAATGGTTCCATCAGTGGCGTTGACAACAACGGTGTGGATCTTTCCGGCAGCGAAAAGCGAGACAAAATATGCGGGAGGATTCGCACCGAAATCGCCAGAAACACTTTGAACAACTCCATCGACTTTCGCGGATGCTTTGACGATCGCATCGAGTGGCGAAAGTTTGATGCGGGTGATCGCGCCGGTCATTCCGTCGACCATAATGCGCTGCGGAACTCCGCCGACTGCGCAGATCACTTCGTATGTCACCTTGTCGCCATCGGCCGCCGCCGACGCGGAAATAATCGTTCCCCCAGATGCTTTCATTGCCATTTCGATTGCCTGTGGCATCGTGACCTTTGCCGCGGCAAGCTTCTGCGCTCCCTCGGATGGATCTGGTGGCAAGGTTTCGTAATCAACTTCGGCAGCTTGGGCAGCAGCGTGATTCATATTCTCTCCAATGGGCATCACAGGTGATACCAGTGCGAATGTCAGAGCGATTGTGGCGGAAGCGGATTTGATTGATGAGATATTCATAGTTGTCTTTCGGTAATTTTGAGATGGATTTGAGTTGGAGATGATACAGAATCTTTTAAGTCCGACTGTAACGAGCTTCGATCGCCTTCACTTTGGCAAGTCGTCTCGCGTGGCGTTCTTCGTTGGTGTATTTCGCGTCCAAATATGCGCGCACCATATCTTGTGCAAGCGCACCGCCCACGATGCGACCCCCCAAGACCAACACATTCATCGCATCGTGTTCCACCCCTTGATGCGCGGAGTAGTAATCCTCGCAGTTTCCAGCGCGGATGCCTGGGATCTTGTTCGCCGCAACGCTTGCGCCAACACCAGAACCGCACAAGAGAATCCCCTTCTCTGCACGACCGCCGAGAATCTCCGCCGCGATTTTTTCAGCGAAGTCTGGATAGTCGCACGAGACAGTCGAATCCGTTCCAAGATCGACCGCGGTATGACCCAACCCGCGCACGAATGCAACCAATTCTTGCTTGAGCGTGAAGCCCGCATGATCCGATGCAAGCGCGACGATCATTTTTTCGAACTCGCCTTCACTCGCGCCAAAACCGCGCGCGCACGATTCGCAACCGCATCTGGTTCGAATCCAAACTTCTTCATCAAGACATTCATCGGGGCGGATGCTCCAAATGTTGTCATGCCGATCGCCTCGCCATCAAGTCCAACATATCGATCCCAACCGAATGTCGAAAGTGCTTCGACTGAAACGCGAGCGCGAACCGATGGCGGCAGAATCGAATCTCGATATGCCTGATCTTGTTGATTGAACAATTCGCAGCAAGGCATACTGACCGTGCGTACTTTGATTCCATCTTTCGCCAGCAGTTCGTGTGCCGCCATACAAATTCCGACTTCGCTGCCCGTGCCGATGAGAATCAGATCCGGCTTGCCGTCTGGTGCATCGTTGACAACATATGCGCCGCGTGAAACACCAGATGCCGCGCCATATTTCGAGCGGTCGATCGTCGGCAAATCTTGTCGCGACAATGCCATCACAACAACTTGATGAACCATTGGCATAATTGTTCGCCAACATTCTGTCACTTCGTTTGCGTCCGCTGGCCTGAAAAGCAACACTTGTGGCGTTGCGCGCAATGCCGCGATTTGCTCGATCGGTTGATGCGTCGGGCCATCCTCGCCTAATCCAATGGAATCGTGCGTGAAAATATAAATCACGGGCAGATCCATAATCGCAGAGAGTCTGATCGAGCCCTTCATATAATCGCTAAAAATCAGGAAGCCCGCGCCGAAAGCCCGCAGTTTGCCCAAGTTCAGTCCATTGCAAATCGCGCCCATCGCATGTTCGCGAATTCCAAAGTGCAAATTGCGGCCGCCATAACTTTCCGCTTGAAAGGATCCCGCGCCATCAAAGGTCATCAGCGTTTTCGTGCTTGGCGCAAGATCCGCAGATCCGCCGATCATCCACGGCACACGCTTGGCGACTGCGTTGAGAACCTTGCCACCCGAAATGCGCGTTGCCATTCCCTTCGCATCCGCTGGGAAAACTGGAAGATCCGCGGCCCAATCATCAGGCAGCTTGCGCGTTTCCATTTGGTTGATTTCTTTCGCTTCCTTTGGGAACGCCTTGGTATACGCCGCAAAGAGTGCGTTCCAATCTTTCGACATCGTCGCTCCGCGCGCGCCGACTCCCTTCGTGAAATTTTCCATCACGCCATCTGGCACGAGGAACTTTGGTTCCTCTGGCCAGCGATAAAATTTCTTCGTGCCGCGAATCTCATCTTCGCCGAGTGGCTCGCCGTGTGCTGCGCTGGTGTCTTCCTTTGTCGGGGCTCCCCAACCAATTCGACTATCGACGATGATCAAAGTTGGACGATCCGTCGTTGCCGCGGCCGCGGTATATGCGCGTCGCAACACATCCAGATCGTTCGCATCGGAAACGCGAAGCACATTCCATCCATATCCCAAATAGCGCGTACCGACATCGTCGTTGTACGCAAGAGAAGTGTGGCCTTCGAGGGTGATGTGCTTGTTGTCGTAAATCCAACAGAGGTTCGAGAGTTTCAAATGCCCAGCCAAACTGGCCGCTTCTCCAGAAATTCCTTCCCTCATGCAGCCGTCGCCGCAGATCGACCAGACTCGATAATTGAAAAGTTCAAATCCTGGGCGGTTGTATCGCGCCGCGAGCCAACGCTCGGCCATCGCCATACCAACGCTTGTCGCAAGCCCTTGACCAAG
>SXGQ01530731.1_pt1 | contig 19055 bp, 17 predicted proteins | sample 3178371 | NCBI WGS metagenome assembly SXGQ01 (sample SAMN11356859, study PRJNA531348) | freshwater metagenome | isolation source: freshwater sample F1-20 | place: China: Fuxian Lake, Yuxi | collected 2017-12-25 | reverse complement strand
CGGCCATGAAATCTGGCGACCGAAGCCGAAGCCATCGGCGGCGTCCCCGAGTTCCTGACGTCAGGAAGCCCGACGGCGTTTGCCGCCGCCCTTGCGGTCGCCCGCCTTTAGCCAGTGCTTGCTGCACCACTGCGGCACATGTTCGGGCTTCTCGGTCAGCCGTCGGTACGGCTCCGCGAGCCCTGCGGCTTCCATGAGCCGTACGATCGCGGCGCAGTTCTCCATGTGGTACTCCGTAAGATACAGCTCCTGGGCGATCTCCTTGTAGGTCTTTCCCTCCAACCGCCGCTCCACGATCACCCGGGCATGCTTCACCAGCTGCGGCTCGGCAAACGCATTGACCACGAGCGGTCGCTCGAGCATCACTGGCGGCTCGCCCTCCACCGCTGCCGCCTGGCGGAGCGGGCCCGCCACCGGTGTCGGGAGTGCCGCCACGAGATTGATGGCGAACTCCAGCCGCGGCACCACCCGCTTGCCGTCGATCCGCATGAAGGGAACGACCCGAATAGGCCCGTCCAAGAGTTGCCGCAGAATCACCGCCGCCCGGGCCTCGTCGCCGAATAGCTGGCCCTTCACCGCCCCGAGATGCTCAAGAAGCTTCGCCTCCGAAGGCAGTTTCTCTTTGCGTCCTGCCTGCTCCTCAACCTCTCGCCGACGAGCCCGCACGATCACCAACTCCTGCTCCCGCTCGGCCAGCCGGGCGGTGAGCGACGCGAGAGCCCCGTCGCTGCTCTCCACGGCGGCCGAAAGCCGCTCGATCCCCGCCAAGAGCCTCTTCTCCTCCTTGTCGAGCTTCTTGAGTTCCGCGGCCACCGCGCCACCCTTCTCATGGAGCTCCTTCACGCGGGCAAGCACCGCATCACGGACGCCGTCGAGCGATAGCACCTCGTTGACGACGGCATCGAGTACGGCGGGATACACCCGCTCTCGCATGCAGTAGACACGGTTCCAGCACTTGCCCGTCGCCGAGGCGGAGCAGCGGAACGAGCCGTCCGTCTTCCCGTAGGAATACATCGGAGCCCCGCAGACTCCGCAGAAGAACACGCCGGCAAGCAGGCCACGACGCTGCCGGGTCGTGCCGCGAAGCGGATGGCCGGCACCGCGAACCGGCTTCTGGAAAACGCGACGCTTGTCGACAACCTCGTTGGCCTGGTACCAGAGGTAATCCGACACGATCCGCAGATGCGGGCTCTCCCGCGTCTGGATCTTGTCCTCGTCGTTCCAGACGTACTCCGATTTGCCCGTCCGCAGCTTTCGCTTCGCCTTCTTCTTGCGGAAGGTCTCGAAGCCCCTGTAGATCGTGCGGCGGATGATGGCGTTGACGTTACCAGCCGTCCACTTCGCCTGACGAGACCACTTGGCCTTCGCGAACTTGATCGAGTCGAGCCATTCGCCTACCTCGGCCGCCGTCTCTCCGGCGGCGACCCGTTCGAAGACCTCGCGGATGACCACCGCCTTCTCTTCGTCGATCTCGTCATAGAACGGGCCCTTGGCGGGTTCGGTCTCGGTCGCCGGCAGGGACGGTCGACGCTTGTACCCGATGACCGTGTTGCCGACGGCGGCACCACGGGCCCACAAACCGTCGTGGGCTCGCTCGATCCGCTTCCGGGTGTAGAAGTTCGAGCGGGCGTGCTGCATCTGGCTCATGTGCAGCCGATCCGGCCAGTCGTCGTCAGCCGTGTCGATGTAATCCGACGTGCAGATCACCCGCACGTCGGCGTCCACAGCCGACTCGAAGAGCTCGCCCGCCTTCGTGTGGTGGCGGTAGAGCCGGCTCGACTCCTCGGCGATGATCAGGTGCCATCGTTTGGCCTCGATGCCGGCCCAGACCTGATTGATCCCAGGGCGGTCGGCGATCTCGCCGCTGACCTCGGGCTCGGCAATGACGTCGATGACGACCTGCTGCGGCTTCCAGCCCTTGGGCAGGTTCGACTCCAGGAACGTCCGGCAGGATGCCACCTGGTCGTCGATGCTCGACTGCCGCTGCTCCTCGGTGGAGAAGCGGGCGTGGATCAGGGCGCGGAGCGGCTGCTCCTTCGGCAGCAGGATTGGTTGTCGGAGGTGCATCATGACGCACCACCTTTCGCCGCCGACGGCGGCACGAGCGTGGTCCCCCGGGCCTCGCCGCGGGCCCGAGCGGAGAGGCCAACCCTCTCCGGCATGGCCCTGAAAGACTTTGCCGAAACTTTGCTGAAGGGTCCTGACTTTGCCCAAAACGGGCCGCTCCGTTCCAACACCAGCCAACGATCACAAGTCGTTGACGGGCATGGACCTTGCGTCAGAAATCGCAGAAACTCCGTGACAGTCGGAAACAGCCTCGAAAGAATCCCGCCCTCTCCGTTTGGTGAAGAAGATCGAAGCGAACATGCCTTGTTTCCACGGCTCATCGCACAGCGAGTCATTTCCGACCTGCATGACTTTGCTGAGACTTTGAGTCCTCTACAGAATCTGTGGGTGAACGCAGGTTCGGGTAAGACGGCGTCTTCATGCCGGCTGTTGGCGGAGCAGGGTGCGATGCCTCACCGGCGTTCCTGCCCGCCCGACCGATCAACCAGGCCGATCTGGCCGCGCTCACCGAGCGGGTGCGCCGCCGCGTGATCCGGTGGTTCCGCATGCAGCGGCTGCTCGACGCCGCTGCCGCCGCCGACATGCTCACGTGGGAGAACAGCGGTTTTTCAGTCGACGCGAGCGTCAGGGTCACGCTCATCGACCGCGACGTGCCGAGCTATTGTCAGAGCGTGGAGCACCTGCTGCGCTCTAGCGCTCGGCCACCCTTCGCGCTCGAGCGACTCTCCGTGAGCCGCGGTGCAGACGGCCAGATCGCTCGCATCCGCTACGTGCTGCCGAGACATAAGGCGGCCAACTGGGTCGGACCCAGTCGCAGCCGCAAGTCCACGCGACCGGGGGCCAATGGCGTCGTCGAACCCTCGCCGTGTGAGTTACTGGACCGGCTCGCCGATCTCGTCCCGCCGCCGCGCAAGCATCGGCACAGGTATCACGGAGTGTTTGCACCGAATCACAAGCTCAGGCGGGCCGTGACGGCACATGACAAAAGGGAATGTCGGCAAGCGAGGCGATGCCGCGGCTGGCGGGTATACGGTCGGTGGACATACGGCGGGCGAGCATGCCACGGGAGGCTGCTGTGACGCGAATCACGCGAATCAAAAGCCCCGCTCGCACGACACCTCGCGGATCGCCTGGGCCAAGCTCATGGCGCGGGTGGGGGAGGACTTTCCACTTGCGTGCCCCACCTGCGGCGGCGACATCCGGCTGATCGCATTCATCACCGATCCGGGGCCGATCCGGAAGATCCTGACACACCTCGGCGAACCACTCGAACCACCGCCCCTCTCTCCCGCCCGTGGCCCGCCGACCGACTGGGGCGAGATTGTCCAAGCCCACGACGACCGGGCAATCTTTCAGGCGACGGATAGACGAGCTGCCCGTGATCGACATCCAAAGCCTCTGACCGTCGTCAGACGCGAGGCGACGAAGCCCCGGGAACGGCCGACTGGGACGCGGTCTGCGCCGACGCGAGAAAAACGCCACCGAAGCGGGTGCGGGGCGTAGTGGCGAACCGCCTCCGGACGCTCGGGCCGCCCAATTTCGACGCTCAAGGGCAGTCCGTCAGCCCGAAGACCGGTGCGGAGGTGCCATTGACCGGGCTATCCTTTTTCCTTCAGCGGAGCGTCAGCAGGCTCTGCAGGACGTTGAGCTTGTCCGCCCCGGCTTGCTTCACTCGCGGGCAGGTTGCACACGTCTCGCGCTGGGCGGTCTGGGATAGGTCCGAGGCCATGGCGTAGAACTCTCTGGCGGTGACCTCGCCGCTGTGATCCCGATCGAGGGCGGCAAACTGCGTCTTGAAGACCGTCGTGGCGGCCACCTCCGGCTCCGAGATCCCGTGGGACCCGTCGGCATCGACCCTCTCGATGACGCGGACCACCTGAATCCAGGCTGTCGGATCCACGATCAGCTCACCGCTGTCGCCGCTGTATAGCTGGAGCCTTCCGAACTGGTCGGCCAACAAGCGAGCCTCCATCACATCGACGCTCTCGTCACGGCTCGTGTCAGCGGCGTTCCACAGTCGGGCGGCGAGCGGTTCGACCGCGACCCGCACGCCCCCGAGCGACTGCAGGTAGCCGACGAGTTCCGTCTTGTTCGCCTGTCCGTCGCCGTCCTTGTCGACCGCGGTGATCAGCCGGTCTGCGACGGAGGCGCGGGGGTCGACGACCGGCCGAGCCTCGGCGACGGCGCGGCGGGCCTCCAGGAGTGACACCCTGCCGTCGCCGTCGGCATCACATTCGGCGAGCAGATCTTTGATCTCGCCACCGCGTTGGCCGGCCGCGTCGTCGCGGATCTTGGCCAGCCGCTTGACGACCACGTCGGCCTGGGCGTCGGTCACGCGACCGGTGCCGCCTGCCGCGAGCAGTTTCTTCACGGTTGGGCGATCGGCAGCCTGGGCCGTGCCGGCGGCCCCGATGGCCCGTGACGCTTTCAGGGCATCCGCGGCACGCACCGCGGCGTCGTCGAGCGACGGCGCCTGGCCGAAGGCAACCATGGGCGAGCCGGAGAGCAGCAGGATCGCGAGCAGGTGGGTACGCACGGAGAATCTCCTGTGAGCAAGTGACCGCACACCCGTATGTTCGGCGTTTCTGTGATTATTGTTCCTCGAACCTTTGGCCGCCGCAAGAGAGGCACGTCGATCGCGGGCAGCCCGTCGGGCCACTTTGGAAAGATGTCGCGGTCGCAGGCGATCTGGAGGGGCAGTTCGGTGGCCACCGTCGTCTGCCGGTCGATCGCCAGCACCCTGCCCGTCGCTCTCATGCTCGCCCCTCGCGGCATCGCCCCGCGTGCCGACGTTCCCTTTGGCCGAGTGCCGTCACGGCTTTCCGCAGCCGGTGATTCGGTGCGTGGACTCTCGCGTGCGGCCCGGGACGAGCCAGTGTGCGGCTTTGTGCCGTGGAGCGTCTGACATCCCGCTCGACGGTTTTCGAGCATCACGGGGGGATGGGGTAGGCTGAGTCGGAGGTGGTGGGCGATTCACCGCCGCCACATGGGAGCCAAAACATGCGATTCGTTCGCCATGATTCATTGCTGGCGGTGCTCGCATTCACTGCCGTGTCGCACCTTGCGCTGGCCGACTGGCCGCACTGGCGGGGCGATGACGGCAACGGGGTGTCGCTCACCGCGAAGCCACCGGTCGAGTTCGGTGCCGATCGCAACCTGCGCTGGAAGGTCGAGATTCCCGGCCGCGGTTCGTCGTCGCCGGTGATCATGGGCGACCTCGTGTTCGTGACCACGGCCGTGCCCGTGGAGGGCGAGGCGGGCATGCTCGACTTTCGGCTCCTCTGCATCGACCGCGAGACCGGCCGCGAGGTCTGGTCGCGGTCGTGCGTGAAGGCCGTGCCGCACGAGGGCACCCACGAGACCAACGGGTTTGCCTCGGCCTCGCCCTGCACCGACGGCGAGCGGGTTTACGCCCACTTCGGATCCCGCGGCCTGCACTGCTTCACCGTGGCCGGCGCGCCCCTCTGGAGCCGCGATTTCGGCGACATGACGGTTCGCCATGGCTTCGGCGAGGGATCTTCGCCGACATTGGCCGGCGAGATGATCGTCGTGCCCTGGGATCACGAAGGCCCTTCGATGCTCATCGCGGTCGACAAGCGAACGGGGAAGACCATCTGGGAGACGCCCCGCGACGAGCCCACCTGCTGGGCCACGCCGCTCGTCGTGGCCGACGCGGGTGGCACCAAGCAGGTGGTGATGAACGGTGAGAATGCCGCCCGCGGCTACGATCTCGCCACGGGCCGCGAACTCTGGCGGTGCGGCGGCCAGACGCAGCGGCCCTGCGCCTCGGCGGTGTCTGCCGATGGAAAGGCGTTCATCGGCAGCGGGTTCCGCGGGGCCTTTTTGGGCGGCTTCGATCTCGCCGGCCGCGGCGACCTGAAGGGAACCCCGCACGTGCTCTGGACGAGGCAGGCAGGAACGCCGGACGTCGCCTCCCCCCTGCTCTCGCACGGCCGCCTTTTCTACTACAAGGAGAAGAGTGGACTCCTGACCTGCATCGACGCGAACACGGGCGACCCGCACTACGAGACCACGCGGGTGCCGGGTGTGGCCCGCACCTACGCCTCGCCCGTGGCCGCCGGGGGGCACGTCTACCTCACCGACCGCAGCGGCCGGATTACCGTGATCGACGACGGCCCCCGGCTGAACGTGGTCGCCGAAAACGACGTCGGCGAGGGCGTCGATGCCACGCCGTCCCCAGCGGGTGATTCGCTCTTCGTCCGCGGCGAGCAGCGCCTGTTCCGGTTCGTTGCCCCCTGAGCCTGCGATTCGGGGCAAACACCCCGCGGTTGTTTCAAGGCAGCAGGCGGCAGGCGGCGCCGATGCTCGACCCGCCCCACGGATGGCCCCGCTTTCTCCCGGGGATGTTGCCCTGCCCCATCGATGGATTGACACTGTAGGATAACACTGTATGATAATCGCATGGCACCCACGAATCAGCCGGCTGAAATCACGATCACGGAACTCGCCACGCTCGTCGCCGAGGCCCTCGGCAGCGGGTACGAAGGGGTCCGGAGCGGCCGGGTGCGGCAGGTGCCAGACGCCCGCACCATTCGCTGGTACCAGACCCTCGGCATGGTCGAGCGGCCCGCCGCCTTTCGCGGCCGTACCGCACTCTTCACGAGGCGGCACGTGGCCCAGTTGGCGGCCATCAAGAAGCTGCAGGCCGCGGCCCTCCCGCTCACCGACATCCAGCAGGCCCTGGCCGGCAGGACCGATGCCGAACTGGCACGGGCCGCCGGCATCTCGCTCAAGAACCTCGACAGCCTGATCGCCGCCGCCACGGCCGCCCGCTCCAAAGCGAACGCCGCCCGGCTGACCGCGGCCCTCTCGCCGACCCTCGACGCCGCACCCAGGCCCGCCACGGCCTTCTGGAAACACCGACCGGCGGATGTGTCCGCCGCTGTGCCGGCCCCACTGGCGAACGGCGCTCTGCAGACGCTCACGCTTGCCGGCAGCGTGGCCCTTCTCTGGAACGGCCGCCCGCTCACCGCCGCCGAAGCCGTGGCCGTGGGGAAGCTGGCCCGGCCCTTGATCGAACTCCTGTCGTCGTGTGCTGCCGGCAGTGCGGCCGAGCCTTCCCCGGTTAAAGCCCCTTCATCCACTCGGCCACGCACTGAGGCTCGCTCATGATCCGCTCGCTCACGCCCGACGAAATGACCGATCTCATGGGCGTTGCCGCCGAGACCGGATTCGGCACGATCGACACCAGCCGCGGCAGTCTGCCGCTGCGGTCGCTCGACGTGGACGTGTGGATCGACGGCCTCACGGCCCACACCACCGTGAAGCAGCAGTTCGTGAACGTGTTCGACGAGACGCTCGAGGCGACCTACGTGTTTCCGCTGCCACCGCGGGCGGCCGTCACCGGGTTTCGGATGGTGGTGGCCGGCGTCACGATCTTCGGCAGGATCGACGAACGGCAGAAGGCACGGCAGGACTACGACGAGGCCCTTGCGAATGGCCGGCGAGCGGCGATCGCCGAGCAGGAGCGGCCCGACGTCTTCACGCTCCGGGTGGGCAACATCCCGGCTCGATCTGCCGCCCGCGTGGAGTTCGCACTCGTGGCGCCGCTGGCGATCGACTCGCTCGAGGCCACCTATCGCTTTCCGCTCGTGGTGGCTCCACGGTACTGCCCCGGCGTGGCCCTCGACGGTGAGCCGGTGGGCGACGGCAACGCTTCCGACACCGATCTCGTGCCCGATGCCTCACGGATCTCGCCCCCCGTGATGCTGCCAAGGCTCAAGAGCCCGGTGCGTCTGGGGATCACCGCCCACATCGCCCCCTCCGCGATGGCCGGCGGCACGGCGACGGCCGATCCCATCGCCTGCTCGCTGCCGGCCGAGGAGGAGGTCGACGAACTTGGTGCGCGGGTGGTCACGGTGGTTCCGGAACAGCGGCTCGATCGTGATTTCATTCTGCGCTGGACCATCGCCGCCGATACGGTCGTGGTGCCGGGAGTGCTCCTGGAGCCCGCCGCTGTCCGGCAGGCGGGGCTGGGAACGGGGCACGCCGCGGACGACGCAGCCGGCGACGGCACGTTCGCGATCACGATCGTGCCGCCGGCGCAGGCACGGGTGGTCGAACGCCCACGCGACGTGGTGTTTGTGCTCGATCGCTCGGACAGCATGGAGGGCTGGAAGATGACGGCTGCGCGGCGGGCCGTGGCCCGGATGATCGACTCGCTCTGCGGCGACGACCGGGTGGCAGCGATCGCCTTCGACAACGTGGTCACACCTCTCGGCGTCGAGGCCGGCCTGGTCGCCGCCACCGACAGCAATCGCTGGCGGCTGCTCGAGTCGGTCGCGACGGTGGAAGCCCGTGGAGGCACGCAGATCGCCGCCGCCCTCACCGCAGGCTTCGATCTCCAGGCGACCGCCGCAGGCGGGCCGGCGGTTGCGGACGAGAGCCCCAGGGAGCGATTCGTCGTGCTCGTGACCGACGGCCAGGTGGGAGACGAGGATCGGGTGCTTTCCAGGCTCCAGGCGAAGATCGGCGACATCCGCCTGTTTGTCGTGGGGATCGACACCGCCGTGAACGAGGGGCTGCTCGGCCGCATGGCCGACGCCAGTGGTGGGCAGGTTGAACTGGTCGAGAGCGAGGACCGGCTCGACGAGGTGATGGACCGCATCCACGCCCGACTTCACGCGCCGCTCGTCACCGGCATCACCATCGAGGGGGATGGGATCGACGTGGTCGAGGGCTCGGTCGTGCCCGGCCGGATTCCCGACCTGCAGGCCGGCGTGCCGCTCGTGCTTCGGGGACGGTACCGGAATGCCACGTCGGCGGGGAGGATTCGCGTGCATGGCCGACATGTCACGGGAGGCGATTGGCAGGAGTCCGCGGCCTGTGCTCCAGGGACCGTGCGCGGGCTCGGCAGCATGTGGGCCAAGGGGATGCTGCGGCAGCTCGAGGACCGGTATGCCATGCTTCACGAAGGCCATGAAGAGCTGGAGCGGCGTCTCGTGGCCCTCTCCACCTCGTTCGGAGTGCTCTGCCGATTCACCGCCTTGGTGGCGATCGACGACCGCGATCCCGGCTCGAGACCCGATCGGCCGCCCCGGCGGATCATGCAGCCGGTGGATGTCTGCCGATACATGCGCTCGATGACGTTCAATCAGATGCCGTCGCAAGATGCGTATGAGATGCATTTCTTCGAACGAGCTTTTCTTTGCCCTGACGAAGGGCCGGAGCCGGGCCGTGTGCCTGCCCCCGATAAGTCGGCTGTCGTCTTCGAGCGTGCGAAAGCCCTCGTCGCGCGGGCGAAGCCACGGAGCGGTCGGCTCGCCGACGTCACGCCCGTCAAGGTGAGGCGGCTGCTGCGGGGCGTGATTCGGCTCCTGGGGTTGCTCGGCCCGATGTCCGGGCGGAGGCCGCTCATCGAGCGGCTGGCGACCGCCTACGGCCGCCTCTACGCCCTCCCGGACGACCGGCCGGCGCTGGTGCTGCTGCTCGACGAGTTGGCCACCGTGATCGAGGAGCACGGGACCGCCGATCGCTGGTGGACGATCGCCGACGTCGATGAGCCCGCGCCGTTCTGACGCAAGCTTCCCCCCACCGATGATCAGGCCGCGTGGATTCCCGCCGGCGTGGTCGCCGGCCGACGGCCTGCGGCTGGCGGCAGCACGTCGACCACGATTCGTTCGACGGGGGCCAGCAGGGCATTACGGAGCGCGAGGATGCCCCGCTGCGGCGCGGCCCGCCGCGAGACGCACCGCAGGGTCAGTTCGACCGTGCCGTGGGCCATCGTCGCGGTCGCGATCCCCGACAGTTCGCTCGCCTCGCGGTCGGCGGGCGCGATCAGGCGACCGTTGGCGAACAGTCCGAGCGTGCCGAACGCATGATTCCGCCAGGCATCGGCGACGAGCCGCACCGTGATCGCCGCTCGGCATCCGGCCGGAGCCCGGATGGCCAGCCGCGCATCGGGCATCCCCGCCCAGCGACAGTTGTCGTGGGGGAAAAGATGGTGCCAGCCGGGGCCAAGCAGGGGTTCCCGCATGGGATCGATCTCGAGGCGACCGGTGCCAGCGCACGGAATGGCGTGGCGGCTCAAGGGCCCGCCCAGCCGGATGGCCAGCCGCTCCACCCGCGGACGGTGGCGAAAGCCGGCGCACACGGCGTGGATCAAGGGCCGGCGGGCGAAGGGCAGCGCGGCCCGCGCGGTATCACCGGCCAGCCGATCCGCCCGCCGTGGCTTCCTCGTCCCACCGACAGCCCGTCGGGCCTCCAGCGCCGACAAGACGCCCGCGACACCGGGATGGGCTTCGGCGCCGAGCTGCCGGATCGATTCGAGCGCCACGCAGAGGGCGTCGGTCGCATCGGTCTGAGCGGCCAGCCGGGCGGCTGCCGCGGCGTCCACGTGGGCCACCATCCCGAAGATGTCGAACAGGCCGCTGGCGCCGCGGCCGGGCTGGAGGGCGTGGTGGATGGCCAAGAGGCAGAGAGTGGCCTCGGGGCGGAGGATGTGCACCATGCCGCAGGCCGTCTTCTCCGGCCTGCTCCATGCCTGCACGAGCCGCTCGTTCGTGCGATCGTCGAGATGATCGAACACCCGCCAATGAACGTCGAGATCGACGTCGTCGCGGACCACGTTCCAGCTGCCGCGTTGATTCATGATGCGGGCGGTCAGTTCCGTCCAGTCGGGATCCAGCCGCGGACGAAACCCCTGCTGCAGGAGTTCGTGCATGAGCCCTTCGGCCCTGTCGCGCGGGATGGAGAAGTCGATGTCGGCGAGCGGCCGCACCCGCCAGGCATCGGGATCGCTCCCCAGGCCGAAGCTCTTGAGCAGGAGGAGCGGAAACCGCCGGGCGAGCGGGCGAAGCACCAGAGCCGCCCGGGCGAGCTTGCGGCTGTTGCTCATCCAATGATGGCGGGAGATGCCTTCCAGATAGGGATCGCCGGCGGAAAGACCGCGGAGATGCCGCGCGATGTATCCACCCGCCCAAGCGAGGATGTCCGACGCCGTGGCGGGATCGTGCGCCGCCCGCCACGCCCGCCAGGCGTCCAGGGCCTCGCGGGGCCCGGCCAGCGCCGCCCGACAGATCAGCCGTTCCGATTCATCCATGCCCGCACCACCTTGAGGTATTCGCTGCGGTCAATGCGCTGCGTCGCCGTCGTGCTCGCCGCATGCACCCGCCGTTCGAGCGTCACCGTGTCGATGACCGTCTCCTTCAGGCCCAGCCCCTGAAACCGCGTGTACCACTCGATGAACTCCCCGGTGCGGAGTTCCGCATCGAACGGGCCGACCCGCCGCCATGTCGCCCACGGCAGGAGCAGGCCGCCGGCGGCGTAGGCGGGCCGCAGTTCCGCGGGCACGTGCAGCGACATCGGTCCCGGGGCCGCGAAATGCCGGACCTGCCCCAGCGCCGCATCGCCGCCGCTCGAGCGCAGCGCCGCCACGAGGTCGCGGGTGCGGGTCGCCGGCCAGCGGTCGTCGGCGTCGAGAAACGCCAGATACCCGGCGTCGCCCGATCGCACGCCGAGGTTTCGCGCCCCCCCGGCATTGAGACCGGTCTCGCTGCGGATGAGCGCCACGTGGGGATGGCTTCGATACCGTGGCGGGAGGACGACCGGCACGTCGCTCCCGGCATCCACGACGATCAGCCGCGGTGCGGCGTCGATCTGGTCGAAGACCGAATCGATGGCCTCCTCCATGTAGGCGGTGACGTTGCGCACCGGCATCACGATCTCAACGGTCGTCGGCATGCGGGGCAGGCCTCCCGGCGAGCAGTTTGCGACGGACGACTTCCAGCACCGCCCGGTTGCTCACGCCCGTGTCGGCGGAGGCATTGCGGGCGTGGACGTGGCGGTGGACCACCACCTCAGGCACGACCGCATGGGGCAGCCCGAGGTCTCGGGCCCGGGCGAACCATGCGACGTCGTCCGCACCGATCAAGAGCGCCTCGTCGAGCGGTCCGACGATTCGCCACGCCGTCCGACGGACCACCAGCGCACTCGGCAGAAAGCCGGCCTGCGGGCCGGCCAGCCACTCGGGCCGGCACCAGGCCGGACGGGCCAGGCCGTCGGCGAGCACGAAACGCTGTTGGCCCACGGCATACATCAGGCTCGCGTCGGCGACGAACAGCGGGATCTGCAGCAGCAATTTCCCCGGCACCCATTCGTCGTCCTGATCGAGGAAGGCGACGAAATCGGCCCCGCCCGCGGCCACGCCACGATTTCGGGCCGCCGCCGCCCCGCGGGGCGTGGCGTGGGACAGGACCGTGAGCCGCGGGCACGCGTCGGCCAGCCGGGCGAGCACCCGGGGCGATTCGTCCGTCGAGCCGTCGTCGACGGCGAACACCCGCAGATCCCACGTGCCCTCCTGCGACAACACGCTCTCCACCGCGCGGCGGACGAATGCCGCGCCGTTGTGGACCGGGATTACGATGTCGATGGCGATGCTCATGCGACCAACCGCTCCACGTGCTCGGCGATGCGGGCCAGCGGCAGCCGTCCGGCGGTGTAGGTCGCAGCCCGCTCGCTCACCAGCCGCAGCCGGCTGAAGGCCGCGGCCTGGAAGAACGGAAACTGGGCGATCGTGTTCGGGGCGGTGGCGAAGAACGCCGTCGCGGCGGCGACGGGGGCGAGCTCTGCCGGGCCGTTCTCCGTCAGCACGAGCGTGGCCGTGTGGTCGGCGACCAGGGGACGGAATCCCACCCCCTGCGGGCCGCCGAGAAAGTGGATTTCCTTGCGGGCCTGATCGTCCCAGGCCACCGCAGCGGTCTCGCGGCGCGGAAACTCCGGTCCGCCCGGACGCACCTTGAGCGTGGGGTAGACGCCCCACACCGCCCGGCCGGCGGTGGCGGCATCCAGTTCCACCACGTTGTCGCCGAGATACTCGAAGCCGGCGGCGAGGCAGGCGCGAACCAGCGTGGTCTTGCCCGCGCGGCCCGCGCCGGCGACGACCAGCCCACGATCGCCGCGAACGACGGCGGCCGCGTGGAGCAACACATGACCATCCGCGATTGCCGCCCAGTGGAGCAGCGGCCGGCAGAACTCGGCGTGTTCGCGGGGGGCGACCGCGCGACCCGGCACGAGCAGTGCGGCCCTGCGGTCGGGATCGTAGGCCAGAAGAAATCCCCGCTCCGGCTCCAGACAGACCAGCCACGGCGCCAACTCCTGCGGGGGCCGCACCCCGCGTGCCGTGTCGGCATCGATGATGCAGCCGTAGGAGCCCCGGCGGAGACCGCTGCAGTCGGGCAGTTCGCAGAGCGCCTCGGCGGGCAGGATGGTGAGCCCGAGTTCGGGCCGCCGACCGGTCGCGGGCCACAGCCCGCGTGTTTCGACGCGGCGCATCTGCTCCGCCGCACCGCCGACGACGAGATCACGGCTCCCGAAGTGGAAGCGGAGGGGCCGGTCGTGCGGTGACCGTCCCGCCTCGTCGAGGCGGTTGGTCAGCCACTGTGCCAGGCGTCCGAGGAGCGTCATGCAACGCGGGCCTGCGGCCAGCCCGCCGTGGGGTCGGCCTCGTGGATCGGGTCGAGGCCGAGGATGTCTTCCAGGTCGGTGAAGCTTTCGAGTGCAAAGCCGCCGAAGGTCCACGGTCCTGTCGCCTGCTCCGGCTGAGGGCCGTCGGCATCGACGGCGGTGATCAGCCCGTGCCCGTGAAGCTCGTCCACGATGGCGGGGAGGCGGGCCGCGAGATCGCCCGCGTTGCTGCACGAGTCGATCAAGGCAGCCGGCGACGGCGCCGTCTCCAGCCGATCCCAGAGGGCGGTCGAGGCCTCGTCGAGGCGGAAGTAATGCCCGGTGAGCAGATTGATGACGACGGTCTGCCCCGCGCCGCGGTCATAGATGACGGCGGGTGCATTGATGCGGTAACGCTGCGCTGAATTGATGCAATTCATGGACACACTCCCAGTGACACGAGGATGCTGCGAATGCCCTCCCGATGGAGAGCGGGGGAAAACGACGCCGAGATGAACGCATGCCCTTCCCGCGACAGACAGTGCCAGGCCGCGGCGTCGCCAACCAGGCGATCGATCGCGTCGATCCATTCCGCGGGATGTGAGCGGACGAGCACACCGGCCGCGTCGCGGCCGTGGACACCCTGCGGCAGCCCCTCGACGCCAAACTCGGTGGCCACCACCGGCAGGCCGCGGGAGAGATAGTCGAGGGTCTTGCGTTTGAGCCCCGCACCGAATCGCAGCGGTGCGATGCCGACCATCGAGCGGCGCATGACGAGGGCGAGATCCGTCTCGGAAAGCGGCCCGTGAAACTCGACGCCGGGATGCTGGAGCGCCGCGGTCAGCCCGGGGGGCCAGGCGCCGCACACGGAGAGGGATGCACGCGGATGGCGCGCCCGCACACCGGGCCAGATCTCACGGATGAACCAGGCGATGCCGTCACGATTGGGGGCGTGGGCCGCGCCGCCCACGAAGACGAGGCGAGTCGGTCCGGTTGGCCGCGGCATGCGCGGCTCCGTCGGCATGGCGAAGTAGGGGACGGCCACCACGGCCGCTCCGGGAAACGCGGTCACCGCGGCCCGGGCCTCGGCGGAGGTCGGCACCACCGCGAGATCGGCGGTGCGGAAGCAAAAGTCCTCCACGAGCCGCATCACGTCGGCCGCGCGGGGATCGAGCGTCGGATCGAAGGCCCGCTGCAGGCCGAGCCGCACGTGGTGCAGGTCGTGGGCGAAGAACACCTTCGGCGCCGGCACGTCGGCCAGGCTGCCATGCAGGCGGGCGAAGAGCCCGGGGCGGCTCAGGAGCACGATGTCCGGGAAGAAACTCCGCACCCGCTCGGGCAGCGCTCCGGCCGACTCGTCGCCGACGAGCACGTCGCAGCCCAGTCCGCGAGCGGCCGAGATGAGATCGGCGACGGCGCGGCAGCCGGCATCACGATCGGGCGTGAGCGGCCCGGCCTCGCAGATGGCGATCCGCAGCGGGCCGTGGCGGCCCGCTGCCGGGAGCCGGGCCGGACCCGCAGGCATCGGATGCTCCGCCAGCGACGCGTTCACGGTGGTGCAGGCTCCAGCGGGGGCGATTCAGGCGGCCAGGCGGTTCCGCGCGACACGACTGACGTGGTCATGGATCAGGTCGTACGGGTAGTCGGTGTGCCGTTCGATCCAGCGACGGATGCGGGACAGTCGCAGGCCGCACGGATTGCGGGTGAACAGATCGACCTTGATGAGCGGCACACCCGTCTCGAGCACGCGCTTCCAATGCATGTGGTTCGGGTTGTGGTGTCGTCGCCGCGCTTCGCGGCGATACCGACGCCCCTCCGCTTGCCGCCGCACGAAGCGGCAGCCGTTCGCCAACCATTCCCCGAACGCGATCCGGCCGGTTTCCCGCCGTGCGTCATATACCGCGCGGACCCGCAATCCGGCGGCCTCGCACCGCGTCAGCCAACGCAGTTCGTAGGCTTCGATCGCGTCCACCTTGCGCTGAAACGGCCTGATCTCACCCCACAACCGCCTGCCGAAGGGCGACTCGATCGTCTGCCTCGACATCCCCATGAAATACGACTGCAGGTGAGCGACATGCTGTTTGGAGATGGTCATTCCCCAGACGTCGGCATCCTGGATGGCCGGCGACTCGAAGACGCGTTCGATCGGCCAGAGCGGCCCGAACGCGCTGCTGTTCGCGAAGAGCACCTCGTCGAATCGTGACGCGTCGATCGTTGCCAGGGCGGCCTGCCAGCTCCCCAGGTCGAAGCCGGTGTTGTCGCGGACGATGATCCGATCGCTGACCGCCTCCAACTCCGGCGAGGGCACCTGATAGTTGGTGGAAACGAACACGATCAGATCGACGGCCCGGCGGTACACCTCGAGCGCGTGCAGGACATGGGCATCGACGATGCCATTCACATCCCAATGCGCGTAGATGAGACAGCGGCGTTTCATGGGCCGAACCGGGAGGAATCGTCTGCGGGACGTATACAGCCGTCGGGTGAGCCCGTCAGCGGCAATGACCCGCGGCGCCGGGCCTCCGCGGCCGGCCCTCCCCCCAGCCTGCCCCTCTTGCCGGCGCTCCCTCCGTCTGGCGTCGCGGGGGAGCGGGAGGAATCAGGGCGATGTCGCCTTGTCGGGACCGGGTCCCGGCTGGCCGACCCTCTCGCGGAGCTTCTCCGGGCCGGCTTGCCCATTGTCCGTGCCGCCGGGGAAGGCATACCAGTGCGTCGTGGTGGCGTAGTCGTTGCGGGTGTCCGGTTGCCAGTGAAACAACTCCATGTCGAACGCGAAAGCCGTCTTGAACGGAATCCGATCGTGGATCCTCACCCGCTCGTTGGTGGTGTGGCCGACGCCCGAGTTGCCCTGGGCCATGGGCTGGCAGTGAAAGGGGGTGGAGAAAGGAGAGCCACCGTTGAAGGCGTAGCCGTAGTAGTCCTCCGAGCCGGTGCCGAAGTGAGAGGGAAAGGCCTCCCCATCGACGAAGATCTTTTCATCCCCCTCTCCCCACCACGGGCCGAGCGGGCCGCCCATCACGGGCCGGTTGTAGAGAGAGAGCGAATCACCGACGTAGACGCCCTTTCCGGCGATGGTGATGAAGTTCCAGTCGCTGATGTGCTGCGGGTCGGTGTTGCTGCCGAAGCGGAGCATGGTGTCACCCCGCCAGGCGGTGTGGAAAAACATCGTCCGGTCCGTCCAGCGCCAGTCGGCGATGCCGATGTCGGCGAGCTTGACCTCGACGGATGCTTCGGTTGCCCGGTTGACGACGCGGACTTCGGCCGATTCCCTGAAAGGCATGGGCCACCAGCAGGTCAGCCAGCCGTCCTCGTCCACCGCCCGCCACCAGTCCTTGAAGGGATGGAGGCCGGGGCCGCCGCCAAAAAACTCCCCGACGGGCGCGTTGACGGTCTGCTTCCCGTCGAAGGTGGCCTCGATCACGGTCGAGCGCATCGCCTGCGGGAGGTCGGTCGCGACGAGCCTCATCCGCAGGACGGCGATCGCGCCGCCCCCCCTGATTTCGCGGGCGAGGCCCGCGCCCGGTGCGAGCCGCTCCTTGCCCCCCGCAACCGTGCGTCGGATCGGGAGGACGTTGTTTTCCGGCTGGAGAAGCTCCCGCCCGACCTCGTCGATCAGCCCGCGATTGGCCTCCAGGTCCTCCCTCGTCAGGGATTTCACCGCGGTCCCGGCGGGGTACTGAAGGTAGTTGATGTTGTAGAAGAGCGACTCGTTGGAAAACGTCGGCTCCGCCTTCGTGAAATCCGCACCGGGTGTCGCACTCTCGAAGGTGATCCGGCAATGCTTGCTGAAGGGTATCGGCAGGTAGAGATTGCGGCCGCCGCTGAGGATCTTCGCCAACGGCGGACCGGCAAGGAGGCCGCCCTCAGCGCCGCCGACCAAGACGGTTCCCTGTCCGGCGACGAGCGGTTCGGTGGCCCCGTCGAGGTAGATTCGGACCGTTCCGGCATTCCGGAACTGGGTCAGCCACCAGCGGGTCACGACGCCCGGCCCGTCCACGTCGAGCATGATCCATTCCCGGCGTTCGCCGACCTCGACGCTCCCCTCGAACTGGTCGAAGTCACCGCCGGCGAACCAGTCGGGATGGCCGGGCATCTTCGCCCGCCGGTTGTAGCTGCTGGCCTGCTTGCAGGTGAACTCCGGCAGCGGAAACTCCGCGATCGCGGTCCGGTCGAGCATGCCCCGCAGCAGGCTTTCGAGATCGATCGTGTCGGCGGCGACGGCCCACGATCCGCAGGCGAGGATCACCGAGACGGCCAGGCCATGAAGCAGTTTTGCCCGAGCCGCCATCATGATCGCCCCTTGGGAGGGCATCCGGTCTTCCGGCGCCCGAGCGGGAATGGGTCCCTGTGGCACACAGGGACGCAGCTCATTTCGGCGATCGACGGCGAGACAGCCCGGCGAGTGCCACGCAGGCGAGTCCGAGCAGGACGGAGGTCGAAGGCTCCGGAACCGGCTGGATCTCCATGGAGTTGATGAAGCCTTCCGCGGTGTTGTTCACGCCTTCCCACTGAACGTAGAAGATGTTGTTGGCATTGGAGGGACCGACGAGATTCGAGAGCGTCACGGTGCTTCCCGGGTTGCCGGTGTCGTTGGTCGTGCCGACGACGAGAGTGCCGGTGGCCAGCAGGTTGCTGTAGCCGGAATCGTCGAAAACGCTGTAGCGAGTCTGCTCATTCCCGGCTGCGACGTACTGTTTCGAACCATAGAAGGTCAGGTTGTAGAGTTGGCCGGGGATCATCTGTTGCAGCTGGAAGCGACCGACGTTCGTGGTGCCGTTGTTCGACTTGAAGAAGTCGATCGCAGCCTCGCCCAGAGCCAGATTGCCGAGGGTGCCCACGTTCAGCTTGGCCTGCGCCTGGGCGATCTCACCGGAGGTGGGAGGATTGGTCGTCGGGCCAATGAGGCTGTTGTAACTGTCGGTGTCACCAAGGCCGTCCGGAGCCCAGTCGATCGTCGTGGCCGAGCCGCTGGTATCGATGAGATTTGCGGTATATCCGAAGGCGACGCTATTCCAGTTGCCGGGCGACGTCACGCCGCGGAACGTGGAGGCGTTGCCGAAATCGATGAGGATGCTCGCGGCGCGAGCGCTCGGCGCCGCGGCCACCGCAAGCAGCGAGGCAAGACAGAGATGTCTGAGGCAGAGATGTCCGAGAAAAAAGTGTCTCATGATCGCGTGCAGGCTCTAGGAGTCCTCACCACCCAGCGGCCAAAAGAGTAGCCCCGCCGGCGGCCCGTATGCAAGCGGTCCGGGGGGATGGCCGAAAAGCCCCGAAAAATCCCGCGAAAAGGGGGCCGGTCCGGGCCGTGACGTCGCCGGGCGGGCCCGAAATCGAAGCCTCTTCGCCTGCCTCGGACGCCGGTCTGGTCGCCACCTTCGATGTTGCCGTCATCGGGCTGCATCCCTGGAAGAACGGCGGTGTCACTCGGTGAGTTCGCGGGCCAGGAACGTCCAGCCGAGGGCGTCCATGAACGCCTTCTGCTTGTTGTCGGCCGCGCCGCCGTGGCCACCTTCGATGTTCTCGTAGTAGAGCACCCGCTTCCCGAACTCCAGCAGCCGTGCCGTCATCTTGCGGGCGTGGCCGGG
>SXGQ01710474.1_pt1 | contig 19056 bp, 14 predicted proteins | sample 3178371 | NCBI WGS metagenome assembly SXGQ01 (sample SAMN11356859, study PRJNA531348) | freshwater metagenome | isolation source: freshwater sample F1-20 | place: China: Fuxian Lake, Yuxi | collected 2017-12-25 | reverse complement strand
TGATGTACCGCGACTTGATGTGGCCATGCAAGATGTCGCACGTCTTCATTCAATCTCAGTAATAATTTTGATGCTCTTAACAATTTCCTTCTATCGCAGGAGCGAATTAACTGCGCTGACCAAGCACCGCATTGGTATCTTCTTCCTTATTTCACTCTCTCAAGGGGTGCTTGGATACATTCAATACTTCCTCGGAGTACCTGAGCTACTAGTAGGACTTCACATTCTGGGAACAACTTTGGTGTGGATTGGCGCGTGGAGAATCTGGCTATCAGTTCAATTTAGAGCAAAGGAAATGGCACTATGAGTTCGCTAACTGATTGGTCAGAGATGGATGATCTGGTAGTTGCACATGCGCGTGCTCTTGCAGCAGATGCAGTTCAAAAAGTGGGCAATGGCCACCCAGGTACGGCTATGTCCTTGGCCCCTGTTGCTTACACTCTCTTTCAGCGTCACTTAGTTCATGATCCATCAGATCCACAGTGGATTGGTCGTGATCGCTTCATCCTTTCTTGTGGTCACTCATCACTGACTCTCTATACACAACTTTTCTTAAGTGGTTACGGCCTTGAAATGAAAGATCTTCAAGAATTTCTCACATGGGGTTCACTTACTCCGGGTCATCCTGAATTTGGTCACACTGCCGGCGTGGAAATGACGACTGGTCCCCTAGGACAAGGTGTTGCAACAGCAGTCGGCATTGCTATGGCTGCGCGATATGAGCGTGGTTTATTGGATCCACAAGCACCTTCAGGTAACTCTGTATTTGATCACAGCATCTGGGTTATTTGCTCTGATGGAGATCTACAAGAAGGCGTCAGTGCTGAAGCCTCCTCTCTTGCTGGAACACAAGAGCTTGGTTCACTAAATGTTATTTATGATGACAATCGAATCTCTATTGAAGGCGACACACATAACGCATTTACCGAAGATGTCTCTGCCCGATATCGCGCTTATGGTTGGCATGTTATTGATGTTGCGGCTGCATCCAAAGGCAACGTAGATATCGCGGCCCTTGATGCCGCAATGGTTGCAGCTAAGAAAGAAACAACGAAACCTTCTTTGATTCGTATGAAATCTGTTATTGCTTGGCCAGCACCAAAAGCTCAAGGAACTGCAGGCTCACATGGTTCCGCCCTCGGTGATGAGGAGATTGCCGCAACTAAAACCGCTCTTGGTCTGAATCCAGAAGAGAAGTTTGCTATGCCTGCAGATGTTTTAGCTCATGCCCGATTGGTAAAGGATCGTGCAGCCAAGGTGCGCAAAGAATGGAATACAAAGTTTGCGACTTGGCAATCAGATAATCCAGAACAAGCAAAACTATTGGAGCGCTTGCGCGCGAAAGCATTGCCAGCGGGTTGGGATGCAGACATCCCAACATTTGCTCCCGGCAAAGATGTTGCAACCCGCGCAGCTTCCGGTCAGGTGATTAACGCAATCGCCAAACGTCTGCCCGAGTTCTGGGGTGGTTCTTCAGATTTAGCTGGATCCAATAACACCAGCATTGATGGCGGTGGATCATTCTTGCCTGCATCCAGTGAAATTAAAGGTGCCCATCCATATGGACGAATTATTCACTTTGGTATTCGCGAACATGCAATGGGATCAATTCTCAATGGAATTGCACTCCATGGTTTGACCCGATCATTCGGTGGAACCTTTGCAGTCTTTAGCGATTACATGCGTCCAGCTGTTCGCCTTGCAGCTCTCATGAATATTCCTTCCACTTTTGTGTGGACGCATGACTCAATCGGTGTTGGTGAAGATGGACCAACTCATCAACCTATTGAACACTTTGCGGCTTTGCGCGCTATCCCAGGATTAGATGTAGTGCGCCCCGGAGATGCCAACGAAGTTGCTGAGAGTTGGAAGAAGATTCTGACTCGTGGACGCGCAGCTGGAATCCTGTTATCTCGCCAAAATCTCCCTGTCTTAGATCGCACAGATTGTGAGCCTGCTTCTGGAACAGCCAAGGGTGCCTACATTCTCAAAGATGCGCAGAATCCAAAGGCTGTTCTTATTGCCACGGGCTCTGAAGTATCACTGGCTATTGATGTGCAGAGCGCATTAGCAAGTGAAGGAATTGCTGTTCGCGTTGTAAGCGCCCCTTGTCTTGAGTGGTTTAGCGAACAAAATCAAAGCTATAAAGATCAGGTACTACCACCTTCAATGAAGTTGAAGGTAAGTATTGAAGTAGGAATTGCCCAAGGTTGGCATCAGTTAATCGGTGATGGCGGAATCGCAATTTCACTTGAACACTATGGTGCTTCAGCCGATGCGAAGCGATTGTTCAAAGAATTTGGTTTTTCTGTTGAAGCAATCGTTACCAAGATTAAGGCAGCTCTCTAATGTCTGTAGCCGAAGTCGCAAAGGGTGGAACTTCAATCTGGCTCGATGATTTATCCAGAGCGAAGATTTCAGGTACCGATGTTCATTCACTCCCATCTCGTATAGCAAATTCTGGTGTAGTAGGTGTTACAACTAATCCTTCCATCTTTGGCGCAGCTATTGCAGGGGCAGATGAATACGCTGCAGATATCGCAGCGATGAAGAATGCTTCAGTTGATGATGTTGTTAAGAAACTGACTACTGATGATGTGCGAGCTGCGTGTGATCTTTTCAAAGAGATTTACTCCGCAACCAAGGGTGTCGATGGACGCGTAAGCATTGAGGTCGATCCTCGTCTTGCTCACGATACCCAAGCCACAATCGCCCAAGGCAAAGAGCTCTGGTCAATTATTGATCGACCTAACTTAATGATCAAAGTGCCAGCAACTATTGAGGGCCTACCTGCAATCACCGCACTCATAGCCGCTGGAATTAGCGTTAACGTCACTTTGATTTTCTCAGTAAAGCGCTATGGCGCAGTAATCGATGCATACATCTCAGGAATTGAAGCTGCGACTAACCCAGCACATGTTCACTCAGTTGCATCCTTTTTCATTAGCCGAATCGATTCATCTATTGATGCACTGCTGAAAAAAGATGGTTCAGAAGCTGCAACATCCCTTCTTGGAAAAGCAGCAATTGCTAATGCCCATCTTGCCTATCAACTCTTTGAAGAGAAGTTCTCCTCCACTAGATGGCAAGCACAAGTTGCTAGAGGTGCACACAAGCAGCGTCCACTCTGGGCATCAACTGGTGTGAAAGACCCTGCCTACGATGACACTCGCTACGTTGTTGAACTCATCGCACCAGATACTGTCAACACCATGCCGCAATCAACTTTAGATGCCGTTATTGATCATGGAAGAGTTCGCGGTAACACAATTACTTCCAACTATGGCGCTGCAGTTGAAGTCCTCAAAGCTTTATCAGCTCTCAACATCTCACTCGATGCGGTAACAACTGATCTTGAAGTGGATGGTGTAAAGAAGTTTGCCCAAGCTTGGGATGATCTACTAGATAATGTGAAAGCAGCTCAACAGGGATGATTAAGATTTCAGGACATGCGATCAAAAATATTGATCGCAGCGATGCGCGTTATTTCGCTTTAAATCAGGTTCATGCGCGTTTGGCAAAGAAGGACTCAACTATTTGGGGTCCTTCCGCACAAGCGGAAGCATCAGTTCGCTTGAATTGGATAGATCTTCCGGAAAGTTCGAGAGATCTCTTGCCCGCACTTGATGCCCTTTATGCAAAGCATCGCGACAAGAGCAATGTTGTTTTGTGTGGCATGGGCGGATCATCACTTGGTCCTGAAGTTATCGCGCAAACCTTCAAGAAAAAGCTTTTTATTCTTGACTCAACTGACCCAGATTATGTCTCCCATGCACTCAAAGGTGATTTGGCAAAAACTGTCGTTGTCGTGAGCTCTAAATCTGGTTCAACTATTGAAACAGCCTCACAGCGCGCACTCTTTGAAGATGCATTCACTCAAGCAGGATTAGCACCACACAACCACATGGTTATCGTTACTGCTCCAGATTCACCGTTGGATAAGCAAAGCCGCGCAGCCGGATTCACCGTCATCAACGCCGATCCCAATGTTGGTGGACGCTTTAGTGTTTTGAGCGCATTCGGCTTGGTGCCTTCAGCTCTGATTGGTGTAGATGTCTCAGTGCTTCTTGATAACGCTAGCGATGCAAAAACCGCATTCCTTAACGATTCAACTTTCGTCGTAGATATCGCATACCTACTCGCCTATCACGCAGGTCAATATCTTTCCTATACCGATGATGGATCTGCAATGCCAGGCTTAAGCGATTGGGCTGAGCAGTTGGTAGCCGAATCAACTGGCAAGAATCAAGTTGGACGCCTTCCCGTAGTTATCGAAAAAGCAGCTTCAAATCCAAATGTATTTTCAATTGCATACGCCGGTTCTGCAGATTTAGTTGTAGAGGCAGATCTTGCTGCCCAATTCATTATTTGGGAATGGGTAACGGCCCTCGTTGGAGCAGCACTTGAAATCGATCCATTTAATCAACCCAATGTCACTGAAGCAAAAGAGCAGACAACTGCACTGCTTAAGGAATGGGGCGGCGTACTGCCTGTCTTTGCTGCCCCACACACCGATGGCGCTGTTGAAATATTTGGAGAAGGCGCTGATATTGCCCACGCATTAGCGACATTCATTCAAGGCATCCACAAAGATGGTTATGTAGCAATCATGGCTTATCTGGATCGCAAAGATGAAGCGAAGATTTCAGAGATCAGGTCACTACTTTCAGAGAAAATTGGCAAGCCAGTCACCTTTGGTTGGGGACCACGCTTTCTTCACTCCACGGGACAGTTTCACAAAGGTGGCCAACAAAACGGCTCCTTCTTGCAAATTACTGGAACCCCATCAACAGATATTGCAATTCCAGGACAGAGCTTTGGTTTCAAGACTTTAGTTGCGGCTCAAGCGCTGGGTGATGGAAAAGCACTTGCATCAAGAAAATACCCGCTCCTTCGATTTAATTTAACAAATCGTAGTGCGGGTATCGATCAACTTCTTAATGCTATAAAAAAGATTTAGTCTTCGTCATCTCCACGAAGCTTGCGCAGCGCCTCTTCTAGAATTTTCTCGCCTTCAGCATCTGTGCGACGTTCTTTAACGTAGGCAAGGTGAGTCTTGTATGGCTCATTCTTAACTGGGCTTGGTGGATTGTTGCGATCGCGACCTGCTGGGTAACCACACTTAGGGCAGTCCCACTCAGCTGGAATAACTACAGTTTCTTCAACAGCAAATGATGGACGAACTTCGTGACCATTTGCACAAAAATATGACACATATGCACGAGCAATCGAATCACCGCGTTCTGCCTCGCCCATTGGGCCAGCGCCGACTCGGCTTCCACGAATTGCACTTGCCATGTATTACTCCTTTTTAAATATGTAAATAAAATTGTTATTTAAGAACAAGACTTAGGGCAACAACGAGTGCGAACCATAGTCCACCAGCAACAATTGTGATGCGATCTAGGTTGCGCTCAACTACTGATGATCCACCATAGTTGGTTGAAATACCGCCACCGAAAAGATCGGATAGTCCGCTGCCCTTGCCCTTATGCAAAAGGACGAGCAGTATCATGATGACACTTGTAATGACGAGCAAGATTGATAGAGCTAATTTCACGTTGTCGAACTCCTTGTTTCGTAGAGGGTAAGGATACCTGCAAAAGCGGCCACAGCCTTACTCTGCTTGTGCGTGGAACTTCACAATCTTGGCTAATTCCTCAGGGTCTAGGCTGGCTCCCCCGATAAGAGCGCCATCCACATCGCTCTTTTTCATGATTTCTGCGATGTTAGAAGATTTCACTGAGCCGCCATAAAGGATTCGCATATTTGAAGCAATTTCAGCAGATCCGATGTTTTCAATCTCTTCACGAATTGCCGCGCAGACTTCTTGCGCATCTTCTGGTGTTGCAACCTTGCCCGTGCCAATTGCCCACACTGGCTCATAAGCAATCACAATCTTCTTTAGCTCTGGCTTAGTAAATCCTTCAAGACCTGCGCGAACTTGGCGAATCACATGACTGACGTGAGCCCCAGATTCACGAATCGCTAACTCTTCACCAACGCAAAAGATTGGAATAATCTCATTGGCAAGAGCGGCCCTAATCTTGCGATTAATTAATGCATCAGATTCACCGTGAATAGCACGGCGCTCAGAGTGACCGATAAGAACAAATGTGCAACCAAGCTTGTGCAACATGGACCCAGCGATATCTCCAGTGAACGCTCCGCTTACCTCTGGTGAGAGATCTTGAGCTCCGTAAGTAAGGCGCAAGCGATCTCCATCAATTAAAGTTTGAATCGAGCGAATATCTGTGAACGGAGGAATGATTGCCACATCAACTGCGTCATAGTCCTTGTCATCGAGTGAATAAACCAATTTCTGGGCAACTGCAATCGCTTCAAGGTGATTGAGGTTCATCTTCCAGTTTCCAGCCATCAATGGTTTACGCATGAGTGCTCCTTATAAGCCAAGTGCATGAAGACCAGGAAGTTCCTTGCCCTCTAAATATTCTAACGATGCTCCGCCACCAGTTGAAATATAACCAAACTCTGAGTCTGCAAATCCTAGAGCACGCACTGCTGCCGCTGAGTCTCCCCCGCCAACAACTGAAGTACCTGAAACCTTGGTCAGCGCCGATGCAACAGTTTTTGTGCCAGCTGCAAAGTTGGCGAATTCAAATACTCCCATTGGACCATTCCAAAATACTGTCTTGCATTTTTCGATTTCAATGGCAAATGCTTCAGCCGACTCAGGACCAATATCTAATCCCATTTGATCGGCTGGAATTGCATCGGCTGAAACGAGAGTCGGTGTGGCATCGGCAGAAAAGCTGGGTGCAACAACGATGTCTGTGGGAAGAATCAATTTCACGCCGTTCTTCTTCGCACTCTCAATGAGGCCTCTAACAACATCGAGCATCTCATTCTCAACAAGTGATGTGCCGATTTCCTTATCCTGTGCTTTGAGGAATGTAAAAACCATTCCACCGCCAATAGCTAAAACATCTACTTTTCCCAATAGATTCTCAATCACACCTAATTTGTCAGATACCTTTGCTCCTCCAAGAACTACTCCATATGGACGCTCAGGATTTTGTGTGAGCCTCTTTAGCACCTCAACCTCTGCTGCAACTAATGTGCCAGCAACATGGGGCAATAGTTTTGGAAGATCAAATACCGATGCGTGCTTTCGGTGCACAGCGCCAAAACCGTCGCCAACGTATGCATCGGCTAACTTTGCAAGCTCTTCAGCAAACTCTGCCCGCTCTGACTCTTCTTTGCTTGTCTCAGCGCCGCTAAAGCGAATGTTTTCAAGAAGCAGAATCTGACCTGGCTTTAACGCCGCAGCTGCGCTTGAAACAATATCTCCAACTACTGCGCCAGGGAAAATGATTTCTTTGCCCAATAACTCACCTAAACGTTTTGCTACTGGAGCAAGTGAGAGTTCAGGTTTGGCTTCACCCTTTGGGCGACCCAAGTGCGCAGCGATAATTAGTGATGCACCATTTTTGAGCAACGCTTGAATAGTAGGAAGGGAGGCTTTAATGCGACCATCATCTTTAATGACTCCATCCTTTAATGGGACATTGAGATCACAGCGTAAAAAAACCCGCTTTCCCGCTACATCAAAGTGTGCAAGATCTGACATTAAAGAGTTTTGCCAACGTGTGAAATTAAGTCCACAAGACGGTTTGAATAACCCCATTCATTGTCATACCAACCGACAATCTTGACCTGATTACCAATTACCTTGGTTAAACCTGAATCGAAGATACATGATGATGGATCAGTGACAATATCTGAAGAAACTATTGGATCTTCTGTGTAGCTCAAATATCCCTTGAGCTCTCCTTGCGCGGCAGCCTTCATTGCAGCGTTAATCTCTGCAGCTGTTGCCTCCTTTGCAAGCTCCACAGTTAAATCTGTTGCCGAACCAGTTGGAACAGGAACGCGCATTGCATAACCATCTAGCTTGCCTTTGAGTTCTGGAAGAACCAAAGAGATTGCCTTTGCAGCACCCGTTGATGTTGGAATCATGTTGGTTGCTGCTGCGCGAGCACGGCGTAAATCTTTGTGTGGGAAATCTAGGATGACCTGGTCATTTGTATAGGCGTGGATGGTTGTCATTAAGCCCTTAACAATGCCCCAGTTATCGTTTAGAACCTTAGCCATTGGTGCCAGGCAGTTAGTTGTGCAAGAGGCATTTGAGATTATGTTGTGCTTGGAACCATCATATTTTTCATGGTTAACGCCCATAACAATGGTGATGTCCTCATCAGTTGCTGGTGCAGAGATGATTACCTTCTTAGCACCTGCGCTGATGTGCTTTTGCGCATCGGCAGCCTTTGTGAATATACCGGTTGATTCAACAACTACGTCAGCTTTAACAGAGGCCCAAGGCAAGTTTGCTGGATCGCGCTCTGAAAAGACTTTAATTGTCTTTCCACCAACAGTGATTGAATCATCGGTGAATGTAACTTCAAGACCCAAGCGACCCAAGATTGAGTCGTACTTGAGCAGGTGCGCCAAGGTCTCATTAGGTGTGAGATCGTTAATTCCGACAATATTGATATTTGGGTTTGTTAAAGATGCACGGAAGAAGTTGCGTCCGATTCGTCCAAAACCATTAATTCCGACGTTAATCACGGTAAGTGTCCTTGCTACTAAAGGGGCTAGTAATAGAAAAGCCCAGCTGTTGGTGGTTTGTATGACTGCCACAACGCTGGGGTCTTGATGTAAATACTATCAGTGGCTATAGGCCTAACTTGCGGGTAGAAAAGGTGTTTAGTTCAACAAATCAGGCGAGAGTCCACTCTCAGTATCAGGAATACCGAGTTCCCCCGCTCGTTTATCAGCCATCGCCAATAAGCGGCGGATTCGACCGGCAATTGCATCTTTAGTCATCGGAGGTGTAGCAAGTGAGCCCAACTCTTCAAGTGATGCTTGGCCATGATTAATGCGAAGCTCGCCTGCTTCCTTCAAATGATCAGGAATCGTTGGACCAAGAATTTCCATCGCTCGCTGCACACGTGCTGCTGCAGCTACTGCTGCTCGAGCTGATCGTCGAAGATTTGCATCATCAAAATTAGCTAAGCGGTTTGCCGTTGCACGAACTTCGCGGCGCATACGACGCTCTTCCCAAGCCAGCACAGACTCATGTGCACCAAGGCGAGTGAGCAAAACTCCAATCGCATCACCATCACGAATTACAACTCGATCAACACCGCGGACTTCCCTAGCTTTTGCCACAATTCCCATGCGACGCGCCGCACCTACTAAGGCCAATGCCGCTTCTGGTCCAGGACAAGTAATTTCCAATGAAGAAGAGCGCCCTGGTTCAGTGAGAGAACCATGAGCAATAAAAGCTCCGCGCCATGCAGCCTCCGAGTCACAGATTGCAGCTGAGACAACTTGTGGAGGTAAACCTCTTACTGGGCGACCATTTGCATCCACTAAACCTGTTTGTCTAGCAAGGGCGTCGCCTGCTTCGATGACGCGAACAACATAGCGTGAACCTTTGCGCAATCCGCTAGATGAGAGCACAGCTAAATCAGATCCGTGTCCGTAAATATCGGCAATGTCTTTGCGAAGTCTGCGCGCACTTTGAGAAGTATCTAATTCAACTTCAATCAAGATCTTACCCGCAGCTATGTGTAATCCCCCAGCGAATCGAAGAAGTGATGAGACCTCAGCTTTGCGACAGCATGGCTTAGTTACAGAAATGCGACTGAGTTCGTCTTTAACTGATGCTGTCATTGCCATGGAGTTATCCAACCAGTTTTGGACCCATGATGTGGCCCAAATGGAGAGTTAATTTTGCAACATCATGATGAACACTGCCTGGTGCCTTGCGAATATCGGCTGCAATCACTCTTCCACCCATTTTTGCTGCGGCTTCATCTAGGGCTTCTGAGTTTCGGACCACAGATGAATCAACCAAGCAATAATCAATCTTTAATTCAGGGGCATATGAGTGGAAGAATTCTAAATGTTCTTCTGGGGTAGATCCTGCAAACTCTTCACCTGTTGTTGAGCTAGTTGCATCTAGATTGAGAATCAATATCTTCTTAGCTTTTGTGCGAAGTAGAGCATCTTGCTGCATGGGCACCAATAAGTGTGGCATGACTGATGAAAACCACGATCCCGGACCCATGGTTATCCAGTCTGCAACGCGAATAGCAGTCAGTGCTTCTAATCTTGCCTGCGGATTTTCTGGGATTAGACGAAGTGATTCAATGCGTCCCTTTGCTGTAGCAACTTCCTTTTGTCCCCTAACAACAATTCTTCCTGTTGAGGTGTTGAAAGTACCCTCGATATCTAAAGCAGTTTCAGACATTGGAAGAACTCGGCCAATAACTTTCAATAACTGACCCACACGATCGAGACCGATAACTGGATCTTCATTCTCATTCCAAAGAGATGCAAGTAAAAGATTACCCATTGCATGGCCGTTAAGTGGTCCATTACTTTCAAAGCGATGTTGCATGATGTTGGCCCATGTGCGACCCCACTCATCATCTGCACATAATGCAGCTAAGGCCATGCGCAGATCACCCGGAGGCAATATTGGAAACTCTTCGCGCAAGCGACCACTGGATCCACCATTATCTGCAACGGTGACTACAGCCGTAATCTCATTTGTAAGTTGGCGAAGCGCTGACAAAGTTGCAGCAAGGCCGTGGCCTCCTCCAAGTGCAACAACTTTTTGCACTACTTATTCTCGCCCAACATCACGATGAGTTGCATAGGCAGCGCAGTCATTAGAACTGAGTTGGCGTGCAATCTCTTCTGCAATGGCAACACTTCGGTGTTTTCCACCAGTGCAACCAACAGAGATAGTCACATATTTTTTACCTTCATTCATATAGCCAGGAACCATGGAATTAATGAGGGCAACATAATCTTTCACAAACTCATTTACCCCTTCACTACCCAAAACCTTTTTACTCACTTGCTCTGTTAATCCAGTCAGAGGACGCAATTCAGGAATCCAATGTGGATTTGGAATAAAGCGGCAATCCAAAACTAAATCTGAATCAACGGGGATTCCATACTTATAACCAAAGGAGAGAACATTGATGCGAATCCCCTGTATTTTTCCACCACTAAATATCTCACCAATTCTCTTTTCAAGTTGATGCACATTCAAATTTGTCGTATCGATGGCCACATCACATTTGGCTCGAACTTCCTCTAGTGCGGCCCGCTCGCGCGCAATTCCATCCACGATGCGATCGCCACCTTGTAATGGATGAGGTCTGCGAGTCGATTCAAAGCGTTGTACCAAAGCTTGATCTGTGGCATCTAAGAAAACTAGACGGTATTCCGAACCATTCCTCTTTAGCTCAACTAAAGCTGCTGTTAACTCATCAAAGAAATGTCCTCCGCGAACATCCACCACAACTGCATACTCTTTGCCTTGAGAACCTGTGCCTTTACCAACTAAAGCTGGCAGCAATGCTGGCGGTAAATTATCAACTACATACCAACCTAAATCTTCTAGAGCATGCGCAACCGTTGAACGCCCGGCACCAGACATGCCCGTTAGGACCAAGGTCTCATTGCTCGTCATGGCTTTATCCTCTTACACCTGTCAAGAACCCGTTCACACGCTCCATGCTCTTCTCCAAATAGGCAGGCAGCATCTCTTTATGTTCAGGATTTTTCGTCTCATATAGATAGTTAAGTAGAACCAATCGCCGCTGAAGTAGCAGGGAGTCCATTTGAGCCTTGGTATAGCTAGGTAGTTCGCAGACTGTTCTATAACCCTCCAACACTGCCGCATCCTGCTCGGGAGTATCCAAGTAATACAAGGTGATTGCTAAGTCTTGATGTGGGATCCCATAGCCACAATCATCAAAGTCAAAGATGAAGAGTTCTCCTTCATGCCACATCAAGTTCCAGCCATGTAGATCACCATGAATGAGTTGTATGGGATTGGCAGCAAAAAGATTTTGTGTATTAGCTTCAATGACATCAATTGCCGATTTGATAGCAGTGAACTGATCCTTTGTGAGCAAGCTCTTAGAACTGAGCAAAAAGTCTTCAGTCCCCCACAACCAATCACTAAAGGTTGGAAGCTCGGCTTTTACAGAAAGCTGAAACTCACGTGAACTTTGATGCATCCGTGCCATTGCAGCACCAAGTGTCACTAATTGCTCATGAGTTGGTTCATCACCAATCTCTTCACCTTCGAGCCATGTATAGAGAATTCCATGAAGCGTGCGCCCAGATTCAGGATGAACAATGGAGGAAATACAGCAATCTTGGCTATTGGCAACTGGTCTAGCAACCTTAATTCCTGGGATTCTTGATACAAAGTTTACAAACTCAATTTCACCCTGCATGTAGCCAAGTGTGCGAGTGGAATTCACGTTTATCCGCAAAGCGTATTTATCGCCGCTTCCTGTAACCACTGAAAAAGTTGCATTGAATTCGTAGTTAATGCACTTGACTTCAACTTCATTGAGGCCATAACCAGCTAGCATTTCTCTTGCACTCTTTGTGAAAGACTCTATCTGTTGCTCGCTTGTAGAATCAAAGAAGTCAGTACTCATTACTTACTCTCCACTATCTCACCTGTTTTCGTGTTTATCTTTTGGGAATTCAGCGCCGCAAGCTGCTCACCAATGACTGCTGCAATTTTGCTGCCAATACCTGGCGTTGCAGCGATATCTTCCACCGTTGCCTTACGGATTGCCGCTACTGAACCAAAGCGCTCCAGCAACGCCTTTCTGCGTGCCTGACCAAGTTGTGGAATCTCATCGAGAATTGATTCCAACATGACTTTGGATCGACGTGAGCGGTGGAAAGTAATTGCAAATCTATGTGCCTCATCACGAATGCGTTGTAAAAGATAAAGACCTTCACTCGAGCGAGGAAGAATCAGTGGATCAGATGAACCCGGAACCCACACTTCTTCTAATCTCTTAGCCAACCCACATAGTGCGATATCAGTAATACCTAACTCAGCTAATGCGCGGGCAGCTGCATTTACTTGAGGCTGCCCACCATCAACAACAATGAGTTGTGGTGGATATGAGAACTTACTCAACTTTCCACCCAGCTCTGCCACTTCAGCTTCATCTACTGATCTATCATCGAGTAATCGTTTCAAACGACGGGTAATCACTTGATGCATAGCCCTGGTGTCATCGAAGCCCTCGTCCGTATTGATGATGAATCTACGGTACTCACTCTTCTTAGCTAACCCGTCCTCAAAAACAACCATTGATGCAACAACTGAGGTGCCCGAGATATTTGAGATATCAAAGCATTCAATACGAAGTGGTGTGCGAGATAGATCTAGTGCCTCTTCTATTTCAAGCAGAGCCTTGCCACTTACTGCTGCATCATTGGCACGTTTGCTTAAGAACTGAATAAGTGAGTACTGGGCATTTCGTTTAACCGTTGCCAGAATCTCAACCTTCTCCCCACGCTGTGGAACCTTCAATGTAACTGGAGCACCGCGCAAACCACTTAGCCAAGTCTCCAGAGCTCTGGCATCTAAGGGAAGTTCGTTAATAAGAATCTCAGCTGGGATATCGCTAGGTGCGCTCTGACTGTAAATGGAATAAAAAAGCGCACCCATCTCATCATCGCCCTCTAAGGATTTACTCTGATCTACAATCCATGAACGCGAACCTTTGATGGCGCCGCCTCGAACAATAAATATTGATCCTGCGGCGTGTGCTCCGTCATGGTGGATGGCAACTATGTCTGCCGTTAGGTTCTCAGGTAGCGCAGCTTCTGCCGACTCCTGAGCTCGCTCTATTGCATCAATCGAATCTCGAATTTTGCTCGCTCGCTCAAACTCTTCTCGACTAGACGCCAACTCCATTTCAGCGCGCAGCGTTGGGACAATGTCAGTATTACCATTTGACATGAACTTCACTAAACGATCAGAGAGAGCTTTATGATCTTCTTTGCTAATCCACTCAACACAAGGCGCAGCACACTTGCCGATATCTCCAAGTAAGCATTGACGCTTAGTTCGCTTTGCACGTTCAAAGTTGCTCGTCGTACAGGAGCGAATAGGGAAAGTTTTGAGAACAACATCGAATGTGCTGCGCAGGGCCCAGGTATGGGTAAAGGGCCCAAAGTATGAAATTCCTGGTCGCTTAGACTTTCGCGTGATGAATACACGCGGAAACTCTTCCTTGTTTGAAATTGCAAGGTATGGATAAGACTTATCATCTCTAAACTGCACGTTATATTGCGGCGCATATTGTTTAATCCAAGAAAACTCTAACTGCAAAGCCTCTATTTCAGTATCTACAATAGTCCAATCAACTCGCACGGCTTGATGCACCATACGATATGTCTTTTCGGCCAAATTACCCTGAAAGTAATTACTCAAACGATTCTTAAGATTAATAGCCTTGCCAACATAAATGACAGTATCCGTTGCGTCATAAAATCGATAGACCCCAGGAAGTTTGGGAATATCCGATGGCCGATAGCTTTGAGGATCTGCCATATCTATTACTTCTTAGTCGCTACTTTGCGATTATTTGCCAAAATCTCACCTAAGAACTGGCCGGTGTAACTGGCCTTTACCTTGGCAACATCCTCAGGTGTTCCCTGAGCAACAACTAATCCCCCACGGAATCCACCTTCTGGCCCCATATCAATAACCCAGTCAGAGGATTTAATGACATCTAAGTTGTGTTCGATGACGACAACAGTATTTCCGGTATCAACTAGGCGATTGAGAACACCGAGCAACTTGTTCACATCTTCAAAATGAAGACCTGTCGTTGGCTCATCCAAAACATAGATTGTGCGACCGGTTGAGCGGCGTTGCAGCTCAGTAGCTAGCTTCACGCGTTGTGCTTCACCGCCTGAAAGTGTTGGTGCTGATTGACCCAAGCGAACATAGCCCAATCCAACATCATTGAGAGTCTTCAAATAGCGGGCGATTGCCGGCACAGATTCAAAGAAGTCTGCTGCTTGTTCTATTGGCATATCCAAAACATCGGAAATAGTTTTCCCCTTATAGTGAACCTCAAGCGTTTCACGGTTATAGCGAGCACCATGGCAGACCTCGCAAGGTACATATACATCAGGCAGGAAGTTCATCTCAATTGTGATCGTGCCATCGCCTGAACAGTTCTCACAGCGTCCACCTTTGACGTTAAAGGAGAAACGTCCTTGCTGATAGCCACGAATCTTGGCCTCTGATGTTTCGGCAAATAAGGCTCGTATCTTGTCGAAAACGCCTGTGTAGGTAGCTGGATTAGAGCGTGGTGTACGACCAATAGGTGATTGATCAACATGAACTACTTTGTCGAGTAAATCAATACCCGTAACTGTTCGATGTCGTCCAGGAACTAAACGTGCTCCGTTGAGTTTATTAGCAAGAGTTGCATACAAAATATCGTTCACTAAAGTTGATTTACCAGAACCGCTCACACCCGTAACTGAAACAAAGACTCCTAATGGAACCTCAACATCAATATTTTGTAAGTTGTTCTCCTTTGCGCCTTTAACAACTAATTGACGCTTTGGATCAACTTTGCGTCGCTTAGCTGGAATGGCGATAGATTTACGGCCGGAAAGATAGGCACCTGTGATAGATTCTTTTGAAGCGATGAGATCGCCATAGCTACCTGAAACAACAACTTTTCCACCATGCTCACCAGCACCTGGTCCGATGTCTACAACCCAATCGGCAGTTCTAATTGTCTCTTCATCGTGTTCAACGACAATAAGTGTGTTACCCAAATTGCGAAGTCGAGTCAACGTATCAATCAATCGGCGATTATCCCGTTGGTGTAATCCAATACTTGGCTCATCCAAGACATAGAGGACGCCAACTAATCCACTACCAATCTGTGTTGCAAGGCGAATTCGCTGTGCCTCACCACCAGATAATGTTCCTGCCGGTCGAGCGAGAGATAAATAGTCCAAACCAACATCTAGCAAAAAGCCAAGACGTGCATGCACTTCTTTCATTACACGTTCAGCAATCTGGGCTTCGCGCTTATTGAGCTTGATTGCCTTGAGAAACTCCGCACACTCCATAATGGAAAGCTCGGTGATTTCACTAATGTTCTTATCGCCCAATGTCACGGCCAAGACTTCAGGCTTTAGGCGAGCACCCTTACAAACATCACATGGTGTCTCGCGCATATACGCTTCGTACTTATCGCGGCTGTAATCACTATCTGTTTCACTGTGACGGCGGTGAATAAATGGAACGACGCCTTCAAATCCAGTGGTGTAATTCTTAGTCCCATAGCGACCCTTGTACTTCATCTTAATTTCATACTCATAGCCATTGAGAATGGCGTCACGGGCTTTAGCTGAAATCTTCTTCCACGGTGTATCAAGGGAGAAGGAGACATCTTTTGCTAACGCCTCGAGCAATCGAAGGAAGTAATCCGATGATTGCCCCCCTGACCAGGGTGCAATAGCTCCTTCATTAATTGAGATTGAGTCATCAGGAATGATCAGATCATTATCAACTTCTAGCTTGGTTCCAATTCCAGAACACTCAGGGCATGCACCAAAAGGAGAGTTGAATGAAAAAGAACGTGGCTCTAACTCCTCAAAGGAATGGTTGCAATCATGACAAGCCAAGTGCTCACTATATGTACGCTCTTTCTCAGCACCCTTGGCATCCACAAAATCGAGTAGAACAATTCCAGATGCAAGACGCAATGCAGTTTCAATGGAGTCTGTGAGTCGGGTCTTTGACTCCTCTTTTGCTGTCAAGCGATCCACAACAACTTCAATCGTGTGCTTTTCCTGCTTTTTAAGTTTTGGAACATCGGTGAGCTGAATAACCTCACCATCCACACGAGCGCGTGAGAATCCCTGAGTAATCAGATCAGCAAAAAGCTCAACGAATTCGCCCTTTCGTGAACGAACTATTGGAGCTAAAACTTGAAACTTTGTCGTTGCTGGCATGGTCAAAATCTGATCAACAATTTGCTGAGGCGATTGCCTCGTAACTGCTTTGCCACACGTTGGACAGTGTGGGCGACCCGCACGCGCAAATAGCAAGCGCAAGTAATCATAAACTTCAGTGATTGTTCCAACTGTAGAGCGAGGATTACGATTCGTTGATTTTTGGTCAATTGAAACTGCTGGTGAAAGTCCCTCAATAAAATCCACATCAGGCTTATACATTTGTCCCAAAAATTGACGGGCATATGCTGATAAAGACTCAACATATCGGCGTTGGCCTTCGGCAAAAATGGTGTCAAAGGCTAAAGATGATTTACCCGAACCAGAAAGACCTGTAAAAACAATAAGCGAATTACGTGGCAGCTCGATGGAGACGTTCTTGAGGTTATGCTCGCGAGCACCGCGAACAATGAGTTTGTCGATAGTCACTAAACCCCAGCCTCTTCCATTGAACGTAATTCCTTCTTCAAAATCTTTATCTCATCGCGCAGACGTGCCGCGACTTCAAACTGAAGGTCTCCAGCAGCAGCGCGCATCTGATCAGTGAGCGAGCCTATCAATGCCATTAAATCTTGGCGTGGTAAGGAAGCAAGGGATTTCACATAAAGTCCAGCCGTTGCCGAGCTCTTTTGATTCGCCCGCTTATTTGATGCCATGAGCTCTTCAGTATCCTCAGATTCACGATTAATCAGGTCGGTGATATCTGCAATCTTCTTGCGCAATGGTTGTGGGTCCACACCCTTTTCTAGATTGTATGCAACTTGCTTAGCACGACGTCGATTTGTCTCATCAATTGCTTTTTCCATTGAAGCTGTGATGTTGTCGGCATACATGTGCACTTCACCTGAAACATTTCGAGCAGCACGGCCAATGGTTTGAATCAGTGAAGTAGCAGATCGGAGGAAGCCTTCCTTATCGGCATCCAAGATTGCAACCAATGAAACTTCAGGCAAATCAAGACCTTCGCGAAGTAGGTTAATACCAATCAATACGTCGTATTCACCGGTGCGAAGCTCACGCAAAAGTTCAACGCGGCGCAGGGTGTCTACTTCCGAGTGCAGATAACGAACTCTCATTCCTTTTTCCTGCAAGTAATCAGTCAGATCTTCACTCATCTTTTTAGTAAGAGTAGTAACAAGCACACGCTCATTCTTCTCAGCGCGAATTGTGATTTCATTTAATAAATCATCAATCTGACCCTTTATTGGCTTTATGACAATCTGAGGATCAACTAAACCAGTTGGGCGAATTACTTGCTCCACTACGTCGCCCTCCACCTTTGCCATCTCGTATTTTCCTGGGGTTGCAGAAAGATAAAGCTTTTGCCCAGTGCGTTCTAAGAACTCTGGAAACTTTAAAGGCCGGTTATCTAATGCGCTAGGCAATCTAAAGCCGTGTTCGACTAGCGTGCGCTTTCGGGATGCATCGCCTTCAAACATCGCACCTAACTGCGGAACGGTCACGTGGCTCTCATCAATAACTACAAGAAAATCCTCTGGAAAATAATCTAATAAGCAGTTCGGTGCAGAACCTGGTGCACGATCATCTAAATGCCTTGAGTAGTTCTCAATTCCACTACAGAAACCGATTTGTTCCATCATTTCAATATCAAAGGTGGTTCTCATTCGAAGGCGCTGTGCCTCAAGGAGTTTGCCCTGCTTTTCAAAGAGATTGAGTTGGATTTGTAGTTCATCCTGAATATCACCGATTGCTCGTTTCATCGTTTCAGGTCCAGCGGCATAGTGTGTTGCTGGGAAAATATACATCTCAGTTTCATCACGCATGATTTCACCGGTCAAAGGATGCAATGTGGTTATCTTTTCAATCTCATCGCCAAACATCTCAATGCGAATAGCTAACTCTTCATACATAGGGATGATTTCAATGGTGTCTCCGCGCACACGAAAAGTTCCACGCTCAAAGGCAACATCGTTGCGCTTGTATTGCACATCAACGAATTTGCGCAGTAAAGCATTTCGTTCAATCTCATCGCCCACACGCAGTTTGATCATGCGATCCACATACTCTTGCGGTGTTCCAAGTCCATAAATACAAGAAACTGTTGCAACCACAATCACATCTCTGCGGGTTAATAGTGAGTTTGTTGCTGAGTGGCGCAAACGCTCAACCTCATCATTAACACTTGAATCCTTCTCAATGAAGGTATCTGTCTGCGGTACGTATGCCTCTGGTTGGTAG
>SXGQ01074428.1_pt1 | contig 19060 bp, 21 predicted proteins | sample 3178371 | NCBI WGS metagenome assembly SXGQ01 (sample SAMN11356859, study PRJNA531348) | freshwater metagenome | isolation source: freshwater sample F1-20 | place: China: Fuxian Lake, Yuxi | collected 2017-12-25 | reverse complement strand
GGGTTAATTCGAGGTGTAAATACAAATGCATTCTTACCTGGTACTTCTTTATATTTATCGTCTAGCGGTCAATACACAGATACACCTCCAGCTTCACCATTGCATGAAGTTCGATTAGGCAAAACAATAACACAAGCCACTAGTGGTATTTTATATATTGATATTCAAAATGGATATGAACTTGGAGAATTACATGATGTACTTGCAGTAAGTGCTTCCAACGGAGATTTACTTGTATATAGCGGCAGTATATGGATCAATACAAAACAACTAACTGGATCTTATGTATTAGCTGGATCGTTAAATGCTACATCAGTAACAGCTTCTTTGTTTGGAACTGCTTCATATGCAGTCAATTCATTAACAGCTTCATATGCATTAGCTGGAGGCTCGGGAGGAATTTCTTCAACAGTGTCGACAGCTCAAACAGGCTCGGTAACAGGCACGACATCAGAAACGTTGATTCAATCGTTAATAATTCCAGCAAATACATTAAGTACTGATGACTTTGCTAGAATTTCTTCAAAAATATTTGCTACTAATTCAAGTAACTATTCTTTAGGAATGTATATTAATTCTGCAAATTCCTTAAATGGTAGCGAAAAAATGGTAGCGCTTGTATCTGTGAATAGCGCTATTAAATATTCTGTAATAACAAGAACCATAGCCGTTTCAAACGCGACGACAGATACAAATTGGATATCTGACTCGACTATAGTACAAGATCCAGCACAAGGATCAAATTCATTAGCACACGCTTCATCTTCAATCGATTGGACGACTACACAATATGCATTAATAACAGTATTGCCGCAAAATTCAGGTGATTCATTTATATGTCGCGGAACTTATTTTGAAAAAATATAATTATGATTAATACAATTATTGCAATTTATCCAGGAAGATTTCAGCCTTTTGGTCAACACCACGCAAAATCATTTAAATGGTTGCAACAAAAATTTGGAGCACAAAATACATACATTGCAACTTCAAACAAAGTAGAACTGCCTAAATCGCCATTTTCATTTTCTGAAAAGAAACAAATCATCGATGAATATGGCCTAGGAGATTATGTAGTACAAACAAAAAACCCATACAAAGCAGAAGAAATTTTAGGTTCTATGGATCCAGCTACTACTGCAGTAGTATTTATGGTAGGTGCAAAAGACATGCAAAACGATCCTAGATTTGCTATGAAGCCAAAACGAGACGGGTCAGATTCCTATTTTCAGCCATACGATAAAAATAAAAGCAATTTGCAAGGGTTTGATACACATGGATATTTAATTGTAGGGCCTCATGTATCGATTGCAATTCCAGGATATGGCGAAATGTCAGGCACTGCCTTACGTAAAGCATTAGGAGCAAAAATTCCAAGATCTGAAAAAATTAAAATGTTCAAGGCAGTATTTGGTTGGTATGATGAATCTACTGCTAACATGATTTTCAATAAACTAGAGCCAATATCAGAATCAAAATCTTCAATTGCAGAAATGTTTAAAAAAAGTAAATCTGCAACTACAACAAAACATAAAGTAGAAGAGCAGATTTTTACTAAAGATTGGTGGAGTCAAATAATTGATTCAGTTATCAATGAACCAGTTTCTGAAGGATATCCAAATCAAAAGCAAACGGATCAACATAACGCTAAAATTGAAAAACTTCGTAATTACCTTCGTAAACATATAGGAAAGGAATTTTCTTATTCATTTAATGAATTTCCAAAAACGGTTTATGGAGTTAAAATGCAAGAGCAACTTCTTAAAGAAGGAGGGGCAGGGGGGCATATGGCCCACCCATTCAACATTGATTCAGTAAAAACAGGAAAAGATTTAATTGATATCTTCAATAAATCAATTACATATTTGGAAAAAGGGCCCGCGGCAGTTAAAATTGATGGAGTTAACGCTTCAATTCGATTTGTTGAACTCAATGGTAAAAAACAATTTGTCTTGGATCGAGGTTCAATGAAGCCGTTAGATGTACAAGGTATTACTAAAACAGATTTAGAATCGAGGTTTGGTGAAGGACATGGTATGATTAAAATAGGCGGAACTGTATTAGATATATTCAATGCAGCGATTCCAAAAATTACATCAGCAATTAAATCATTAGGATTATGGGACAATCCTAATATCATGTTGAATATTGAATATGTAGCAGGCTCGACCAATGTATTACAGTATGATGAAAATTTTCTAGCAATACATGGTTTATTAGAACTGTATCAAGCGACTCCGAAACGAAGGGCTACTAAAGAAATTTCATATAGCAAATCAGCGATGCAAGATTTACTAAATAATTTAGGTGAAACAGCAAAAAAATACAATTACAATGTGTTAGGATCAATTCCTACAACGCTTACATCGAAGCCGAATTTATCTACAGAGCTTAATCGTAAATACACTGTCACATTCGATGCAAGTACTAAAGAGACTAAGACCTTGCTGCAATGGTTAAACGACGCTAAAGTACCTGATACGACAATTAAAACGATAGACGGTAAAACAATATCTGCATTATCCAAAGAAGTTCTAATGAAAATTTCCGATGGTATTCCTTTAGATGAATTCATTGCCGACCCAAAAGATTACAAAGACGCTGTCGATGGATTTGTAATTTATCTAGCTACTATGAAGTTAGGAGATGCAATATTAGATAAATTATCGTCGCCATTAGGTCCAGTAAAAGATCATGAAGGTATTGTGATACGAGACGAGCGAATTTACGACAAGCCGTTTAAAATTACTGGAAAATTTATATTAGGTGGACTGGCTAGCAGTTTTAGAAAATGATATATTTATTATAAAGTTTATGGCAAAATTACAAAACATCAAAGCAATTCGTCAAATGCTTGACGGTACACATAGAACGCAAACTCGTACGTCAGTAAGCTTTGCGCAACCTACATCTAAAACTCGCGAAGTCGGAGAAGTTTGGACAGACGCTAATGGAAATGAATGGGAACAGCGAGAAGGATATAAAATACAAAAAGGAAAACTAGACGAGATTCGTTCTTTACTAGCAAAAAATCAAATGCCGGCACATTGTCCAAAATGCAGCAAACAAATGAACAAAAAATTAGATAGAAAATTTTGGTTGTATGAAAAACATTGTTTCGATTGTCAAGTTGCATTTGAACATACTTTACGAATTGAAGGTAAGTATGCAGATTATGAAAAAGATCGTATGAGAAGAAATGCAGAATCTTGGTTAAAAGACGCAGAGCAAGAAGCTATGGAATTAGTTGAAGCATTTCGAAATCCATTGTCTTTTGCTAACGCAGACGGTACAATTGAAAAATGGACCGGAGGACAAGATCCAGAAGAAATTGCACAAAAAATAGAAGAAGAGTTTCGTAATTTCAAAGAAAATTTCTTACTTAAATTAACTACAGAAAATGATTAAATTAAAAGATTTGCTAAAAGAAGCTGAAGAGACTAAACAGCCTGTTTCAGTCGAAGATGATGTTGTTAAATTTTTCAATTCCAATAAAAAGAAATTGGAAAAATTAATGGACGATGAAGAATGGGACGATTTCTATGAAATGGCGTTTGAAAAATTTCCAGATTACGATCAGGATGATGTAGCACAGGCAATGAACAAAGCAGCTTTACATGCCGGATATTTTGAAAATGAAGACGTGCCTGAAATGCCGACAGAAAAAGAATTAGAGACTATGGCATTCGGAGAAAAGTCTCAACAAAAAGGTATTAAGATGGGTGACTACGACAAAAAACAAAAAATGCCCAAAACTTCGTCTACTGAGCTTTATATGGAATCTAAAAAAAAAAAGATTTAGAACCAATTGAAGAAGCTGAATATAGAGGAAGAAAAGTAAAGCTAGGCAAACCTTTTTATACTCCAGGAGGGCCAAGAAAGCGAGCAGTATACGTAAGAAATGCCAAAGGAAATGTTGTTAAAGTAGGCTTTGGTGAGCCAGGAATGAAAATTAAAAAGAACAACCCAAAAAGGAGAAAATCATTTCGAGCTCGACATAACTGCGATAATCCAGGTCCAAGATGGAAAGCTCGCTACTGGTCCTGCAGATTTTGGTAATTAATATATTTATATAAAATAAAAACTATGTATACATATAACAGGTTGAAAAAGCTATCTGGACTTTTAAAGGAAGATGAGACTCAAGATAAATTAGACGATTTAGCAAGCGCATTTGAAGATGCGTCAGTAGAAACGTATGTAAATCTTCTCAAAAAATATCAAACAGATCCGAAAGTGTTAGCTGCATTGAAAGCGGGTACTACCGACGGTAAACCAACTGATGAAAAATTTTCCGTTTCCAACGCCAGCTTTGCAGCTAAAAACTTAAAACCAACGCAAAATGAAATTGGAGCTGAAGAAAGTTTGAAAAACATTTTAACAGATAAGTATGGTTCACTTGAAGGATTTCTAAAAGGTTCAGCATCTTTTCCTGATCCAATTATCACTTACAATAGCGAATATGTTTTAGATGGACATCATAGATGGTCTCAAGTGTACGCAGCTAATCCAAACGCGAAAATACCGGCGTTAAATGTAGCGGGTACATTTGATGCTGAAAATATATTAAAAGCTGTTCATACAGCGATTGCAGTCGATTCAGGAGAAACTAAAACAATTTCTGCAAATTTAACAGCTGGTAATTTATTAGACTATACTCCAGAGCAAGTTAAAAAGTATGTACTTGATGAATTAACAGAAAACGCTCGTAAAGTTTGGAATGATAACGGATTTGATTCTGATGAAGCAATTGCCAATGAAATTGTAAAAAATGTAGAAACAATGATTAGTTCTTCAAAACCTGAAAAATGGGCTCCATCTAGAGATTCAATGCCTCAGCCTGGAGAAAGTAATTCAACGGAATGGGGCAAAGAAATGACAGCGGGTGAAGTTAACTTAATAGCGCCTAAAACATCAGATGTTAAAGAATCAAAACAAAATAAAAATTTAGAAACGAAACTTTTTGAATCTGTATTGAAAAAATCAATTTCTGAATTTACTAAAACCGTACATAGAAAATGATTAAACTTCAACAATTAATTAAAGAAGCAGAAGCAGAATTCAAATGCCCGGTTGCAACACAAGATATCGGAGTAAATCTTAAGAATCGTCAAATTGCAATCGATCGATATGGGTATGGTCCACTCAACCCGAACAATCCAAACATTAAATTTTGGGAAGAAAAGCAATTGAAATGGAAATTGGATACAATGGAAGAAGCGAAATCATCTCGCTGTGGAAATTGCGCTGCATTTAACATTACTACGAAAATGCTTAATTGTTTGGAAAAAGGAATTGCATCAGGGGAAAAGTATGTAGAACCAAATCAACCAGATGCTGTTACTGAAGGAGAAGAAGCTGTAGCTGCACAACCTAAGCAGCCTGTAGAAAAGCCTGAAGTCGATCCGAAAGAAGATGGATCCAATGAAGCCTGGGACACAATCGAAGCTGGTAAGTTAGGATATTGCACGTTTTTAAAATTTAAATGTGCAGCTTCTAGAACTTGCGACGCGTGGGTTGTAGGAGGACCTGTAAAAGATAAAAAATAATATAGTTATGCCATTAATACCACAAGTACTTCAATTAGATATTCTTGATGCATTGCGATCATTATCAAACAATGAAAATTCTACATTGGAACAATCGCAACTTGAATTGTCGCAAAAGTTAGCAGAAGCTATCGATCGATACATTAAATCGGCAACAATAATTGTACCACCTGGACAGACAATTGCTGGCGGCGGTGGCGGGCCCATACCCGTAACGGGCGCTACAGTATCTCCGTCTAGCCCTGCACAAATTACATAATATATACATTTCAATATTTATTTAAAATGAAAGCACTTCAAAAGTATTTTCTTTACATTGTAGTACTGATTTTAATTGGTATTATTCTTTTTCAACGAGAGTGTGGCTCGAGCAATACCGGAGATACTATTAATATTGGTGGTAAAAATTATGTAGTAATTAAAAAGCATGTAGACACTGTTTATCATGATGTTAAACAAACTGTATATCATAAAGGAGAAACTATATACAAAGAAGTTCCAATTTATGTAGACGTGCCTAGCACAGTCGATACTGCTGAAATTCTCAAAAATTACTATTCAGTTAACGTATACAAAGATACATTACAATTAGACAGTAATTTAGGATACATTGCAGTTACGGATACTATTTCGCAAAATGCTATTTCAGGTAGATTATGGAAAACGGACGTTAAATATAAAACAGTTCGCGAAACGACAATTGTAGCCGAGCCACCAAAAAATCAATATTTCATTGGTGTAGGAGGAGGGGTAATTCAGCCGACAGCAGTTTTTGTCGGTCCTAGTTTTGCACTAAAAACGAAAAAAGATCATTTATATACATTAAATGCAGGTATATCATCACAGTTAGGGGGATATGTTCAAGCTTCTGTATATTGGAAACTCAATCTTAAATTACCGTTATGGTTCAGCAAAAATCGTTAAAAGAAATTATCAAACAGGAGTATAAAAAATGTATACAAGATCCTGTTTATTTCATGAAAAAGTATTGCCAGATTCAGCACCCTCAACGAGGTAAGATACCATTTCATTTGTATCCATTTCAAGAAGATGTTTTATATCAATTACGAGATCATGATTATAATATCATTTTAAAGTCTCGGCAGTTAGGTATTTCTACTTTAGCAGCAGGATATTCTCTATGGTTAATGACGTTTTTTTCAGATAAGAATATTCTTGTAATCGCTACAACGCAAAATACGGCGAAAAATCTAGTTACCAAAGTTAAGGTAATGTATGAAAATTTACCGTCATGGCTGAAATTGGATACGGAAGAAGACAATCGTCTTTCACTTAGATTTGTTAATGGTTCGCAATGTAAAGCAGTTTCATCAGCAGGTGACGCCACTCGTTCAGAAGCGCTGTCTCTGTTAATTATAGATGAGGCCGCGTTTATTAGTAACATCGACGATATTTGGGTGTCAGCACAACAAACACTAGCCACAGGTGGTGGAGCAATTGTATTATCCACGCCTAACGGCACCGGTAACTTTTTTCATAAAACTTGGGTAGACGCTGAAACAAACCCAAACAGCAAATTCAATAACATCAAGTTGCATTGGACAGTTCATCCTGATCGAAATCAGAGTTGGAGAGACAGACAAGATGAACTATTAGGATCGAAAGCAGCTGCGCAGGAGTGCGATTGTGATTTTATAACTTCAGGATATTCTGTAATAGAAGGAACTATTTTAGAATGGTATCGACAAACTACAGTGCAAGATCCTATAGAACGACGCGGATTTGATGGAAATTTATGGATATGGGAACAACCAGATTATACCAAAGATTACATAGTAGTAGCTGACGTTGCACGAGGTGATGGAGGAGACTACTCAGCATTTCATGTATTAGACGTTGAATCATTAACGCAAGTTGCTGAATATCGAGGTCAAATATCTACAAAAGATTACGGTAACATGTTAGTAAACATAGCTACTGAATACAATGATGCGCTGCTGGTTGTTGAAAATGCAAATGTCGGTTGGGCAACAATTCAAGTAGCTATTGATAGAAACTACAAAAATTTATACTACTCACCTAAAGATCAATCGTTATCTGACGTATCTCAACAGTTAGCTCGTTATGTAGACTTAAAAGATACTTCGCAGATGGTTGCAGGATTTACAACTTCATCAAGAACTAGACCATTGCTAGTTTCAAAATTAGACACATACATGAGAGAGCGAGCTCCTGTAATACGAAGTATACGATTAATTGAAGAATTGTTTGTATTTATATGGAACGGGTCAAAAGCAGAAGCTCAACATGGATACAATGACGACTTGACAATGTCATTTTGTATAGGTCTTTGGATTCGAGATACTGCATTAAAACTTAGACAGCAAGGTATGGAATTGAACAGAAAAGCATTGGATTATATAGGCAGATCTTCTGGAGCATACAATTCTAATACCGGCATGTTGAAACAAACAGGTTGGACGCAAAATACAGGTCACAATCAAGATGAAGATTTGACCTGGTTATTGTAACAATTGGATATTTATATTTAAAGAATAATTATGGCTGAAAAGACAGTATACGGTCGTCTTAAGCGTCTGTTCAATACAAACGTAATAGTACGAAAGTATGGTAAAAACAAGCTTCGAGTTGTCGATAATGATTATTTACAGTCAGTAGGTAATCCACACAATTCCAAATACATTGATAGGTTTACTCGATTACATGGGATCAAACCTAATTCAATGAACATGTACAATCCAAATTACAATTACTTTTCATCGAAAACGGAATTGTATACAGATTATGAAGTAATGGATCAAGATTCAATTATTGCTTCTGCATTAGATATTTATGCAGATGAAGTAGTAATGAAAGATGATTTTGGTGATGTATTACGAATTACGAGCGATAACGAGCAAATTAAAAAAATTCTATATAATTTATTCTATGACATTTTAAACATAGAATTTAATTTATGGCCATGGGTTCGTAACATGTGTAAATACGGAGACTTATATCTTCGATTAGATATTCAGGAAGAAATTGGTATTGTTAATGTAGTGCCGATGTCTGCATATGAAGTTGTAAGAGAAGAAGGAATGATGCCTGATAACCCGTATCACGTTCAGTTCAAACAGTTAGGTGGTGGAAATGTAACTTACGAAAATTATGAAATTGCTCACTTTCGTTTATTAACAGATTCTAATTTTCTGCCATACGGTAAATCGATTATCGAGCCAGCACGTAAAGTTTGGAAGCAATTAACTTTGATGGAAGATGCCATGTTAATTAACAGAATTATGCGTGCTCCTGAAAAGCGTATATTCAAAATAGATGTAGGTAATATTCCACCTATGGAAGTCGATACATACATGCAGAAAATTATTAACCAGATGAAAAAGACTCCGTATGTCGATCAACAAACTGGTGAATATAATTTAAAGTTCAATTTACAAAACATATTGGAAGATTATTTCCTTCCTGTACGCGGCGGACAATCTGGAACTGAAATTGACACGTTAGCTGGAATAGAATTCAATGGTATTGATGACATTGAATATTTAAGAAATAGAATGATGTCTGCATTGAAAGTGCCAAAAGCATTTTTAGGATATGAAGAAGGAATTTCAGGAAAAGCTACGCTCGCTGCTGAAGATGTGCGATTTGCAAGAACCATTGAACGTGTACAAAGAATTATAATTTCTGAATTGCATAAAATTGCAATTGTTCACTTGTTTGCGCAAGGATTTGAAAATGCAGAATTAATTGATTTTGAACTTTCAATGACTTCTCCATCAACTATTTACGAGCAAGAAAAATTGACTTTATACAATACAAAAGTAGATTTGGCTGGGTCAATGATAGAAAAGAAGCTGTTTTCCAAAGAATGGATTTATAAAAATATTTTCAATATGACCGATGATGAACAGAAAATGATGGAAATGGGTCTGATTGAAGATGGAAAAGAAGCGTTTAGATTAGAAAAAATAACTTCTGAAGGAGAAGATCCCGCAAACAAACCAGAAGAAAAGAAAGAGGAAGAAGCTGAAAGTGATACAGGCGATGAGGCTGGAGACGGAAATCCATTTGAATCAGTAAATTTAGAACTTCAGAAAAAATACGATAAAATGGGCAGAGACATGTCCAAGCGAGCCAAAGCTCCAGAAGGAGGGTGGCCAGGTGCTGGAAGGCCAAAAGAAGCAGTTAAATACAATTCACATGAACATCCTCGAGGATACGATCCAATTGGAAAAGTAGCTTGGAAAAATGCTCGCAATGAATCTATTGAAAAGCGTTATGGATTGGAGAAATTAAAAAATACATCTAAAAAAACAATATTAAAAGAAGGATTATTAGATGAAAATAATTTACTTCCAGAAGATTTGTAAATAATATGAGAACCTCATATTTATTATTGATAACAAATAAATATTTGAATGAAAAATTTGAAACATTCGAAAGTTAAAAATACAGGAGTGCTATTTGAACTTCTTGTACGACAAGTGGCGTCGGATACCTTGAACAATAAAGATTCCAATGCAATTCCAATTTTAAAAAAGTATTTTAGTAAAAATACGGAATTGTCAAAAGAACTAAATCTTTATCAAACCGTAATTAAAGAGCAGTTCAATAAAGAAGAAAAGGCTACTTCTTTGGTTGAGGCAGTATTAACTGCACGAAAGCAATTAAATGAATCGGCGCTGTCCAGACAAAAATACAATTTGATTAAGGAAATCAAAAACAATTACGTTTTAGAAGATTTTTTCAAAACTAAAGTAAGTAATTATCGTATTTTAGCGTCTGTATATAAATTATTTGAATTTCAAGTAGCTGATAATCCAGCAGAATTTGTATCCAACAAGTATGTTATAGTCGAGCATATCACTCGTACCGACAGCACTAAATCTAATCAAATATCTGAAATTAGTTTATTTACGCAACAAAACAAAGATGTACGTATGTTAACGTATAAATTGTTAGTAGATAAATTTAATAGCAAATATTCAGATTTAAATGAAGGGCAAAAGCGTTTGCTACGAAATTACATCAATTCAATAACTGAAAGTACAGATTTAAAAGAATTTGTACAACAGGAATCAAATTCAATCGCTGCAGATCTTAAATTGTTAACTAAATCAGTAACTGATAAGGTAGTGCGAATTAAATTGAAGGAAGTTACAAATTTGTTATCTGAAATTGCAAAATCTAAAACAGTTAAAGATAATCATATTTTATCTTTGCTACGTTATCATGAATTAATTAAAGAACTTAAAAAAGCGTAACATATGGCAAACCCTATATCTGGACCTTATTTATATACTCCAGTACCTTATCATGCATCAGGTCCTGGCCAATTTAATCGTGTAGTTCTAGCAGCTGCTACTTTTTACGCTACAGGCTCAAATGCTTACCCATCAGCTTTTTACGTTTCAGGTTCAGGTGACGCCACTGTTACATTGATTAATGGAGGCTCGATTACAGTTAATGGATCTGATCGAAGCGTATTTGAAATGAGCGTAGCTTCAGTAACTGCCGGCACAGTATATTTACTTTATAGCTAATTTATGTCTGCATTTCTAGATAATATTAAAAAGCAAATGATGAACGAAAACGCTATTGGCGTTGAAGAAGATTTCTACATTGAAATTTCAGTTCGTGACGCTCGTAAAGCAATGGATATCATACGAGATATACCATATTTCAAAGATTTAGAGCAATACGGTTCTAATGTATATGCTACTAATGATGAAGAACAAATTCAAGAGCTTTTAACAGTTTTAGAAGATAATGGTATTGAAATAATTGACAGCATCACTGAAATGTCGACTACAGGTAATGTAGCAGGATATCAAACTCCATATGCATTCGGTAAGCAGGACGATGAAGATATTGAAATTTTAGGATATAAAAAAGTAAAAACTTCAGAGTCAAAGTTTATGTCACTTTCAAAAAGTCTTTATTTAAATGAAGCTTCATATCATACATATAAAAAAGATCCAAGCATTTCTCCTAAAAAGAAAGTAAACCAATCAATATCTGAAATTAATAAACGACTTCGCGAAATCGAACGAGTTGTAAATCATAACGTGCGATTGAAACAGGAAATGGGAGTAAACTCAGGACAATATTGGAAATCTTCTCAAGGCAATTTAGTAAAAATTAGCGAAAGGTTATTGAGAATTTCAAAACAACTTAAAGAATTAGCATCGTAACATGGAAAAGAAACTATTAGTAGACGTAATTACGTTTAATGTAACTCCGGAAATGGTCAATGAGTCCATGGAGAAAAATAATGGGCGATTAGTCGTTAAAGGAGTATTGCAGAGAGCTGAAGCAAAGAACCAGAATGGTCGAGTATATCCTAAAGAGATATTGATGCGCGAAGCAAAAAAATATTCTGACATTAACATCAAAGAAAGAAGAGCTTTAGGGGAATTAGATCACCCAGATTCTTCAGTAGTAAATTTAAACAATGTATCGCACAATGTTATTGAAATGCATTGGGCAGGAAATGATTTAGTTGGCACAGTAGAAGTTTTATCGACACCAGCCGGTAATATTCTTAAAGAACTATTTCGCAGTGGAATTAAATTAGGAATTTCTTCTCGTGGTATGGGGTCTGTTAAACAGTTAGGTGAATCGGAAGTGCAAGTGCAAGATGATTTTGAATTAATTGCCTTTGATTTCGTTTCCAATCCATCGACCCATGGTGCATTTCTATCACCGATACATGAATCTGTAAACAAATCTAATACTATTGCATCAAGTAAATACGATGCTGTTAATCGACTTATTACTGATATTTTAACAGATATTAAATAATACATCATGTCTACATTTACTCCGGTAGTACCGACATCGCCGCCTCAATCTAATTCAGCACAGACCCCAGCGGCATTGTCCTTGGAAGCTAGATTTCGAGCCAGTCAATACAACCGAGCAGATGCAATATACGATTTAGCTTCTAGATTAAATGTTTCAGATACTTCAAAATTAAACGTCGATGCAATTCCAGAAAGATATGCTGGCACTTCTGGACCAGCTCGCTCATTTGCACGTGCCAATGATCCGGCAATATCAAAATTAGATATTGATTCAATTCCTGCACAATTCAACGTAAACAGTCGTTTATCAGGATTGCCTTCGCAGGCTTCGAAATTAAATATCGATTCAATTCCTGCACGATTCAATGTAAGCAGTCGTTTATCAGGATTGCCTTCGCAAGCATCGAAATTAGATCGTGACGGAATTCCATCAAGATATGCTCCTTAACCATATTTATATAAAATTATTTTACAATGAACAAGCAGCAATTACAAAAACTTATTATACGCGAAATTCGCAGTGTATTAACTGAAGAGTTTATTGAGCCTTCCGAGCAGGTACTTAAAGGAGCAATGGCAACTTTTAAGCAGAATACAGGAATTAATACTACTTTACCAACTTTACAATCTAAAAGTAAACGATATGACACTGGCAATTACAGTATTGATTTAACTGCAGAACTTCGTAGACCGCTTTGGATGGCAATATTCAAAGACATTTCATTGGACATAGAAGTATCAAATTTAAAAGATAACATAGGGGGATATTCATTTTCCTATTCTGTTTCATGGAATCATACTCGTGGTGGGTCAAATGGTTATAGATTAGGAACCGTTTTTTACAGTAACAACAAATACACTTGGAGAGAAGGATAATATGCCGTATGTATCTAGAAAGCAAGGAAACAAATACGTCGTATACAAAAAGAAATCCGACGGAACTCCGGGAGAAAGAGTTGGGGCTACTAAAGGTACAAAAGAAGCATTGAAAAAATATTTAGCAGCGTTACACGTTAATGAAATTAATTACAATATGAAACCAATTAAATTAGCAGACTTAGTTTTAGAAAATGAAAATGCCATGCAGCTCATGAGTACAGAACAGAAAAAGGCATTTTTAGAATCTGTATATCGATTTGCAGAACACTCTAAATCAATTTACAGGACACATTCTATTAAAGAAACAGCTCGTTATTTAGGAGAGCTTATTGAAGCTGCATCGCAATTAACTTTGTCTGAAACGGAAGATTGGTTTGATAAAGTGACTGTTAATCGTCACATGAAGCACTTAAACGAAGCGTATAAAATTTTCGAAAAAACAGCTACTGAAATGGAAACGCTGCAACAGCGTCTGGAAGCTTCGTATGATGATATCGGAGAAACGCTTTCAAAGTATTATGATGTTAATGGAATGGTTACAGAAGCAGATGGCAAAGATTATCAGAAATTTTTTCAAAAAGCCATGAAAAAGTTCAAAGTAGATTCTCCATCTGATTTTGAAACCGATTCTCAAAAGAAAAAGTTTTTCAAGTATATAGATAAAGGATATACGTCTAAAGAAGAAAAACGATGATTTTAACATTACACGAACAAAAATTAATTACCAAACGCATACTTCAAAGTGAAACTGCGACTTTAACAGAAGCAGAACATAATATCGACCTGCAAAATGAAATTAAAACAAATTTGCGTTTTTACAATGAAGTAAAAAAAGGTTTTTGTATATCTGAATCGGCTACACGATTTATTAATGAAGTAGGTCTTATTTCAAGCGTCTTAGATGCGATAGGTGGCATTAAAGATTTTCTGACAGGAACTAAAATAGTCAAAGATGTAGTAGCGTATTTAGAAAAAATTATAACGCCAATCATCGAGAAACTTAAAAAAATAGCATTGAAATATGTTCCCGAGCCAATTAGAAATGTAGCTAGCGATTTGGCTACCGGCTTTTCGGATAGTGCTAAAGGATTGGCAGCTTTAACAAAAAAAATATATGAAACGCTTTCATATAAAGGATTAGCAAAATTATTTGCTATGATTCGTTATCGTACATTTCGGCCAACAGATAAACAAAAAGAATGTATGTTAGGGGTCGCAAAACAAGTATATAAATATATATTAATATTTTTGGTCGCTGCGTTTATCATTAAAATGATAATGATATTCTGGCCCGCTATTCTCTCAGCACTTGCGGTAGCCAAAACAGCAACGACAGTCGGAGCTTCAATTGCCACGTTTAGTACATCTATTGGAACAACGTTAGCCGCAGTAGGCATTAAAACTTTATTATTTAAAATATTTAGCGTTATTAGTGCTGCACTAAAAACTAAAGATATAAAAAAACTCAATAAAGAAATCAAAGCTCATACAATGGAAGAATTGAATGCTACTAAAGCTTCTTTTAAAGATTTATGGAATGAGTGTCCATTACCAAAAAAGGCAGAATCTCCAACAGGTTCATAATATGATTCTTAATACAATTTCGTATTAAGTCGACACAAACTTATTAATTTAAGAAAAAATTTTCAAAAAACCAAAGGTTTTGTAAACTTCCTCTATATTTATTTTAGAACGCACAATACCTTGTGATAATTTATCCACTATACAAGGTGCTAGAGTAATTAACCCACTATTAAGAATTTGAATATTCTTATTTCCGATTAAAATTTAATAAGAGGACTATGAAAGATTTATTAAAAGAAGCTATCGCCGACGCCAAAGCTGTACGCGAAACTGCTTTAGCCAATGCTAAGCTAGCTCTAGAAGAAGCTTTCACTCCAAGATTGCAATCAATGATTTCCGCTAAACTTTCAGAAGAAATGGACGAAGAAGAGCCAATGGAAGAAGAGGAAGAAATGCATGCATCTGAAGAGGAAATGCCAACTCCAGAACCAGCCGAAACAGAAGCTGAAGGAGACGATGACATGATGGATGACGATGATAGCGAAGAAATGAACGAAATGGATGAAGATGACTTGGATCTAGATGAAATCATCCGCGAGCTAGAAATGGCCGAGGAGCTCGATTCATCAGACATTGGAACCGGAGACAACAAATTCGATGAGTTAGAGGCTGACACCGATAATGACGACGATTTGTTTGCTGAAGGAGAAGATGAAATGATGGATGAAGAGGAAGATGAGGAAATCGATATTCAGGAAGTTATCCGCGCTTTACGTGAAGAAGATGAAGAAATGGAAGAAAAGCCAATGGAAGAAGCAGAACACGGTGAAGAGCTTGAAGAAGCTTACAACGTAATTCGTTTCTTAAAAGGTAAAATCAATGAAGTTAATTTGTTGAATGCTAAACTTCTTTATTCCAACAAGCTGTTCCGTAACTTCTCATTGAATGAGTCTCAGAAAATGAAAGTTATTGAAAACTTCGATCGCGCATTTAATTTGCGTGAAGTGAAACTTGTTTATTCAACATTAGCAGAATCATTTAAAAGCCCAGCTGTTACTAGAAAAATAGTAAAAGAATCCTTTGCTTCGAAGCCTGTTGCTTCAACTAAACCTGCAAAGCAAGTGATTTCAGAAGGTGCTGATTTAGCTAACCGTTTTCAGAAATTGGCAGGTCTAATTAAATAACCCTTTAAACTAACGAACATGTCATTACAAACTATCTTAAATGAAAGTAATTCGTTGATCCGTCGTCAAATGGACGAAACTAAAGGCCTTGTTTCTAAATGGAACAAAACCGGTCTTTTAGAAGGATTGTCTAACGAATACGAACAGCATGGTATGGCAATCATGCTTGAAAACCAAGCCAAACAATTAGTAACCGAGGCTAACTCAACCGGTACTGCATCTAACTCAGAGCAGTGGTCAGGTGTAGCTCTTCCATTGGTTCGTCGTGTATTCGCAGAAATCGCTGCTAAAGATTTCGTATCTGTACAGCCTATGAACCTTCCTTCAGGTCTTGTATTTTACATGGACTTCAAATATGGAACAGCTCAACCAGGATTCCAAACTTCAGTGTTGAATAGCTCAACCACTCCGTCAAGCGGTGATTATCAAAATAACTCTGTGTTTGGTATTACTACTACTACCGGTGATGCTTCTGAAGGTCTTTATGGAGCAGGTCGTTTTGGTTATTCAATCAACGACTCTATTCAGTCGATTAACGCTTCTGGTTCATATTCACCAACTTCTACTCAAGCTCGCATTTCAGCTGCTTTAGATGGAGACACTGATGAAGATGAATTCAACTACGACAGCAAATTCATTGCTGCTTATTCAGCTTCTATCGCTGCCGATCACTTCAAGAAAGTAACCGTTGCAGTTGCTTCATTGACTCGTCCGGATCTTGAAGGAGTTCGCGCTTATGCAATTACCGGTTCAGGTATTTCTGCTTACTTCCCTCAATTCACCAAAAACGTTAACGATACTACTTTAACGTTTATTGTATCAGGTTCTCTTACCAGCACCGCTTCATTGTCTTCAGTAGCTGTACGTTATCAGACTCAGCCTACCGATACTACTCGTGGTGATTTTGAAGATACTTCTGGTGGTAGCACTGACATCAACATTCCTGAATTGAATGTTGAATTGAAGTCTGAGGCAATTGTTGCTAAAACTCGTAAATTGAAAGCTATTTGGTCTCCTGAGTTCGCTCAAGATTTGAACGCTTATCACTCAATTGACGCTGAAGCTGAATTGACTTCTATGCTTTCTGAATATATCTCTCAAGAGATTGATTTGGAAATCTTGGATATGTTGATTCAAAATGCAGTAACTGAAGAAAAATGGTCTGCACGTATTGGATATGAGTACAATGCTGCTACCGACCAATTCTCAACCACTGGTGCTTTTACTGGTACTGCATACAACCAAGGTACTTGGTTCCAAACTTTAGGAACTAAAATTCAAAAGGTATCTAACAAAATTCACCAAAAGACAATGCGTGGTGGTGCTAACTTCCTAGTTTGCTCTCCAGACGTTGCAACTATCCTAGAATCTATTCCTGGATATGCTGCTGATACTAACGGTGATAAAATGCAGTTTGCAATGGGTGTACAGAAAGTAGGTTTACTTAACAACCGCTTTACCGTGTACAAAAACCCATATATGACTGACAATGTAATCTTGTTAGGTTACCGTGGTGCTCAATTCCTTGAGACTGGTGCAGTTTATGCTCCATACATTCCATTGATCATGACTCCATTGGTATACGATCCGACCAACTTTACGCCACGTAAAGGGGTAATGACTCGCTATGCTAAGAAAATGGTTCGTCCAGAGTTTTATGGAACAATCAAAGTACATGGATTGAATTACGTTTAATCTATACACTTAATGTAAAAGTAAAGGGGCTTCGGCCCCTTTTCTTTTGTAGAATAATATTGTTTTGAATATTGCACGATATTTATAATAAAATAATAATTCGACCTACCATATGAGAACTACTAATAAAATTCAATGTAAAGAATGTGGGTTTGCTACAACTAAAATAGGTATTTCTAAACATATTACATGTAAACATAATATGACCGTAGATGAATATGTTTTAAAACTAAACAATTAATTTTATACTTTTTACTGTTTAATTAACGCTATTTGATATTTATATTAAATAGGGTTATATGAATGCAACAGACACAAAAACAGTAAACACCGCAAAACGAAAGCCAAAAGGTCCTATTAAATTTGCTATTCAATTAAATGAAGAGCAAAAAACAGCAAAGTCAGAAATACTTGATAATACAGTAACGCTATTGAAAGGTCAGGCAGGATCTGGTAAAACGCTATTAGCGTGTCAAATTGCTTTGGATTTGTTTTTTAATCGTCAAATTGAAAAAATAATTATCACTCGACCAGTTGTAGCAGCTGCAGATGATATTGGATATCTGCCAGGTTCCATGAAAGAAAAAATGGACCCATGGTTAGCCCCTATCTACGCAAATTTATATATGCTATACAATAAAGATGTTATTGATAAAATGATTGAAGCACAAGATATAGAAATACTTCCGTTCGCATTTGTACGGGGTAGGACTTTTGTAAATTCGGCGGTCATTGTCGATGAAGCTCAGAACGTTTCCAATTTGCAAACGGAAATGATTATTGGGCGTTTAGGTCTTAATTCAAAAATGATATTTTGTGGTGATACTGCACAAATCGATTTGAAAAATAAAAAAGAATCTGGGATTGATTTTTTTAAAATTTTAGAATCAAGAGTGTCTGGTGTTAAGGTAATTGTATTAAAAGAAAATCATAGGCACCCTATAGTTCCGGAAATTTTATCTGTTTATAAAGAATACGACCGATGAACATAGAAACACACTTTGCAGAGCAATTAGTAAAATTTCAAAAGAAATTTGAACTGAATACTGTATATTCCAATCCATATCATACTGCATTTAATGGGCCAGGTATAATAAAGCTAACCGATCTAGTAAACGAAACCTTTGCTGATAAGTATGATAAAAACAAATACATACAGCTGACACCAAAGGATGTGGCTGATTACTCCGAAGATTTGTTTAACATAATCGCAGCAGCGTATAAGGACAAAGGAGGTCATTTCGAATTCAAAAGACTACAAGACCTAATCAATACCGACCTAAACTACTGGATAGCTTCAGATGTAGATCAAGATCCGAATGCGGATTTGACAATTGCAGGCAAGACGACAAACTTCGGAACAAAGGTAACAACAATAGGTCAGGACGGAGGTAGTGGGGCAAAAAGATCAGTTGTGACTAAATTACTTAGCTTAATGAAG
>SXGQ01566359.1_pt1 | contig 19061 bp, 17 predicted proteins | sample 3178371 | NCBI WGS metagenome assembly SXGQ01 (sample SAMN11356859, study PRJNA531348) | freshwater metagenome | isolation source: freshwater sample F1-20 | place: China: Fuxian Lake, Yuxi | collected 2017-12-25 | reverse complement strand
GGCGATGATGATTGGTGCATTGGCCCGGTGCGTGTGGGCCGGGAATGAGGTCGCGGGCTCGCCGCCGTTGGGCCGGTCCGGATGTGCGGCGTGTCGAGGGCCCAGCGTCGGGTCGTTCATGGTCCACACTCCGGGAGACACTTACTCACGACAAAGGGTGTCGGCGGGGACACACCCTACGAACGCGGAACCTTCCTGGTGACATCATTGAACGCTACGCGGGGGAACGGGCTCAGACAGGGGTCTGGTCCTCGTTCATCGCGTCCTCGTTCCTGGCCTCGGTCGATCGCTGCCGCTGCTCGTTGATGAACGAGTGAGCGGCGTTGAGGGCCTTGGCCAAGGGGAGCAGGTCGTCGTACCCGAAGCTCCCCGAGTCTTTCCAACTGTCGCCATCCTTGTACGACCGGCTGACCGTGACGTTGTGGATGGGGCCCACCGACGTCTCGTTGAGCCAGACCGCGGCCTTGAGAGCCCCGAACCGGACAGTGTGGATGGGTCTCTTCCCGGCCTGCTTGTTCTGCTGGGCCTGACCGTTGCTGGATGCGTTGGCGGCCGTGCCGCCGTGTCTTCCGTTCTGCATGCGAACCTCCTTTGTGTTTCGGAACCTTCAGTGTCCCTGCCGACGAAGTCGGTTATGGCGATCCCGGCTGGCCGTGTGCTCCAAGGCCTGCCCGCGGCGGCAAGTCGCCGATTCCATTCCGTGATCCGGAAACAGGATCATGCGTAGGATGGGCCATGTCGGAGCTGCCTGCTTCACGCTCGGGATGGACACTCGCGGCCATCGATCACGTGCTCGATGATGGCACGCTGGAAGATGGTCGCCGGTTGCTCAGGGATGTGACCGCGGACGCGACGCTCGCGGGCTGGGTGGTCTGGCTCGTGCAGCGACGGGAGCAACTTGGTGTGGTGAGTGGCTTCGACCGCATCATCGGCTGGAAGGTGCTGGAGTTGTTCCCGCTTCTCGCTGATCGGGTGGTTGTCGGTCTCCCGCTCGACGCCGAAGCGTTCCTGCCGAAACGCACCATACGGCCCACCGGGTCTGAGTTGATGCCCGACGACGGTCCGTGGACGTGAGCGGTCAGTTGCTCTGAGTCCACCCGGTACGCAGGATGTCGGCGAGAGCGGCTTCGAACTCCGAACGCTCCTTCTCGTAGCCCGGTGCGTTGCTTGGGAGCGAGAGCGGCCCGCGGGATCTGGCGGCCCGATTGATGTGCTTCATCGCTGGCTCAAGGGCACGCATCAGCGCTCGGAAAGCATGGCTTGCGGTAAGCCTGCACGCCGTGCCGCTCCGAAGGGCGTCGACCAAGGCCTGGAATGTCGCCTCGGCCTGCAGGGTGAGGACCAGTTCGCGTTTCACCATCCTGCCCCGAACCGGCCGAACGTCGGGCCGTTCGGAGCGGGCGTTCGGGTCGTCGCTGGCCTTCGGTCCGGGACCAGTGTCCGCGGCCGTGCCGGAGTGGTCGAGCAAGCGGGCAACTGATGAAGTCGGCGGAGTCGTGTGGAGGGGTTTGGCCATGAGTCCTCCCTCACGCCACAAGCAGATGAGACTCGGCGAGATGGCCTGTGGATGCAACCGGCTGCAGCGTGCCGCTGAGGAACTCCGAGCGGTGGTTGATGCGGTGCATTACTTCTCCGGCGAGGCCGATGAACTGGCCGGCGGGGACAAGTTGCTCGCCGTGAGGAAGCTGGAAGACCGTGCACCCTTGCCCCGACGCCTCCGGGATCGCGACCGCCTGGGTGATGCACGTCTGGAAGAGTCGGCCCGGGGCGGTCGCGGCGAGCGAGGATTTAACCTGCGAGCGGAGCCGTCGAGCCCGTCGGTCGACGTTGGTAAGGACGACGCCGAGAACCTCCAGAGACGGGTTGCGGAGCCGGCGGACATCCGCGATATCGCGGAGCGCTTCATCCAGCCCGGCGAGTGAGAGCGGGTGCGGGAACGCACTCAGCAGGAACCACTCCGCCTCGGAGTACGCCGACACGGTTGTCGCGAACGCGGCGGAGGGGCCGGTGTCGAGCAGAACGAAGTCGTAACTGCCCCTCGCCTCCGCGAGCGGACGTTCGAGCAATCGGCTGCGGTCGATGAACCTGGAGAGCGACGTCTCGATCTCCGACAACTGCGGACGCGACGGGATGAGGTCCACGTTGCTGGGCATGCCCTTGCGGACGACCAACGCCTCCACAGGCTCATCGGTGGTGAGGAGCTCCAGGCTGCCGGCGAATCGGTCGGTGGGAACACCGAGGTGCTTGGTCGCTCCGGCCGCCGGGTCGAGGTCGATGATCAGGCACCGCTTGCCCGAGAGACCGAGTGCCGCGGCGAGGTGAACGGTGATGGTGGACTTACCGGTGCCGCCCTTCTGGTTGCCGATGGCGATGGTGGTGGCGGCTGGTGCTGTGACGTTCATAGTCCTCCGTGATATGGGCACACTGCTGGTGGCCTCGCTGCAGCGATAGCCGATCTCCCGCCATCGCGCAAGCGGGTACTTGCACCGTCGGCTCGGAGTCACCGGACGGCCCGTGCCGTCCGACCGCTGGCACCGGTGGGCGGTCTCGTCGCCGACCGATGACTTCCCGGAAGGGAACCGCCGGCCGCGATCATCGTGCATTCCAACTGCCTTGAGCGGGGGTGCCGGGGGCGGTAGCTCCGGCGCTTCAGGCTTGGCTGGTTGTGATCCCGTTCTTCGCATATGCGAGTATGTCGATCGCGGGCACGGTCGCAATGCTGCGAAGCCGGTCAATTAGCCGCAAGAGAAACAACGCGAGAGCGGCGTTCGAGTGCTGAGCATCGATCGCGGCGGAATCCGGCTCAGTGTACCTGACCTCGAACATTCCCTGCTGGGCCGAGCATCCGATGTCAAGCCGGCCTTCCTTGGAGGTCGTGTTGATGGCCGACGCGAACGGGGAATCGAACGGTGGGCACCAATCACAGTCCACGGTCAGCAATCCGCCGATGATCTCGTGAAGCGGCTTTGCTTTCAGGAGCCCGCTTGCCGTCGGAATGTCGATGCTCGTTCTGTGCAAGACTCTCACGCTTGCAATCTTGTTTGCCGCGTACCTCACCTGCTCCGCGTTCATTCCCTGCTTGACCTCGAACACCGCGTACACACTCTCGGCCGGTACATAGAGGGCATCGCCATAGTTCAGCACGAACGGCGAGTACTGCCGGTCGTGGATCACGATGTCAATCTGGTCGCTGCACGCGCCTTTCGAGTCGATGACGAACGCACGGTTGACCTTGTAGCGTTTGGGTAGATGCTCGTAGAGCATCTTGATCCACTGGCCTTCGGAAACGGTGCCCATCGTACCGGTATGTCCCACCGTGCGGCGCGTAATGCCCAGTTCGCACGCGAGCCGATCGTGCAGGGCTAAGAACAAATCGTTCAGGCAGGGTTTACCGGCCATGATGAGCTCCATGCTGTGCGGCGGGCGCTTGCTCCCGGAACGGCGGCGTGGGCTTCAACCCCATCGCGATCTCAACCGCTCGCTTGCCGATAACGGCCCGTTCTGGGAACGCATCGAGCACGAGCGTCGGGATGAGGCGTTGGGTCAGGTCGGAATAGGTGAAGCCGTAGGCGCGACCGTCTGCCTCGCCGGTTGCGTCGGCGAGGTGACCGAGTTCGCGGTCGGTGATGCCGCTTCCCACGAGGCCGTCCTTGAGGACATACAGGCGTTGCTCGCGGCTAGGACGTGCAAATTCGAATACGGCGGCGGCGCGACGGCGGATAGCGGGGTCGATGGCATCCAAGCGATTCGTACACATGACCACAGCAACCGGAAGCCGCTCGGCGGCGAGGTCGTCGACGCCGCGGATCAGGGCGTTCACGCCCGCGCGGTCCTCGTAGTGCATTTGGGCCGCTTCGCGGGATTGAGCCAACGCATCGGCCTCGTCGATGAGAAGAATGATGCCGCGCCCTGCCTTGCCGTCACTGCCTCGGGTCTTGCCGACTGCTTCGCGAACCTGCTTGAACGCGCCGGAGATAAGCCGGGTCATCTCGCCGACCGCGCCGCTACCGCGCGTGTTCAGGCTCAGGGCGTACAACTCGACCCGCACCCTTGCTCGCTTTGCTACTTCGTTCCCGAACGATCGAGCAAGAGCAGTCTTGCCAGTGCCCACATCGCCGGCCAGAAGGAAGAGGGGTGGGCGCGAGTGGAAGTACTCCACGGCGGCCAGTTCGCCTTTGTGGTGCGTCTTGTTCCAGTCACGCAACTGTCCCGGATCGACGAGAAGAAGGGTCTCCTTGACGAGCCGGGCCTTGTGCTCATCCAGACCGACAAGCCGGTCGTAGTCGGTCTGCCCGCGAGGGTCTGGGAGCGTGATGACATCCTCGAACAGATCAGTCTGATTCAAGAGACACCCCCGAGCACGGCACGGCGAACGCCGCCCCCACCCGAGATGTACGACTTGTCCTCGATCCACCCACCCGGGGCTTTCGGTTCCTCGCCGGACACTCGCTGGATAGGCAAGCCCGCCTTGTACCGGGCGCGAGCGTCTTCCCCGATGCTCCACCACTTCTGCGAGTACGTGAGGTAGGACGTGAAGTACGCACCAGCGGTCTCCACTCCTCGCTTGACCGTGCCGGATCGGTCGCCTTCGCCGGTCGTGCCAAGCGACAGGGCGGTGTACCTCAGCGTCGCCGGCAGCCACGCGCCGTCCTTCTTGAACCCGTACATGACGGTGTCCAAGTAGCCGTCGCCCAGAAGCGTGACAAGTTCGCCCAAGTACTTTTCAATCTCCTGATCCGACGGGCAGCCGTACGCCATCTGCATCTGGCGGAGGTCGGCGGCCACCTTACCGCCGACCCGGCGGGCATCGGAGGTGGTGAAAGTCGAAGTGGTCGTGTAACTGTGCGTCATGAGTTACCCTCTGAACGAAGTCCCCAACACCACCCGCCACATGGCGACGGCATCGGCTTTGGTCGAGGCGGTGTGGGCTTCGATCAGGGCGTTGAGCGCGTCCTGCGCGGCTTCCACGATGAGTTTGCGATTGGCTTCGGTGTACTGCGAAGCGACGTTGTTCTTGGCGTTCACCGGGTCGAAGATCTGCACCACGTCCGGCAACGACCCCGGCAGGTCCGACGCGGGGTAATAGTCCTTGAACGCGATCCGACTCTTGAGGCCGGTCGAGACGATGTAGTTGAAGAAAGCCTCCATCCCCTTGCGGTAATCGGAGAAGTCCTGCCCGCCGTCGGCGAGGTGAGCGCAGATCAGTTCGACCATGAACGACTTGAACCGGAAGTTCGCATCCTTCGCCTTCTGCTCGGCGGCCCACCACTTGATGAGGCGCACGACCTGGGCGAAGTGCTGCGGCTGGGCGTCCTTGCGCTTGCGGGTGAACGCAATGTGCATAGGGATGCTGGTGAGCATCAACCGGCCCGTCTTCTTCGACACCAGCCAGCCCTTGTCCTGCGGGTCGCCCTCGTAGAACACCGGGACGATGTCCACGTCCACCCCGGCCTCCTTGAACTTGATCTTGACCGAGAACTCCTGCGGCTCGATCTGGTCAGGGCTCATCTGCGGATAGGCCTTCCGGAGGCGTTCCGCAATCCAGTTGGAGAGTTGACGGTTGGCTTTTCGCTCCCCGTCATACGTGATGTAGAGCGCGATATCGACATCGCTGGAGGTGCGGAGTGCCGTGCCCTTTGCCAGGCTCCCGGACAGATACGACTTGGCGAGACCGCAATCGGGATGGTCCTTCATCCACTTCCCAAGGCGCTCGCGCAGGTCGTTGACCTTCTGGCGGCGCTCCTTGGCGATGTCAGCGGGCAGGTTGACCTTGTCCTCCGCGAAGCGGCGGACGTCGGCGTGGGCGATGGGTGGGTCGATGAGCGTGGAGGTGGGGTTTGGCATATTCCCCGGGTTTGGGCAAGGGGAATGCCAAACTTCGCAAACGAACGGCGCAGCCAGAAATGTGGCTCATCGGGCTCAAAACGGCATGTGGCGACTGCCCCGTCCTGCCAAAACCCTGCCAGCGCGTGAACGCTCACTAACCGATCTGCCGTAATGGCAGACGCGCGGAGCAACACCACGGGAATAGTTAAGGTACTGGAGGGGCGGAGAGTGTATCGGCTCGCGCTGGTGTGTCAACAACATAAGCCGGTGTTTCATCCGTTCATCCGCGTGAATGGAAAGAACGCCCGACGCCGCCACCGTCCCATTCTCGGCTTCCGACCACAGCCCCGTTGCGGCCGCGAGCGTTGACTAGGCAGAGCATGTAGCGGGTTGGCAGTGCCGCTTGTATCGGCGTGAGCCCGGCACAGATGGTCGGCGGCACGGTTTCCCGGCGAGGCACTGGCGTCCAGGCACTCGGGCCGAGATCATAACTTGCGGCACTGCGTCGCCTGTGCGAGAGGAAGTCCAGGAGCGATGACCCGCCGCGATTCGTCGAATCGCGGGCCGCGGCGTGGTCATCTTGTGACTGGAGCAGAAGGAGAACGGGGAACAGCGAGTCATTCGGACGGGCGTGAGGGGGTGAATCCTCGTGCCGCGTCTTGGCGATTCGCGGGACGGACCGGCCGGACTTGGTCGAACGGGTGCTGCGCACGCGTTCACTGAGCCGTGTCCGGCGGCCGTGGTGCATCGAACCTAGATCGGATCGAGCACCCAAGTCAAACCCCAATCAGAGCGAGGAATGGAGCGTGGGCTGGCACAGCCGCTGACGCTCCGGTGTGCGGGCCAGCCCGCCAGCCTGAAACACCGTTCTCCCGACTGCCGGCCCGCGGGCGCCGAGGATGGCCCGCGTTCGGGAGGGTGAGCATGGGAGCGAACATTCAAGAGCGGACCGGCACGCGGCTGGCGCCGGAACTGGCGACGAAGCCGGTGGGCGGGTTCGTGTTGATTCCGGCGTGGGCGTTTCTGGCGGCGTGGTGGGCCTGCAGGACGGGTGATCTGCGGCCACTGGACGTCCGGGTCTGGCTGGCGAGTTTCGAGGCCGTGGCGAGGCGATGCGGCGCTCGCAAAGGGTGCCGTGCGGCGTACACGACGGGCGAGCTGCGGGAGTTGACGGGGGCGGGGTCGGAGCGGTCGGTCCGCGAGAGCCTGCGGCGGCTCGAACGCATTGGCCTGGTGGCGTGGTCGCGGGAAGGTCTGCACCATGCGGGAGCGGTCGAGGAGGTCGTGCTGTCGCGGCCGGGGCCGATGCTCGACGCTCTCGCACGCGTGTCGATGCCCTTGCGTCGTGTGCCGATGCCGCGGCGGCTGGTGCGTGAGTTGTGCTTGTCGAAGTCACCGACTCTGCTGGCGACATCGTTCGGGCACTTGCTGCGGTGCTTGTTCAATCGGCGGAAGGCGTGCTCCTCGGGCGGGCTGTGCAAGGCGTCATGGATTGTCGAGGTCTTCGGCATCAGCGGGCGGAGCGTGAAGCGTTCGCGGGCGACGCTGTCGACGGCGGGCGTGCTCCGGCGTGAGCGTGCACCCCAGCGGGTGATGAACCGGCACGGCGGGTGGTCGGCGTGGAACCTGCGGTGGCAGTCGACGCCGGGTGCGGGACTTGTGCGAAGTCGCGTTGGTGTCAGCGTGCGGCGCTTCCGCCTGTCACCCCCGGTGCTCGCAGGCGGCGGCGGCGTGTCACCCCTTAGAGACACGTGCAACTCCCTTGCGGGATCAGAAAACCATCAACCGACGGCGAACGCGGTGCGGCGACCGGGAACGCGGTGCATCTCCGATGGTGCTCGTGCCTCGCCGTGGGACAGGCCGCGAGCGGGCGGACATCCTCGGGAACTCGGGCACGTGCGGGTCGAGGACCTGCGGAGTGTGGGTGGCCTGGCCCGGTTGTATTCGCGGGCAGTGGCTGCCGGGCTGGCGGTGCGGAGCGAATCGGGTGCGACGGCGTTCGTCTCCGCCGCGGCCCACGCCCGGCGGGTGGCGTCGAGCAACGCGAGCGGGCTGTTCGCCACGGTGGTGCGGGGCGGGCTGTGGCGGTTCATCTCGGGTGAGGATGAGGACCGGGCCCGTGCCGCGGCCCGGGCGGTGTGGCGGATGGTCGGCCAACCCGCTTCGCGGCCAGGTGATGAAGCTGATCACCGGCGACACGATCGCAAGGAGGAGCTACCGGCCGAATGCGTCCGCGAGCTGGTGCGGCGGTCCCTGGCGTCGGTGGACCCGAGCCGCGGGAATCTCACCGCTCCTGGTCGGTCGGACCCAGCAGCCGGCCGAGGGCCCGATGGACGAGGCGGATCACATCCTCGTGTTCGTTCCCGAAGGTGCGGCACGAATCGGTCGGGAGGCCCGCACGGTCTTGCCCAACGGAGTGCGTGAGGCGCACCTCGTAGGTCTTGACGCCGCCGGCTCCCTGGCCGGTATTGGTGAGCGTGATGCGTGCGAGGCACTGCCTGCGGCCCGAATCGCCGCCCGGGAGCTTGTCGATGGTGATCTCCAGCATGCACAGCGGTACGGATGGGAGGAGCGGCCGGGTGCGACGCACACGCTCGTGGGCGATTCCAGGGACCAGATCCCCAGTGGGTTGGATTCCCTCGCTGGGTGTTCCTGCCGGCTCGGCGGTCGTCGTCGGGGCTCGCAAGGGGGCCCCCGATGACGAGCGCAGCGCCGGCTGCCCGCACGCTGCCCCCACCCGGTGCTTGCGGGCCGGCTTCCCCCGCCCCCCACCACACACCCCGCCGGACGGCATGAGTCCGAGGGGCTCCGGAGGATTTTTTCACGAGGTGTGCCGGCGGAGTGATCCCTCATCACTCGGCCGGCGAACCGAGTGCACGACCGGAACCCGGCACGAGGCCGGGCGGGCGTGGAACGGGAGGTGCGGTCGTGGAACCCCAGCAGTACTGGACTCATGAAGGATTCCTGGAGGGGATGGGCCGCGAGGCGGCGGGGTTCGCTGTCGATGAGAGCTGGGAGTTGGAGCACTGGGCCTTCGTCGAGGATCTCCGGCTCTGCGATCCGTACTTCTTCTACTCCGTCGGCAACCAGACACTCCGGCTCCTGAACGACGGACGCCCGCTGGAAGCGTTGCGGTCTCTGGTCATCGACAGCGCCCTGTTGGATGACTCGGCGGTCGAGATCATCACGCGGCCGGACTCCTACCTGAGCCGGCTCATGAAGCTGTGGGTCCGCTGGTCGGAGGTCACCGACGAGGGCGTTCGGATGCTCTGCGAGCCCGACGCGATGCCGATCCTCAATGACCTGAACCTCCGTCAAAACTGGCTCTCGGGCGAATCACTCCGCCTACTGCTCGGTCGCGGCACGGGCCTCTGCCATCTCGTCAGGCTCTGTGTCGCGCAGAACTACCTCGGCCCCGCCGCGACCGAGTTCCTGCGGCACGAGGACTCGGCATTGGTCAACCTTGAGGCCCTGAACCTCGGCTTCTGCGGGCTCAACCATCGGGCGTTGATGGACCTCGCGCACGGCGACCGGGCGCTCCCGAGCCTGCACCGCATCGGTCTGGCCGGCAACCAGATCTCGGACGAGGACCTGGCCTGCTTCGCGGCCTCGGGCACACCGTTGGTGAAGCGAATCACGCACCTGGATGTGAGCGACTCGCCGCGCGTCAGCGACGAGATGTTCGATCTGCTGGAGGGGCCAGGCCAGAACCTGACGGCGATCACCCGCCTCTCGCTGCGGCGGAACGACCTGACCGACCACGTGCTTCGGAGGATGCTGTTCCCGGACATGTTCCCCGCCCTGCGGGTCCTGGATCTCCGCGGCACGCAGGTGAGGGAGTCATCCCTCGGCGAACTGAACCGCCATCGGCCGCGGCTTCGGGTGATGCTGTGACGCACTTCAGTGTCGTGCATCCAGAACCAACCACTCACCACAATCATCGTCGACACTTAGACCGCGCCACTCAATCGTGCTGCACAGACGCGAGCCGTCAACGTCTCATCGCGTTCGACAAGGATGTTCGCGCCGATGTTGGACAAGCAGACACACGTGGCACCTCCGGTCGAGTAATGGCGGCTACGAAGTACGGCAGGTTGGAGGATCAGTACTCCCCGTTCAGAGCACCTGCCCTCAAGCCTTGACCGGACGCGCCTCGGCGACGGTCGAAAGCAGAGTCTCCGCATCAGCGACTCTTCCGAGGCTCGCGTGTGCGTGCTGCCCCCCATGACCCGCCTTTGGGCGATGGCGAACCCGAGATCGCCGCACCCCGCTGCGGATGCCCCAAGCGGTGCCATCCGGTCTCCCAGCCAGTAAGTGAACTGGCGCGAGTGCTGTGGGCACGGGCCTGGCAAGCTTTGTATCCGCAACCCCGACAAACGGGTTCTCGGCGGTCCAGCAGCACAAGCAGCCAAGTCTTGGGCGGTTAACGCGCGGCGCAACCCAGGAAACGAGCGAACCGAAGCCTGACTGAAGCGGTATACTCTGCCCAGCCGATACACCACACCAGATGTCCCCAGCCCTAGTCAAACTCGTCGCCATGCTCCTGCTCGTCGTGCAGGGGGTGATCGCGTCGGCTTCGGGGCGGGTGCTTTGCATTCCGGTCGGAGACTGCGGAACGCACGAATCGGAAACTGCCGAAGTGTGCTCGCATTGTGACACGCAGGGCATGGCTCACGCGGGAAGCGGCGTTGGCGCCCCGGGCCACGACGAGGGACCGTACAGCACCGCGTTTCACCCCGACGACGAGTGCGGCTGCCACCTTCATGTGCCGGTCCCGGGCGAAGAGCAGGTTCCCAACAACCCCAAGGGAGATGGGCAAGACCTGAGGCTTTTGGTCGTTCCCCTGCTTGTTGCCGTCGTCATGGCTTGGGATTTCGATCCCCCGATTGCCGTGCCGCCTCGTGTCCAGCCCCCCGATTTCAGCGCCTCCGATCAGGTGTTGGCACTGAAGACGACCCGTCTCCTCATCTAGCGCCGACGTTCCCGCCCGCCGCCTTTCGGACGATTGTCTCGATTGGCGGGCGATGTCGCTTTCCTGCTGTGGGCCTTTCGGCATCCACGCAGGTCTTGGCGTTGTTCCCACCACAACTTGGGCTGGATCTCGCTTAGCGGTGTTCGCCGCGGTTCCGCGTTGCGGACGGTCCTGATGGGCAGAGCTTCCACCTGTTTGGAGACTCCTTAATGGTCAGATCACACGAAGACCGGTCCGAAGGCGGACTGCGCCGGCGATTCGCGGGGCTTTCGCTGGCTGCACTCGTCGCTCTCGCCGCGGGAGGCTGCCAGTCGTACGAGCGACGGCCGCTCGACATGACCGGACACCAAGCCGCGTTTCTGGCACGCACGCCGGAAAGTCCAGAAGTCAGGACGTTCGCGGAAAGCCTCGCGGCGAGGTCACCATCGCCCGCTGACGGGATGGTGGCGTTCGACCCCGGCGACGGCATCACGTGCGAGGAAGCCGAGGTCATCGCCCTCGTGTTCAACGCCGACCTCCGAGTCGCTCGCCTCCGGGCGGGAGTCACGCAGGCGAACGCGGAGAACGCAGGGCTTTGGGAAGACCCAACGATCGGCGTTGACCTCACTCGCATCATCGAGAGCACTCCTGAGCCGTGGAAGGTCTTCACGAGCGTGGGACTCACGATTCCGATCTCAGGGCGGCTAGAGATCGAGAAGCAGCGGGCCGGCGTGGAACACGCCGCAGAACTCGCACGGGTTGCCCAGCGCGAGTGGATGGTGCGGACGTCGGTCCGCCGAGCATGGAGCGAGTGGTCGGCGCTGGACGCGCAGCTCGCGGTCACGCGCGACTTCCTGTCCCGCGTGGACCAGATCCTATCGGTCGTCGACAAGATGGAGCAGGCGGGGGAGATGGCCAGGACCGAGGCGCGGCTCTTCCGTATCGAGAAGGCAACCAAGGCAGCGGACCTCGCCGTTCTTGAGTCCCGAGTTCGCGAGGCGGACCTTCGGCTACGCCAGCTCATGGGGATGTCACCCGACGCCCCGCTTCGGTTGCACGCCGACGGCGTCGGGCCGGCCCGGTCGAGCGTGCACTCCGGGACGGACACCGCCGAGCTCCAACGCCGGAACCCGGCGATGCTGGTCGCGACCGCCGAGTACGAGGCCGCCGAGAAGGCCCTCGAACTCGAAGTCCGCAAGCAGTACCCGGACTTGCACATCGGTCCTGGCTATGGGAACGAGGACGGCCAAGACCAGGTGCTGCTGGGGCTGTCCGTGCCAATTCCGATCTTGAACGCCAACCGTCGCGGCATCGCCGAGGCGCGAGCGCAGCGCGAAGTCACCCGTGCCGCGGCCGAGGCCACGCTGGAGCAGACCATCGCTGCCGTTCGCTCGGCCGAGGTGCGGCTCATGGCTGCGGCGCAGCGCCGCTCGACCCTGGAATCGGAGATCGTCCCGCTTGTCGACGCGCAATACGCCGATGCCCGCCAGGTGGCCCGGCTGGGCGAAGTGAACACTCTGGTGCTTTTGGAGAGCCTGACGCGGCAACAAGAAGCCAAAGTCGGGCTCGTTGAAGCGGTACGCGATGAGGCGCTCGCCGGAGTTGATCTGGACGAGCTTCTCGGCCCCGAAGCGTTGACGTCTCCGGGTGGGCCGACCGCGATTCCCGTTGCTCCGGGAGCTGCTGCTCCTTCGGGCGGCACGCCAGCTTCCGAAAGCACCCCCACGAACCCCGCCGGCGCGGCCGCGCGCTGATCGCCTCCGCACAAGGAACACACCATGAAGAACATACTCTGCACATTCTCGAAGATGCTGCTCGTCGGTGGGCTGGCCCTGTCCATGCCGCTCGCATTTGCCCTCACCGGCTGCGAGAAGAAGGAAACGGCGCACGGCACGGACGACGGGCACGACCACGGAAGCGAAGGAGGCGGTACGGGGTCGGGCGCGAGCACCGATGGCGAGTCCGCTCCTTCCAACCGGGTCGACATCCCCGCCTCGGTCCGGCAGAACCTCGGCATCACGTTCGCCAAGGTCGAGTCTCGGAACGTGGAGCAGACGCTCCGCGTCCCGGGACGGTTCGAGCTCTTGCCCACGGCCCGGCGCGAGTATCGCACGCCGCTATCGGGCCGAGTCGACATCCTGGTGAGCCAGTACCAGAAGGTCGAACCCGGAACGCCGCTCTACCGAGTCGATGCCGCCGCGTGGCGTGACCTGCATGAACAGATTGCCGCAACATCGGCAAGAGTCGAGTCAATGGCTCCGCTCTTGGCAGCGCAGGCTGAGCACGAGAGAAGTCTTACCGAGAAAGTGGCTCTCTGGCAGGAGCGGCTGGATCAACTGGACACCCTCCGAGACGCCGGAGGTGGAAGTGCGACGCAGTTCACCGAAGCTCGGGCGACGCTCAATGCGAGCCAGAGTGAACTGTCCGTTGCCCGCGGCAGGAGCGCGGAGCTCGCCGCACAGAAGAAGCAGGCCGAGGCCGAGCTTCGGTCGCTGACCTCGCGGCATGAACTCCTCGTTCGGGGCGGCAACTGCGGCGATCGTCACGAAGGCCTCGATGCAGGAAGCGGATACACGGTGTGCGCTGTTGCTGAGGGAGTCGTTGAATCGGTCGGCATCACACCGGGTGGCCTGGCCGAAGAGAACGGCCACATCGTGACACTGGTGCAGCCGGACCAAATCAGGTTCCGCGCCCGCGGCTTGCAGTCCGACCTCGGACGATTGCGTGACGGCCTGCCGGCCAGGATCGCGGCTCCGCAAGGCGGAAGTCTGCCGCTGCAAGACGCGATGAGCGGCGTGCTTCAGATCGGTCTCGCCGCTGATGCGGACGAGCGAACTGTGGATCTTGTCGTGGTCCCTGAGACGCTCGCTCCGTGGGCACGCACTGGAGTGTCGGCACACCTGGAGGTGACGCTCGCCGGAGGAACTGAGGAGCTGGCGATCCCGCAATCGGCCGTTGTGCGCGACGGCGCTCGGGGGATCATCTTCCGACGCGACCCGGCCGATCCCGACAAGGTGATCCGCATGGAGGCCGACCTCGGCCTCTCCGACGGCCGATGGGTCGTGATCGCCAGCGGAGTCAAGGAGGGTGACGAGATCGTGCTCGGCGGCAACTTCCAGTTGATGCTGGCGACGAGCGGCGCGTCGGAGAAAGCCGGTCATTTCCACTCCGACGGGACCTTTCACGAGGGGAGCCACTAAGCCATGCTCGCCAGACTCATTGCATTCTCTCTGCGGCAGTCATCGCTCGTCGTCGTACTGGCGGGATTGCTGCTTGTGTTCGCCGGCGTCAAGGTCAAGGACATGCCGGTGGACGTCTTCCCCGAACTCAACGCTCCCACGGTGGTCGTGATGACTGAGGCCGGGGGCCTGGCCGCCGACGAGGTGGAGCTCAACGTCACCTTTCCCATCGAGACGGCTGTCAACGGTCTGCCGGGCACGCGGCGCGTCCGAAGCGCATCGGCCACCAGCCTGTCGATCGTGTGGGTCGAGTTTGACTGGGGCACGGACATCTACCGCGCGAGGCAACTGGTATCGGAACGGCTGAGCGCGGTTCGGGAAAGCCTGCCGCCGGACACTCACGCAGAGATTACACCCGTCACCAGCATCACCGGCGAGATCATGCTCATGGCCTTGTCGTCGCCCGACGGCTCGGTCAGCCCCCTCGACATGCGCTCGTTCGCGGAGTTTGACCTGCGGAACAAGATCCTCGCCGTGCCGGGCGTGGCCCAGGTCGTCGCCATCGGCGGCGAACTGCCGCAGTACCAGATCAACGTGAAGCAGGACCAGCTCGCCCTGTACGGCCGAACTATCTCCGATGTGGTCGACGCCGCCAAGGGGGCACACTCGACGGCCAGCGCCGGGTACGTCCCCAACTGGGAGAACCAGGAACTGCCCATCCGCCAGACCGCCCGCGTGACCAGCGCCGAGGACATCAAGAACACGCTGGTCCGGATTCACAACGGCGCCGCGGTGACGATCGGGCAGGTGGCCGACGTGCAGCTCGGCCCCTCGCCCAAGCGCGGTACCGCGTCCGACCGGGCGCTGCCGGGCGTAGTCATCAGCGTGCAGAAGAGCCCCGGGACCAACACACTCAACCTGACGACGCAGATCGACGGCGTGCTGGACCAGATGGAGAAGGCCATGCCCAAGGGGATGGTCCTGAACCGCGACCCCTTCCGGGCCTCGCGTTTCATCGAACGGAGCATCAACAACGTCGTCAAGGTCTTGATCGAGGCGAGCGTCATCGTCGGGGTCATCCTCATCCTTTTCTTGCTCAACGTGCGGGCCACGATTGTGACGCTCACGGCCCTGCCACTCTCGCTCGCCGTGGCGATCCTGCTGCTCTGGGCGTGGGGGCTGTCGATCAATGTCATGACGCTGGGCGGACTGGCGGTCGCTATCGGCGAACTGGTGGACGACGCCATCATCGACGTGGAAAACGTCCTGCGGCGGCTCAAGGAGAACGATGGGCTGCCCGAGGGTGAGCGCAAGGGGCTGGTGGAGGTCATCTACAACGCCAGCAACGAGATCCGCTCCTCGGTGGTCTTCGCAACCATCATCATCTGCATGGTGTTCGTCCCGCTGCTGTTCCTGCAGGGTCTTGAGGGACGCTTCTTCCAGCCGCTGGGTATCGCCTACATCATCTCGATCATGGCGTCGCTTCTGGTGGCGCTCACGGTCACGCCCGCGCTGTGCAAGTGGCTCTTTGCGGGCTCGTTCGGCAAGAAGTCCAAAGACGGGCATGCCGCGGGCGGGCACGGAGAGCATGACGGGTGGCTCGTGCGCAAGCTCAAACGCCGCTACGAACCGGCCCTACGCGCGAGCGTCCGCAATCGCGGCGTGGTGCTTGGGGGCGCGGGGTTGCTCACCGTCGCCTCGCTGGTGCTCATGTCCACCTTCGGCACATCGTTCCTGCCCGCATTCAAGGAGGGCACGTTTACGGTCTTCCTGCTCGCCCCCCCGGGCACATCGCTGGTCGAAAGCAACCGCCTGGCCGTGGGAGTTGAGGCTCAGTTCGTCCAGATCGAGGGCGTGTCGAGCGTCACGCGGCGCACGGGCCGGGCCGAGCGCGATGAGCATGCCGAGCCCGTGAGCAGCTCCGAGATCGAGGTGACGATGAAGGCGGGTGTGGACCAGGACATGGTCCGCGCCGCGATCGACCGCATCATCGCCAACATCCCCGGCATCACCACGATGGTGGGCCAGCCCATTGAGCACCGGCTCAGTCACGTCTTGTCGGGCACGCCCGCGGCCATCGCGATCAACGTGTACGGTGAAGACCTCAACGTGCTGCGCTCGCTCGCCAAGGAGATCGAGTCGGCGATCAAGCCGATCCCCGGCACGCGCGATGTCGCCGCCAACCGCGAGATTCTGATTACCTCGCTGCCGATCCGCTACCGCCCGCAGGACCTTGTCGCCGCGGGGCTCTCTCCCGCGGCGGCGGCCGAGCAGGTTCAGCAGGCGCTCTACGGCGAGACTGTCGCGGAGGTGAACCAGGGCGTGCGGAGGTACGAAATGGTCGTGCGCCTGGCCGAGAGCGAGCGGGACCGGATCGACCAGATCATGGACCTGCAACTGCGCGGCGCGGGCGGTGCGATCGTGCGCTTGCGCGAGGTGGCCGACATCGGGCCGGAGAAGACCAGCAACCTCATCGCCCGCGAGAACGCCCAGCGCAAGGCCGTGATCTCGACCAACGTCGCCGACGGCTACAACCTCGGGCAGCTGGTGGCGCAGGTGCAGGCCAAGGTGGACCCGATCGTGCAGAAGGCGGGGTACACCGTCCACTACGGCGGGCAGTTCGAGGCCCAGCAGTCCGCCAGCCGCACGATCCTCATCATGGGGGCGGGCGTGGCCGTGTTCATGTTCCTGCTCTTGCAACTGTCCACGGGCAAGGCCCGCGTGGCCCTGCTGGTCATGCTCAACCTGCCGCTGGCGCTCATTGGAGGCATCGTCGCGATCTTTCTGACCGAGAGCCCGTCGATCGCGGGCAACGCCTTGGCACTCTTCGGGCTGTCGTCCTCACGCTACATCGCGCCGGTTATCTCCATCGCCAGCATGGTGGGCTTCGTAACGCTCTTTGGCATCGCCGTCCGCAATGGCATCCTGCTCGTCAACCACTACGACCATCTCCAGGAGCGCGAGGGCAAGTCGATCGGGGACTCGATCATCCAGGGGTCCTTGGAACGCTTGGTCCCGATCCTGATGACGGCTCTGGCCGCGATGCTCGGCCTGGTGCCGCTCGCGCTCGCCAAGGGCAAGCCCGGCAGCGAACTGCTCGCCCCGCTGGCGATCGTCGTGCTGGGCGGGCTGGTCTCGTCCACGTTCCTCAACCTGTTCGTTGTCCCCGCTGGCTACGCGCTGGCGTTCAGGGTGAAGCGAGATGCGCCGGATCGTCCGGGGCTGCTCGCCCGCCTGCTGCGTCGTTCCGCCAAGAAGTCCGTTCCCTCAACCTGATCGCACGGAGAATCTCCTATGAACACCGTTCGCACGATCCAACTCCTGCTCGCCCTTCCCGCCTTCGCGCTTGCCCTGTCGATGAGCGCGTGCGAGAAGAAGTCCGAGACGCCCGCCAAGCCTGCCGCCGGAACAACCGGCACTACAAAGGCCGACGGGCACGACCACAAAGACGGTGACGACCACGACCACGGTCATGGGCACGGACCCAGGACCGAACTGGGCAGCCAGTCGGCGGGCGGCATGACCATCATGGCCGCACGCGAGGGCGATGTGACCCCGGGCGGCGAGGCGACGTTCGACATCGGCGTCACCGGCGGCGCGGGCAAACCCGCGGCGGTGCGTGTGTGGGTCGGCACGGAGGACGGCAAGGGCTCGATCAAAGCCAAGGCCGAGGCCGAGGGTGACGGCTGGCACGCGCACGCCGAGGTGCCCAAGCCGCTGCCCTCCGGGAGCAAACTCTGGGTCGAGGTCGAAACCTCCACGGGTGAGAAGCACGTTACCGGGTTCGACCTCAAGTCGTAGACCGTGCGCTCGTCGCACACCGTCCCGGCGGCGCGGCCGGGCGGAATACCGAAGACACGTCCCGGCGGCACGCGCCCGGCCGCCTTGCTTTGGAGCAACACTATGAAGAATCCGAATCGCTCGTCCATCGTCCTTGGGCTCATCGCCGGCGCGGCGCTCACCGCCGCCGCGGCAACGATGATGGGCCAGGGGGCCGCGCAGCGCGCCCCCGCCGACACGCAGTACTTTGTCACCGCCGACGACGGCGAGGCGCACCTGTGGCTCCGCGAAGGCAACACCCTCAAGTTCGTCGCGCACGGCGAGTGCGGCGAGTGCAAGGGCAAGGACCACGACGACCACGACCACAAGGAGGGCGACGGGCACGACCACGCCAAGCCCGCCGCCGCAGCGCCCGCGGGCGGAGCCGGGAACACCGGGCACGACCACGGCGATCACGGGCATGGCGAAGGCGGCGCGATCGGCACGGCCACCATCGGCGTGTGGACCGTGTCGGTCTCGGGCGAAGTGAAGGCCGGGAGCGAGGCCCACCTGGACATCAATCTTTCGGGGAGCACGGCCCGCCCCGCAGCCGTGCGCGTGTGGATCGGCTCACAGGATGGCAAAGGGGCGATGAAGCAGAAGGCCGACGGGGGCGGCGCGGAGTTCCACGCCCACGCCGACGTGCCCAACCCCATCCCCGCGGGCGCTCAGCTCTGGATCGAGATCGACGACGGCAAGGGCAACAAGTCCGTCGGCGGGTTCGCGATCAAGAAGTAATGGTGGGCGTGGGCGCGGCTCCACGCCGCCGGCGCGCGACGTCGGGCCGGAGGGGAAGCACGCCGCTCGATTCCGAACTGGCTGGAGTTCATTCCAGACCGGTTGGAATCAGTTGCGCATGTTCTGAAGCGCACTCCCGGCGCGTGGGAACACGCTCCCGGGGGATTGGGAGACGCTCCGGGCGACTCGGAACGCATTCCAGACGGATTGGAATGTGTTCCCGACGGCTTGGACTCACACCGGGCTGAGTTGAAAGACGGCGGCGCGGGCCGCTGGGAAAGATTGGTTCATGCCCACCGTCAAGACCATCCTCGCCATTGACCAACTCGACTGCGCCGCCGAGGAGCAGGTGCTCCAGAAGGCGGTGGGCGGGATGCCGGGGGTCGCGATCGTGGAGTGCAACGTGGTGACGCGTCGGATGAGCGTGACGCACGATGCGGCGAGCGTGACGGGCGAGGCGCTCGCGGCGAGGGTGCGCTCGGTGGGGATGACGCCGACGATCATCACGGCTTCGGGCGCGGACGGCGAAGCGGCGGGCACACACGGCT
>SXGQ01613731.1_pt1 | contig 19063 bp, 13 predicted proteins | sample 3178371 | NCBI WGS metagenome assembly SXGQ01 (sample SAMN11356859, study PRJNA531348) | freshwater metagenome | isolation source: freshwater sample F1-20 | place: China: Fuxian Lake, Yuxi | collected 2017-12-25 | reverse complement strand
GCGGCCATCGTCCGCGACGCCAAGCCATCTTCCACGACCACACTCTTGAACGTTTCCTCCCAGAGATTTCCCCTTCGCTCGGTCCGGTGATTGTGCCAGCGGGTGAAGCGCTGAAGCAGCGTTTTCATGAACTCTGATAGATCATGCATTCGATAGGTGAATCGATCATGAATCCGCTGCACATAGGCCTCGCCATCCTTTGCAAGGCCTTGCGAGACCACCTCCCTTGCCTCCGCCAATTCCTTGGCTACCGACGCTACAAAGGGCTTCGAATACAGGGCGTCCAACCGTTTCAACAACATCTCATCTGAAATCCCCTGCTTCGGTCGCGGTGGAACTTCGAGCAGCAGATGGAAATGATTGCACATGATGCAATAGGCCAACACGTGGCAGCCGGAGAAATTCTCCATCATGCGCATGTAGATCCGGAACTGCTCCTTGTCGTCGGATCCAAAAGCAAACCGCCGGTCCACCACGCGTGCGATGCAGTGGTAAATCGCGGGTTTTGTCTCTGAATCCGCCCAGGGAACGATCCATCGTGCGCGCGCCATGGCGAAGGAATAGCGGGTGAGGAGCCAGGCCACAAGCATGAATTTGATTATTTCTGTCCTATTCAATTAAGAATGCGGGCGGGTTGGATGTTGAGGCTGTTTGGGCAGCTGTGGTGAGGTGGCTTTGAAGCAATTCGCAGTGAGGGCGGCGGCCCAGAGGTGGGCGGCATTGCGGTAGGCGTGGAGAGGGCTCTTGGGTGTGGGCAAGCCGAACCGGGATTGGTTTAGTTGAGGTCTTTGGCGCGTTGGCGGCACCATTTGAGGCTTTCGTCGTATTCTTCGCTTTGGGGGCGGGATTTGAGGAGGGATTGCCAGAGGTCTGCGGCTTGGTTGAAGGCGTTGGCGGCGTCTTCGGTTTTGCCGGCGAGTTGGTAGGTGTGGCCGAGGTCGCCGAGGAGGTATCCGCTGGAGCGTTGGAGTTGTTCGTCGGGCGGGCCTTCGGGGCGGGGTTGGGTTTCGAGGGTTTCGAGGAGTTCGCGGGCTTGGCGGATGAGGGCGATTTCCTCGTCGCGTTTGTCGGAGAATCCGAGCATGCGGCCTTTTTGCCACCAGAGGAGTGCGAGGCGGTAGGTGGCGTTGGCGTTGGTGGGTTTGGCGGCGCGGATGCCTTCGAGGAGGCGGATGCCTTCGTCGAAGGATTTGAGTGCGTCTTCGGATTGGCCGCGGTCGCGCATGAGTCCGGCGCGGAGTCCGTGTTGTGCGGCGAGGCGTGATACGGCTTCGGCGTGGTCGGGTTGTTCGCGGACGAGGGTGAGGAGGATTTTCATGGCCTCGGCGGAGAGGGATTCGGCGGAGGTGATGTCACCGGAGAGGACGGCGGCTTCTGCCATGGCGCCGTAGCATCCGGCGAGGTCGAGGCGGAGTTGGGTGTCCTGGGGTCTTTCCTTGAGGAGTTTGATGATTTCGCCGGTGGCGAGGAGGTGTGCTTCGCGGGCGTCGCCGAGGTTTCCCATGCCTTCGAGGATGGTGGCGGAGGAGAGGTAGCAGGCTGCGAGTTGGGTGCGCGGGATGATGGAGTCCGGGCGTTGTTCGGCGAGGCGGTTGAGGGTTTGGGTGGCGCGCATGAGTTGTTCGAGCGCTTTGGGATCATCGCCTTGGGAGGCGAGGAGTTTGGCTTCGTGGAAGTCGAGAATGGCTAACAGTTGGGCGAGGCGGTCGGTATCGATGCCGGTTTGGGGGACGTCGCTGAGGGCTTTTCGGGCGTTGGCGAAGGCGGTGGGGGTTTGTGGGGCGCTGCGGGCCTGGAGGAGGAGTGCGAGGAGTAGGCGGTTTTGTCCGATGCGGAGTTGCCATTCGGCGTCTTTGGGGAGGACGGACCAGGCTTGGATGGCTTCGGTGAGGCGTTTTGGTGCGGCTTCGACATCGCCTCGGGCGAGGGCGATTTCGGCGAGTTGGAGGTGGGCGCGCGCGCGTTCGTCTTCGAGGTCCTTGATTTCGGAAGTGCGTGTTAGGAAGTCTTCGAAGTAGCGTTGGAGGCGTTTGAGTCGTTCTTCGCGGCCGTCGAGGGGAGGGAGGGCGCGGTGGCCTTTTTCCATGGCCCAGGTGAAGAGTCTGTCGCCGATGAGGCGTGAGGCTTCGATGCGGGAGAGTGCGACTTCGCGTTCGTATTCGAGGGCTTGTTTGGCTTGAGCGGCTTCTTTTTGGGCGGTGTCGCGGAGTTTGGTGGCGTTGTCGGCAGCGGTTTGGAGGAGTTGGGTTTCCTTGTCGCGGTTGGCGCGTTCGCGTTTGACTTGGGCGGTTTGGAGTTGCCAGAGGCAGCCTAGGAGGATAGCGGCGGCGGTGGCGGCGCCGGCGAGGAAGGAGGCGCGCCAGGCGCGGCGTTCGGCGAGGCGGCGTTGGTCGAGGAGGTTTTCGCGTTCGAGTTCGAGGGTGATGGTGTGTTCGACGGCGGTGAATCCGGCGACGACATCGAGCATGGAGGCTGGGCGTTGGAGGGGGTCGAGGGCGAGGCAGCGGTCGATCCATGAGCGGAGGCCGGCTTCGAGGGGTGTGGCGGGTTCGTGAGGCCAGGTGATCTGGGTGTGGTTTTCGAGATTTCTGGCGATGCGGGGGAGGTCGGCATGGATGCCATCGCGGCGGGTTTCGCCTTGGGGTGGTGCGACGAGGGAGAAGGTTTCGTGGCAGCGAGGGAAGGATCCGGTGAGGAGGCGGTAGGAGAGGACTCCGAAGGCGAAGACGTCCCAGCGGTAGCCGTTTTCCTCGCTGTATCCGGCGGGGTCTTTGAGTTGTTCTGGGGGCTGATAGAGGAGGGCGTCGGTGAAGTCGAGGTGGCCGATGCCGGGCATGTTGCCTAGGGTCCAGTCGGCGATTTGGAGTTCGCCGGATTCGGTGAAGAAGAGGTTGCCGGGTTTGAGGTTGCCGTGGGCGACGCGGCGGGCGTGCATGGCGGCGAGGGCGTTGGCGAGTTCGCGGATGAGTGGCCAGGATTGTACGCCGGGGAAGGAGTCGATGCGGTGTTGGAGGCTGCGGGGTTTCCATGAATCGCCATCGGGATCGGCGAGGAAGGGCATGACGCGGAGGGCGGGGCGGGCGTCGAAGTCTGCGGCGGTGACGGGCATGAGGCCGTTGGGCCATCCGCCGTTTTCGAGGCGGGTGGTCATGCGGGTGAGGAGGGCGCGTTGGATGGTGAGGCCGTCGAAGATTTTGATGGCGTGGAGGGATCCGTCGTCGTCTTCGGCGAGGTAGACGCGGCCGCAGTTTCCGGAGCCGATCATGGCGCGGACTTTCATGCCTTCAATGTGCGGAGCATCCATCGGGGCGTTCCTTAGCGGATTGGAGGCGGTGCGCCAATCCTTTCGGAGGTTATTTATGGGGAGGAGGGGAGGCGTGATGGGGGATCAGCCTTTGATTTCCAGCAGCATCTGCGGGTTGTTAGGGAATTTTTTGAGGAAGAAGAGGAGGCGTTCCATGGCCTCGACGGGGCGGTGGCCGGAGAGGCCGCGGCGGATGAGGTGGATTTTGTGGAGCATGTGGTCGGCGAGGAGGAGTTCTTCGCGACGGGTTCCGGATTTGAAGATGTCGACGGCGGGGTAGATGTAGTTTTCGGCGATTTTGCGGTCGAGGACGAGTTCCATGTTTCCGGTGCCTTTGAATTCGAGGAAGATGGCTTCGTCGGCGCGGGAGTTGGTTTGGATGAGTGCGGTGGCGAGGATGGTGAGGGAACCGCCGCCGCGGGTGTTGCGGGCTGCGGCGAAGAGGCGGCGCGGGACTTCGAGGGCGCCGATGGTGATGCCGCCGGAGCCGGTTCCGCGGCCGCGTTGGTTCATGTTTCCATTGTAGGCGCGGGCGAGGCGTGTGATGGAGTCCATGAGGAGGAAGACGTCTTTGCCGGCTTCGACGAGGCGTTTGGCGCGTTCGATGGCGAGTTCGGCGATGCGGCAGTGGTTGCGTGCGCCTTCGTCGTTCGAGCTGGCGTAGATTTCGGCACCTGGGAGGGTGCGGCGGAATTCGGTGACTTCCTCGGGGCGTTCGTCGACGAGGAGGACCATGAGGTGGATGGCTTCGTCGTATTTTTCGCGGACGGCCTCGGCCATGTGGAGGAGGAGGGTGGTTTTACCGGAGCGAGGTGGAGAGACGATGAGTCCGCGTTGGCCGCGACCGACGGGGGCCATGATGTCGATGACGCGGGTGCTGTAGCGGTCGGGGGTGGTTTCGAAGGAGATCCGTTTGGTGGGATTGATGGCCTTTAGTTCCTCGAAGTGCGGGAGTTTTGCGGCTTCTTCGGGGGGCATTCCGTTGATGGCGCTGACTTCGACGAGTTGGGGTCCGCGGGGGCCTTCCTGGTGGAGGCCGTTGATCCACTGGCCGACGCGGAGGTTGTGGCGACGGATGATTTCCGGGGTGACGAAGATGTCGTCGCGTGCTTGTTCGAAGTTTCTGGATTGGAGTCGGAGGAAGCCGAAGCCTTTTGGGGCGAGTTCGAGCATGCCGAGGACTTCGGTTTTGGGGCCGCTGAGTGGAGCGATGCGGCGGTCGTTGAAGTCGGAGGGGCCGTTCGGACCGTTCGGGCCTTGGCCTTGGTGATAGGGTTGGCGCTGGCGGTCGCGGTTGCGGTCGGGTTGGCGATCGCGGTCGAAGTTTCCGCGTTGGTCGTGATTTCCGCGTGGGTCGTTGTTGGAGCGCGGGTCCTGGTTTCCGCCTTGGTCGCGGCGGCGTTTGCGTTTTTCGCGGCGGCGTTTGCTGCGGCTTTCGCGTTGTCCTTGGTCGTTGTTTTGGCCTTGGGGTTGGTATTGAGGAGGTTGGGCCTGGCCGTGGTTTTGAGGGGGGCGGTTTTGGAAATTTTGCTCCTGTGGGTGTTGTGAGGGTTCGTGTTGGGGTTCGCGTGGTTGGTCGGAGGGTGGGGCGAGGTTGAGTGGGAGGGCGAAGACTTCTTCGCGGGTGGGGCCGCCGCCGGGGACGCGGCCGTAGCGGCGGCGTTCGTCTTCAGGGGCGTCTTCGAGTTTCGGGGCGCGGGTGGCGCGGGTGGCGCGGGGGATTTTCCGGACCGATTCGGCTGGGGCTTGGGCTTGTGGGGCTTCGGGTTGAGGAGTGGGTGCTGGGGGTGGGGTGGGGTCCGGGGTTTCCGATGGGGGTTCGGAATTGGCGGATTTTGCGGGTTTGGCAATTTTCGCGATTTTCGCGGCTTTGCGGGCGCGGGTGGGTTTGGGGGCGGGCTCGGCGGGTGCTGGGTCGAACGAGAGTTCTGGCTCGGCGGGTTTTGCTTTGCGGGTGGTGGTTTTTTTAGCGGCCACTTTTTTGACTGCGGATTTTTTTGCCGCGGTTTTTTTGGCAGCGCTTTTGCGTGCCGGGGTGGTGCTGGTGGTGTCCTGCGAGATTGGCAGGGTGTCCTCGTTGTGGTGTTCGCTCATCCGTGATGGGGGCTTGCTTGCGCCGGGGCGCGGGAAAAAAGGGGTTTTATGGGTCGAGCTGGTCGAGCAGCGCGTCGTCGATTTCGAAGTTGGTGAAGACGTTTACCGTGTCCGGGTATTCATCGAGTTGGTCGTGGAGTTTGATGACCTGGCGGGCGATGGTGAGGTCGGTGATGACGGTGGTGGATTGGGGGAGGGAGATGTGTTTTTCGGAGAGGATGGAGATTCCGGCGCCGCGGAGGGCGTTGGCGACGGTGCCGAGTTCGTTGGGTGCGGTGAAGATGATGTGTTCGTCGTCGTCGGTCCGGACATCGTCGGCACCGGCTTCGATGGCGGCGTCCATGATGTGGTTTTCGTCGATTTCCGAGGAGCTGAGGCGGATTTCGCCTTTGCGGTCGAACTGGTATGAGACGCTGCCTGGGGTGGCGACGGATCCGTGGTTCTTGGTGAAGAACGACCGGATGTCTGCGGCGGAGCGGTTGAGGTTGTCGGTGGCCATTTCGATGAGGAAGGCGATGCCGGCAGGGCCGTATCCTTCGTAGGTGATTTCCTGGATGGCGTTTCCGCCGAGTTCGCCGGTACCTTTTTTGATGGCGCGGTCGATATTGTCTTTGGGCATCGAGACGGCTTTTGCGTTTTCGATGGCGGTTCTGAGGCGGGCGTTTGCAGCGGGGTCGCCACCACCGGCGCGGGCGGCAAGTGCGATTTCATGGGCGCATTTGCTGAAGACCCGGCCTTTGATGGCATCGACCCGTGCTTTGATGTGTTTGACCTTGGACCACTTGTTGTGACCGGCCATGGATGGTATTGAGAATGGGAATTGAAGGGGAGAAGGGTGAATGCCGGTTGTTTGCGTGTGCATGCAAACCGGCAGGACGGTACGGAAGATGCTTCCCCTGCGGACGTGCCAACCGATGACGAGCAACGGAATCAAGCAAACAGGTGGGCTTCAACCCAGCGGGCGGTTCGGTGTGACCAACGCGAACCCGCTCCGTCGTTCCAACGGGCGGAAGATGCGGGATGGGGCGGGGGTTGGCAACCTCAAATTTCCCGGAGTGGGATTGGCGGGTGTTCGGGCGGGTGGGGTGGTGGGGGCTTGAAAAAGTCTTCGCGTTTTTCGGGATCACGATGTAAATACCGGGGCGTGCATCCATGAAGGAGACATTGGTCAGTCGCGGGAGACGGTTGAGCGGGCCGCCGAGGGGGTTCGCTCTTGTCGTCTCGATTGCGTTGATGGCGTTGTTGATTTTGTTGGCGGTTGGGTTGTTGGGGTTGTCTTCGATCGAATTGCGGAAGTCGGGGGCGGGGACGCATGATGCGCGGGCGAAGGCGAATGCGCGGTTGGCGTTGATGTTTGCGTTGGGGGATTTGCAGCGGCATGCGGGGCCGGATACGCGGGCGACGGCGAAGGCCTCGATTTTGGGTGAGACGAGTGTGGAGAATCCGCACTGGACGGGGGTTTGGAGCACGCGGGCGAAGGATGGTTCGTCTTTTTTCAGACGGGATGATGTCATGGGAGGGTTGAGTGATGTGCGGGCGCTGGGATGGAACCGGGAGACGGATGTGCGGGCGTGGTTGGTGAGCGGTAGGGAGCAGGGGAGTGTGGGGCCGAAGAGTTTGCTGTCTACGGACGCGGTGGAATTGTTAGGCGAGGGGACGGTGGGTTCCGATGTGAATGCTTTGGGGGTTTCCGCGCCGCGGGTGAAGGTTAAGAACCAGGCTGACGGCAGTGGCAGCTATGCATGGTGGGTTGGTGATCTGGGAGTCAAGGCGAATGTGGCGACGCCGGATGCGTTTGAGTCCAAGAATCCGAGTGAAGAATCGCCTGATGATGGAGGGTGGTTCCGGTTGATGACCTCGCAGGAGGCGGATGCCGGGGTTTTTGGCGGAGGGGATCTGGTGAATGGTGGGATGAAGCGACGGATGGTGACGGACGAGACGATGCAGATGTTGGATCAGGGTCGGGCCGAACTTGTTTATCATGATTTCACGACACAGTCCGAAGGGGTGTTGTCGGATATGGCGGAGGGAGGGTTGAAGAGGGATCTAACAGCCTATATTCAGTCGGGTGGTTTCATGCGGGATTATAAGGGTCGTGCGGGGTTGTCGGATTCGGATCATTTGGTGGGGCCGGCGAATCCAGGAGAGGCGATCAGGCAGGGGTTGAACTGGGGTGAGAACCGTCACCGGGACACTTCGCCTGATTTTGGGTTGTTGCGGCAGTGGGCGGCGTTGGATGTGCCTTTTTCAGGGGAAAATGTACAGGCCATGTTGCCGAAGATTGAGCCACGGCCGATTTTGGGGATGGGCGAGGCGCTTAGCAACAACCAGCCGGTTTCGATTGCGGAGAACGATACGCCGAGCCTGACGCCGGTTTTGGTGGAGGGTTCGATGTTTTACAATATGACGTGGCATCGGACGACCCCCGGGCGCGGTGGAAATCCTTATCAGGTGAGATTGCATGTCTATCCGCGGATCGTGTTGTGGAATCCCTACAACGTGGAGATGGATATGGAGCCGGTGATCGGGATGATCCAGGGGAATGGCCGCCAGGAGATGTGGACGGATGGATATATTCCTTCGGGGAATTCGCGGTTCAATGTGATCGCGCAGTGGATTTGGTTCGAGGGAGGGAGGAATTCGAATTTCGCGCCAGCCGATGGTTCGATCCTGAACAGTCAGGGGTATACCGATCCATATATGGGATGTTTTTATTTTTCGATTCCACGGACGAAGTTTGGTCCGGGGGAGTGTTTGGTTTTTTCGGCGGATCGGAGCGCGGAGTATAATCGGCCGCTGACCCCGACGAGCAATAATTTTGCGTTGGAGGCGAATGTTCTGACCTGTGAGAAGCCGCCGCATCCATCGAGGAGTTATTATATGTCTGACAGCGAGATTGGGGGAGGAATCACCTTCATTCCGACCAAGTTCTGGTTTGCTCCGACGACCGCATGGACGCGCAACATGGGGCGGAACGGGATTGAGAATCAGGGAGATGACAGCCGTGTGATTCTGAAGAAGCTAGGGACGCGGACGGGAGTGACGTTCGAGGAGTTCGATCAGCTTCCGCAGGTGGCGATGGTTTCGGCGTCGCTTCAATATGGAGGAGGGCGTGAGCCGAGGATTTCGTGGAGCGTCAATGAGAAGATGGATGTTGCTGAGACCGCGACGTTCAATCCGGTTCCGAGGTTGGTTCCGAATGTTCGGACGCGAGAGGGGATCCGGTTGAGGTGGTTTGACGAGCATCAGTCGAATCTGCAAGGTTCGGGGGGATTGGGTGGGACGCCGCATTTCGAGGAGGCGTTGATGGCGAATTGGAATCCGCGTGCGGCGTATGCGACGAGGTCGCCATATGAGAATGTTGCGGGGACGTTGCCTAAGACGGGAACGGCCGGTGGGCCGTGGTTTTTCGGGGCGTATACGAGGGATTTGTATGATGGGGCGGTGTCGTGGCAGGATCAGATGCCGGTGCCGCGGGGTGGGCGATATCATGGGAATCCGTTTGGTCCCCCGCAGGAGAGCGGTGGGCGGCCGATTGTTTTGTTTGATGTACCGAGGTCGGGAACCCGGGTGGTTTCGCTGGGGCAATTCCAGCATGCGAAGCTTTCGGAGTTCATTTGGCATCCATCGTATGTGGTGGGTCAGTCGTTGGCGGACCCGAGGTTGGGTGGTTTGGCGCGGACCGCACCTTTGTTAGGGGATGGTGCTTCGACCGGTGGGTTTGATGCGACTGCGATCGGTTGGTCCAACGACACCCAGCGTTCGATGGGGCGCGATGCGTGGGCGAGCCAGGCGAGGGCGATTTTCCAGAACTACCCGCTGACGGCGAGTTTGGTGTATGATCTTTCGTTCGAGGTGAACCGGAACTTGTGGGACCGTTTTTTCCTTTCGACCGGGACAGAGAGGGAGAAGGCCGCGTTTCTAACGGATCCAACCAAGAATCCTCTGCCTAACGGGCGGATGAGGCTTGCGCCAAGGACGGGCAAGGGTCCGGATGAGTTTGATTTGAGTCATTTTCATTTGGCTGCGCAGCATTTGATGGTGGATGGTGCATTCAATGTGAATTCGACGAGCGTGGAGGCGTGGAAGGCGATTTTGCGTTCGACGGCGAGGTTGTCTGCGGATGGGAAGTCGGCGGCATTTCCGCGGGTGTTGAATCCTCCGGGCGGGGAGTGGAGTGCTGGGGGTTCGGCGGAGGATGATGCGGCGTGGTCGGGGTACCGCTCCCTAACGGAAAAGGAAACAGATCTTTTGGCGCGGGCGATCGTGAATCAGGTCCGGTTGCGCGGGCCGTTTCTATCGATGGCGGATTTCGTGAACCGGCGGTTGGCTGATGATGAGACGGGCAAGATGGGTGCGTTGCAGGCGGCGATCGAGGTGGCGGGGTTGAATGAGAAGTTCAAGGGAGCTTTCCCGTTAGAGAATGGGTCGGCGCTGAGGGATTACGCGCATCCTGACAACATTGCCGATGCGACGAGGTTGGATCAGACGTTGAAGCCGGACTCTAAGGTTTGGGGGATTCCCGGGTATTTGACGCAGGGTGATGTGTTGCAGGTGTTGGGGCCGAGTTTGAGCGCGCGGTCGGATACTTTTGTGATCCGGGCTTATGGGGATTCGTCGGATGCGAGCGGGAAGCTGCAGGCGCGCGCGTGGTGCGAGGCGGTGGTGCAGCGTTGTCCGGAGCCGTTGGAGGCGGATGATTCGGGATTGGATTCGGCAAAGGCGGGGCGGGAGAATGATTTCGGGCGGAAGTTTGTGGTGAAGTGGTTCCGCTGGCTGAGCCCTGAGGAGGTGTGAGGTTGGCGGCGGTTGTTGTGAGGCTTTTGCCTTGCGCCTGAGTGGATGGCGTTGAGAATCCGCGCCCCGCGCTGTCCTTACCACGATGTCAGATTCCAAATCCAACGCCACGTTTGCCGATTTCGGTGAAGTGATCCGCGATCATCAGTCGTTCGCGCTGTTGAGCCATGTGAGGCCTGATGGTGATGCGATCGGGTCGGTGTTGGCGTTGGGATTCTCGCTGATGGCAGCGGGAAAGACGGTGCGGATGATCAATGAAGATGGATTGCCTGAGAATCTTGCGTTTTTGGAAGGTTCTTCGAGGATCGAGATGCCGCCGGCGGAGCTGATCGAGGTGGAGGTGGTGATCGCGTTGGATACGGCGACCAAGCCGCGCCTTGGGGACGCGGCATTGAGGTCGGTTTCGAAGGCGGGGTTGTGGTTGAACATCGACCATCACATTTCCAATCCGGCGTATGGAGATCTGAATCTGATTGATGCGACGAGTCCGGCGACGGGTCAGATTGTTTATGAGATGATCATTGCGTTGGGATTGCCGCTGCCTGCGGAGTCGCGGGATGCGATTTATGTTGCGGTTTCGACGGACACGGGGTCGTTCCAGTATCCGTCGACGACGGCGAAGACTTATGAGATGGCGGCGGATCTGATCCGGCGTGGATTGGATGTGGGGACGATCAATTCGAGCACTTATGACAATCATCCGTATCGGCGGGTTGAGTTGATGCGGGCCTTGTTGAACACGTTGGAGCGGTCTGCTGACGGGTTGGTGGCGCATTGGGAGATGACTGATGCGACGCGGAGGGAGTTGGAGTTGTTGCCGGAGGACAGCGAGGGTTTGATCGACATCATCCGGGCGATCCGCGGGGTGAAGGTGGCGGTGTTTTTCGAGGAGTTGCCTGATTCGAAGATCCGGGTATCGATGCGATCGAAGGATCATTCGGTGAATGTTTGTGAGGTTGCGATGCAATTTGGTGGTGGTGGGCATGCGCTTGCGGCGGGGATTCGGATGGCTGGGCCGATGGATGAGGCGAAGGGCAAGGTGCTGGCGGCGATTTCCGAGCGGACGAGTGCTGTCTGATTTTTTTCTGATAGATACGTTTTTACCATGCGACCCAATCCAAATGACTTTGACGGCCCAACCGGTGTGCTCCTGATCGACAAGGCTCCGGACATGACTTCCCACGACGTGGTTGCGATCGCGCGGCGGGCTTTGAACACGAAGAAGATTGGCCATTGCGGAACGCTGGACCCGATGGCGACGGGGTTGCTGATGTTGGTGATCGGCCGTGCGACGAAGATTCAGGATTTGCTGATGAGTGAGGACAAGGAGTATCAGGGGACGCTGACGCTCGGGGTGACGACTAGCACGCAGGACCGGCAGGGGACGGCGCTTGAGACCCGGGAGGTCCGGGATTTTTCGGCGGAGGAGATTGATGGTGCGTTCGGTGCATTTACCGGAGCGTTCGAGCAGATCCCGCCGATGGTATCGGCGATCAAGAAGGATGGGGTGCCGCTTTATAAATTGGCGCGGCAGGGCAAGGAGGTGGAGCGTGCTCCACGGCCGGTGTATGTGACATCTTATGAGGTTTCGCGGATCGCGTTACCGGAGGTGGATTTCACGGTGAATTGCTCGAAGGGATTTTATGTGCGGACGTATGCGCATGACATTGGAGACAAGCTGGGCTGCGGTGCGCATCTCAGCGCGTTGCGTCGGACGAGGTCCGGGAAGTTCACCTTGGACCGGGCGGTGACGGTGGATGCACTGAAGCATGGGCCGCGTGAGGATTTGATGAAGGCGATGGTATCGCTGGCGGAGATTTCGCTGATGCGCGGGGCTTGATTTGCCGGGTGATGGCGGAGTTGGTGCCGCTGGGTCGAGGTGGTGCGAGATCGGTGGATTGTTCTTTTTGTTAGATGGGTTTTCCCGCAGTTTGGTTCAGACCGAACTGCTGGGGATGATGCATTTGAACGAGCTTCCAAAGACGCTTTATCCGAAGAGGGGGAGTGCGTTGTTGCTTTTTCTGGGGTGCGGGGTGTTTGTGGCGGCCGGGGTATGGATGGGGAATTCGGGTGAGTCCGTGGGCTATTTGGGTGCTGCTTTTTTTGGTTTGGGGGTGGTGGTGGCGGTGGTGCAGATGATTCCGGGAAGCACGTATCTGAAGCTTACGAGGGATGGTTTTGAGTTTTCGGCGTTGTTTCGGCGACATCATGTTTTGTGGAGTGATGTTTCCGAATTCGGTGTTGCGACGATCCGGCAAGGTGGATTGGCGGTGCACCGGATGGTGGGGTTCAATTACTCCGTGCCGGCGAAGGGTGTTTCCGGGCGCGGGTTGTCGCGTGCAGTGGCGGGGTTCGAGGGTGGGCTTCCGGATTGTTATGGGCACAGGGCGGAGGTCTTGGCGGAGATGATGACGAGGCTTCGGGCGGAAGCTTGTGGTGGCGGGGAGGGGATCTGATCGATGGGCGACTGGATCGAGTGAGGGTTGCAGTTGCATGATGTGTCGCTTGATTCTGTTAGGCGGTCGGGTGTTTTGTGGGCTAGAGCAGATGAGTTCAAGTCTTCAACGGGATCAGGCAATTGCCCTTGCGAGGGTGAGTCCGGGGAGGGCGTTGGTGAAGGCGAAGGAGATCGGGGAGCCTTGGTATCGGGCGCAGGCTTTTTCGCATGTGGGCCGGTATGTGGAGAGGGATGCGTTGGTGGTTTTCCGGATGGCGGCGAAGGCGGCTGCCGAGTGTGATGATGATTACAAGCGGTCGGCGGTTCGGGCGTGGGAGATTGCCGGGTTGGCGGAGCGAGAGCTGGTGGCTGAGGCGCGGAAGGCGCTGGGTGCGGCGGTGAAGGTTGCGGAGTGCGTTTTGCCGTTTTCTTCGCGGAGTGAGGCAATCTTTTTACTGTTCAATGCGGCGTTTGCGATCGGGCGGGAGGAGGCGGGATGGGTTTTTAAGGTTTTGGAGGCGGTATGTACGGAGGGTGAGCACTGGCGGTGCCGGAGGGCTTTGCGTGATGCGCGGGTGATGATGGAAGTGGGAAGTGGGGCGCGGGATTTTTTCTGTTAGGTAAATATCCGGGTGCGCGAGTTTATGGGGGATGAGGAGGTGAGGAAGTTGGAAAGAACAGGGTTTTGGGAGAGGCAGACGATGGTCCGCCAATTTTGTGCTGTGCCCGGAAATCGGCGCATCGATTCAGGCCTTCAGTTTGAACGGGGGCCATTCTTTGGATCAAGCGAGATCATCGAGCTTGATTTTGATCAGGCTGGGGCTTTGTCGAGTTGGAATGCGTCGTGGACGGCGCGGGCGGCGTCTTCGATGCGGGGTTCGTCGACGGTGACGGCGATTTTGATTTCGGAGGTTGAGATCATGCCGATGTTGATGCCGGCGTTGCCGAGGGCTTTGAACATGGTTGCGGCGACGCCGGAGTGGGAGCGCATGCCGATGCCGACGGCGGAGAGTTTGGCGATTCCGGCTTCGGTTTCGATTTTGGCGTTGGTGGAGAGTGCGGCGAGGACGGGTTTGAGGGCGGCCTGGGCTTTTCCGAGATCGCTGGAGTGCATGGTGAACGAGTGGCGAGCGAAGCCATCGTGGGCGATGTTGGAGACGATCATGTCGAGGTTGATTTCGGCATCGCCGAGTGCACCGAGGATTTTGCCGGACATGCCGGGTTCGTCGGGGATGCCGGTGATGGTGACGCGGGCTTGTGATCGCTCGATCGAGACGCCGCGGATGACGACGTTTTCCATGGATGGATGTTCTTCTAACACGAGGGTTCCGGGGTTGTCGTTGAGTGAGGAGCGGACTTCGAAGATGACGCCGAATTTTTTGGCGAATTCGACGGAGCGGGATTGCATGACTTTGGAGCCGGAGGATGCCATTTCCAGCATTTCGTCGTAGGAAATTTCCGGGAGTTTGCGGGCGTTGGGGACGACGCGCGGGTCGCAGGTGTAGACGCCGTCGACATCGGTGAGGATCTGGCAGACATCGGCCTTGAGGGCGGCGGCGACGGCGATGGCGGTGAGGTCGGAGCCGCCGCGGCCGAGGGTGTGGATCATGCCGTCCGGGGTGACGCCTTGGAATCCGGCGACGACGAGGGCTTTTTCCTCGTCGAGGAATCGGCGCATGAGGGACGGGTCGATGTTGAGGATGCGGCCGCGGGTGTGGGATCCGCTGGTGTGGATGCCGGCTTGGCGTCCGGTGATGGATGCGGCGTCGACGCCTGCTTCCATGAGGGCCATGGTGACGAGGGCGATGGATTGTTGTTCGCCGGTGGCGAGGAGGACGTCGAGTTCGCGTTCGGAGGGGTTTTCGGAGAGTTCCCTGGCCATTTTAATGAGGCCATCGGTGACGCCGGACATGGCTGAGACGACGGCGACGACCTGGTTTCCTTCATCGCGGGTGCGTTTGATGCGGGCGGCGACGTTGCGGATGCGATCGAGTGTGCCGACGGAGGTTCCGCCGTATTTTTGGACGATGAGGGCCATGGGATTCGGGCGGGCGGAGTGAAGTGGATGGGCCGGGGGTTGGCAAGGACGGCGTTTGGGTGTTGGGGTTTTGGGGGATTTGAAGAGGGCTGCAGGTGGGATGCCGGGGCCAGGGTTTGGGGGGGGAGCTTTGGGATTTTGAAGAGGGCTTCGGGCAGGATGCCCGAGCCACGGTTTGGGGGTCAGGCGAGTTGGGTGAGGGTGGAGGCGATGAGTTGGGTGGAGTGGTCGATTTCTTCGGGGGTGATGGTGATGGGTGGGGTGAGGGCGATGACATCGCCGAGGGGGCCATCGGGGAGGAGGATGAGGCCTTTTTTGAGGAGTTGGGTGACGAGGGAGATGACGATGTTTCCGGCGGGTTGGCCGTTGGGGTGGCGGAGTTCGATGCCTTTCATGAGGCCTGGGCCGCGGATTTCGTGGACGAAGGGGAGGCCGTGGAGTGAGGAGAGGGCGGTGGCGAGGTGGGCGGCGGTGGTGGAGGCGCGGGTGGCGGTTTCCGGGGAGGAGAGGAGGTTGAGGGAGTGGATGGCCATGGCGCAGCCGAGGGGGTTTCCGAGGAAGGTGCTGGTGTGGAGGGCTTCGCCGTTAGAGGTGGGCCAGGCGTCCATGATTTCGGATTTTCCGACGCAGGCGGAGAGGGGGAAGCCGCCGGTGAGGGCTTTGCCGAGGCAGATGAGGTCCGGGACGACGGCGGAGTGTTCGCAGGCGAAGAGGGGGCCGGTGCGGAGGAGGCCTGTGTAGATTTCGTCGAGGATGAGAAGGGCGTGGTGGGCATCGCACCAAGCGCGGAGTTCTGATAGAAAGGAGGGATGGGGGACGACGATGCCGCCGCGGCCTTGGATGGGTTCGACGAGGATGGCGGCGGTGGTGGCTGGGTTGAGGTTGGCGAGGGCTTCGCGGAATGACTGGATGGAGGATTCGTGATGGATGCGTGGGTAGGGGAGGAGGGTGGAGACGTTTGCGAGTTGTGGGGCGAAGGGTTCGCGGAACCAGGGAATGCCATTTCCTAACAGGGCTCCGTAGCCGAGGCCGTGGTAGCCGCCTTGGAAGGCGGCGATGCCGGATTTTCCGGTGGCGAGGACGGCGGTTTTGAGTGCGGATTCGACGGCTTCAAAGCCGGAGTTTCCCAACAGGGTTTTGCCGGGTTTGTGTGTCCAGCGTTGGAAGGTGAGGTCGCTGAGTTTTTCGCAGAGCTCGACCTTGAGTCGGGCGGGGTGGACATCGCCCATGGCATGGAGGAGCGATGCGGATTGGTGACGGAGGGAGTCGGCAGTGAAGCCGTGGCCGAGGGTAGCGACGCCGAAGGCGCTGGTGAGGTCGAGGAAGCGGTTGCCGTCGGCGTCCCAGATGTTGGATCCATCGGCGCGTTCCCAGAAGATGGGCCAATCGGGAGAGGAGAAGGTGGTGTTGCGGCATTCGACGCGGCTGAGGCGAGCGGCGAGGTCGAGCGAGCGCGGGCCTGGGATTTCCGTGATCAGCGCGGGAAGCATGCGCCATCCTTGGTGAGGATGACGCATGCGTCGATGCTGATGTGATTGGGTTCGAGAGTGGATTCAGCGTCTGCGGCACATGAGCATGAGGAATCCAAGTCCGCCGAGGAGGGAGGTGGCGGGTTCCGGGATGGCGCTGAGAGCGGTGAGTCCGGTGGCGTTGACGAAGTTGAGGGTGAGAGTGTTTCTGGCGTCCGAGGTGGCGTTTGGGCCGTAGGCGTTGGAGGAGCCTTGAGCCCAGAGGTAGGCGGTGTCGCCGGGGTTCATGGTCCAGGTGAGGGTGCCGGAGAGGATGTCGTCATCGGGGGTGATTCCGCCTTGGAAGAGTTGGAGGTCGGAGACGGGGGATAGGCCTGATTCGACGAGTGAGCCGCGGTCGGTGGTGAAGAAGAATTCGGGTTGGAAGAAGAGATCGGGTTCTGGATCTTCTTCTGGCAAGCCTTGGAGCATCAGTTCTGGTTGGGAGAGGTAGATGCTGACGCGGGCTTGGTTTCTGGAGAAATCGGTTGCCGGGTTGGTGACGGTTCCGGAGAGGTTGACGTTCACGGAGAAGGTGGCGGGGGCGGCTCCCTGATAGATGTAGGCTTCGACGCCGGTGGCGCCGCCGAAGGCCGCGGCGGCGGCGGGGCCGGTCTGGGCGAAGGTGCGGATGAGCGGGGTGCGGATGGGGCTGCCGGTGTTGAGGGTGACGCTGCCGGAGGCTGATCCGCGAGTTTCGGAGATGGAGGTGCTGGCGCTGTTAGATCCGGCTCCGCCATCGCCTGGAGCGAAGTTGAATGGGCTTGAGGCGACGCTGCCGAAGGGGTTTTCGGCGACGTAGGCGTAGGCTTCGGCTCCCCAAGGAGGGATGACGAGCTGGGCGTGAGCTGAGGATATGGTGGCGAAGGCGAGTGCCAGCGATGTTTTTGTTAGGGGGGGTGTTTTCATGGTGGGGGGTAAGCGCCATGAAGATTGGTGGTTTCCGGAAATGATATCAAGGGGGTTGTTGTTTCATCTTATTTCCGAAAATTCATGATATCATCATGATTTGGAAAGATATATCATCAACAACTGATCTATCAGGATGATTCCTGTTGTTTTGCGAGCCATTCGCCGGGTGGGAGTCCGGTTTCCTCGCGGAAGGATTTGGCAAAGTGGGAGAGACTTTGGTATCCGCAGTCGAGGGCGGCTTCGGTGACATTGAAGCGGCGGCTGGCGAGTGCTTCGCAGGCGCGTTCGATGCGGAGGCGGCGGAGGTGGCGTTGGAGGGTGAGACCGGTTTGGGAGGAGACTTTGCGTGAGAGGTGGTGTTGTGCGACGCCGACCTCGCGGGCGAGGGTTGCGAGGTCGAGCGGTTGATCGACGCGGGAGCGGAGAATTTCGATGGCGCGGCGGACGGGGTCGTTGGATTTGATGGTGTGGCAGAAGCCGGCGCCGGAGTCGCCGGAGTGGCTCCGGAAGAGTCGGATGGCTGCCCAGCTGAGGATGGATGCTTCGGCGAGGAGGCGATGAGGGCCTGGGTAGAGGATGGCTTTTGAGAGGGCCTCGCAGAGTTCGCGTTCCCAGACGCCCATGAGTCCGCAGAAGGCGAGGTTTTGGCGGTGGTGGAGCCATTTGGCGAGGGCCGGGTGGAGCCATTCCTGGTGGCGTCCGAGGCGGTCGATGAGCCATTTTCTGGAGAAGACGACGAGTTCGAGCTGGTGGGTGCCGGGGTAGCGGACGCAGGTCCATTCGCTGGCATCGCCACCGCCGGTGAGGGCGTACATGCCGGGTTTGAGGATGAAGCGTTCGGTTTTTCCCCAGATGAGGCCGCTGCCTTCGATGTTGAGCCACAGCCAGACTTCGTCGGAGGGGTGGGTGCGCCAGCGCCAGCCGCCGGAGAGGGTTCGGCCGTGGATTCGGGCGCAGCGGAGGCCGTCGTGGCCGCCCCACCATTGATCGTGGATGCGGTCGTCGTTCAAGGGGTCTGGCACGGCCAGAGGTTTGTGCAATTGAGACTCATTCGCAAGAAGGAAGAAAAAATGGGGGATGGGTTGGGTTAGTTGGAGGGGATTGGGGAGATGAGGAAGTTGGGTTGGTTGGAATTGGCGGCTTGGTGGGACCAGCGGCGCATGTCGCGGAGTTGGGATTCGTTGAGGAGGCTGGCGTTTCCGGCGAGCATGACGGCGACGGCTTTTTGGTTCCAGCGGAGGTCGACGTGGCCGTGGTGGTGGGGTGGTGAGGATTCTGAGAATTTGGCGGAGGGCCAGATGGGTTTGGTGAGGTTGGGGGGGCGGATTTCGAAGTATCCGGGATCGCCGGTGGAGGATCGAGCGGAGGCGAAGACGATGAGGGATTCCGGGGAGGAGGATTCGGCGAGGTTGGTGAGGTGGAATTTGCCGTAGGTTTGGATGAGGCGCGGGGTGGGAGGGAGGGGGCTGCCGCTGCCGAAGTGGCCGCCGACGAGGGTTGCGTTAAGGCCGAGGTTGGGTTGGACGCTGACGAGGTAGTCGCTGTTAGGTGAGTTGAGAGCCTTTTCGTTGCCGTTGAAGAGGATGTTGCCTTCGATTTTCGGGACATGGGGAGCGAGGCGCCAGGGGTAGCGGGCGTTGATGGGATCTGATAGAGGGTCGCCATCGAGATTGGTGGCATCGGGGTCGTTCTTGTAGCCGGGGAGGACGCGTCCGCCGTTTTCCGAGGCGTGGCCGAGGTAGGCGGTGATGAGGTTGCGTGCGGCGTTGAGTTCGACGGTCATGGCGGCCTTGTTGCGTGCGGAGCGGATGCCGCCGACGGTGATGGAGCCGAGGACGGAGAGGATGGCGATGGCGACGAGGGTTTCGATGAGGCTGAATGCGGGTCTGAATTTCATCGTGGTGTTGGGGTTCGGGTGACGCGGAAGAATGAGCGGGGTTCGGGTGCGGGGCCTTGCCAGGACAGGATGGCGG
>SXGQ01153199.1_pt1 | contig 19067 bp, 28 predicted proteins | sample 3178371 | NCBI WGS metagenome assembly SXGQ01 (sample SAMN11356859, study PRJNA531348) | freshwater metagenome | isolation source: freshwater sample F1-20 | place: China: Fuxian Lake, Yuxi | collected 2017-12-25 | reverse complement strand
GTACTCAATTTATTGTTAATTCCACAACTATTGAACTAGCTGACTTTAATGTTGGTATTGCAACTACAGTAGGAACGAATGATCTTCTTGATGGTGCCGGAATTGGTATTGGTTCTACTAGCATCAGAAAGACATTAACTTGGAGTAATAGTTCTACAGCACTTAAGTCCAGTGAAGACTTTGATGTTGCTTCTGGTAAAGTTTATAAGATTAATGGAACTTCTGTACTTTCTAATGATACTTTAGGAAGTGGAGTTGTAACTTCTTCACTCACTTCTGTTGGTACTTTAGGAAGTTTGAGTGTTGGTAATGTAAATTCTACTGGCATTATAACTGCTACTACCTTTGTTGGAGCACTTACTGGAACTGCATCTAATGTAACCACGAATGCTAATCTCACTGGTGATATAACTTCTACTGGTAATGCAACTGCAATTGCTGCTGGAGTTATTGTTGATGCTGATATTAATGCTAGTGCTGCTATTGCAGTTTCTAAATTAGCAGCATCTACAATTTCTGGTGTTACTTTAGGAAATAACTTAAATGCCCTATCAATAAGCACAGGACTTTCTGGTTCTTCTTATAATGGTTCTGGTGCGGTTACGATTGCGATTGATAGTACAGTTGCTACTTTGACTGGAACTCAAACATTTACCAATAAGACCTTAACATCACCTACATTAACAACACCATCATTAGGTGCTGCAACAGCAACAAGTGTAAATGCATCAGGAATAATTACAGCAAACTCTTATGATATAGGAACTGCCGCAGGTATTTCTACAACAATCACCACTGGAATTACAACAACTGCAGCAACAACAATTGATAGTTTTTCGACTTCTACTTATCGTTCCTCTAAAATGCAAATACAAATCACACAAGGAACTGATTATCAGGCATCAGATGTATTAGTCATTCATAATGGAACCACCGCAAATATAATTGAATATGGTTCTATTGCAACAAATGATTATTTGGGAACCTTTAGTTCCTCTGTTTCTGGTGGTAATTGCCTATTAAGTATAAATATGATTAGTGCAACATCTGCAACTGTAAAAGTTTTATCACAAAGAATAACAATCTAAATAGTGTCATACGGAGTATAAAAATAAAATGTCTAAAAATCGCATTGGGTTTGCTACCGACTTTAATCTTATCAATTCTAATGTTGGTATTGGAACAACCAATCCGTTAGCAAAACTTGATGTTATTGGTGATGTAAGAGTTACTGGTATCATTACTGCCTCAAGTTTCAGTGGTGATGGCACAAATTTAACTGGTGTTAGTGGTTTTGCAACTGCATTAAGTTTATCACGATCTTCACCACTCAATCAAATCTTTAAGACCCCAAAAGTTTTGACTATTGGTGCAGGAATATCTATAAAAGTGGAATCTGATGAAACATCTGGAAATATTGCATTTACAAGATTTGCACAAATTCAAGTTTCTGCCGGGGCAACTTTTGCTATCGGTTCAGGAACGATTTTTATGCTAAATGTTCTTAAATTATTTTAATAAATACAAAAAGGAGTTTTAACAACCAATGTCTGAAATTAGAGTAGATAAAATTATTAATGAAGTAGGAACAGGTCCGGTTGAACTAACTCAGGGCGCAACTTTTCCCATCGGAAAAAGCATTAGTGGTTCTGGGGATTTAAATATTTCTGGTATTATTACTGCCTCAAGTGTGAATGTAACTGATAATTCTTCTTATAAGATTGGTGGAACAGATGTTGTTTCTGCAACAACTTTAGGAAGTGGTATTTTAACTTCATCACTGACTTCTGTTGGTACTTTAGGAAGTTTGAGTGTTGGTAATGTAAACTCTACTGGCATTATAACTGCTACTACCTTTGTTGGAGCATTAACTGGTACTGCATCTAGTGTAACCACGAATGCTAATCTCACTGGAGATGTAACTTCTATAGGTAATGCAACTGCTATTGCTGCTGGAGTAATCATTGATGCTGATATTAATGCTAGTGCTGCTATTGCAGTTTCTAAATTAGCAGCATCTACAATTTCTGGTGTTACTTTAGGAAATAACTTAAATGCATTAACAATAAGCACAGGACTTTCTGGTTCTTCTTATAATGGTTCTGGTGCAGTTACGATTGCGATTGATAGTACAGTTGCTACTTTGACTGGAACTCAAACATTTACCAATAAGACCTTAACATCACCTACATTAACAACACCAGTATTAGGAACTCCTTCATCAGGAACATTGACAAGTTGTACTGGGTTACCATTAACGACTGGTGTAACTGGAACTTTACCTGTTGCTAATGGTGGTACTGGTGTTACTGCTAGCACTGGTACTGGTAGTGTTGTACTTTCTGCATCTCCAACATTTACTGGAACAGTAGGTGCTGCTGCAATAACTGCAACTGGTGACATCGCAGCTGCAAACTTTAATTCCACATCTGATATTAGTCTCAAAGATAATATTCAGACTATTGTAAACCCACTTGATAAAATTATTAAACTCAATGGGGTTACATTCAACTGGAAAGAAAATCAAAAACCTTCCATTGGTGTGATTGCACAAGAACTGGAAAAAGTACTTCCAGAACTTGTAACTCAAGGTGAAGTTAAATCAGTGAACTATAATGGTATTATTGGAGTTCTTATAGAAGCAATCAAAGAACTTAAGAAAGAAATAGAAGACCTTAAAGAAACTAAATAAATATAATAAACTACCGAGTGGAGACACGATGATGGTACAGGTAAAACTTTCTTTCAAAATGAGGAAATAATATAAATGTCTATTAAAATCTCAGGAACTACTGTTATTGATGATAGTAGAAATATAAATGCTGGTATTGTGACTGCAACAAGACTAGATGTCACACCACAACCCATAACATTCAGTCCTGCTAATGGTGCTACTGGTGTTGCTCAAACCTCTAATATCATTATTACTTTTAATGTTGGAGTTACAACAGGAACCGGTAATATAACTTTAAGGTCCGGAAGTGCTGGTGGAACTGCATTTTCTACGATTGGAGTCTCATCTACATCAGTATCTATTTCTGGTGGTGCAGTCACGATAAACCCACCAAATAACATTGCCGATTTTACCACGGCCTTTGTTGTGGTTGATGCAGGTGCATTTATTGGAGGACTTACAACGACTTCAGAGAATGCATTGATTAATACTTACAGTTTTACTACAACAGGACTAGGAGTAGGTGATTCTTATGAAGGTGGATTTCTTATCTGTAAAGCATCACCAATAAGATGGGTTGTAAGTCCTTATAGTGCAGAAGTCTCAAGAAACTGGCACTTTAGAGAAGATGCTAATACGACTGCTCAAAGTGTCTCTGGATGTACAGGATGGTTTGTACCTACAAAGTGCCAACTCCAGAACCCAGGATACTGTTGTAGGTCCTTTTGGGGTCCATCACCTTGTTACTCCTCCCCTCAGAGCTACTGGAGTAGTACATCTGCCAGTCCCAATGGCAGTTACTCCGTGAACTTTTCCTATGGTCATATTAATACTCCCTACACCTTTAAGTCCTCTACGAGATGTGTTCGTGCCTTCAGGTGTGTGTCTTATTGATACTTGTACTTTGATACTTGTATTTTGTACTCATTTTTTTTATAAGAGACATTATGGTAGAAAACCTTCAAATCTACAGAGACACAAGTGAACTGATTAAACGTGTCTTTACAAAACCATCTAAATAACCTATAATATAAGAAACTTGCAATGAAATCACTATGAACTTAATGCCCATTTATTCTGTTCCACTCTGGCAGTCTGAATATCCAGAGTTTGATGAACACAAAGAAATCTTCCTAAATGCAGTAAGAACTTATAAAGACCAAAATCCTTCAGTACAAAAATCAAATATTGCTGGTTATCATTCTCCAGAAACACTTCAGGGAGTAGAAGAACTACGACCACTCTTTGAGTATCTCTGTCAGTTGGGATTTAAGGCAGTAGGAGATTTAGACTTTGTGGATTGTGATATTGCACTTACATCTGCTTGGTTAAACATTAATGATACTCGTCAGTGTATGAATGGTGAGCACGTACATGGAGATGTATTCTCTGGAGTCTTCTATCTCCAAGCACCAGAAGAAAGTGGAAAGTTAGTACTGCAAAATCCAGCAATCAATCGTATGTGGAATGGGTGTGACCTTGCCATACAAAAAAATCAATTTACAGGAGAAAGTATTCGTATAGAACCAGTAGAAGGTAATATTATTCTCTTTCCTTCTTACTTACCACATTCAGTAGAAACCAATAATCACGATGAAGAACGTATCTCAATCTCATTTAACTTGATTGCACTTCCTAAAGGTACGATTGCATATCCAACACAGACTGAAGAAACTTGATTTTTTTATGAAATCATACTACTTTATCTCCGGACTTCCAAGGTCTGGTTCTACGTTACTTTCTGGTATTCTTAAACAGAACCCAGATTTCTATGCTGATATTGCATCACCAGTACAAGGACTTACAGGAACTTCTATTGATGTGATTACAAGTGGTGAAAATAACCTTAATATCACAGAAGACCAAAGAAAAAATCTAATGTATGGAGTTTTTGATGGGTATTATAAGCACATAGAAAATCCAGTCATCTTTGATAGTTGTCGTGGTTGGACTAAAAAAACATCATTTCTTAAGGCACTCTTTCCATATACTAAAATCTTATGTCCTGTAAGAGATATTGTTTCTATTCTTAACTCCTTTGAGTTGATTGCATCTAAAAACCCATTTCATACTACGACTCTTACAGCACACAAAGATAATGTATTTGCTCGTTGTGATAGTATGATGGATAAAAATGGTGGTATTGTTGCAGGTCCTTGGATATTGCTTCGTGAAGGTTATGCAATGAACCCAGAAATGATTATGTTGATTGATTATGAGAACCTATGCAAAACTCCAGAGAAGACGATGAGAAAAGTCTATGAGTTTCTGGAAAGACCTTATTATTCTCACGACTTTGAGAATGTAGAATACTCTAATGAGAACTTTGATAAGTCTTGTAACCTTAAAGACCTTCATACAGTTAAGAGAAAAGTAGAATATAACCCTCCAAGATGTATTCTTCCACCAGAAGTCGTCCAGAAATATACAGAAATGAATATGGAGTTCTGGAAAGAAGGTCATAAAATTGATGTTGGTATTATTGAGAAGTTAGATAAGAAGTTTATTGAGTATAAATGACCTCTCACTTTATTATAACCTCTGCAATATACACTTCTTATGGTAAGTGCTCTATAGAAGAACGCATTACACAAACAAAAGAAACCATCAAGTCCATTGAGACTTATGCTCCTGGTTCTTCTATGGTAATCATTGATTGTGGTGAAAAAAGTGTAGAAGATAATCTATTTGAATGTAAATTAATTGATTATACAAAGAACGAAGAAATCCAATACCATTTGCAAAAATACTTACAAACGAATATTGATAATGAACCCGATATTATCATCAAATCAATGTTAGAAATAATGATGTTTAGTGAATATCTAAAGTCTTTGGATACTGAATATTCAAGAATATTTAAAATCAGTGGGAGATATCGATTAAACAGTAAGTTTAATCATTCTAAACACAAAAAAGAAAAAAATAAAGTTCTTATTTTACCACCAACTGCCACTCAACATTTATATAATCATCACGTTGCTTCAAGTATTTTTCAGTATAAAACTCGATGTTGGAGTTTTGATGGTAATATACTCTCTGAAATTATAAAAACTTATGAAAAAATGAAAAGTGAAATTATATATCTATCAACAATCACAAAACAAGGAGATATAGAACATTTACTTTACAAGTATTTGAATAAAAAATTTGTAGAACATATTGATCCGATTGGAATTGAAGGATATTGGGCACCGTTGAAAATTTGGATTGAAGAATGACCATTAATCATGAAAAAAAACTCATATTCATTCATATCCCTAAAAATGCAGGAACTTCTATTATTAAGGCAATGGGAGTTGAGAATCTATATATGGATAAATCAATTAAAGAATATAAGAAACACTATGGTGATTATTGGAATGAGTATAAGAAGTTCACTGTTGTTCGTGAACCAATAGATAGATTTATCTCTGCATATAAGTTTGCAAGAATGGATGAAAGTGGATGGTTCTCTGCAACTGGTGAAGAGGGACTTGAGAAACATCATCATTATGAACTTTGTAATGAGATGAATATTAATGAATATATTTCTCATCTCTATAAAAATCCAGAAAAGTTTAATCGTTGGATTGTTCCACAGACCTTTATTATCTCAAATGAAAATGGAGAAAGAGAAATAGATTATTATGTAAGATATGAAAATCTATTAGAAGACTTGCAAAAGATTGGTATTGATAAAATAGAAAAACTCAACTCTTCTAAAATAAAAGATGAAAAGACAATAGAACTTACAAAGAAATCTAAAAATATGCTTTATCAAATATATGATATTGATTATCAAAACTTTTCATATATCAAAGATACAAAACAACTCTTCTCTTATCAATAAATGAACAAGAAAAAACTAGTTAAAGTAGTCAAAAATTTTATTACTGATAATGAGATTGGTGAACTAAATCAATGGACTTTGAGTCACTATAAGCAACCATATTTTATGAACCCAGGAATGAATAATGATGAATCTCAAACAAGATTTACAACAAGACATTCTTATGGTAGAAGCAAAGAATATCAAAATTATAAAGTTCAGTATCCAAAAGAAGTTTATGATATACAAAAAAGATTATTAGACTATTTAAAAATAAAAAATAATACCATTGCTCCCTGGCCTTCTTTTACTGATGGAATATGTACTACTATTGCATTTCCTCCAGGAAGTTGCTGTAAACATACTGACCCAATATATTTTGAGAATACTTATACTCTACACTGCAACTTTGTGACTCAAAACCCAGAGTCTGGTGGTATTACATATATTGAGAACACTCCTTATCAGTTTGAGAAAAATGATATGATAATGTATATCACTTCTCATTTAGAACACGAAGTAACAGAAATATCTGGTGATATTCCAAGAGTTTTGTGGGTTTATGGTTTTGGTATAACTCTATTAGAAATGAATCATATTTTTAATATTAAATCTTTTAGTTATAGTTGATTATGAATAAATTAAAACTTATAGAAAATACTGAACCTTGTGATATTGCAAACTTATTATTAAATAATAATATCATTTGCGTATTTAATGGTAGGTCTGAGGCAGGTTCAAGAGCATTGGGAAATAGGTCTTTGATATTTAATCCAAAAATTTCATCAAATAAAGATATGGTCAACGAAATAAAAGGAAGAGAAAAGTTTAGACCACTAGCATGTTCCATTTTATTGGATGAGGTTAAAAACTGGTTTCATATGAACGAAATAGAAGAATCTCCTTTTATGACTTATTCATTTGATGTTAAAAAAGAAAAAAAACAACTTATTTCATCTGTTATTCACGTTGATGATACTTGCAGAATACAAACAGTGACTAAAGAAAATAATTTTAATTATTATTCTATAATAGAAAGTTTTTTTAAGTTAACTAATATTCCATTAGTAGGAAACACATCATTTAATTTAGCAGGAGAACCAATAGTAGAAACAATTGAAGATGCAATAAAAACAATTTATAACTCAAAATTGAATTATTTGTATTTTCCAGAATGTAAATTTCTTATAAAAAAAGAGAACTCATGATTATAGTATCAATATCAATACAGAATCATAATGCATCTATATGCATTTTAGAAAATGAAAAAATTTTACTTCTACTACAAGAAGAAAGAGCAAGTAGAATAAAAAATGATTCTTCATTACCATTTAAAATGCTTAATTACATATCAATGTACACAAAATATATTGATTACTTATGTCTTGCAAATATTAGTGAAGGAGAAAAAAATCTAATATATGAATTTTTAGATTCCAATCAAATAAAAGTACATAATAATATTATAGATTATGATAATCATCATTTGTATCATGCATCTTCTGCTTTTTATGGTTCTGGATATGAAGAATCTGCATGTCTTGTTATAGATGGATGGGGAAGTTCTTTTAATGATATTGAGAATAAATTATTTTCAGTTGAGACTACATCATTATATTATGCAAATTATCCAAATAATTTTAACCCAATATATAAAAATTTATGGTATTCTCCAGATGTTAATAAGGCAAATCAAGATTTTATTGATTATTTTGAGGAATTATTTAATTATGATGTAGATTTAAATTCTCATTTAGATATAGGTGTAATGTATGGTACAATAACTGAACATCTTGGATACTCTTGTGTTGGAGGTCAAGGGAAAACTATGGGATTATTTTCTTATGGAATGCCAAATAAGGAAATACCAAATATTTTATGCGAAAATAGTATCTTGGCTAATATGAATTTATTTCGTGCAAATAGGTCTTTGAATACAAAATTATTTCCATATTTAAAAGATATGGATTTCCAAAAAAAAGCAGATTTAGCATATGCGCTTCAAAAAGCATTGGAAAAAGTATTTTTAGAACGCATTGATTATACGATAGAAAAAACAAAGTGTTGTAGTATTGTTTTTTCTGGGGGATGTGCATTAAATGTTGTTGGAAATTCTCAAATCAAGAAAAACTTTCCAAAAATAAAATTTTATGTGGACCCAATTGCAAATGATGCAAGTCAGTCTTTTGGTGCAGCAAAATTTAACTATCATAGATTAACAAACAATATCAATCCATCTAAATTAGATGATATGTACCTTGGTGCTGATTATGATATTGCAAAAAATAAAAACGCAATCAAAAAAATAGTAAATCAGTATAATATGAATATTACTTATCAATGAAACTGGAAATTATCTTAAGAATACACGATGGTAAAAATATTCACGGAGACAGACCAAGGTATATTGATATTCCCAAAAAGGACTTGATACTTGGTTGCTTATCTTCTTTGATTAACTCTGCAAATTTAGTCACAAATGCAGAGATTTCTTTTGTTGTTCTTAATGACCACTGCACAGATGATTGCATCTCAAAAGTTCATAAAATCTTCTCACACTCAAAGCACTCATATCAACTCATAGATTTAGAAGTAAAAGGATTTCATCATAGTGGATTAAAGCAGTTTGAGTATTGCAAAAACTCTACTGCTGATTTAGTATATTCTGTAGAAGATGATTATCTTCACTGCACAGAAGCAATCCAAGAAATGATATATACTTATGGTTACTTAAAGTCTTATTATCATTTGCAAAAAGACCTTTGTTTATTTCCTTTTGATAATAGAGAAGATTATGAGTATACCTTTATAATACCTGGAAGATTGTTTAGAACACCCACAAGACACTGGAAAGAAGGAATATGGACGACTTTCACAATGATGACGGCACCTAAAGTATTTCGTGACCATTGGGAAGTCTTTGAGAAACTTGCATTAAAGTATACCCCTTGGAATGGAATAGATGAAATCAAAGAACTGGTTCACGAAGGAAATACTATCTCAAATATCTGGGAACATTATGTGACTCGTGTAAATCCTGTGCCTTCTCTTGCTCTTCATATTCAGTTTGAGAAGCAAAGAGACCCTCACATAGACCACCTGAAGTGGTGGGATAAATACTCAAAACTCAAATCATTTGGAGTGACTTATGACTGAAAAACCTGTAAGAAGATTTGAACTTTGTACTGAAAGACTTAAGACAGTCAAAGATATAAAGAAAGTTCTAAAAGCACTACAAATAAGATTAGATACTGATAACCCACTTTATGAAGAACTTGAGTATTATTTTTCTACTGAAGTGGTTCCAAGAGGTTATATTAAAGTATTAGAGAAAGTAGGATACGAAGAGATTGGAAAAATGAGTTGGGATGAAATCGCACAAATGGGAAGTGAACTTTTAAGTCAAAATGAAGAATAATATTAAAAACTTACAACTGAAAAACTTTATTCATATAGAAAGAGGGTTAATACCAAAAGATACTTGTAGATTTGTGATTGATTCTATCAAAAATGAATCGTGGAGTAGTCATTTGTGGTCTAGTGATGAAACAGACCAATTTAGTTACCCAACAAAAGAACTTGATTCTTTAGAGTCTACACCATCTTTAGAGGATGCTCTAAACCCTTTAATATCTCTTTCAGTTAAATATTACAATGATTTTATTGGAAGTGAAAAAGTATCACAAGTGACTTGCTTTTCTCCGATTAAATTTAATAGATATCAAAAAGGTCAAACTATGAGAATACATTGTGACCACATCAGAAGTCTTTTTGAGGGTGAAGTGAAAGGAATACCTGTTTTAAGTATTATTATAAACTTTAATGATGATTATCAAGGTGGTGACTTAATTTTCTGGGACAATCATAAAGTTGATTTGGGAGAAGGTGATGTAGTTGTATTTCCTTCCTTATTTTTATTTCCTCATAGAATAGAAGAAGTCACAGAAAATATAAGATATTCTAGTGTTGCCTGGGGTTGTTGATATGATAAGAACTTATGATAATGTTTTGGATGAACAACTGATTAAAAATGTGATGGACTACTTTAAGTCTATAATGGGTGCAGATGTATGGGGGTCAAGTATTGGATGGGACCAAAACTTAAGTCTCATATCATCCAATACACTTACTCACAGAATATCAAATAAGACTTTAGAAAAAGAAATCAAAAGTAGTATAGAAACTGCACTTGATGTTGATTTTGAGAAAGAAGAGTTAACTTTTGTTCCTTCCATTTATGTCTGGGGTGGTGGTTCTTATATCACCTGGCACCCAGATGAATGTTACCCATATAATGGTACAATATACTTAAATGAGGAATGGGATAGTGATGATGGTGGAGTATTCTTATATAAAGACAGTCAAACAAAAGAAATCAAAGGTATAGAACCAACTTATAACTCTATGGTTGTAAACTCTGCAACAGAAGAAGACCCTCATAATGTACATTGCGTAACTTGTATTGTTCCAGGAACAATCAAAAAAAGAGTTACGATTCAGTGGAGAACTAATAAGATAGATAAAACTAAAAAAAATAATATGAAGTATCAATGAAAAAACCAATAGAGGTCTTTATAAGACATTGTTATTACTCAAAACTTGGAGAACTTCCAGACAGAGTAAGACCTTTTTGGTATAATAAAACTCAAGTATTTGAGAACTTTAAGAATACTCTTAACCCAGACCTTGTAAACTATACGATTGTGTATGATGAGTTTTATGGTAGTATTGATAAGACCTTTCTGTCTCAAGAAAAGAATGTAAAAATCATCAAGTGTGGAAGTGAATGTGATAGTTTTTTAGAAACACTTAACATCATTCAGTCACAAAATTTTGATGATAAACAAATCGTTTATCTGTTAGAGGATGATTATATACATCGTTCTGGTTGGTGTGATATAATGCTAGAGGGATTTAACCTTAAATCCCATTACCTTACTCTTTATGACTTTGATAGAATGTCGCAGGAATATTCGTGCAAAATCTTTACAACTCCAAGTTCTCATTGGAGAGAAGTACCAGTAACCACAAATACTTTTGCTTGTAGGTATAAAACACTGATAGAAGACATAGAGATACATCAAAAATATTCTATTGATGGTGTAAAAGAACAAGAAGGGTTTCATTTCTCAAGAGATTATGATAAGTTCTGGGAACTACATAGACAAAAGAGATATTTGATTTCTCCTATGCCTGGGTGGAGCACTCATTGTGATAAAAATGCTATCAGCCCTGTAATAGATTGGAAAAAGATTATGAATATCACTTACACTTATAAATGAAAATGAAAAAACCAATAGAGGTCTTTATAAGACACTGCTACTACTCAAAAATACAAGAACTTCCAGACAGAATAAGACCTTCTTGGTTTAATAAGATTAAGGTCTTTGAGAACTTTAAGAACACACTTAACCCAGACCTGATAAACTATACAATTGTTTATGATGAGTTTTATGGTAGTATTGATAAAACATTTCTTGCAAAAGAAAAGAATGTAGAAATCATTAAGTGTGGTAATGAATGTGATAGTTTCCTGAAAACATTAGAAATCATCCAATCTAAAAACTTAAGTGATGATACGATTGTTTATCTTTTGGAGGATGATTACTTACATCGTCCAGGGTGGAGTGAAGTAATGCTAGAAGGATTTGAGATTAACTCACATTACCTTACTCTTTATGACTTTGATTTCTTTATTGCAAAAGGATGGTTATGTGAAATCTTTACAACTCCAAGTTCTCATTGGAGAGCAGTACCAGCAACCACAAATACTTTTGCTTGTAAATATAAGACACTGATAGAAGACTTAGAGATACAAAAAGAATATTCCATTTATGGTATAAGAGAAATGGATGAATATTCTTACTCAAGAGACTATAATAAGTTCTGGGAACTACAGAAACAAGAGAGATATTTGATTTCTCCAATGCCCGGTTGGAGCACTCACTGCGATGAAAATCATATCAGCCCCATAATAGACTGGAAGAAAGTTGTGAATGAGACTTATGTTAAAGAACAAAAACCAATATCTTTAAGTTATAAATGAAAATACATCAAATACTCATAAATGATACTAATAAATTACCTGATGAGTTTCCAGAGTATCATAATATTTGTTATAAACAAATAAAAAATCTATATCCTAATGAAGAATATCATTTATATTCTGGTGAAGAAATAGAAGAGATTATAAAATCCAACTTTGAGGATGATGTATTCATTGCATATAAAAAATTAAGACCTTATTCTTATAAAGGAGATTTAGCAAGATTTTGTTTACTTTATCTTTATGGTGGTCTTTATATTGATTTAAATGTTAAACTCATTAATACTATTCCAAATTTAGATATATTTAAATTTTTTGCATTTAGAGATGTTACAAAATCATCTAAAAGAAGTTGGTCTGTAGCAACCTCAATTATATTTGCAACAAAAAAATCTAAAATAATGAAAAAATGTATTGATATTATTGTAGAAAATTGTAAAAAAAAGTTCTATGGTATAATGGCCATTGAACCAACTGCTTGTATAGTATTAGGAAGGGCAATTATGACCTCCAATGAAGACATAAATTTTATAGCAACTACTGGAGAATTGTGTTATATTAATCCATACAAAGAGGGGGATTATGTCTATAATCTTGCATTTTTAAAGGACAAATCTGATATGAAGCACCCATTAAAAGGTGATAAAATAATTGCATACAGAAAACCAGAAATTAAAAATATTGATAATCGTGGTGATATAAGTTGTTTTGGATTTAATGGAACAAATAATTATACTCAAATGTGGGAAGATAAAGAAGTTTATGATAGTTCTATAAAATTTGCAGGAGAATCAACATTTAATTACCAATGAAGTCCCTTGATATTATCATAAGAACTCACGACAAGTCTAATATAAGTAAGTTTTCAAGATTTATATCAGTATCTAAAAGAGAACTGATAGAAGGTTGTATCACTTCACTGATTAACTCTGCAAATCAATGTAAGAATAAGATTAATATTATTGTATTAGACGACCACAGTTCTCAAGAGTTTCTTCATAACCTTAATAATATTCTTAAGACCTCAAGACACTCAACTAAAATTATTTCATTAGAAGAAGGTGGACCAAATCAAAGTGCATTAAGTCAGTTTGAGTATTGCAAAAACTCTACTGCTGATTTAGTATACTCTGTAGAAGATGATTATCTACATTCACCAAGTGCTCTTTATGAGATGTTGAGTGAATATGAGTATCTCTCTTCCAAGTATAATCTTCCACAACCACTCTGTATCTTTCCTTGGGATGAACCAGAAAACTATGAACCAAAACACAATACTCCAGAACTCATAATGAGAGGTCAATATCGTCACTGGAAAACAGGATGGGGAACCACATTTACAATGATGACTTCTCCAAAAGTATTTCACGACCACTGGAATCTCTTTGAGAAACTTGCAACTGAATATAAAGAATGGGATGGAACTGGAGATAAAAATGATACAATACACGAAGGAAATACAATCTCTTATATCTGGTCCAAGCACATTATAAGAATAAATCCCATTCCAAGTTTAGTTCTTCATATGCAATCAAGTCTCCAAGAGGACTCATACATAGACTGGAAGTATTGGTGGAATACTTATACACACAAAGCAAAACATTTTGAATTGAGTTACTTATGACGACGATTATTACATTAGATGGTGGATTTGGAAGAATCATCACTGCAATCCCAGCACTACTCAAATATTCTAAAAATCATCCAGACGAAGAATGGTATATAATGATTCCAGGGTGGGATTTTATTACTTGGGGTATTCCAGAACTGCAAGAAAGAACTTTTAATCCTGATGCACGAGGTTCATTTGATTTATTCTGGAAAGCCGACCAAGTGCTCTCACCAGAACCTTATCGTGTTCCTGCATATTATCGTAATGAGATTTCATTAAGAGAGGCATTTGATGTAGAAATCAATGGTTCCACAGACCATAGTGACCTTCCTCCAATGCAACTGAATATTTCATTTCAGGAAAAAAGAAAAGCATATGAAATCATAGAAGAAGCAAAATCAAAACATAAGAAATCAAAGACAATCGTATTGCAACCTTATGGTTCTACTGCAACTCCACACGCATCTGGTATTTTTGATGATAGTTTGAGGTCTATTCCAAAACCAATGTTGGATTACTTTATCAAAGAACTCTCAAAGGATTATAATCTCATCTTTATGGGAGCAAAGGAGTTTCACGATGTAAGAACTTACAAACCTGACCCCGACCCAAACTTAAGAGAATGGGTTGCAATCATTGGTGCTGCTGATTACTTTGTTGGGTGTGATAGTTGCGGTCAGCATATGTGTAAAGCACTGAATAAGAAAGCATCAGTGGTGATTGCAGGAACTCATCATGTGAATGTGACTTATGATGGATTTCATATTATTGAGAGAGATGTTGAGTTTTATCCAGACTCAATGAGAATATCAGGTTTCCAAGCACATATGTCTTCCAGATTAAATGAACCACGAATTGATTTTACACAAGAAGAAATAGAAACTGCTTATCAGGACATCATTAAAAACATAGAAGGGAATAAAAAACCACAAGTCATTATAGAAAAACCAAAAGAAATCAAAGGAGTATTATATCAATGAAAACAATAGCATTTTCTGTTCCAATTTTTAAATACAAAGTTCAAAATTGGAATATCAAAAAGAAACAATTATTGGATTTATTTAATAATCTCCAACATAAAATAGTTGGTAACGTGATTACTAGTCCTATAGATATTAAAACCAATATACTTTTGGAAGAAATTAAAATATTTGAAAAGGAAATTGGAATTAATTTTTATTCCACTGAAGTTTGGTTTCAAAAATATGATATTAGTATGAATCATGCAGTTCATACTCACGGACCAATAGGATTTTCTTCAGTTTGTTTTATAGAGTATGATAAAAATAATCATAAACCAACAACTTTTGTTTCACCTTTTGGAAATTACATCACAGGAGCACTTGAAAGATATGAACCAGAGGTTGAAGAAGGTGATATAATTTTTTTCCCTTCCAATCTTTTACATTATGCTCCCACTAATTTATCAAATGAAATAAGAACTATTATTTCTTTTAATTTAGTTATTAAACATACTGAAAAACCAAAGAACATTAACTATGGATGAAATACAAATACCCATATCAGTAGGAGAACTATTAGATAAGATTTCTATACTCTCAATCAAATCTCAACACACAACAAGTGAATATGTAATAAAAGAACTCCAAGACCTTATATCAATCGCAAAGAAACATCAAGTCTATGATGATTTTTATCTTACAAAACTACTCTCAATCAATCATAAACTCTGGAAAATAGAAGATGACTTAAGAGTTCTTGAGAAATTACAAGACTTTGATGAAACTTTTATAGACCTTGCAAGAAGTGTTTATAAAACAAATGACTTAAGAGCATCTATAAAAAAAGAAATCAATGAGAAATATAAGTCATCTTATCAAGAAATAAAGGTTCATAAATAAAGAAAGGAAACTCATAGAAATAACATGGCTTACGTAGACCTTGCCGCAACAGAAGCAAGAGGAAGATATAGTCCTCCAAATGGAAATGACCCACAAACAATCCCTGATTTGTGGAGACCTGCTCCTGGAGAAGAAATAAGAACTGACCTTCCTGACCTTACTAATGAAGAACTGAATGCACTTGATTGGAAAGGACCAATCCAGATGCCTCCATTTGCAGGAACTAGTCATTTTACTCACGACTATCAGTGGAATAATGAAACTCGTGAGTATGATGCAACTGAAGCACCAGAATATGAAAAACAGAGAAGAGTTCAGTATCAACAGTTCTGGGACAAACTTCTAAACACTGGTGCATATACAACTATCAAAACTGCATCAACACAATCACTACAAGCAAATACTCTTGCAACAGAGTTCATTGCACTGATGAGTGATGCAAAAAGAGGACAAGCAAATATTATAAAAATTCAAGAAGTACTTACTGATATTATTTCTGGTATTACATTTAATGAAGAAGAACTTGCAGAAATACAAACAGCATTTACTCAAAGTGGAATGTTTGCGATTTACACATTAGAATGATTTTATGACTTATGAGATTATAGATGATTTTCTTGAGAAAGAAGATTTTGATTTTATTACTTCTACATTTTTTCCAGAAGACTTAAATAATCCAAATAACTTTGCTTGGACTTATCAAAAGGGTATTGTAAGAAACCCAGAGATAGGTCCAACTGGTTATGAGGAGCACGATTGGATTTATGTGCATCCACTATACTCAACAGATAATGGACTTAAGTTTGATAAGTTCTATCCAATAGTCAAACCAATACTGAATAAACTCAAGACTCAAAAACTCTTTGATATTCGTGCAAATATTTTAGTTCCAACAGAAACTCACATTTATCACGAGTTTCATACAGACAGAAAAGTACCTCATAAAGTTGCATTGTTTTATGTAACAACCTCTAATGGATTTACTGTACTTAAGGACACTACTGAAGTACAATGTGTAGAAAATCGTATGTTACTTTTTGATGGGTCTATAGAACATCATTCAGTAACATCAACAGATAGCCCTCGTTGTGTGATTAATATCAACTATGCATAAGATTATAGACAATGCTCTTTCACAAGAAGAGTTTGAGAACATTAAAAACTTTATGTTAAATCCAGGTTTTGCTTGGAATCTCACACCAGTCGTCACAAACGAAAAAGAAAATCTACCCATTCCAGCATCTTATTATTTTACTCACGAGTTCTGGAGTGGGTTTCATACAGAACCACAAGCACAAGTATTTGCACCTATTCTCAACCTTTTAGAGTGTAGAGCAATGATGAGAATCAAGGGAAATCTATATCCATCCACAGAAACCATAATACATCATGATAATCATACAGATTATGAGTTCTCTCATCATGGTGCAATCTTTTATCTAAATACCAACAATGGTCTTACAGTATTAGAAGACACAATAGAAATAAAATCAATAGAAAATCGTTTGTTAATCTTTGATGCTTCTAAACCTCATCACAGTACGACTTGTAGTGATGATAAGTGTAGAGTGAATGTAAACTTTAACTTCTTTTAACTAAAATCTTAAAGACCCTCCAAATCCTTATGGGGTCTGCTATAATATATAATAAAAAATATCCAAATATGAATTTTACAGTTTATTCGAAAGAAAATTGTCCTTATTGTTCTAAAATTAAAATGGCACTGGAATTGACAGGAAATCAGTTTGTGGTGTATAATCTTAACGAACACTTCACCAAAGACGAGTTCTATGCCGAATTTGGTGAAGGTTCCACATTCCCACAGGTGATTTGTGATGATCGAAAATTGGGAGGGTGTATTGAGACCGTTAAATATTTGAAAGAACACCAGATGGTATAATGTTAGACATAAATAAAGATATCACACCAAATCGTGGTGTCGAATTTATGCTTTCGGGAGGAAAAAGAAAGAAACCAAAATTATTTCATATAATTTTTGAAAAACTGATTTGCATTCTTAAAAGAGAAATTACAATCTATTTTGAATTTTCAATTCAGTCAAGGAAAGTAAATTAACTTCCCAGGAGAAAAAAAATGTTGGCAGCCAGTATAGTCATCGGTTCGTTTGTAACCATACTTTTTTTCATTGTTGGTCTCGTAACCGGTTGGGTTGCCAGAGAATATATGATGAACTATCGTGAAATTCCCAAATTACATCCAGAGTGCTATGATGAGCACGGGAATATTATTCCTGATGAAGTCGTTGCAGTAAGTTTCCAAGAAGGTTTCTTTGATGATGACGACGAAGACTATGATGAAGATTAATAATAAATAAAACTACAATTATAATTACATATTATCAATTATGACTGCGACAAAGACAAAACCAAAAACCACTACAAATATTGAGTTACCTGCAAATCCGTTTGCATTTGAGGTTCTAAATCTTGTAAATGATCAAAGAATAAATCTCAAGAAAGTTGAGGTTCTACAAAAATATAAAGATCCATCACTACTCTCAATTCTTATCTGGAACTTTGATGAGAGTTTAACATCATCTCTTCCCGAAGGAATTGTTCCTTATTCCAGTGTTGGAGAACAGGGTGCATTTACCGGAACACTCACCGGAAAAATTGATGATGCCGTAAGTAAGATGAATGAACTTGGATCAAATTCTTTGGGATCACAGGATCAGGGGTTTTCTACCATTCGTAAAGAATACTCTAAATTTTATAATTTTATAAAGGGTGGTAATGATGGATTGAGTTCTATGCGTCGTGAAACGATGTTTATTAATATTCTTCAGGGTCTTCACCCATTAGAGGCAGAGATTTTATGTCTGGTTAAGGATAAAAAACTTGAAACAAAATATAAAATCTCTAAGGAAATTGTTTCTCAGGCATATCCAGAAATTCAGTGGGGTGGTCGTTCGTGAGTCGAGTTGCCGAAATGTCAAACGAAAAGGAAAATCAAAAAGATATTGATAATTGGACTCCTGCAGAACGAGAACAATCTAAATCCAAATATAGTTGTGAAATTCTTGTTGAGAATGGATCTTATGC
>SXGQ01596607.1_pt1 | contig 19073 bp, 10 predicted proteins | sample 3178371 | NCBI WGS metagenome assembly SXGQ01 (sample SAMN11356859, study PRJNA531348) | freshwater metagenome | isolation source: freshwater sample F1-20 | place: China: Fuxian Lake, Yuxi | collected 2017-12-25 | reverse complement strand
GGGGCGCCGGAAATTTGCAAATAACGCCTTGTTGGATAGTTTTGGAGAATGAGAATGATGAATCCTCCGTTGGTCCAACTTTGCAAGCCATGAAGGCCTTGTTTGCAGGTTGGGCTTTTCTTGTTCTTGTTGCAGAGAACAAGGGGTTATGCCAGGTTACTTCGGTCGCTCATCAACGTTGGTCACTTCGGTCGCCCGAAGTACAATGGTCATTGCGCGCCCAGGGTTGGGAGCAATGGTTGCCGCTCAGGTCGAGTCAATCTTCAACGAAGGGAGGGATGGAGATGACAGACGCTGGTCCATCGGGTTCGGTCATCATGGATTTGTTCCAACAAGGAAAAATTCCTCATCCGTATTGGGGTCGAAACGCAGAGGCTCTGGGTTGGGTCAGCGATTGCACCTGGGTGTACAAGGCAGCATTCCACGCTTCCAACTTGATGGGGGATAGCCGTTACCTGCGGTACGAACAAAGTTGTCAATTGCTGGTCAATGGTTTGGATACCTATGCTTCCGTCTTCCTGAACGGTGAGCCTTTGGGGACTTTTTCCAATCCTCATCGAACCTACGGCCTGAATTTATTTGCCAAAGACAAGGTTTCGGGAAGGATGAAGTCTTTCTTGCAACCGGGGGTCAATGAGTTGCTTATTGTACTCAGGCCCCCCCTGCCCGAAGTGGCCAAACAGGCAATGCGCGAACCTTATCCCCTGCCTGGAGGAGTTTGGTTACACTCGCGCAAAGCGGCCTATCAATTCGGTTGGGATTGGGCCAAAGCTATGCCGTCGGTGGGCATTGCGGGTCGAATTGAATTGGTGGCCAGCTCCAACCCTCCGGGAAGAATTCAGGTCCCGTTGCGTATTCGAACCCTTGGATTGGGTGACCACAATCGGATAGCGCGTTTGCGCGTTGAGGGCTTGGAAGCATGGGACTTGAACGGTACAGGAATCAAAGGCCTGCAATGGTCGCTGCAGGGTCAGGGTTGGTCCGCCGAGGGTACGCCAAATCATCCTGAATTTGAATTGCGCGATCCCCAACTTTGGTGGCCGGTGGGAATGGGAGAGCCCACCTTGCATCATGCCCTGTTCGTCTTGAAGGACATCAGCGGGAAAGTAGTGTTGGAAGACTCCCTGCGCTTTGGGATTCGGACGGTGCAATTGCTCCAAGAGCCGGATTCCCTGGGCAGGTCTTTTCAAATCAGGATCAACGGTCAATATTGTTATATCCGAGGAGCCAATTGGGTGCCCCATGATCTGTGGCCCCTGATGTCCGATACGGCTCGTTCATTCCGGTTGCTGGATCTTGCCCTTGATGCGGGGATGAACTTGATACGCATCTGGGGGGGCGGGCACTATGCATCAGATGCCTTGATGGAGCACTGTGATCGCAAAGGGATGATGGTTTGGCAGGATTTTGCTTATGCCTGTGCGATGTTCCCGACGGATACGGCTTTCTTGGTGGAGGCCAAGGCAGAGGCCCAAGAGCAGATCCTTCGGCTGAGGCAGCATCCTTCCTTGATCCTGTGGTGCGGGAACAACGAAGTGGAGGAAGGATGGCACAATTGGGGCTGGGTCAAAGAAATGAACTATACCTCGGCGGATTCTGCGGCGGTTTGGCAGGCCTATGCTCGCTTCTTTCATAGGGAGCTTCCAGCTTTGATTGCCCAATTGGATGGGGATAGGCCCTACCACCCTTCTTCTCCCTCCAACGGCTGGGGCAGGGAACAGGCCTACAAGGAAGGGGATGTGCATCAGTGGGCGGTCTGGTGGGGGATGAAGCCTTTCAAGCATTATGCACAGAAGGTTGGCCGTTTTGTTTCTGAGTTCGGCTTCCAAGGTTTTCCAACGCGTCAATGCATGCAGGAATACGGTTGGGATGGTTTTCGCGATCTAAATGATTCGGTGTTACGGACGCATCAGAATCACCCACGCGGTTTCGAGACAATCGCGGAGTATTTGCGTAGGGATTACTTGGGCCCCTATGCTCGACTTGCGGATTCGGCTACGGCCCAGGATTGGGTGTATTGGTCGGGCATGTTGCAAGCCGATGCGATGGACGAAGCCATACGGGCTCAACGGGGTCATGCTCCCTGGTGCAGCGGTTCGATCATTTGGCAATTGAACGATGCCTGGCCTGTGGTATCGTGGAGTTTGGTAGATTATACGTTGGAACGCAAACCGGCATGGTATGCGGTGCGCCGGGTGTACGCAGAAACCCTGCCCCCAAGGATAGCGGACTATCCCGATACGGCCTGGCATTGGCCATGTTCTCATCAGGGGCTCAGGGTTCGTATCGACTCTATTGGCCCTCATTCCGGCAAATTGATCATGGAATCCAAGTTCCCCTTGCATGGTTTATGGCTGGAAGGGGATGGACTGACCATGGAGGATAACAATATGGATCTTGAGCCCCATCGGGAATACCGTATAGGATTTGAAGGTTCCTGGTCACCCGGAACCTCCATTACCATGGAGTCTTTCTGTCCAACAATCCATAGGGTGGATCGATTCGCTGTTCAAATTCCGTTTACATCAACACCCAAGTAATTTAATTCGTGTCCATCCCTTTAATATCCGCAACAATGCTTTACACGTTAGATAGTTCTATGAATTTCTGGAATTTCTTCAAAGTCAAGAACTTGTTCGTCCTCTGGTTCGCTGGAATGTTACCGGCATGGCTTCAGGCCCAATCGCATTTCGTGAATCCTATGGTTGGTACCGATGGGCATGGGCATACCTTTCCAGGGGCGGTCTTGCCATTTGGGATGATCCAAATGTCACCGGATACCCGTATTGACGGTTCATGGGATGGATGCAGCGGTTATCATTATTCGGATTCGTTGATCTATGGTTTTTCGCAAACGCATTTGAGCGGAACGGGGGTTAGTGATTACGGGGACTTTTTGTTGATGCCATCTTCAGGGACCTGGTCGCTGGATCCATTGCGGTATCGGTCCGCTTTCAGCCATCATCAAGAACAAGCCAGTCCTGGGTATTATGCAGTTCAATTGCGCAACGGGGTCGAGGTGGAGATGATCGCGGGCTTACGCGCAGGGATGCATCACTACCAGTTTCCCAAGGGACGGTCCTCGTATTTGCTCTTGGATCTCATGCACAGGGATCGTTTGCTGGAAGGCCGTGTGGAGAAAGTGGATGCTTATCGCTGGAAAATGATGCGACGCAGCGATGCCTGGGCAAGGGATCAGCATTGTTACGGGTATTTGGAATTTTCGAGTCCTGCCACAGTGGTCATGGATTCGGCTTCATGCAAAATGGTTTGGTCCTTCGATTGTCCCAAGGGGGAACTTTGGGTCAAGGTTGCAATATCAGGGGTGGACCAAGAGGGGGCGAGGCTGAACATGGTTTCTGAATTGCAGGAAGGCAAGCCTGCAACCAGGGCCACAAGGGATAGGACCAAGGAATCCATCAAGGCATGGAAGCGTTTAAAGGCCTCGGCCACCCAAACCTGGAACCAGGCCTTGGGGGTGATCGAAATTGAAGATCCTGATACGATGCGTATTCGCACTTTCTATACAGCACTTTACCATTGCATGATACATCCAAGCCTGGCGAGTGACGCAGACGGTCGTTACCGAGGCAGGGATGGGCTGATTCACCGTGCCGATGGTTTTGATTACTACACGGTGTTCTCCTTGTGGGATACTTATCGCGCCTTGCATCCGCTTTGGACTTGGTTGGATCCCAAGCGAACTCGAGATTTTGTAATGACCTTCCTGGAGCAGTACAAGCAGGCAGGTCGTTTGCCTGTTTGGGAATTTGCGTCCAACGAAACCAATTGCATGATTGGGTATCACTCGGCATCGGTGATTGCGGATGCGATGGTCAAGGGTATTCAAGGTTTTAATCGAAAATTGGCCCTTGAGGCTATGCAGCATAGTGCGAACCAGGATTATGAGGGCATCACCTATTTACGGGACCATGGCCACCTGAATGTGGAATCTTGTTCGGAATCGGTTTCCAAACAGTTGGAATATGCTTACGATGATTGGTGCATTGCCAAGGCGGCCCTGGCAACGGGGGATACCGTCCTCTACAACAATTACTTGCAGCGTTCGGGTTCATGGCGCAATATCCTGGATTCCGCTTCAGGGATGATGAGACCGCGGGTGAACGGTCAGTGGCTTAGCCCTTTCGATCCCAGAGAGGTCAACAATCATTATACCGAAGCCAATGCCTGGCAGACCTCCTTCTATGTACCTCAAGACGTGTACGGTTGGGTAGAGGCCGTCGGTGGGCCTGCCCGCGCCGATGCCCTGATGGATACTTTGTTTTTAACACAATCCAAGACCGTGGGTAGGGAACAAGCGGATATCACCGGTTTGATTGGGCAATATGCCCACGGCAACGAACCTTCTCATCATATCGCCTACCTCTATCACTACTTGGGAAAGCCTGCCAAAACGCTCGCCCAGGTTCGCCGTATCCAGGACGATTTTTACAGCGATCGTCCTGATGGCTTAATCGGTAACGAGGACTGCGGGCAAATGAGCGCTTGGTATGTCCTGAGCTCTATGGGTTTGTATCCATTAGCCCCGGGGTCCACGGAATGGATTTGGTCGGTGCCATCCTTTGCTCGGGTAATCGTTCATTTGCCTCAAGGCAAGAAGCTCATCATGAACACAGCCGCTCCATACAGACGCGGTACGGCTTGGCCTCAGCGCCTTTGGAACAAGGTAAGTCAACCGCTAGCCTTGAGCATTGATCATCGCCAGTTGATGGAGGGTGGAGTATGGGATATAGGTTCGGAAGGTGAGGTGCCTGTAGGTGCGGATTTGGTGGAAATCCCCTTCCAGCTCCCTGCCATCCAAGAGCGAAGCAAGAATTTTCGTTCGGTTCCCTTGATTGAAGCCTCTTCTGCACGTTTCGGAGATTCCCTCATTGTGAGCATCCGTTCAGATCGCTCCACCGCTGGGATACGCTATGCCTTGGGCTCGGCTGATCCCGTGAAGGAAGGCTTACCATACTCGGGTCCATTGACCTTGTACCGTTCCGACACCGTTTCTGCTGTGGCAATCGATGGGGTGGGCCGTCCAGGTTTCGTGGTTTCTGCCCGTTACAGCCGTATTGATCCCAACCTGAAGGTTTCGTTGACCTATCCCTACAATAGGCAATACCATGCGGGGGGTCCCTTGGCTTTGGTGGACGGTATCGAAGGTGACGGAGCATGGCGCAAAGGTCATTGGCATGGTTATCAGGGTAGCCCCTTCGAGGCCGTGCTGGAATTACCCCAAGCCACGATCGTGGATTCCATAGGAGCCGGCTTCCTGCAGGACGTTCGTTCTTGGATTGTACTGCCCTCCAAGGTCGAATTTTGGGCCAAAAAAACGTCTAACCATGATTGGGTCTTCTTGGGTGAAACCACTCATCAACAGAGTGCTACCAACTTAGAAGTCTTTCGTCAAAACCTAGGTATTCGTTGTTCAGCACTTGGGCCCTGGTCGCATCTCAAAGTGACTGCTCAGCAATACGGCGCTTTACCCGCATGGCACCCGGGCGCAGGGGAAGAGAGCTTTATTTTTGTGGACGAAATCCGGTGGAAATAACCTACCCTCTCCATATTCAGAGGCTAGTTACCTGTAACTCTGGCTTTACGGTGCCAGCCTTTCGACGACCCACTCTGAACCGAGGCCGTCGCGTCGGTAACGCAACCGATCGTGCAGTCGGCTTGGTCGCCCCTGCCAAAATTCAATACTCAAGGGTTGCAAGCGATATCCGCCCCAATAGTCAGGCCTAGGTATGGGCATGTCTGCTGAATATGTACTCATGGTAACTTCCATCAATCGATTCAACTCCGTCCTGGAATCCACGACCGAGCTTTGAGGACTAGCCCAAGCGCCGATCCGGCTACCTCGTGGCCTGCTTTGAAAATAATCGTCCGACTCGCTATCATTCAATCGATCCACAACGCCTGCAATTCTTACTTGCCTTTCCAAAACATCCCAGAAAAAAGTTAACCCGGCGCGAGGATTTTCGGACAATTGTCTGCCTTTGTTGCTTTTGTAATTGGAGAAGAAAACTAAACCTCTTTCGTCCACACCTCGTAACAAGACCATGCGTCCTTGGGGCTGGCCATCTTCACCGCACGTGGACAAGCAGCATGCATGTGGTTCGGCCATCTGCACTTGGATAGCCTCACTCATCCACTGCTCAAATTGCTTAAAAGGGTTCTCATCCAAATCCTCTCTGCGAAGCATTCTGCTCGAATAATCTTTGCGCATTTGGGCCAAGGAATTATGGATAGGATTCATATCAATTTTAGGTCAAAGTTAAAGGTGGGGCATCCAACCTTGGGGGCTAGTGGCCTAAGTTTGTGAAAGTCAAGTCACCCACATTATTTAACGTGTCCAACCGATTTAATGTACCTTCTGACCCAATTTCAGGCCAGGGTAAATCAGCCGATTTAAGTCCTGGAACCATCCTTATTGCGGATCCTTTCTTGAATGATCCCAATTTTGAGCGTTCAGTACTCCTTTTACTGCATTCCGATGTGCAAGAAGGTCATATGGGGTTGGTCTTGAACAAAAATACTGGGGAGGGTATTTTGCCCCACCACGATGCGGTAACTGATTTTCTTGCTATTCGGGCCGGGATAGAATTAATGAAAGAGGAACAAGACAGGCCTAGAGGCTTGCCTTTGTGGCGAAGCGGTGGGCCGGTAGAAACTGAGGAGTGGTTTATGTTAAAACTATGTTACGAGTCCAATGCCGAAGCTTTTTCGGAAATCAATTTTATTCAATTGGGTGAAAGCGATGAGGATGGGGTCGAGGATTTATTGAGGCAAAATGCCTTGGCCCACCCGAATGATCAAGACTTGTTGCTCTTCTTTGCGGGGTATGCGGGTTGGACCTCAGGGCAATTGGAATCGGAGCTTGAAAGCAAATCGTGGATCCTATACAGCGGCGGTTTTGATTGGATAAACCATATTCATCAGGCGGATTTGTGGTCGGTTTTGCTCAAGTCTATGGGAGGGGAGCATGCCATGATGGCATCCTTTCCTAGCCATCCTAATTTGAATTAGTTTCTCTCTAAACATTGACCCGAGCCCCTATCCATACCCTTTCCCACAGATCCTTCATGGCGCGTTTTTTTGATTAGATTTTTTATAAATATGATATTCTCCAAGAGTAAATTCTTTTCCTGTTTTTTGAGATTGAATCAACCAAAGTTTTCATTCAGTTTCAATACATTATTTTTTAAATTATGGATCCTTGCGGGTTTCTTTATACAGGTTGGTTGTGTCGGGGAAATGCCAGTTGTTGAGCAAATATTGTGGGAGGGGCGCACCATGGGGACGACCTACATGGTCAAAGTGGCTGTGGTTCAATTGGATAACGATTCGAAAGCGAATTTGGATTCTCTTGGAAATTCATCCAACGAAGCGATTGACCTACTTCCTACCCAGCATGGCCTTGATTCTGTGTTGAATATTGTCAACGCTTCATTGAGTACCTACAGGACGGAATCCACCCTGAGTCAATTCAATCGTTGTGAACATTGTTTTCTTGTGGACACCATGATCAAACGGAATTTTATCGCTTCATTGGCCGTTCACCAAGCCTCTTCGGGGGCATTTGACCCATCGGTATACCCTTTGGTACAGGCTTGGGGTTTTGGACCACAGCGTAACGACAACGCCCCTGATTCTTCTAAAGTTCAAGAATTGTTACGGCTAGTAGGTCTTGGTCAATTTTCCATGGTGGGCGATTCACTTTGCAAGTCCAAACCGAATCAAATGTTAGATTTTAGCGCCATTGCCAAAGGCTACGGAGTCGATGTGGTGGGTTGGTATTTGGAATCCTTAGGGATTCGTAATTATTTGGTTGAAATTGGGGGAGAAATTAGGGCATCGGGATGGCGTGATGTTGGGGAGCCTTGGACCGTGGCGGTCGAAAAGCCCATGGATGATCCAAGCGGGCAACAACGTGCGGCGTTACTGCAAATCCCAGTTAAGAACCGATCTATGGCCAGTTCCGGTAATTATCGTAATTTTTACATGCTTAACGGAGTCAAGGTAGCGCATACCATTCAACCCTCTACAGGATATCCTACGCCCAGCGATGTCTTGGCTGCGACCATCCTCGCTGAGGATTGCATGACTGCAGATGCCTACGCCACTGCTTGTATGGCCCTTGGCTCCTCAGCTGCCCAAGCCATGTTGAAGGAACATCCCGAATTGGAGGCGATTTTGATCATCAGCGGACCAAAGTCGGCATCTGGATACACCCTTTATGCCACAAAAGGAATGAAGGATTATTTGCCCTGAGTCGCTGGACAATGATCCGAATAGCGATTAGGGCATCCGGCACAGTCCACGCCCCTGTCTTTCAGCAATGGATTATGCGATGCGCAGGTTCCCCTAAACTCACCTTTCTTGAGGACCAACATTCTAATGGCCAATCCAGCAAATCCCAAGCTCATGAAGACCAAAGTCACTGCAAATAGGGTTAGCATTGATGACATCATAATGCAAATTTATACTTTGAAACGCGTAGCTGTTCTTTATTAATTCATTTAATCACATTCTATAATCAGATTCTGTCATGCCACTCATTCCACCTGCACCATCTGCTCCTTATCCCATAGATGATTCCGCCATTGCCGCATTTCATCGATTGCGACTCCTCATGGATCAGCTTCGAGAAAATTGTCCTTGGGACCGTAAACAAAATTTTGACTCCCTCCGAACCCTCACGGTGGAGGAGGTGTATGAACTCATTGACGCTATTGAACTCAAAGACTGGTCTCAGGTTGCAGGTGAATTGGGAGATCTGTTCCTTCATCTTTTGTTTTATGTTAGGCTCGGAAAGGAGGGAGGGTTGTTTGACCTTGCTGTGCTCTTGGATAATATGTGCGAGAAATTGATACGCCGTCACCCGCATTTGTATGCGGATGTACAGGCCGATTCCTCGGAGCAGGTCAAAGCTAATTGGGAAAAAATCAAGCTTGGGGAAGGACGAACGTCTATCCTGCAAGGTGTTCCAAAGTCTTTGCCCGCAACGGTGAAGGCAATGCGTATCCAGGAAAAAGCAGCCGGTGCGGGCTTTGATTGGAAACAAAGCGAGGAGGTAATGGACAAAGTCCACGAAGAGTTGCGGGAATTATCGGAGGCCAAAGACCCCGCTCACAAAGCAGAAGAATGGGGCGACCTCATGTTTTCAATGATTAACTGGGCTAGGTTTGAGGGTGTTAACGCCGAAAACGCGTTGGAAGCCGCCAACCGCAAGTTCATCCAACGATTCAAGGCCGTCGAACAAGAGGCTGCAGATTTAGGTCGTCTCGTTACGGATTTGGGAATGGACGAGATGCAGGCGGCCTGGGACCGTGCCAAGCTCATCTATTAGACGTTAACCTTTGCTAACCCAAGTAACTCTTGAGCATTTTGGACCGGCTCGTATGCCGTAAGCGTTTCAATGCCTTGTCCTTGATTTGACGAACCCTTTCGCGGGTCAAATCAAAACGATCCCCGATATCCTCCAGGGACATGGAATGGTCGATACCGATTCCAAAGTATAACTTAATCACCTCCTTCTGACGATCCGTGAGCGTGGCCAAAGAGCGCTCAATTTCGTTGGACAAGGATTCTTGCATAAGGATGCTGTCTGATTTGGGGGCGTCCTCATTGATTAGGACGTCGAGTAAGGTGTTTTCTTCACCTTGAATGAATGGAGCATCCATCGAAATATGCCTCCCGCTAATATTCATAGTGTTTTCAACCTCGTCGGTCGAAACATTGAGTAGATTAGCCAATTCAGCAACTGAGGGGTCACGTTCAAATTCTTGCTCAAGCTTCGAAAAAGCTTTAGAGATTTTATTCAGAGAGCCAACTCTATTCAACGGAAGCCTTACTATCCTGGAATGTTCTGCCAAAGCCGATAAAATGGACTGTCGTATCCACCAAACGGCATAGGAAATGAATTTAAAACCACGAGTTTCATCAAAACGCTTTGCAGCTTTGATTAAGCCCAGATTCCCCTCATTGATTAAATCACTTAGAGTTAGACCTTGGTTTTGGTATTGCTTGGCTACCGATACCACAAATCGAAGATTGGCCTTGGTTAATTTTTCTAAGGCTAATTGATCTCCTTCTCTGATTTTTTTGGCTAAAATAACCTCCTCGTCAGGGGTAATAAGGTCAACTTTTCCAATTTCCTGCAGGTATTTTTCCAGTGATTGGCTTTCCCTGTTGGTGATGGATTTGGTAATTTTGAGTTGACGCATGGACATAGGCAGGAGATTTGGATTTTACCAAAACGCAAAACTATAAAATAATTCCCATAAAACCTAAAACATCGTACCAAATGCGGTGTTTTCTTAAAGTTAATCTTTCAGATGTCAAATTCTTCAATAGATAAAAACGTTCCTAACCATCAATTACCCGATGCGGTCCCGGAAGAAGCAGCTTCAATAAGTTGGGGTCTTTCTGAGATCCCTATGCATGTGGGTTCTGCGATGATTCGTCCTGAGGATCGAGGTAAGATTCGGGCCGTAGCTCTCGAAAGTGCCGAAAACCAGGCAAGGCAACAAATGGCTATGCTTCGTCGACAAGCTGAGGCGCTAATGGAAGAGGCACGTCGTATTGAAGAACGGCTCCTTTTATCAGTACAGATTTTCCAGGCTGATGTGAATTTTACCCCTGTAGTCGGCCAAGTGTATCATTTATACCAACGGGCTAATGCAAGCAAGTTCCTATCCTTAGTTGGTCCAAGCCAATGGGGTGGTCGGGCGAGTTCTTTGGAACATCTTGGGACTTTCAGGTATTTAGCCGATTCTACCTGGGAACCTGAAAAAAGTTATTCATTGTAGCAGGTACTAATAACAAAAGGGCTCCAAAGGAGCCCTTTTGTTATTGTGTTAATTTCTCAATCCCTCTATTAGAACTTTTTAGGAGTTATTTTCGTTTTCTTGGCTTTTGTTTGCTTTACGCAGACCAAGTCCTACGGCAGCAATTGCCAAAATCCCTAAACCCCCGTCAATTGGTACAGAAGCTGCTGGTGGCGGAGGAGGGGGTGGTACCGGAGTTGGGGCTTGAGCCGAAACTAAATTTGAGCAGATTGTAATAATGCCTAGGCAGATCGTATATCGTAAAGTTTTCATATTAATTTCTATGAGTTTTAATTTTGTTTGGGTTGTACCGTTAATTATAAAAACTAATTATTAAGTAAGAATTTGCGAATAATTTGCTGACGATTGGTAGCAATTCTTGCAAAGTATACTCCTTGATTAAAATTTAACTCAATTGGTTGATATACAGACTCACCATCTAATCTACGTGTCCAAACAATTTTCCCGGTAATGTCTACTATTTCAACTTGTTTAAGTTTTTCGGTCTCTTCTAAACCACCAACATGTAGGCGTTGGTTTGCGATGTACACAAAAAGAGAACTCATCGTGGAATTATTGATCGATGATGATTGACCGCTGAATTGGATTTCGAATCGGTTCCGTATCGAACCACTTTGGTTTAGGGAGAAATTATATGGGGAAGAATTCAAACTGTGCAGAATCCCCGTGGCAAAATCTTTGATATAAATAATAGTTCCGGAGGGAAATCCCTCTGATTGAGGAAGAGTAAATTGATACGTTCCATTTACGGCCACATCAATTCCAATGGCCACCCTTTCAAGGGTTGATAGACGTTCGGGTAAAGCTTGGATACCCATGTCTTTGTTGTTTAGCATAGTGTACAAAGCAATACGGTCATTGCCTTTTTGTTTTTCAGCATCAAATTGAGGGTCAAATCCTTGACTTGTCGCTTGGCTGAAAGCAATCAAAGCTTGGTTGAAAGAATTATTAGGGCCTGTTAGGTTAATCCATGCTTTTTCCATGGCTTGAGTACGGAAGACGGAGGCATTACCGTTTGTCCTTTGTCCGTTATTGAAGTTGACGGAAGTTAGAGTATAGTTTGATGATGGGATTTTTATAAATAATCCTTGCCCTGCTGAAATTTGTCCGTTAGGAATGGCGCCGCCTAGAGATCCTGCAATTCCCCCTGTAAGGTTCCATGATGCATAATCACCATTGAGTGTTCCAAATGGCCATGTGGAGGCGACGTTTTGTGACCAAAACCAAACGGCCTGAAAAAGGTTAGGATTATCAGCTAGGAAAGTTGCCGCAGAAATGCTTGAAGGATATGGGTTTCCTACAAGATTCCATCCGCTTCGACCCGGAGTGGTATCGCCACTAACTGTCGCAGTGATGTTACCGTTATTGAAACGATTGGAGTTGTTTGCAGAATATACAATACGACCTGCAGTCGTACCAGTTGAGGAATACCCAAGACCTGGAGTCATAATTGAATTAAGACCAGGTCTTACCCATCCAGTCGATGCATTGTAAGTATAGTGGTTACGGTTATCCATTGCGCCCAATCCTGCAATGGTAAACCCGCTGACGGGTGAGCTATGATAATTATAAATTGTATCATTAGTATTGCCTGACCATTTGGTAAAGTTTGAAGAACCGTTACCCGTCAAAGTGCTACCAGTGCCTTGGACTAAATGATTTTCGTTTGAGGAGGCTGAAGACAGTGGATTCTGAACATTAATGACGCCATTGTTAATAAGGCTATCATTAACCGTGATAGATTTCGTCGTACCTGAATAAGTTGAAGAACCGATATTGACTGTAGCACCCGATAAAACTTGCATTTTATTGGATGTAGCATTGGTATTTACATTCACTGTACCTGAACTAATTTGAACGTTTTGACCTGCAGAAGGGACGCCTAAGGTCCAATTTCCTGCAGTATTCCAATCACCGTTTCCGGACCAAATATTGTATTCTGGAATACTTACAGTAATAGAGTTGTTCGTGATTGTAGTACATCCATTGGCATTGACATAGGAATAAGTTAACGTAAATGTTCCTGCCCCTGCACTAGAAGGATTAAACTCATAATTGCCTCCATTCAATGCTACACCTGTTCCTGTATATGATCCACCACTTGGATTGGCCGAATTATTTAGGTTAATAACTGGGTCGATAATGCTAACAGTCCCTAATGAGCTCCACGTAACAGCGGTTTTGGCCTTTACGGTAAATGTTGTTGAGGATGTGGAAGAACAACCCAATCCGTTGGTATATGAATATATTACTGTGTATATCCCAGGGGTACTTGGGTTAAAACTTGTAGCTAGACTACCATTGACAGTATATGTTCCACCAGATGGGGAACCACCAGATAACGCAAAAGATGCAGACCCTTCGCATAGGTCAGAGAAAGCATTCAAAGAAACTAAAGGGTTAGCGGTTACTGTAATAACTCGTGTGTCTGTAAAATTACTACCCAATTGTACATAGGTATAGGTTATTGTGAATGAACCTACCGTATTGGGGTCAAAGGAATTCCCACTAACGCCGTTTCCTGACCATGATCCTCCAGCGGGGCTACCCACCAAATTTAGGAATCCAGAATTTTGACAGAGTGTGGTATCGTTGTCTGCATTGACGGTTGGCAATGAAAGAACTACAATAGTCTTGGAGGCTGTGGATTGACAACCGCTAATGTTGGTGCCAACTACAGAGTAAGTGGTTGTAACGGATGGAGTAGCCACTACGATTCGAGCGTTAGTGCCGCTCAATGTGCTGGCAGGTGTCCAGTTATAAGTTCCAAGGGGAAGATCTGTGGCTGATAAACTAACAGAGCCACCTGAATTAATTGAATCTCGCGATGATGTTATGGTGATCGTAGAGGTTTGATTGACAGTTAATGTTCGTGATGCGGAGTTGGAACATCCGTTTGTATCTGAATAGGAATATATTACAGTATAATTTCCTGTGTTTGTCGGATCAAAGATCGATGTTTGGGTTCCATTGACAGTGTAAATTCCTCCTGCAGGTGATCCGCCGCTTAAGGTTATTGATGGGGATCCTGTACAAACTGGGGTGAAAGCTGGAAGGGTGACCGTGGGTTTTGCATTGACCGTTGCCACGACCACGTCGCTGTAGCTCACACCCAATTGGGTAACGGTATAAGTTAGATTATAAGAACCGGCATTACTTGGCGGTGTGAAGGTTGAACCACTCATTCCATTTCCTGACCAGGTCCCACCTGTAGGAGTCCCGGAGAGGGTAATAGGCGAACCTGTTGCACAAACAGAAAAGTCATTACCAGCATTGACGTTTGGCGCTGGCTGGACTGTGATTATGATGGAATCTGACGAGGCACAGCCAGTAATATTGCTTGTTACAGTACAAACGTATGTTGTGGTAGAGGTCGGACTTACGACCGGGTTGCGGGTTGTCAATCCAATCACATTGGAGGTGGGATACCATGAGTAGGAAACATTATTTAGGCTTGAGACCTGTAATTGTACAGTACCACCGTAGGATATTGTTGTAAAACCTCCAATTGCACTTATACTGAATGAAGGAAGTGTATTAACTACAATGATAGCAGAACCGCTCATGCTATTTGAGCAATTTGTTGAGCTTAGAGCCGATATTGTGTAGGTTCCGGCATTTGATAAGCCATTAAATGTCAATGCTGAACCGTTTCCCACCAATGAAGATACCGGCGTGCCATCTAAAGAAAGAGTATAAGTAGTTCCAGATTGAGAGCCAGATAGGGTAACATTTCGGGTTGTTGATGACCCTGTGCATCTATCTCCGCCACCGGACACATTGAAGACAGTAGGAAGTGGATCAACGCTTGCAGTTATAGATGTAGATGAATTAACATTAGAGGAAACGCATTCAGTGGATGAGGTAACAGCACAGCTTATCACATCACCGTTGGAAATCGTGGAACTTGTGTAAGTGGAAGATGTTCCAGCTGCTTGGCCATTCAAGGTCCAATAGTATATAGGGTTAGAAACAGTAGGGGTAGTGTTTACGGAATAGGTAATCAATGTGCCCGAACAAACAGAGCCAGACACTGATGAGCTTACCAAAACCTGCACATAATTATTGGGGTTTACAAACACTCTTGCAAGTCCACTTAGTGATGAGGCAATTCCGTCGGAAACCACGCACTGCAAATATTTGCGGTCATCAGAAATAGCCACATTCGTTCTGTTATAGATAGCGGAAGTAGCTCCTACAATATTGGAAAACCCATTACCTGTGCTATCATTACTAATTTGCCATTGGTAGGTGGTGGCATTGCTAGTACTAATACTATACTGAGCTGTTGCTAGTTCACAAACAGAGGAGTCTTGGCATTGCGTGTTAAAAATGACCGTTGAGGCTGCGTTAAAAACACGGCCATTTTCAATAATTGGTTTGGTTGCAGTGTTTCCAATTGAGAATTCCGTTCTCTCAGTATTCCAAATCAAAGCGGAAGGGGTTCCGTTAAAGTTAAACCTTAAATTCAGAAGGGTTGCAGATGTTGCATTCAATGGTATAAAGTCAAAATAAGCAATTCTGATGGTGCTACTGGAATCTACAATGGATACTCCTGAACCGCTAAGTAGGGTTCCGACAGTATCATAACCTGCATAAGTTAAACCGAGGGAATTGTAATGGAAAAAGGCGGTGAATGCACCGCAATTATTAATATTTTGGATGTTAACAGGGATAGTTACAATTCCTCCGGAAACTGCTGGTACAGGATTTAGTGTAATCCTAAGTTGGGCAAACCCTGATGAATATCCTAGAGATACAATTAAAAATGCCAAAAAAAGGACTTTTTTCATAAAAAATAGCTATACTAAGTTACAAATGTAGGCATGAATTCTAAAAATAATATCTAAGTGTTGGTATTAAATAAATAAAATTAGGGTTTTCAGCTTTATGGTTTTAAAAAGAGGGAAAATGATCCAAGACTAAAAGGTGAATTTTCCCTGATAGAAATCACATGCAGAGCATAATTGCCAGGGGATAAACTATTGATTAATTCGGTCAATTCCAAGAATTCTTGCCCAAATGTGACAATTTGGCTTAGGGAACGGACTTGTCGACCTAATCCATCAACGAGTATCAAATTGACCTCGCCAGACAATGAGGATGGAACCAGGAGTCGAAGGAGTGTTCCTTGGGAGACTGGGTTAGGGAATAACAAAAACCCTTCTTTCCCTTTAGCTAATCGCTGTTTTAGCTTCGGAACTGTAAGAGTGGTGGAAATCTCCTCTCCTGCGATATCGGCGATTTCTGAACGGCTTAGGAATGATAATTGTAAATCTGAACTAGAAATGACGGTGTAGCTAGGAGTTTTGAGAGTTAGGACCAGTATCGGAATTCCGGACTTGAAGTTAACGGGTATACCATTGGCAGAAAACCATCCAATCATCGTATAGTTGCCCTTTTTATTAAAATATAAGGAATCATTGATGCCGGGAATTTGCGCATTGATAATTTCAAAACCTTTTGGAAGTTCTAGTTCAAACTGAAATGAACCAGCAGAGAGATCTTCCAAGGGGGCAATAGGGAGCTGTAATTCTTTGGAGGGCTCAAATAGTAGCGTATTGTAGGACTCTATGTTTAAAAGGTGATCCCTTCTTAATACAGGAGAATACGAGGCGTTGACATCGCCAAAGGAAATGGCCCTGATATTTTGTATAATGTTTTGATTATTAATGACCAAATTAATGGTGTCGTGGTACCAATTTCCAAGGCCACCATTATCAAAAGAACCGCTAACGGAGAGTTCGGCAGCCCTGCGCGCAGTTTGTTGAGCGTCATTACTCAAAATATAAATACCTAAGCTAGGGTTATTAGCCACAGGTGTTACATCAGCAGCTTTGAGCCTTAAATCGCTTAGACCTCCAAAACCTAATGCATAGGTATTTATAAGAGATGCATCAGCGGTGGTTATTCCACCGAACGCTTTGTTAGTTACCGTTGTTAGGCTATAGGTCCCATTCTGTAGGCCATTAAAGAGGTAAGAGCCGGAGGGGGATAAAGCCACAGAGTCCTTGGCCCCGTTCGAATGTATCAAATAAGCGAAACCGTCATTTAGAGGACTTTCGGAAGCATTGTCATAAAAAAGCCTGCCGTACAATGAGTACCCAGAGAGCGAAGGGTCCACCGTAATTTCAATTGTGTCAGAACCTGAACAACCGTTTGAATTACTAATGGTCAAAACCCACATGGTAGTGGTGGTCACAGTGACAGAATTTGCTGTAAAAATTGGGTTTGAAATTGAGGTTAGGTTGAGGCTTCCGTTAGGGTTTGAACCAAGGAAAGTCCAGGATAAGGCCCTGCCAGGTTGAATATTCAAAAGAGCAGGGGCCAGTTGAATTGTGGATCCTGGCGCCAACGAAAAGTCTGATCCAAGACGGATATCAGGGGTTGGAGAGATAACAACCGATGTTGACGTTGACAATTGGCACCCTTCCGGCGTAGTAATGGTGAGTGTGTAGGTTGTGGTGATTAAAGGATTAGCCACAGGGTTGGCAATGTTTGGGTTGTTCAGTCCAGTGGATGGGGACCAAGAATATTGCAAGGCACTGGCAAAGGGATACTGAGTAATGTGGCCCGAAAGTTGAATGCTTCCACCTCTACAAATGTTGTAACTAGAACCTGCAAATGTACTTGGAACGTAAACAATTACCGTATCTGAATAGGAGCACCCCTCAGGGCTTGTTGCAGTTATAAAGTACGAAGTTGTGGTTGTCGGTGAGACCGTGTTAGCCGAAGTGTTAACTCCATTCGACCATTGGTAGATAGCCCCTTGAATTGTTGAAGACGCGTTGAGCGTTACAGGCGTTCCGCAAAAGACTCTGTCTGCACCAGCATCTACACCAAAAGGTGGGTTGACTACGATATTAATCTGTAAATTATTGGAACATCCATTGGCATCTGTACCGATAACGGTGTAGGCTGTGGAGATTGATGGATTTAGAACAGGATTTGAACCACTGGGATTGCTAACTCCTACCGTAGGTGACCAAACATAGCTGTTGGCCCCTGATAATGTAATTTGGGTGGAGCCACCCTCACAAATCGAGGTCGATCCTGAGAAGCTAATGGTTGGCAAAGGGTTAACAGTTACCGTGACGTAGTCAGTGTCGCTGCATCCTGTAGTATTGGTTGCAATAACCCTGTAAATAGTCGTGAGAATAGGATTTACCTGTATGGTAGGCGTTGTTTCTCCGTTACTCCAAGAATAAGCCCCTCCTCCTGAGGCATTGAGGATAGCGGTCGATCCCTGACAAATCGTTTGGTCGGGACCCGCATTGGCGGAAGGTATCGCGAGAACTTCTATATCCTGAGAAATTGTGGAGGAGCAACCATAGATATTAACATAGAGGTATTGAATAGTAAAAATTCCAGGCCCGGTAGTAGCGGGGTCAAATTGTCCATTGGAAACGCCAAGCCCGCTAAATGTACCTCCGGTAGGTAGAGCTTGTAGTTGGACTGCACGCTCATTGCCACAAAGAGAACTAATTGAAGTAAAGGTCAAAGAAGTAGGTTCTACAACTTCAATATATATAGAATCAAGAGTTAAACAGCCATCTAGTGAAATTCCTATGACCGTATAAGTGGTTGAAGAGTTTGGAGTAGCAATTGGATTGGAAATATTGGGATTATCCAACCCTGAAATTGGCGACCAGAAATATGTTGCAGAACCGGAAGCATTGAGCTGCAATGAAGAACCAGAACAGATTAGCTGTTGTGAATTTCCGGCAATATTTACTGGGCTGGAATTGAATATCGTGACGACAACTGAAATGGTCCTAGAGCAGCCATTGATACCAGTTATGGTAACAGTATAGTTGGTAGTTGACGTTGGTGTAACAGCAATGACAGAGGTAATTTCTCCGGTACTCCACAAGTAGCTTGTGCCTCCATTGGCCTCAAGAATCACCGATGAACCCAGACAGATGCTTGTATCAGAGGTTAATGTGCCGTTCACCGGCGTCAGTATTGTTAGAGTAAGAGTCACCACGGAATCGCAACCGTTTGCTGCGGTGAGGGTGTTGGTGTACGTTCCACCGGCGGTAAGGGTCTGCAAACCGAAGGTGTAGGACTGACCCTCGCAGATGCTTGCAGAAATCACATTTGTTGCTGTAGGCAAGATATTAAGATTCAGAGTCACCACGGAATCGCAGCCGTTTGCTGCGGTGAGGGTGTTGGTGTACGTTCCACCGGCGGTAAGGGTCTGCGAACCGAAGGTGT
>SXGQ01617029.1_pt1 | contig 19075 bp, 6 predicted proteins | sample 3178371 | NCBI WGS metagenome assembly SXGQ01 (sample SAMN11356859, study PRJNA531348) | freshwater metagenome | isolation source: freshwater sample F1-20 | place: China: Fuxian Lake, Yuxi | collected 2017-12-25 | reverse complement strand
TAACATCAACCTTAAGGGGTTTGAATCCTTAAAGCTGGATCTAGGTCAATTTAAAAGTCAATTTCTTGGGAGTAAGACAAAGATAGAAGCTCTCCTGAGAAATGAGTCTCTTTTTAATCGTATTACGACAGAATCAGTGAGCACAGGGGACAAGCCTTGCCTTGCTGCTATTTTTGACTTTGTGTTTTTTCTTCACTATAACTTTGTGGTAAATCTGGGCGCAGAACAGCGTAAAAAAGACGACAAAGGCGATCCTTTTGTCCTAGAACAAGTTCTAGAAAGAAACAGTAATAGAGCACTAGATGTTCAAACTCTAGCCAAGATATCCCAGGGTTTGAATGTAGACTTACCGGAAAGAAAAGAAGTTTCTCAGACTGCTACCCAATCCTTGTTAAGAACTGTAGGATTAAGTGACGTAGGTATTACTGACAGGACCCTAGACTACTCCGCACCTAGTTCCATGCTAATCTTGACTCCATTTATGGCAAGTGCTAAGTTGGCCTTAACTACCCTTAACGGGCTTAAGTGGCTAGCGGAAACGGACAACAAGCATGCAAAAGAACTCCAAAATGCAGTCAAGTTTTTTGGGGAATCCTTCTCTAGTATTACAGGGTATTTCTCCGGAAATATTTCCATGGACAAGATTACAGGGGAGGAAGCCTTTTTAGGTAAGATAGCGGGGCTTTCCCTAGAGGCAGCAAACTCTTTAGGTGAAGCTCTAAGGATCTACCCGGACGAGAACGCCCTGGCTTCCATTTCTAGTACTGTAGCAAAGAATCCGCAGGACTTTAGGTACAATGATATCCCTGAAATACCTGAGCAAACCCCTACAACAATCAGTAATATGCTTTTAAGGGGTAGTTTAGGCTTCGCTAAAGGAATGGAGAGTCTTACCCTAGGGTTAAACAAGACGGCGGATACAGCGGCTAGTACCCAGTACGTTATCTGTCCTGTAGGTGTCGGTCAGGGGAATATATTTGACGGGTCCCTTGCGGAATTAAACACTGCTAGTTTTGGGGAGTTAAAGCCCAAGGGTCAAGAGATCTTCGACCTATCCAAGGATAGTACGGTCGATTCCCAGATGGAAGTGATGGAAGAAATTTTCTTAGACCTTGCCACCATCCTAGGCGATAACGATAACCTCAAAGATTTAATAAAAGCTATAGCTGTTCTTCGCGCTGCAATATCCAAAACCAGTAGGATAGGAAAAGTCCGAGTACTGCAGCAGTTATCAAAATCGGAAGCATTGCTCAGGAAAGTAAGAAGACTAACTGGTGTAGAAGCCAGGAATAAATTAATAAAGAGCGGGGTAGATGAGATAAATAGCTTCCTCACCTCTTTCGATGCTTCCAGTCTAAATGCCTCGGGCAGAGCTCAGGCTTCCTCTAGAACAATACCTGTCGGAGAAGAACCTATAGATTCTTCTCTACTAAGGCAAGACTCTAACAGTACCTCTGCCGCCAATGATGCCAAGGATATTCAGAATGCTAAAAACCCTTAATATTTTTCAAGGCGACTGTAAGCATGAGGTGTATGCAGATACATCTCTTCGAAGCTCTGTCTCGATTAAAGCCCAATTCGACTACAACACCAAAATCTACACCATTGAAGTTGTAGGTGAGGAAGAAGTTTTAAAAGGGATTAAGTCTGTCGATTTCCTACACCCAAGACTTGGGGCTATTGCTACGAGACAGCAATTCTTCAATACAAAAGCTTTTTGGAATACAGTAACCCCGCTTCCGTCAGGGTACCTTAAAGTTGATTTTGTCCAAGCTCTAGTGGTGTTCGATAACGACTACTGCCCGATGTGTTCAGGAACAAAGTTCAAAGCAGACCTGGACCTATCAAGCGGATCTGAAGCCTCTGGTGTAGACGCCGTAGCTTTGTTAGTTGAGGTGTCCCTAAATACTGAAAAGGGCACCCACCCCTCTGACCCTGATTTTGGTTGTGGTATTTTTTCTTTGCAGGGAATTAAAATCACACCTTCAGGATCCCCCTCTTATGGAGATAATGGTGTCCTAGTAGCAGGTACTGTACAAGCTTTTGAGGAAGAAGCCCGAGCTTATATCATAGAAGCAATCAAGTACACAAATCAGTACTTGGTCAACGCAAATGAGTCCCACAGGATTTCTGAAGAGGATCCAGGGATTACCGTTACTTTTGAGTATGACTACGCCAGCACCGTAATTATCAACGTGGAGTATTTTATTATTCCAATAAATGACTTATCCGGAGGCCAATGGGTAGAGCAGGAAATTCAGATCCCTGTCGCATCCTTTAAGTCAGTTAAACCTCAGACTGGAATAGGACTCTAATGGCTACTGCAGAATTAATCTTCCCACAAGTCCCCGAAGGCGGAGGCGTTGTTCCCGCAGTATTTGCTCTAGGTAATACCTTTAGTCCATTAGAGTTAGCGGGTACAATTCAGGACTACTCGACTGATACGGGCGATCAGAGAGTCGCCTATTGGTATTGCTACACAGATGAAAACGGAATTCCCTTAGCAGAGATTAACGACCCGGGAACAGGATTACCTCTAGGAGAATGGGTCGCATCTGAAATAGGGGTGAAAGTAAAAGCTCCTTCAGAAGAAAACGGTCGTGGATCTTTTCTTCTTAACATGGAGGCCACCGCACTAGGCTTATCCACTACTCCTGTAGAAATCCGTTTTGTAACCTTTAATAGTAGCAACTATACTACTGACCTGTCAGTATTGGCTCCTAGCTTCACTTTGTATGAGACAAGAATCCAATTAAGACAAGCTCTGCCAGAAGAAGAAATCTCTATTCCTTCGTTTAACCTTTATGCTGAATCCAATTCGGGTTACTCTAGAGTTGTCACGGAATTTGTAGGGACTGACCTACCTTCGGACTTCAGAGGGTTTTACTTCTATGCTTCCCTAGTCCCAGGCGGACCTTACGCCAAGCTAAACCCCAGTCCTGTAACTATACCTACCAAGTTTTATAAAGCAAAGAATCCCGAAACTACTAAAATGGACTATATTGGGTCCCTTGAAGTAGAGACCACTATATATAGCACAGAAGACCGAATTCAGTTTGTATTCCCTATTACTCCTACAGCTCTAGAAGAAATAGCTTCTACTGGTAAAGATGTGCCAGGATTCACCGGTGGAGTTCAAGAAGGTACCACTCTTTACTTCATAGCTACTCAAGTCTACTCCGCTAATCTTGTAGAGTCTCAAGCTTCTATCCTAGTCGAGGACTATCCTTCTGTAGAGGTCAGTACTAGGTACGTCAATCCTTTTCAAGATCTGATCTCGCTTCCTACTAGAGCCGCCTCAGATATCTCGGAGTCGATGGCCGCCTCTATCATTAACAGGAATCCGGATGCAGTAGTATTTGCGGGATCTCCTATCCGTGATATCCTAGACCCAATCGCTATTGAAATGCAAAACCTCTACCTCATGCAAGATTTTGCTTTCAAGATGTCTTCCTGGTCCCTACTGGAGTCCTTTGACGATCCTAATGGTGATGGAGAAACTGACCCGTTTACTACTGGTACAGAAAAAGAAACCTTTAGAGTTAGTGGCGGTATGACTGCTACTCAGGCCCAAGAGTTCATCAACACAATGTTTGACCTCAAGGCAAAAGATGACGGAGTCTACCGCATGCCAGCAAAACCAGCTAGTGGTTCTGTGGTCTTCTTCACTTCTAGCGTACCTGCGGATGGTTTCTTTGTAGGCAGAGGAACGGTTGTTTACCACAACTCTGATCAAGGACCTATTAGCTTCTTGACGGAGTCGGTAGCTTATATTTCTTTTGAGGACAAAGACTTCTTTTTTAACCCAGAACAGAATCGTTACGAAGTATCAGTACCAATTACGTGCGTATTTTCCGGTGTGGAAGGAAATCTAACATCGGGTTTAATTACTGAAACTTCTTGGGTTCCTACCCCAGGAGCTGGTGTTATCAACTACCAGCCGACGTCTAACGGAGCTAATAGGGAGAGCAATTCTTCGCTTGCTGCAAGATCAAGGTTGTCTAAGGTAGGTAAGGATAAAGGGACTCAATTTGGTTACGAGCTTACTGCTAGAAGCACCCCCGGTGTAAGGGATGCCCTAGTGATCCCTGCCGGGCATCCTCTAATGAAGAGAGACTTTGATAGACAATCTCTATCCCATAGGGGAGGAGCAGTTGATATCTATCTTCGTGGTCAGGATATCCAAAACGTAGAGGACATTATTGCAATGTCGCCCTCTTTTGGTGTAGCTCAAAACTTTGACGAAAGATTCCAAATAGTCAGTGCTTCCAGACTGATCTTCCGGAGCAGAAATCCAAAGGCCAACCCTCAGTCTCCTATATCTTCTGTTAAGACTGTATACAACGCTTCTAAAAAAGAATTCTTAAGCACTGCAGGGATTCAGGTAGGGCTTGGCGATGGGGACATGATCTCACTTAGTATGGCTTCCAACTTTGGTATTGTGGTAGACCCTACAGATGTTATTCTAGTCACGTATTCCCTCCGAGTAAGCACGGATCTAAAGCTTAGTCAATCTCCTGCTTCTTCTATCTCTTCTGTCTATCTATTCCCTTCTGGCCAGTTAGTTCCTCAGGAGTACTATACTCTTGTGCACTCAGATGCCCCGACCCATACAGGAATGAGCAGTCGTTCAGAGTCTTTCCTAAGGTTTGATATCGACTGGGTTAAGTCCAGTGGCTTAGACCAGTTGAAATCTACCCAGGAAAGGCTAAGTGTCAGAGTAGGTAAAAGAGTTGCGCTTCGTACCCGGGGCGTAGACCTCGCATCCATTAGAGCTTTTGATAGTGATGGTTCCGAGCTGGAGAAAGACCTAGACTACTCGACAGACTTTGATGACAAGTCCTTAGTAGCATACTTCATAGCTGAGGTAAATGGATCTATCGGCGACGGGGAGACAGTCACCTTAGTATTCAATTGCGGTCAGAACTATAGAGTTATCTATACTGTAGATAGACTTGTATCGCAAGTACAATCTACCATAGACAAGGATAGACACTTAGGTGCAGATGTCCTGGTAAAGTCCTCGGTAAGAAACAATGTCTCATTAAATCTTGCCGTATCCCGAGTACCAGGGTCTTCTCAGAGTCAGGTAGAGGGTACAATTAAGCAGAGAATCAGAGAGCTCATTGAGGCTCAACCTTTAGGTGCTACTATTAAGCTCGACGATATTATTTCTTTTGTGAAAACACTTAATACTGTTCATAAAGTATACACCCCCAGTATTATGTGTAGAGCTCCAGGGTCTTTAATAATTAACGAAAGACTAGGACGTAATATTTCGTTCCGAGAATACAACTCCGATCCCTCTACAGGTATCAGGGCTTTTGTTTCAATTAAGTCTGTAATGGATTATAAGCCAAAATCAAGTGGAGCGGACAAAGGTCTCTATAAGGCTATTTACGAAAACGACCTCACACTGGACATGGTAGACGACCCTAATGAAGTCTGTAAGGGACCAGGCAGAGGGTGTATTCTAGGTGACGGAAGAATTGTGGTAACAACCACCGACTTAATTCCTCCTCAGACTAAAACGTACTACTGTACGTACTACACTCAAATCGCCGACAAAGCAGACGACATTGTGTGCTCACCTATAGAATATTTATCTTATTCAGCTGATAGTGTAGTCATCGACGCCTCGGAGGTCTATACGCCCCTCCGGCGTTAATGGTCGTTTTTTCGACCAAATTAAACCGTGAGGTGCTTTGTGGGTCTTAATCTAGGGACTAAATCCGTTTTTGATTTCTTCAAAGAAGAGTCTAATTATTCCAGTGTAGCTTTTTTCCCTGGTGCCCCCGCCCTGAGTTCTGAGTTGAACCTAGCTCAAGAGCTTAATACGTCCTTGATGAGGAAAGGGCTTTCCTCCTTTAAGTCTGGGTGGGTATCAAAGTACCCACTTGCTTTTATTGAGGGCACACAAGAAAAAGACTGTTTTTATACACAGTCACCTGAGGTACCAAAGCCTGAGATCGCATTGGTCAATGGGTGGCCTATCCATGTACAGTTTACAAACACTGAAGTATCCAATCTCAACAAAATCCTACTGGCAGCCGATGACTACAGACTGACCTCAGGAGCTCGAGCAGATGGTGTTTACTTGGAGGTTTGGCGTGGACTTGTTAGCAACGACGCAGAGGGTAAAACAACCCCACCCAGAAGCGCTGTCGTCCCAAAAATCAATTCAGTTTTCCACATCTCTCCTAAAAAAGCATTTGCCGTAGGTGAGGAAGGAACTGTACTTAGGTTTAATGGTGCCGGAGTTTGGGAAACGGTTGTAGCTCCCACAAGCGTAGAGCTTAAAGGCATTGCTTTTGATGAGTCCGGATCTTTTGGTGTAGCCGTAGGTGTAGCCGGGGAAATGCTTAAGTCCGAAGACGGCGGTATTACATGGATACGAGTACGCTCCGGAGTCTCTGCTACTCTTAACTCGGTCGTAGTTAGCAGCTCTGTAAACTCATTTAGAGTAATTGCTGTAGGTAATGATGGAGCAATTATTGAGTCAGAGGATTCGGGTATTACCTTCACCTCTAGAGTAGTCCAAGGGTACTCAACGGATCTTACCTCAATCAGTCTTATCCCCGGAACTAATGGTCAACACTCTGTTGTTTGTGGTAAAAAGGGGCTAATCGCAAAAAGGGAATCCCCTACTACTTCCAACTGGATCCAGTCAAAGTCCTTGTCTTCTTATGACTTAGTATCTGTTGTGATGGCCTCTGGTGTAGAGGGTTATGCCTGTGGTGAAAAGGGCACTGTCCTTAAATCTGTCGATGGCGGATCTACCTGGTCTGTAATTCAGTATGAAACAGGTTTCTCAGGCAACGACCTCTCCTTGACATCGATGGCAATCTCGGATCCAGGCCGGGTTCGTTTAAGTGTTCGACTATCTGATGTTGCCTCGTCTATGTATATAGGTTTTTCCTATGAAGTAACTTCGGATGAAATCATCTTTAGACTTAATCCCGTATCTCCTCTAGTTTCAGGGGACAACAAAAAAGTGGTGACACTAAGGCACCTCTCTGGAAAGTCTAAGAATGTTTCAGAGTTAATTGATGAGGTCCACTCCTTCTTAATTTCCGGAGGACGACTATTTAATGCTTCACTCGATACAGACTCTGTTTTGCAGGTTTCTGGGCTAGTATCCGAAAAGAATACTGCAAAGTTGGGGATGAGTATAGGGAGCAATGTTTATTTCTTTGGGTATCAGGGTGTTTCCCCCACTGTTCTTACTCTAAACGAAACAGGGCTAAACCTAGTCTTAAGTGATTGGACGGCTTCCCTTACTGAAGCCGGTATGAGTCAAATTGTTTGCTCTGACTCTATAGGTGACGACTTTATCACCGTTGCAGGCGACTCTGGGATCATTTTTTCTATAGACACTTCTGCTGAGACTCCCGTATGGGAAATGGGTATTACTGACGTATATACCAAGGTCGTGCACAGAGTGTACAAGGGTGGAAACTTTAACGCTCCCATAACCATTTCGGAAAGCGCGGACTACATCCACCCTGAAATCGGCATGGAGACTAGTGGTAGGGTACAGGTTCAATACGCCATCAGAATTGCCCCAGGTATCGACATTGAAAACTACCCCGAATCCGGACTAGGGTCTGGTGCAATCGCTGCCATGGGTCCCAACAAAACACCTATAGGTTCTGCATTTGAATCTATGTCTGATGAAAATGGAGACTCCTCTTTATACAAAGCGGTATGTCCTGGTACAGTTGATGGGTTTTCCTACGCAATCCCCATGTTTATCATTCACAGAAGAAACGAATCCGCTTTTGACCCCGTCAGTAACATCAACGGCTCCTCCGTAGAAGGGGTATCTCTAAGCCCCGACGGAAAGTATAGTTGGCAAATCACAGAAAAAGATGTAACAGATGTTAGAAGATCTATCATAACCTCATCCGAAGAGGTGAAGGACTCCTCCTTTAACAAAGTCCTGAGAGGTGAACTAGGTACCTCTGTAAAATTCTCAGAAGCAGCAGGTTCTCAGTACGGGGTTGACCATCTGATTGTAGACAGACTACCAGCTAGCTCCTTACCTGTTTCTTCTAACTCTAACTTAGTGAACTCGGAAGAAGTACTTCTAGGCGCATTTGACTCTACTACTTTTGACTGGGTTACTGTTAAAGAAATAGCGGGAAAAGCGGCCTTTATTGATCCTACCTATGCCTCTCGATTCAGGTTTGGGTTAAAAACAGAGACAGGAATTAAGCCTGGACCGTTAATCATTCGTGGGCTGGGGTCTAAAAAGATTGATCTAAATAGAGCAGACAGCCTTAACTTCACTTTAAGAGTGTCTAATCCTACCACGGTTTTCTCCGGCAGATGCCAAGCTGTACTCCTAGATAGCTCTTCCCAAATTGTCACGGACACCGTACTCATCCAATCAGGCACAAAGCTTTCTATAGTGCTAGATACCGGTACTACCGATGTAGTAATTCCGGTGACCTTAGCAAATACCGCTGTGTTTGAAAGAGGGATTGCGGAGTTGTCTACTATTGCTTCATTGACAAATGATATCTATGGATTGATCGACGATCTGGCCGCAGTAGATTTACAATTTGATTCCATTTCAGAGGAAGATCTTGCATTAGAAGTAGCAGTAAAAGTTTCGTGGGTAACCGCGGAAACCTCTGGTTTACCTCTCTCTAGAATACCATCTAAGCCCTTGTCGGTTAAGCTGTTTCAACCTGGTTCAGCAATCTCTACTCAAGAGTATTTCTTAGGGGTTACCTCTAGCCAACTAATGAAAGACCTCATCCTAGTTAAGAATTCCTTAGGAATCAGTAAGGTCTTTTATGATGGGCGCCAAGGAGCTAAGGTTTTAGCGGATTTGTTGGTAGTGAGCAAGACTGATCTGTCTCTAACCTCTAAAGGCTTATCCGCCGTGTACTTAGAAGTCGATAAAAACCTTGAAGGGTTTTCAATCCTTGGTGTAAAAGAGGTGGTGTCTGTAGACGGACTAATTTCTTACCCTATCAAATACGTAGAGACAGGCTACACGTACTCAGACGGAAGAAAAGAGCTTTCAAAACTTCGGATTGTATTTTCCTCGGGTTATAACCCTCCAGCAGATACCAGCGTTTTGGTGAAAGCGGAGTCTTTCAACTCTTCCTATGGGTCTTTCTATATAGGTTCAAGCACGGACATCGGTAAATCAAACCTAGATACCTTTAGATCCGCAAATCTCGCAGTATTTGCCCCAGGATCAAGAGGGCTCGCTTCTTTGCAGCGTTCCGTAATAAAAGCATCCTCTACTCTTTCTACTCCCTCAGATCTGACCTCCTACGCCACTATGCGGACACTAAACGGAGAGATCTCCTTCGTATGGGCCGAGATGGAACCGTCCTACTTCCGGTCTATAGATTGCGTTATAGAGTCCGGAGTCATAACCCCGGTAGAGGCTTTAGGTAGTACTCCTTTATCCTACTTGATCCCAGGTTATCAAGTCCTAGATACGACCGCGCTCTCCTCTCTTCAGGCAGAAGTGTCATACCTATCTAAAGCAAAGCAGACAGTGAGATTAGGCTCGGGAGCAGAAGTAGAAATCCTTAGTTCTGTATCAGGGGCTGTAGCGTCTTCCTCCGGAGGACTTTCCATAGGTTCGGAGTCGTCTATTGACTACTTAGAGAGTTTTCATGCTCTTATCCCTCAGGATGCTTTCACCAGGTCCGATGAGTTTACCTACACGTACTCTGGTATGAAAATCCCCAACTCCCTAGACAGAACTCACACTAGGCAGCTATCGACAGTTTCACAAGCGGTCCCTAGTAGGTTTACTGTTATTGGAGAAACCCAAGTATCAGGCGACTTTGTTTATATCTCTTTGGACAAAGACTTGGCTGTTAAACTAGATGAGTCTTTGGAGCTTGGTAATAGAAAAGTTGCAGCCCCACTACTAGTCCGAGTCATAAAAGGACCAAAATACCTAGAAGGAGAAATTTTATTGGCTGTGGTATCTAGGGCAGTAAGAAATACAAAGGCTAATGAGCTTTATATTTCAAATGCTAGTTCTAGTACATTCGGGGGAGCATCCATAGCTTTCTACCGAGTCCCTGGTCTTCCTTCTCCTAGGTAAAAAATGGCTGTATCTGATTTTGCATTAGGCTCAAAAGAGTACGTATCTGAGCAAAGAATTCCTTCTACAAGCAATGATGAGCAGCTACTTCAGCAATTAGCCTCTTTCTTCGCTGCACGGGTAGCGGCGGGCCTTCCGCCGGTACTACCTAAAGATCCTATGGGGGACCTGGGCTTACTTCTTAAATCGGGAGTAGGTAGAGAACTTGCTTTTGCTAGTACGAGTATAGACCAGCTGCGCAGACAATACAGTAAAATCAATTTCGACCCTAGGTTTGTAGGTGGTATTCTCCTACCCTACATCCCCGATCTAACCATTTTTGACGAGAGTTCAACAGATAGAGAATTATGGTCCCTGTCCAAGACAGTAGTCCAACATTTTCTTAAAGGATCCTCAGAGCGAAACCTAGAAGAATTGGTTTTTAACCTCACAGGGATACCTGTAGATATTGTCTATGATTCCATTGCTCTCAACAGTTTTTCCATTGACTTGGAGATGTCTAGTACGGGTATTCAAGAGGTTTACCAAAGGCTAGAGAAGATCTCAAAGATCGTTGGAATTCTAAAACCAGCTCACTTCATTTTTAATCCCAGAATCAGGTTTAGTGAGTCCCTATATCAGAAAAAAGAGGTTCTACCAGAAGTAGAAGTAGGGACAAACATTTTCAAGCCGTTTTTATCTGTAGCACCAAACTTAGTCCAATACTCAGAGACTTCTTTTTTTACTACAGGAAATTCTTTTGAAGAAGTTCAATATGGGGATATAACTCTCGTCCTAGATAACAAGCAATGGAATGGGTCTAACACTCCCTATTCTGTTTTTATCCTAAGGGAAGCAGAGATCGTATCCTCTACAAGCTTGGGAGATGTCACGGAATCCTCTTCTATCCTCGAAAGTTCTGTACTAGACCCAGTAGGTCTTACAATCAGAGGGTCATACAGTTGGGAAGAAGGTGGAATCGTACAGACTGGTCCAGCTTTATTTATCCTAGACGCCCTTACGGATATTAGAGAGCTAGGTAAAAGGATTCCCGCCAAGAAGTTAGGTACTATTTTAGGTGCTTCTGCCGATCGTCTTCTGATTACTAAAGCCTCAAAGTTGGAGAAAAGGCCAAAATTAAGGACATCTACAGCAGTTAACTTATCTAATACCTGGCTGGATAACCTACCTAATCAGGTATTGAGGTTTGAGACCCTACCTAGTGCTGATCTAGGTTTTGGGGACATTTTACTAAATAGACGTTACGACATCGTATCCTACCAGTCGATGTCTTCTACTTCTCCTTATGCTCAATCCTACTCCGTGCGAGATAGAGGATACTATCAGAGTAATGGTATTTATCTCCCTATATCGCTTCTTAAAAGTACTGGCGATTCCGTAACAGTATCTCACAAATCCGGAACAGGTACTTTAATCCCACTGGGAGGGTACACTCCTCTTTTAAGTAACCAGCCTTTGCTGACTGTAATTCACAAAGACGAGTTCATAACCCTATCTAAGTTTGCTATGCTAACAGGGTCTTACAATACACTCAAACCTTCCATTGTATCTCAAGGGTATCTAGAGAGCGCATCGTATCCCGGGGATCTTTCCGTAGTCATTGAGATTGATCTAAATCAGGAATACCCTGCAGGATTATCTGCAGACTTAGTTCCTGGAACTAACTTCTTAAAGAAAGAGTTTACTAGGCTAAACCTAGCGCAGAACAAGCTGGTTCCTTTTTCTGTTAAGTACAAGGCCCTTAAGCAAAAGGCTACGGTTGTTATCGCTAAGTCTCCTGCAGGTAGTTCATCTGACTTTTTCTATCAGGGGTATGAAGGTTCTTTCGGGTTAATTATTAAGGCTTCAAAAACAGAAGAGCAGCCTAATACAGGCATCCTATCTGTAGTAGACGAAGACAGTGTAGTTCCTCCGTTTTACTTAAAAACCCGACACGACACTAACAACTTTTATTTGTACTCAGAATTACCTACTCCAAACGGAGTTTCTATCAATTTTTCTGGTGAAGTTACTTGTGAAAAGGTTATTACTGACTACGATAAACCTATTGTGGTTTCCAGGTTTCAAGAGGATGTTAGAAAAAACTGGGCTGCTAGGGAATCCAGGTTATACAGTGAGACTAGCTCCTTAGTAGGTAGAGAGCTTCTTTTTAATGTAGATGGGTATACTGCAGCAGTAAGCGATCTAAAAGGTTTTACCGCTATTAAAATCCATCCAGACCTAACCATAGACTTTGAGTTAGACGTGGAATCCGGTCTAAGGATTTATGCTCAGGAGTTTAATTCTGCGCTTCCACACGACTCTAAGGTTTTGGTATTAGGTACAAAGTACCTTCCGGTATTTAAGGATCTAGTTTCCGGAGAGTTATCCTCTAGCTCCTATGATCTGATCCTCAGATTGATGGACGGCCTAAATACAAAGGCTTTTTACGTAAAGAACCTAGAGACGGGAGAAGGGTACTTAGAGTTTCCAACTCCTGTAACAATCTCAGGTGACACCTACGCTGAGGTTGTTGGTATTAGATTAAAACCCATCTACGTAGGCACTACTATTCAAGATGTAAACGGGGTAAACCTTTCTTTTGATATTCTTTCAAAATCCCTTCAGTCAGAAAATAGAGAGATCTCCTATAGCTCAAACCAGTACTTTGGTTTAGGTTCTACTCTATTCAGTACTGTTTCGTTTACTGACGAAGACCTGCCCTTTAATACGACTTTGTATTCAAATAGCGGTATTAGTGCTGTAAATTATTCTAATAGCAACACTGTGTTAGTTAAAAATGCCCCAATCCTTAATGGGTCCTCTGGGGTACTAACTCTGGCTGACTTTAATACCGTGACTATTGAGGCAGTGGGCACCGAAGGCCCTTATCTGATACCTAACGGCACGCAGATTGATCCTGAGTCCGGGAAAGTGCGATTAACGTTCTTTCCCCCTTTTACTCAAGAGTCCGCGGATTCCTATAGAGCTATTAAATCGTCTACCAGTATATCGACATTTACCTCAATTGAAGGGTCCGAATTTTCTTTCTCACTTGATGGGCAGGCCACTCTAGACTCGGACGGTGTGCAAACACTATCGTCTTATATACTAGACGAAGAGGAAGACCCTGGGGTACCATTAATTAACTCGGTTAGATTTCCTAAGATAATTAAGCGAAAGTTTAGGGCTTTCGAAAATAACCGCACAACTCTTATGGATTCAGCTGATACCCTAAGCTTGGACAAGTCCGGGTCTATTGACGGGTTTAGCATTGTTTATTCTTCCGAAACCGCCAAGACAATCAACCCCGAGCAAGAATTTTATAACTCTAGCATTGCAGCGCTATCCTCTGAGAGAGCAGGAGTAGTACCGTTCTTCCTAACGGACTGTTCTAAACCTACTACTAGAGTTGATCAGAACTTTGAAGATGTAGGGCCCTCCGCTGAAGACAACGGGTACACCTTGTATTCCTCCGTAGAGTTCCGGGACCCTACATACTCCGGTAACGTCCTACTAAGAGACTCTGTAGACCTGGCAAACAAGGGTAGGTACCTACAGTATGGGGACGTAGACTCTTCCGATTGGGAAAACTTAAACAGAAAAGATGTACTTCATACCTTATCTTCCATAGAAGTCTTCTCTACCGAAGAAGGTGAAGACATAAGACTGACATCCTTGACAGAGTCTAGTAAAGGTATGGAACTTTATGTTACCTACGAAGAAGACTACTACCCAGATAGAGAGTTTAGAGTTAACAACTACAAGGACTACTTTAAAGAAATAGGGAGAGAAGTCTTCCTTAGATCAAAGGTATCCCTTGTAAACGGTAGTACGGACATTACTATTCCCGGCGATATAGACTACTCAGGGTACTATGTGGAGATTAGAGAGATAGGTGGACCAGGTACGCAGGTAATGACTATCCGTAACAAGGAACTCAGTAGGGCCTTTACCTCTTTTTCTGGAAAGCTTGTAGAAAAAGTTTTTATAGAGGTCTACAACCCTGTTATCGTCGACCCTTATTTGGAATGCAGCCTATCTGAGGTAATAAGCTATAGAGATGTGACTACTGACTACACCTCTCTAGAAATTAATATGGCCCTTCCCGAGGAAGAGATTCCTTTAGGCGGGCAAATTTTAGCCTCTGCAACCTTACCCATCCTTGGAGTAGGCTCCTACTCCCCTGCAGGATTCCAGGAACCTTTATGCCTTATTAGTTCACATACCGCAGGGACTTCTGACGAGGCTTTTAAAGCTAACCTCAGGTCTTTAACAGATACGGTGGTGGTCTCTCCCTCAGGATATGTTAAAGGGTCCTTTGCTGGTCTTGCGGCTACTTGTACTGTGGCAGGAAATACCGTCGCCTATCTCCTGGAAAAATCCCTTCTAAACTCTATACTACAACAAGAGATTGACTTCACCAAGTCAAAAGAAGTGGCTGAGTTCATCTGCTCACCCGCAGGAGCAGACCCACATAGGGGACAAGCTAAGACTTCCTTTAACCTTGTTATTGCAGTAAAGACTGAACAACCGGTAACAAACCCTACAGGTATTTCACAAGTTAGGACTATTAAGAGCTCAGTGCCCTCACTTATTAATAAAGGCGTTTGGCATCAGTCCCAAGTAAAACAGATAGACGTTAGAATTTATACTGGCGATTATATTAAGTACGAGAACAGTGCCTCGGGCAAATTCACAGGTATTAGCTCGCTAGGGTTATACGGGTGGGGAGGTTCCAGAGTAGCAGTTAAGGCTTCTTATATCCAGTCGGTCTTAGAAGGAGTTACAGGAGATTCCTTAGTAAACATCTCCTCAAACCTTAGTGATTTAGACAACACTTTGCTATTGGAGACAGTTGGGGAGACATTTAAAATTGTTAAAGCCCTACTCCTAACTGGAGACGGTTACCTTATCTTGGAACTAGATAGAGGGTTAACAACAAACAAAAGAAATATTCCAGCAAAGTTTTTTGCCATTCAGGCGCTTAAAGCAGGGTCTGTTTTAGAAGCTGGACTACTGAAAGTAGGGTCCTCTATACACACTAAAGATTACGTAGTCTCTGTAACAGGGGTCAACGTTTCTGGATTTCTTCAGTTTAAATCTCTACCAGACCCTGCTGGTATTTTAGCTATATCCAGAGAGGCGTCCGTAATAACTGGTGTCTCTAATACAAGGGGTGTAAACCTAAATTCGGTATTTAGAAAGTTCATGGTAGAAGACCTATCAGTAACCCCTATATCCGTACCAGGGTTGGCTAGCGAGGTGCTTAGGGTGGCTAGTATAGCAAGCTGCTATAACTGGGCCCCGGGCTATGGTAAAAATCAAGTGCGAATCCCATTCCCCGCAGTTATGTTGGAAGAAGGGGACTTAGTTACTATCGGGTCTGAAACTCGATGGGTAGTATCTTACTCTGTCTCTGGATCCGATTTGATTCTTACTCTAAACGACGAGGTCAAGTTTGTTTCTGCAGCAGGTTCAATGTCCGTGGTACCGGAGGGATTCTGTGTAATTAATAGGGTTCACACTAACTCGGCTATAGATCCTAAATTTACCCACGTAAAAGTCGGCGAAAACTTCTACCCTCTTGCTTTTAAGTCTGATGCTATCTCAGGAGGAATTGTTATAGCCGGAGAAGGCCTTCAAACATTGAGAGGGTCTCTGACTATTAGGTTAACAAAAGTATTTACAGGTTACTTTCAAGATCCTTCCGTGTCTCCTTATGCCGTTCAGGGTCCAAGGTCCTGGGATGGATCAGGACCTACCTACAAAAGGGATCGCTCCGGAGAGGAAATTGAGCTAGTACTCAATCAGACGGCAATGATTGATGGGTCCGGAAATCTTGTCACTACTCCATCACCCAATTATACAGTGAAGTTTTTAGACAACCCCGGTGAAGTCATGGATCTATCCAATACTAACCCTCTTGTCTACCCATATTTCACTCCAATGACTACCGCTGAGAAGAATGCTGCGGCCTTAAAACTTGGAATTAGTTCCTCGGACTTTGAGACATACCTAGAAAATCCATCAAGGTATTTCTATAAGTTGGTAAAGTGGCGCAATTGGGATCAGATGGCAGTAACTCCCATAGGCAGTTATTCGGATTCTACTCCTTGGGTAGTAGCTCTTCGCTCTTGGGCCAAATTCCTCTAAAGTTTTAGATTAAGAAAAAAAGGAGATTTCCGGATGTTTGGAAAACTAGTAGAAACCTTTTCGCAAGCAGTTGATGGTTTTAAACTAACCATCAATAAGATGTTTAAAGAAGAGACAAGACAAATGAAAGGCTATCTACTCAAACTAGAAGCTTTTGATAAAAGTGGGAACCTCGTCTACTCACATGAAGGCCCTAACGTAGTTGTGGATACGGCCAGTAATCTCCTAGCTCTATTACTTAAGGAGTCAGGACAACCTGGTATTCAAGGTATTAAGTACTTGGCATTAGGTCAAGGAGCCCCTGGCTGGAACGTTATGGCACCTCCGTCGCCTACTCCCGATCGTCCATCCCTGTACCGCGAGTTTGCAAGAGTCCCTCTCACTTACTCTCAGTTTGTTAACCCTTCTAACGGCCAGCCTTCCGAAACACCTACAAATGTAGTGGATTACGTTTTTGCTGTATCAGAGGGCCAGGCAGTGGGTCCTATTGTAGAGTGTGGAATGTTTGGTGGTCCTGATGCTACAAGCACCCTTGGTACCGGTATTATGGTAAACTACAGAACATTCCCAGTTCTTAACAAAACAGAAGACATGAACTTCTACCTAGTCTTTAGGATCAAAACCTAAGTTTGGAGCTCGCTTTGGAATATATCCCTTTTGCAAGATCGTCTTCGATTACAATTGGAGTTAAGGTGTCGGATGAAATCTCCCATGTACTCATGGGAGGTGCTTCTTTTGAGGTATGTGATAGCGTACCCGAGGCACTCCTCGCCCTAACGGCAGTTCATGCCATTAGGGATTCCAAAGACCAAGAGATTGTCCCGTTGACGGATAATCGCCAGCATGGAATGGGTAACGACCTGACTATAGGGTCTATTGCGCTCCGTGAGATAGAGGGTGCCAAAGATGTTATCCAGGATTTAAATACTGTTTTTGGTTTTTACCCTGAGATCAGAAAAATCCATCGGATACAGATAGAACAAGAACAGGGTTCTGCTCCAGCCCGGAAAGACTTTGAAGAGTACCTAACGACTCTAAAAAAGATTCCTGAGCTTACAGAAGATATGCTAGAGATTCTAGATACCTACTGCCACATCACTCTTCCTGAAAATTCGGGAGGGTACGAGATAGCGTCCAAAGTAATTTCAGAAATTAAAGACAACAAAAAGTATTTGACTGGAATGGCTAGGATGTTAGGAGACTTAGCACTTTCTTCGAGAGAGAGCGTAAGAGCTTTTATGTACGTCCGAGAGTCCATGGTGAGAGATAGGTCCGTAAATATCGAAAAGGTTAAAGCTCTTGCAGCGTTAGCAGAAACGTTAAAAAGTGACTATGAAGCCCTAAAGGGTTGCTTGCTAGACTTTTTCATAATGACATATTCGGCATATACCCTAGACCGTGTATTTAAGAGCTCAATTCGTACATCGGTATCCTGGTTTGTGCCCGCAAATATCGTACAAGACTTTAATGATATGTTTGAGTCTTTGCTACAGCATATGAGCTCAATGGAATTCTTTGATGCTAGGATGCGTGCAAGCCTCCAGTGGATCAGCAACACAATAGGAAAGTAAGATGGCCTCAAACTTTATTAGAGACAATATTAGAGGTCTAGGCCTCAACGGTGTAAGCTGGGGCAATAGATCTAAAGTTAGTTCCTACGACTTAAATCTACTTAGCCTTGCAAGTCTTGAACGGAGTAGAGAGAGCAACTTACCTTGGGCGCCATATGGGTGGTCCCGGGTAGGGTCCATTGTTGAAATGACCCCTACTCAAACAGTTGCTCAAGCTGCTTCTAAACTTTTCCCAGGCGACCTATTGGTAGTCGGAGAAAACACTGTCTCTTCTGGGTTAGCCAAGCTTTTTACAGGCCCTAGCGGTCTTACGGTATTTGTAGACGGAAACCCTATCCGTTTGCAAGGAAAGTCCACAGATTCTTACTTAATGGATCTGACCTCGAACTTCTCTTTTCCAGTACTACCCGCTACTTTTGTTGGAAACTTAATCTGCGTATTAGAAGTCTGGGAAAGTCGTAGTAAAACGGGAGTATATCCAAAGGGTAATACCTCGACCGCGATGGTCACAGACTCTTCAGTATCGGGAGCACTATCGGCCACTAAAGTTCAAACAGTCTATAAAGTTGCTGCTTATCCTGTTAACTCTATTACAGGGACAGTCGTAAACTTTTCGATAGATGGCATCGCAGTGTATCCAGTACCCGACCTTAACGGAGCTGCTTACAAGTATGTTAAGCCTAATCCAGAGAATCCAGTCGAGTCCATAGAGGTTACTGTTCTTCCTATTTCAGTTTTGTCTTTCACAAATAACAATCTGAAACCTGAGTCCTCCCCAGCTGTTTTTACTGATTTTTCCCAAGGGTTTAGAAACAAACTCTATGCTAATATGGTTATTGACTACAGATCTTCTGTTACTGCAGATATAGCCGAGTCGGCCAGAAATACTGTAAATACCTTAGTATCGGGAACCTACAGGGAATCCTTCCCCTATATCCAAAATAATCTAGGACAATTTTCCGTTTTAGCTCCCTTTACTGACTCCGTGGCGCATGTTGAGCCCTGGGGAAATGACGTTAGTAGCAAGTTCCGATTGTCCTCCTATTTAGGGTATTCCGAAATTGGCCCTGTACTTCTAGGTACTACACTGGCAGAATCCTCAATTCCAGAATGGGCCAGTATGGACAGTTGGTCAGATTCACTTTCTGTTGTAGACAGCAAAGCTAAGTTTGTAGGCTTAAATGGTAGTACAGTAGAACTGACAAATTCTCCAACTGCTAACACCGTAATGGCTTTTTCTTCTGTAGAAGTTAAGAATAATACGATTGATAATAGGGTGTCTACT
>SXGQ01708090.1_pt1 | contig 19078 bp, 17 predicted proteins | sample 3178371 | NCBI WGS metagenome assembly SXGQ01 (sample SAMN11356859, study PRJNA531348) | freshwater metagenome | isolation source: freshwater sample F1-20 | place: China: Fuxian Lake, Yuxi | collected 2017-12-25 | reverse complement strand
ACCGGTTATGGCAGTCTTCGCCAACATTTTGTCTGCAACGCTGTGCAGTGCATTTGCTCGATCGAGAGCACTCATCGACCACCACTCGCGTTGTGCACGGTTTGCATTTCGTACCGCAGAATCGATTTCGGTGTTTGTGGCATGGGCGAATTCACCGCATTGAATTGCTGTCGCCGGATCAATTACTGCTGTTCGAGATCCGCTGCCTGAAACATATTTATTGTCGAGCCAATGAGTCCCCGAAATTTTCTGCATAAATTCCTGAGTCAAAGTGAGCGATTTATTCATATAAATACAGTAGACCCTGGCAATTTGGGTGAGTAAATTATTAGTGACTGTGCTTAATTTTAGTACTTTCAAGCGAACCGAAAAAGCACGATTCTTAGAGACTTATTTTTTAATAATTTTAAACACTTTCCAGAAACTTAAATTCCAGGACATAAATGGAACCGGGTAGCTCTTTTCTGTAACTTTGTCGTTTCTAAATACGTGTCGAATTAAGCGTGTCAATCCCGCAACATGGTTACGATGATCTCGCGCATCTAAAAGCCGTTTAACACTTTTGAGCCCAAGTTTTTTTGCTTCCCGAACTGGCTCGAAATAGCGACCAAGGCGAAAGAGAAATCCAGGGTCGCACGATAGAAAAACATCAGCTTTGCCATCCGTATTGAGAACTCTTCGAAGTTCTGCCAGAACTAACTCAGCGTTATCTACATGGTGTAGGACACAAGAACAGAGGACGCGATCAAAATAGTTATCTGGAAACGAAAGCTTGCATGCATCCTCTCGTTGAAAAATCAGTCCAGATCGTGTTTCTGATGGCGATAACACGTTTCGATCAAACGACTCAATATCAGTAAAAAAGTACTTGCCAAAACTGTGATGTACATATTGAATGTGCTCTCCACTGAGGATAATAAAGATAAAAAGTCAAAACGGTCAAATGCTTGAGTAAAGATTAAGATATTTATTGACCACTACGGTTGTATCAAATTCTGAAAGCGCTTTTGATCTCGCACTTGCTCCCATTTTTGTTCTCAATTCTGGATTAGAAATGAAGGCTGAAAGATAGTTATGGAACTCTTCTTCTGAAGAAGCTACAAATCCTGATTCGCCGTGATGGATTAGTTCGGGAATACCTCCAGAGTCACTACAAATCACAGGGAGTCCACTAGCAACCGCTTCGGCAACATTTAGTGGCAGGTTTTCTGATGTCGCCAAAGAGACAAAAATATCCATTTCATTGTATAAATCGCTGAGATACTTCCTATCTGAGACAAATCCTGTTAACCGGATGTCAACTAGTTCACTCTTAAGTTGGCCACTTCCTATAGCCAAAATTGTCAACTTTCGTTCAGGAAAGTTCGAAACGTAGTTTTCAGTCCACTTAACCAGTAGTGAAATGCCTTTCCTGGTTTCCATCAAGTTCGCAGCGCTACAACCAATTACAAAATTGCTCTGACGAGTTTGAGAAATTGAATTTGGTTTAAATACAGTGCAATCTATTGGATTTGGAATAACTGCAATATCTTTTCCAGTGAAAGTCCTGCTCAACAGTGCTTGAGATTTCAACCAGTGACTAGGAGTGACAATTTTAAGACTATTTGTGTTTTTAAGAAGTTCAGCTTTTTGATTAAGACTCTTTTGCACATAAGTCTGGAAAATTGGTTTAACTTGCGGACAATTGCTACAGCTCTTTGAAAACTCCAAGCAAATATCGGAAAAATGGCAACCACCAGTAAATGCCCACATATCGTGAAGCGTCCACACAATTCGTTTGCCAGATTGTACTTGTTTAGCGATTTGCTTGATTGAAATAATCCCAGGTGCCCAATGAAGGTGGAGTATTTCTTTACAATTTTGCTTCTTAACAAGGGGCTTTATTCGAATGAATCTTCGAAATAGAGTAAAAAGTTGATGACTGCGCCTTGAGCGGACAATAAAAAAGTCAAACAATGCAGTGATGACAAGAATTGGTTTCTTGAACTTTAAATCAGGAATTGCTCCGTCGGTTACAGAAATAACCTCGGTCTTGCATCCAGTTAATAAAATACCTCGGTTTAGTTCGCATGCAACACCACCAGCACCTCCCTTCGTGGAAAATGTGATGTGTTGTATGCCAGTAGTGCCCACATGAAAAATCATACAGAGCCGTGAGCGGTTGCGATAAGTACAATAAATATGTGGAAATTTTGGGAAACGTTGATGCGATTATCTACTCAAACAATGACCCATTGGCACTTTCAACTATTGCCACTATCGCGAAACAATCTGCCGATTTGGGTCGCACACCAATTATTTACGATTTGAAAGCAGTGCTATACGGGATGCCGGACACTTTTGCTCCGAGTATTTTAAAAATAGTTAGGAAAAAACCCCCGGAACATATATTCAGGAATTGGATCAGTGAACAGAACTATGAAGTTCGTAAAATTGACTACTTCAAGGTTGACGCGAATGATTTTGGTGTGGATCAGCAAATACTGGACCAACTAAACGATTCGATTTTTTCAGCATTAGTAACCTTTACTCGAAACCATGATCCGAATATCAAAAAGCGTTCAATACGAAATGCAAAACAAAAACTGTTTTTTGAAGGAGTATCAGTGTTTAAATTTTTAGATTTGGAATTTGCAAACATGTCTGGTGAACTCCGAGTATTTGTTCCCAATGGACGTTTCCCACATCAAAGAATGGCGATTGAGTCGGCTAAGAAAAATAATGCAAAGACATTTATATTTGAACGAGGGGAAGAACCTGAAACATTCTTTTTACAAGAATATACAACGCAGGACCGAATACAAACTCAATTGCATGCCAATGACCTAACGGCTGGGATGAGCAATTTAGAAGTCGAAAGCGCTGCAAAAAGATGGATGTTGAAAAGGAGAGGGAAGAATGCAACCAACGAATACGGAATTATTTGGGATGATCAAGACCAAGAGATTGACTTAGGAGATAAACCTCTCGGTATTTTCACATCATCACAGGATGAATTCCTAAATCTCGGCCCAGACTTTCAACATCATCTATGGACAGATCAATTAGAAGCGATTGAGAGCGTTGTCAAGCTCGCTTACAAACGTGGTTACACACCATTTGTGCGAATACACCCAAATTTAACTAATAAGGCTCATAGCTTTTATAAAAAAGAAATGACTGGCATAAATCGGCTCCAAGCAAACTTTCCTGACATGTCGATATTTATGCACGACTCCAAAATGAGCACTTATCGGCTGCTCACTAAATGTTGTAGCTGTTTCGTTTGGGATTCGACTGTTGGTCTTGAAGCAAGCGCCATGGGAATTCCTGTACATACTTTGGCAATGAGCAGATACGGAGAACTTTCCGATATTCGACAGGTTTTCAGTCCAGAAGATCTGAGCAAATCAGAGTTCGAATGGCAAGTTGATACTGCTGGAGCGAAACGGTACATGGCGTATCTGATGTGTAGAGATTTTGAAATTAAATTTGGTACCTCGATGTGGAAAGACTGGGATTCGAATCGTGAACCAATATACGTCCGGATTTCGAGGATTTTCTATAGTGGCGGCGCACACAGCGTTGTGCAATCAATTATCTCAATATTTGATAGTTATCGTCACAGGAATAATTCTGCGAAATTCAACGCTTTGAAGAAAAGTCCATACATCGCGAAATTTAAATGACAGAGCATACGAGTTCAATTTACGAACGTAAAGGATCAGATATTGAGTGATGTAATTGAGAAGATCTATAAGATTCTTCAAATTGTTGGCGGTAAAACGAGACTGAAAGTAATACTCATCGCTTGTTTCTCTGCAAGTTTGGCCACCCTTGAAATTCTTGCACTATTTCTTCTGCTGCCGCTGCTGGGTTTGATGAGCAATCAAACGCCGTCAGAACCCAAATTTGTAGTTAGCATTGAAAACGTTTTGAACAACATTTTTGGAAATGTTGGTACAAACCAATTAGCTATTTCATTGGCGGTTATCTCGATCATTGTCTACTTGACTAAGGGTGTAGCTTCAATAACCTTAATATGGAAGCAAACTGGACTACTTAATCGTGCTGAGTCTGAATTAAGTGCAAGAATCGTGACGGCTTATGCCAACGCCGACTGGATAACCAAAAGGGAGATTAATCAAGGAACTCTGATACATAGTGCAATAAGTGCATCGGCAAATACAACGATTACCATTTTAAATTCTGTAATTGCTTTAATTACTGATACTGCAACATGCTTGTTTCTATTTGCTGCGATCATGCTTATAAATCTGTGGGTGTCGCTGTCAATTGCTTCATTTTTGATCATAATTTCAATCTTGTATTTGTCGTTTATCAAACGAATAACAAATACTAAAAGCATGAGTATACAAAACCATGGCGAAAGAATGAACGATACCCTCATTGAGCTATCAGGTGCGATTAAGGAAATCAACATTCGATGCACGAACGACGTTTTCATCGGAAGGTATACATTCGCAAATAAAGAATTCAGAAAAGAGTCTAAACTTCTATCAACTCTAAATCAGAGCATGCGGCATCTCCTTGAGTCGTCACTGTTTTTAGGTATTGGTATTGTTCTAATTGCCAGTTATGGTTTTGTGGATTTCGCTACTGTGAAATTAACTTTAGGGATAATTCTTATAAGCGGTATAAGGATAATCCCAGCGCTCAATTCATTGTCCGTAAATATCAATCAGATACGTAGCAATCTGGGTGCATATAGTTACGTGGCAAATTTATTGAATAAATTAGAGTCCAATTTAGAGAATTGCAAAAAAGCGAATCCGCAATCGGATGAAGCAACCCTTGATGGATCCTTCGAGTTTAAAAATGTCTCTTTTCGCTACCAGGAAGACGCGGGCGATGTCTTGGATCAAATTAGTTTTAAAGTTCAAGCGGGTGAATCTATTGGAATTGTTGGCGAGTCTGGGTCGGGTAAAAGTACGCTTGTAGATTTATTGCTAGGGGTGATAGATCCCACAGAAGGAAATATCATCATTAACGGAAGGGATATTTCTGATGTCAAGACTAAATGGAAAAGATCAGTCGGATACGTTCCTCAAAGTGTATATATATTGAACGATTCAATAAGCGAAAACATTCGACTGGGAATTAAGTCCCCAAACGATACAGATGTAGAAATGCTTAACGCTATTTCAAATGCAGGACTCGACGATTTTTTAGCTGAATTACGAGATGGCCTGAATAGCAATGTTGGTGAAAGGGGGTCAAAGATGTCGGGAGGCGAACGTCAACGCTTGGGAATTGCCAGAGCGCTTTATTTGATGCCTAATACACTTGTTTTTGACGAAGCAACTTCATCTTTAGACAATCTTACACAGGAGAAATTTACAAGTACATTAAAACAAATCAGTAAAAATCGAACGATAGTTATCGTTGCTCACAGACTTAAAACTGTAGTTCACTGCAACCGAATTCTGTTTTTAGACCAAGGAAAGATCGCAGGATTTTCAAGCTTTGATGAACTTATGTTGACTAATTTGAAATTCGCTGAGCTAGTAAATCTGGGAAAGATGTAGTTTGAAATTGATAGATAGGAAGGTGCAATTATTACCGAAGTAATTTCTGATTCTGCTGCAAGATCACACAAAAAACTCATTGTTGTGTGCTTTAGATCTGGGTCGAAAGACCGAAATATTTACGACCAGTTCATTGACTCAGACGAGTCGTGGGATGGAATTCTTGCGCCACTAGACAAGATTGTTCGAATTCCACGGTGTCAGAGTTCGCGTGTATTACGACGGCATACACAAATAAAGAACGTTATTTATATGTGGGCTATTGCGTACTACTCACTCCAATTATTTTTGTATCGAAAGAAATTTGTGCCAATATTTTCGGATAGCGTAAAGCGATTCCGGTATGGGTTCAGCGGGAAGCAAACTAGTCCATTTGTATTTTGGTGGAATGATGATTCTCAGATTCTTGAGTCGGTATCACAGTGGAAATTCAGAAAGAGAAAACCAGAATACAAACACTTCGTCACGAATTTAATACATGAAACTAGACTCCCATCGAATCATAAGATAGTTATGAAAGGTAGTTTTTGTTTTGTAAAAATCTCCAATGCAGAATTTAAACGGAATCAACTTAGAAATTCAATAATTTTTGCGGGGAGTATCGACCTCGCGGGTAGCAATGTTTTTGGTGATGTTGAAAGCAAAAATCATAGAAATCACTTAAGGAATAGCGCACATACATTTGCTATGGAGATTTCCGAATAAGGAATATCTAGTGAATTGATATTGAAATGGAAAAACTTGCTGGAAGAAATTGGTTCAGAAGTACAAATTTCACTTAATGAAAGTTGGCTTTATCTCGGAAATCTGGTGCGTAACGAGTTTCTGAAAAAGATTTGTGCTGTATCGCAAAGGCATAATTTAGAGCTATATGTGAACTATCTAGGCGGAGATACTCCTAGGGAATTAGAAAAATTTTTGAAAGCTCCAAATTACGAAATCATAGATAACTTATACCGCCAAGCTTTGATTTCGTTGGACTTTGGATCGAGATGGTTGAACAAGCCAGTAGTGTGTTATGAAAGAACCACGAAGATTTTCGTAAATGGATTAGGTTTAGTTCGCTTTGCTGATTTCAACTCATCGCCGTTGTTCGCTGGTCTTGGGCATAAACGTCAATTTCGGGGTGTTTCGGATCTTTTGAAAGAAATCGAGAGAATTGATAATCTTGATCTATATGAGTGGATAATTGAGGGAAATCAAATTAGATCTAATTATTTAGATATGCAGACTGAGCAATTAGCAGAGTTAAAAAGAATATTTCATCAAAAGTAGTTATCAATTATCTTCTACCAAAACACTTTCTAAATATCTAGGAAATCGCTCGTTGATCCGAGCTAAATTTTTGTCTTTGATTAGAGATTTCTTTGCTCTCTCACCTGCTTGATAACCGAAATTATCGATTGAGTATGTTATCGAAAACATGGAGCGAGTTCCTTCAACCACGCCGTCGCCTTTGTGTAGACCTCTCGTATCAGCAAAAAACAGTGTCCCACTTGTCCCTGTGACCGTCGACCAACAGTTTTCTCCAAAGGCTTTCGCCACTTTTGCATCAGGAATTCTCTTTCCATTAAGAAGCATCTTGGGTTTCCTACGATGAGATCCCTTTACGTATACATGTGGACCGTTAGCGCGATCAACCTCATCCAAATATACAAAAACTTTGACAAATGAAATTCGGTCATAATCAACATGAAACCACTGAGCACTTGACTTTTGAGGTCGTTCGGCAGGAAAACTTTTCCACAATGCGCAAGAAACTAATTTTGGATCAGCCCCTAGGTAACCCTGAACTACTGAAGTTAAAAACCTTTCGGTTAAAATTGTCTGTACTGCTCGATTTGCAATAATTGCTGGTTGGTCAAACCACCAAGTGCTTGCGGATGCGTTAGGTTTCCCCGCTGCCATTGGAAAATTCGTGTCAGATTTTGGGGTTGCAACACCCGAATCAATTAACAGTCTCAACTCCTGGACTAGTTCATCTGTCACGAGAAATGGAACTACGTAAATACCATCAGATTTGAGCGTTTCAATTGCAGCAGAAACTTCAAGATTTGAAAAACCATTATCCACGAATGATTCTAAAAATAGGCAGTTTTTATTCTTTGGTAGGTTTTCGACTAACTCATCCAATGTTCCTCCTGAACTTCGGTATGCACGCCCAATTAGTCTTTGAACCTTAGACAAGTCTTGGCCATTGGTTATCTCAGGATGATAGATTCTGTTGAGTCGCCGAATTGATCCAAATTGAAAGATAATATCAGCGAATGTGTTTAATTGAATCTTAATTGCTCTGATTAATTTAGATTTTAAAGAAAACTCAGCGTAGGATTTCAAATTGTCGTAATCTTTCTGCGGAGAATCTGAATTGATTCAGTGACATAAATAAGATCATCGCTCATCGCCGTTTCTGTGACTCGTTCTATTTCGTGCAATCCAGATAATTTATTTTCTAGCACGGTTTGGAAGTCTTTCAATTCCGCGAAATAAGATTTAGTAATTTTAATTTGACGACGTTCTAATATTAGGGAAAATCTGGTTACTACTAGTCGTACTGCAATATTCCACAACTTCAATCGTACCCCAGTCTTTTTGGGCCGAATTTGAATAAATGATAAGGTGTTGTTTGCAAAAACAAAACGTGCACTCCTATTGAACTGGAATGAGAACCACCGAAATGCATTAACTGCGTGATTCACGTTAAAATCAGATCCGTACTGCCTAAGTATTTGTTGTTCTAACTCAAATCTATTCTTTGCATACAGGCAAATGTCCATGGGTGCGACAATGAAGTCCTGGGAAATGGCATTGATAACGGGCACACCAAAACACAGGAATTCAACTCCCGCTGAAGAACTGTAGTTAAGCGCGAGCGAGACATTGTTAATCAATTCGTACAGAGAAATATTGTCTTTTGGAAGATTAAGAAATACGTTTGGTGGGGAATTTGCGATTAATTTATCAATAACTTGGATAAATGGAGCTGTTTTTGAGTCTCGTTTGTTCGGAGACATTCTTGGATGAACTCGAACAATGAAGTTCAAATGATCCATTTTTCTTGCGATTTCAATGATGGATTTAAGCCAGTCAGTCTGCGATGAGAATCCTTCTTCAAACGGTAATTCTGGGTAAGCGTCAACCAGCCGCCCAGCAGCAAGCTCATCTTCGCTGGAGGTCAAAATCAATATTGAGTTTTTAGGAAATTTGTTTGCATTTTTTGATCCAATCGGCGCAGAGTACGCCCAAGGGGCTGCGCCATCAAGCAGCGCATGTAAATGGCGATTTACCTCTGCAACGCGGTTTTCAGAAAGAGGTTTTTTGGAGTATTCCTTCCAACTATTTGATTGTGGTAAGCGAAATTGATCTTTAATCGATCGGTACATGATCAAAGTTTTCGATCTATCAACAAGATGCGGTCCACCCTGGACGGTATAGGTAGCTATACCTAACTTCAGAGCCGCCTGTTCGTAGCCAGCATTTATTGAGTAGAGCGAATTGTAGAGAACTACCACGTCCGGCTTGGAGCTCGTCAGAACTTCAATTCCGCCGAGATAGGAAATTAGTGTTGTGCGAAGGTAGTTCAAATACTCTGGAAATCTTTCGGTGGAAAGTATTTGATTTACATCTTTGTGGTGTAACGAAAATTCATATGACGCAAGTTTTCCAAAGGCGACTCCGTTGAAACAAAATTTGCTCCAATTTGTAGGATTAACACTTTCTACCAAATTCTCAACCTGGTTTAAAACGGCTGTAGTTACTACATCGTCAAGGAATGTTGAAACGTAATCGAATCGCTGCTCTAAAAGATTTCGGCGCTTCTTGCACGACCTACAAATTGCCAACTTTGCAGCATTTTCCCGGGTGTTAGTTACTCCAAGTTCATTGAAAGCTGGACATGAAGTTTGAAATACACCATTACATGACACCCTGGAAGTTACGTGCCCATTTTCTGAAAGATACCTCATTAATAGTGATTCGGGGTAACTATGGGCCCAGACATTTGACGCAGGTGAGAAAAATTGAATGTGCATTTAATTTTCCCGATTGGTGTTTTTTAAAGTTAAAAAATGAAGTGCTGCCGATGCAAATAATCCTCGAATTAGACCTCTAACGTTTTCACTGTAGACATTTTTTGATAACCATTTCTCAGCAGATTCATCAGCAGATAGTGGAACATATTCGCTACGCAGGAGATCCCAGTCAATTTTAGAAATCGCAAGTTGCTGCCAAGTTGGTCGACTTCGTGTATGGGTTCCATCGCTCCAACCATGGTAGGAACTGATGTTGATGTTTGGGCCGATTGTTTTTAAATTCTTAGACCACATACTTGCTATCCATCTGTATGCCCAGGTATCGATTCGCTCAGCTTTTGCGTCTAGAAAGTTCAATTTCCACTTAAGCGCACCAACCAATGAGCCAGTGATGCGCGCTAGTTCTTCAATTGAAACAGAAGTTCCCCACTCCAAACTTGAATCGAAATGCTTCCACGCACGCTCCCAAGTTGACCAAGCGTAAGAAGCCGGATAAATACTGATTCGATTTTGCATTTCCCGGTTTGAAAGAGAATCTGGAGGGGCAATGTTGTATCCATTTATATGGGCAATTTCATTTTCGAGCCTATATCGATCGAGCATAAATTCGGAATATTGAATAAATTCAGGTCCAGGCAAGGCGTCATCTTCGATGACAGTGACACAGCCAAAACGGTCAAGAGCCCATTCGACTGAATCAACAACTGCCTTGCGTAATCCTAAATTAGAGTCCCGAAAACGAGTTTCTATAGAGCATTTCCAATCAATTGCGGTTACAGATTTTTCAACTTCACGTACTTTTAATTCATCTACGGAATTGCCATGCTTTGGCCCATCCACCGCAAAAAGTATCGTTTTGGGTTCTAAGCTTCGTAGCTGATTAATAAGTTGAGTTGTTTTTTGGGGTCGATTGTAACCAAGTATAAGTAGAGGCTTTTGCGAGAACATCAGTAGTAAATGTCAAACTCGAATAAATAGGTGAGCATCAGTATCGGTAGGTAAATCACCATCTGTCGCGTAAAAATACAAGTTTGTCCGTTCAGGAAAAACCGTTTCAAACACATGGACGTTTTTGAAATGGGGGGAAAGAAATCTTGCAAGGTCAGCTTTATCGTGAAATTCATACTCATGCTGATGGAGGTGCTTCCCGCCGTCAGGAGCTTTGGTAATAGTGTGACCACTCAAAACTCCAATTGGAGTTAATACATTTTTGATTCTGGATATCATAGTTGTAATTTCATTTTCAGTGAAGTGTTCTACTGCGGCGTCCCACACAACATTATGAAAAGGGCCATCAGGAATTGATGTCCGAATATCACAAACCTCAAATTTCAGATTTGCTGCTTTGTAGTTTCTTTTTGCCCACTTAATAGCAAATTGATCAAAATCGATTGCAGTAACCGATCTGGCTCTTTGCGAGTAGAAGTAGTAACTATTGAAACCGTCTCCACAGCAAAGATCCAAAATATCTGAGCCATTAAAAATAGCTAAATTAGAAAATACACCACGTTCAAATGGGAAAGAGCTACGTTTCGTGTGCCACTGCCAATTCAGATCAATCTGGTGGTCAAAATTTTCTGGCGCATCCGCAGACCAATCAATCAAGAATTGAGTTTTATGCGAGATGCGCGATACAAACCTTATGATCTTGTTCAGAAATCGCATTAGCGAAGCCAGGAAAAGCACTCTTTTTGCAATTCCCAAAATCCTCGTTGCTTGCTTTTTCATATGTACTTCATTTTCTTAAACTCCGAACGTGACAAGTATCCTTGCGCATTATGTCACATTTTAGGGATAGAGCGAAGATCAAAATTTTGGTCGTTATAAAACTTATCCCAGAACCAATTCTTAGTCGGCTATACCGAATTTTTTTTGCCGATTTTGATCAGGCGAGCATGGTTTAAAAGAAGAGCGAATGATTCTGATGACCATTTGAATTTGTATTGGGACAGTGCCAACTCGGCAACAAGACAACAATTGGTACTAATTATTCAAGACTTAGTTCGAACTTTCAATGAGGAAACGATAGGTATGTTTGAGTATGGTTCTCGCGTTGGAGTGAACCTGAAACTTGTTAAGCAAGCCTGCCCAACTACAGCCTTCAATATGACTGCACTTGAGCCAAACTTAGAAGCTTGCATATTTTTGAAGACTAAACTTCCCGACGTTGAAGTAATTCAAGGAGGGGAGTCTGAATTTATAAGAAAAAGTGATGACGTTCAATTCAAATTTCATTTATCTCTGGTTAATTCAGTCTTTTATTCCATGTCAGGCTCTAAGACAAAAAAGGTGATTCGGCGTTTGTGTGAAATTTCTGATCTCATTGTTGTGGGGGATTCAATGATCAACCTAAATGGAGATAAATTGACATTCAATAGTGATCCAGTCTTTTTCAGCCATCCGTATGTAAAACTCTTCAGTAATTGTGGTTTTGAAATAATTGAATCAATCTCGGTAGTCGAACCGCAACCACAGTTAGATGGTTTTATTGTTGCCAAAAAAATTTGGTGCTCTCAGTAAATTGTGTTTTACTTTCGCAACAAAATCATCAATCAAAAACACCAAACTCGACTTGTTTGGGATTGATTGCTGTTGTTCTTTCTTCCAAAACAATTATTGAGTTGTGCACGGTAATTGAACTTAAGATTCAAGACAAGAATTGAACTCGGTTTGGCATTTTCCGTCGTGCGTAGGGTTGATGTAAAACATCTATCGAGTGTTTACCTAGCTCAACGATTGTTTTGCGTTTCAGATATCCACCACCGTGATATTTCCAATACGAAGTATGTGTGTCTTCAATGATGTAAATTCCGCCGTCCTGAATGTAAGGCCAAAGAATTCGAAGAGTTGATTCAACGTGGTCGACGTGATGGCTTCCATCATCAATTACTATGTGGGGATTACCAAGTTCAGAAATGATCTGCATCAAAAACGCAGGATTATCGTGAGATCCAATTCCGATTTCAACTCCTGGGATTGCAAATTTGGGCACACCTTTGGTCGCTGTCAATACCGGATACCTGAACTGCATCGTCAAAATAAGATGACCAAACCTCTAGTGAACCGCCATCCTGTACGCCAATTTCCAATAATTTGAGCGGGGTTAAACTTGAAAATTGCGCGGAGTCAACTTTGTTTTTAAATTCGCGAAGCTACCTATCGTTTACATCAACATAGTGGAGCCATTTTGCTACCCTTCTTACAGAATACTTCTGTAAGTGTTGGCCAAATTCTGAATCAAAGTTAATCGTCCTACCATCAATCATCGGAAAATGATGATAGAAATTTGAAGCAGTACAAGTTATACCACGAGAGCCCAAGATGAGAATCGAACTCACTATTTACGCATTACGAGTGCGTTGCTCTAACACTGAGCTACATGGGCGCGTAATTAGGACATTGATTTCATTACTTTGACTCTAATCTCATCAATTTTTGTCAAAACTATTCCAGCAAAATAAATTAGTTTCCCAAGTGGAAGTTCCCAAGTTGGTGAAAGGAAGCGAAAAGACCATGGTAGATTTTTCTTTCTGATTTCTCTTGCTTCGCGCACAGACACGCTGCGGGACTTGACACTGAGTGAGTCGCTATGCCATCGAAACGTAGAAAGTTGATAGGGGGTGTAATGAATTTTACCTATCTTTTTTAGTTTTAGGAGCAGGTCAAGATCAAAGGCGCACTGATAAGTTGGGTCAAGCCCGCCAACTTTCTTGAATGATGTTCTTCTAAAAAGTGCACCTGGTTGTGGGATGAGCTGTGGACCAAATTTCAATAGTGGCACAGCAAAGCGACCAGACTTATTTTTGTAAATTAGTTGACCATCTTTGTTTACGTATTGACACATTCCGAAGACACAGACTATTTCTGGGTCATTTTCGAGTGGAGAAGAAGACATGAGGAGGCTATTTGGTGCAAGAGTGTCGTCGTCACCAAGCCAATTAAAGTACTCAATCTGTTGTGGTAATGCGCGAACACCTGTGTTGATTGCTTCAACAAGACCTTGCATTGGGTCTTCAACTATCTCGTCAAAAAATCTGCGATCAATTATTTTGTCTACACAGGCTTGGATGGGGGCAACTATGACGATATAGCACTCTCCGGAATTGCGGATTGACATAAGTGCTTCGTTTAAGTACTCTGAGCGACTCCCAAGCGTCGGAACGACTATTCCAATATTGTTCAAAAGACGCCTGAGTATCGTGCCATCGTTAGTAGTCCATTCTTAACTTTTCTCTTATCGTCAGTCATAGGCGCGATCAAGATGAAGTACAAGAAGACGATAAAGGAAGTAATACCGACAACAAAAACGGCGTCTATTCCGATCGGGAAGTTTTGCCAGTACCAACTTGGATTCTCTCGGAATACCCCTCCGATTTCATAGAGCGTAATTGTCTGAGTGAAGGCCAAAACAGTGAATAGAGCAATTTTAAATTTGTCGGTGGAATAAATTTTTACGAAATTTCTTGAATGAATGACCAACATGCCAAAGAGAAACGGAAAGTATGGAATAAAGTAACGAGGGTAAAACGAGTCAACAGCCCAACTGGTACGGATTAGATAAAAAGGCGTTGTCCAATCACGCCGGATGTAACATTGAAGGACGTAGACGCCGAATAAAAAACCAAGTAGTAGCGAAAAAGCAATCATTTGGGTCTTTCGGTACGCTCGTAAAAATATAAAAATGATGAAAACATAGAAAACAAAGTTAGTCAAAAAAACTATCAGTGATGCCTGGAGTGGTCCCCAACCTGGAGCTTGTAAACCCAGAATTCTCAGCGGGGTAGCAATAGATAATTTAACTGCGTTACCAAAAACAATGAATAAATCTTCTGGGCTATTGGACTGACCGACCGGTGCTTGACCAAGATCTTGGACTTTTGGGAGTTTCACCCAAGCAAAAGAAGCCAAACTAGAACAGCCAACAAAAAGAATAGATAAATTAATCTTTGGCCGTCTTGTCCCCGTATAGATTTTTAAGACTAGAACGGCAAGATTTGTAAATGCCAAATAAATTAGTGCGTCGTAACGACTTAAAATTACTAATCCGCTCGAAAGAATCCATCCGAGAGTTGCCAGCTCAGTTTTCCAATTGAATCGAGATTGTTGACTTAACAAAACAAATAAAAATGCCCAACTTAAACTGCAACCTGTATAAGACCAACTACTAGTTGTCACACCTGATATTAGGAATAGTGCATGCGGGATCATCGTGATAAACAAACCGAGCAATGCGCTGCTTCGAATTTTTAGTTCACTGACGATAAGAAACAGAGTGAGTAGTAAAACAAATATTAGGGAATTGGCAACCCTAAATCGGATCACAGATTGTTCTTTATTGGCGATATCAAAGAAATTTAATGCTTTGTAATAAACACTTGGAGTATGGCCTGGTTGTATCCATGCAGAAATTTGTGTGTCTGTCTCATAAAAAAAATTAGGCCAAACACTCATTGTTTCTAGTGGCTCATTCTCGGTTGCCTGAAATTTGCAATCGCCCAAATCGCGATGAATCAATAGCCTTTTGTACTCTGTCCATTCCGTGTTGGCCGGTGTGAATTTTTTCGATTTTATTAAAACTGTTTCCACTCCATTTCCACTGAAACCCCGATTTTCGCAGTCCTCTTAAAAGCCAACGGCACACCAGATTGACGCGAGATGAAATTTCTCATCTGCATGAGAATTGATAGGAGAACTAAGCGACCAGCAAACCAAGGTAACGAATAGAGCAGATCCGGCTAGAAGAATTCGAGACTTACTCATTGATCAAACGAGTTTAGGTTAGCTTTTACTGCAAGTGCAGCAGAATCAGTTCCCAGTGGCTATTACTTGGATGGGGGCGATCGTGGAGCCCGAGGCGGGAATTGGACCCGCGACCTACGCAATGAGAGATCTACTTCTTTAAGTTTTCACCCTCTAGAGTTTAGTTTCTAACTAGTTATTGTTTTTATGCCTCGGCAGCTTCTAGTAATTTCGGCATGGTCGTACAGTTGTGAATCTTTCAAGTCAATACCAAAAGAGATGCAGTAGATATTCGCGTTTACCTTAAGATTTGATATTGGATCAATTTCCCAATCAGAGTCACCACTCTTTGAAGATGATTTCAGCGACTCCAAAAGGGCTTTGTCTAATGTCTCCTCTTCATAACTTGCACTACTAATTTTTAAGAAGATCGGGTTTTCAACTCTGCGGTAGCGCAAAAACTTGATTGTTGAGAAAATACGCTCGTAGTCGTTCATTGCCTTAAACTGATAAAAGACCACCTGATAACTTGGGTCTTCACTGATTTCTGACGCTAATTCATCGAGTTCGTTTCGCCAAATTAATGTCACTTCTGAGTTTTTTTTTGCATTTTCCCTCAAAGTCTGCAAATTTTTCTCAGGAGACCAAACAAAGGCAATGATAATCGTGCAGACCGCAGTCAACAGATGAAAATTAATTTTGTTCTTATTATATTTTTCATACACAAGTTTCAGCATGTTTATTATCAATATCCCAAAAGATACGAGGTAACTTATTTGAGTCAAAATTGCGTATCGGAGCGGCTGAAGATTTCCGCGATAAAAAACACTTTCGCCGATATTCATCAAGAAAAAAAACAGCACAATTACAAAATGGGCTTTAATGATTTCTGAGGGTACTATTTTGAAAAAAAAGAACATTAGACCTGTTGTTAGTGCAAGCAGTATAAAGTTTTTGGATCTAATATGATCAAGCAAAGTTGATACCATCAGCGACGGTGAAACTTCTTGTAAATATACGTCTGCCCCGGAGCCAACGACTAGGAGTGAATTGATTGTGACACCTAGAACTTGCAGCGATGTTATACCAAATAATATTGTGTTGATGATTGAGTGAGCTAGTTGTCGACGAGTATAGAAAACAGTTACGTAAAGTAGTATTAGGTAGGCGAAGATGCCATTTTCCTTCGAGCCTGATGCGATTAGAACACCAATGCATAGAAGGCTGAATTTTTTAGTTTGATTATTTGTTCCTACCTCGCTCTCATAGATAATCAGAAAAGCTGCATACGTGCTGATGCATATGCCTAGTACAAGATCTGCCTCACCAGGACCTAGTCGTAGAGTTATGTCTCCCCAGCTGAGTAAGCCGATTGAAGAAATTGCGATAGTTAACGCTATTAACTGCCTTTCAAAATTGACAAAATATCCGACAGCTATTGCGTTCTTTAAACGAAGTAGGCAAATTTTATAAATCAAAAAAGAAGATATTGCTTGTGACAAAGAGCGAAGGAAGTATCGTGCTCCAGCGCTGTCACCGAAAAAATAGGTTTGTATTAATTGTGAGATCCAATATGTCGGTCGATAGCGCGGAGTATTTCCAAAACTTCCGAGCTCAGTGTCGAGCAATTCTCTTGGGATTTGCCAAAGTTTCAGTTCATTTCCGGGCATGAGCTGGGAAATGTACATATGGTCATCAATGATTCCAAACCATGCACAAAACATTGGATAATGAATCCAGCTTGAGATTGCGAATAGAATCAAGGGCGGTATTAATGACCTTAATTTTTGATGAATTGCTAACTTAGACTTAAGGTGATTAATCATTTTGTATTTCTATTATTGACTGGATGCATTCGGTCTGAGTTTTATGGTTGGTATAAAGACTTTTATAGAGACCTTCGACATTGTTCGTCAACTGTGAATCCTCGAACACAATACGTTTGTAACAAACTTTGAGAACATCTTGATATGGAAAGACATTTGCCTCAAAGCTGAGGACATCTAAATCTGAGCAGGTCAGTCTGTCCAAGCATCCATAGCGGATAATTCGAGGTGGATTTTTTAAGATTTCGGTTTGGTATTCACCCATCTGATTTAGGGGAACAATATTGGGGATAAAGAACCGGGTGCATGGTTTTGAATTTGTGTAGAAGTAAAACGAGCCTGTAGCCCAACCATAAACGGTTTGTGTGCACTTAAAATTTGTTGGTGACTCAGAGAGAATTTTTAAAGTATATTTTTCTTCTGTTGTTTGTAATTGTCTTTCAGACTTGACTATATCCTCCAAGTTGGAGATCCGGACATTCTTTACTGAATTTACAAGCGAGTGAATTGAATCTTGAGAAGGCGTAATCAGAAATAAGGAAATCGCTAGGAGGCTTTTTTGTAGAAATGTCCTTCTAGCTATTAGTGGAAGTCTCTCTATTAGAGAAATCATCCCCACAGAACAAAGTACTAGCCCAAGCAAAGAAATAATGGCATAGTGTCCATGAAAGCGGTGACCAGAACTCTGCCAGGTAACCGTGCCGATTAGTGAAAGTCCGCTAGAGAATATGAGAAATTGAGATTTAAGTGTTCTGATGTTCTTAATTAAGAAGAGACCAGTCATCAGAAAAAGTATCATTAAGATAAGCGTAAAAAACTTTTGAATGCCCCAATTCAAAAACAACTCATGTGTCTCTGAAATAGTTTGTAATAGCCATCTCGGATAGTTGAGAACTGAGCGTCTCTCATTTTCGAATTGATTTTTAAAAACTTCAAAAAACTCGGCGGTGTTACCTTGTTGATAAAGCCAAATAAAATTGGCTGCAGTTGCTCCAATCACTCCATTGACTACTCCAAACAGTGTTAACGCTGCACTTCTCAAAGTCGGTTGAAGAATAACCACTATGGACCCTGTCAAAATAACGTAAAGAATAAATTGTTCGCGTACGCCAGCAGCGAGGGTAAAAAGTGCAAATGAAATGGTAACCCTCAATTGGCTCTCTGTATTGTGCACAAGAACTTTCAGCCCAAATAGTAAAAGTGAAATACCTATTAGTTCTGAGGGAAGAAACATACTGAAGGCTCCACTAAACATCATCGAGATAATCATCAGTATTGAGATAAGTGAAGAGAATTTTTCTGAAAGTGTTTTGGTAAAAATTGAATAAGTAGTCGACAAAACAACGCATAGCAAAATAGTCTCTAAGGCAACCCAAGACCAAAGCTCAAATCCAAATATTTTCCCCCAATTCTCTAAAAATATGAATATTGTGGGTGGTCTGTTTATGTAGTAACCACTGTAAGCAAATCCATTGCCATTTTGAGCTGCGCGAGCAGGTAGGACGTAACTTATAAAGTCATGACCTAGTCTTGTGTGACTCCGATAGCCAAGCTCAAATACGGCTACAGATGCCAACGTGAAAAAGAGACCTATTTTTGAGTACAAAGTTTTAAGAGGCTTTGTTTTCAGAGACATCATTGCTAGGTTACGATCTTTTTGCGCTTCCCATAAAAGGCAATAATGCGTGTGGAGCCCGAGGCGGGAATTGGACCCGCGACCTACGCATTACGAGTGCGTTGCTCTACCACTGAGCTACCCGGGCGCGTCGCTCACTCTACTGACTTAAAGCTTAAGAATTTACTGTAATTGCAGAGTGGCAGACAGTGTGCTGAGTGGTGGGCACTTGAGTAGAAGTGCATGAAGTGCGAGATCTTCGTTTGTGTTCAGACCAAGCGCAGAAATTGTTTTGTGGATCGCTGCAATCGCCGTGATTATTTCATCACCGTTTTTGGT
>SXGQ01564798.1_pt1 | contig 19078 bp, 17 predicted proteins | sample 3178371 | NCBI WGS metagenome assembly SXGQ01 (sample SAMN11356859, study PRJNA531348) | freshwater metagenome | isolation source: freshwater sample F1-20 | place: China: Fuxian Lake, Yuxi | collected 2017-12-25 | reverse complement strand
GGTGGTGTCGGTGGTGAAGAAGGGGCTGCCGACGCCGCCGCCGAGAACGACAAACTCGCCGGCGTCGAGCGCGCGGAGGGCGGTGTGTCGGTCGAAGCGCTGGGCGAGGCCGGGGGCGTCGAAGGCGGAGAAGACCGAGGCCTTGCCTCCCGCGGCGGCGAGAGCCTCGCGCATGGCGATGGCGTTGATCAGGGTGCCGAGCATGCCCATGTGGTCGGCGGCGGCACGGCCGGCGAGGCCGGACTTGGCGAGCGTCGCGCCGCGGATGATGTTTCCACCGCCGCAGACCACGGCGATCTGACAGCCCCTCTGTGCCGCGGCGATGACCTCGCCTGCGATCTGTCGGAGCTCGCCGGGGTCGATGCCGAACTCGCCCTCGCCTCCGAGGGATTCGCCGGAGAGTTTGAGGAGGACCCGTCGGTAGGGCTGTCGGGGGCCGGGCATGTGGACAACTCCAATCGGGGGTCGGCGGGCTGGTGCGGCGACGTCAGCGGGCATTGGACGATGCGGGGGGCGCGGGGTCAAGCCGGGCACCAGCGGCACCGGGGCGCGAGGAAAGCGGCGGCCGGTGGGTGATGGAGCGGAACCGCAATGGGGTGAACCGGTCTATAGACACACGGGGCCGCACGCTCGTCGTACCATGCTGCGATTCCGCCGCTCCCGACCTTGGGTCCTGATCAGGACGATACGAACCCGATGCCAGACGGCCCCATGCCCAACCGATCGAACGGCCCAGCGGATGCTGGGCGTGGCAGGGGGTCTGCGCTCGGGGTGCTGGGGTGGCTGCCTCGACGGATCACGTGGAGTCGGCAGACGGCGCTGTTCGGGGTGTCGCTGTCGCTGTTCGTGCACGTGGGACTGCTGCTGCTGTTCGCGCTGATCTATCCCAAGCGTCCGGTGGTGGGGACGGGGGTCGGGCAGTTTGACTTCCCCCTCGCGGTGATCGCGGAGGCGGAGCTGACGGAGCTGGTGCGCGTGGCGCTGGACGACCAGACGCCGCAGATGGACCAGTCGGCCGAGCCGAAGCTGCCATCGATCGAGGACATCACCCCGACGGTCGGTTCCGAGGCGCTCATGTCGCTGGAGGCGACGGACCTGTCGACGCTGAGCGGCGCGGGTGATGCGGACGTGACGGACGGCGAGGGGCTGGACGACGGCTCGGGGGGTTCGGCGCAGTTCTTTGGCGTTGAGGCGCGCGGCTCGCGGTTCGCGTACATCGTGGACGTGTCGGGCTCGATGGAGGGGGACCGGCTGGCGGCGCTCAAGCGGGCGCTGCTGGCATCGATCGGCGGATTGTACGAGCAGGCGCACTTCACGGTGGTGCTCTTCAGCAGCGACGCGGTGGCGTTGACGGGCAACCGCTGGAACCCGGCGACCGAGCGGGCCAAGAAGGAAATCGAGAAGGACATCCGGGCGATCCGGGCGTTTGGCGGGACCAATCCCCTGCCGGCGTTTGAGATCGTCTTTGCCATGCGGCCGCGACCGGACGCGATCTACTTCATGACCGACGGTCAGTTCGCGGCGGGAGAGGAAAACAAGGCGCTGGGCCGGATCGCGCGGCTGAACGACCGCGGCGATCGACGGACGCCGATCCACTGCATCACGTTCATCGAGCGATCCAGCGAGCGGCTGATGCGCCAGATCGCGCGGCAGTCGGGCGGGACGTACACGCACGTTGAGGGGGTCCAGCCTTGATCGGCGCTGCATTGGCGACGGTGCTCGCGGGGAGCGTCGTGGCGCAGGTGGAGCTGCGGGGTGGTTCGGTCGTTCAGGCGCCGGTGGAGTCGGTGTCGGTGGAGGGGGTGTCGGTCGGGGGGGATCAGCCGCGGCTGATCGGCTGGGACAGCGTGAAAGTGGTGCACGGTCCAATGGCGGGCGAGGCGGCGCCGTTCATGCCGCTGGCCGAGCGGGCGTGGCGGGCGCGTCTGCGGCTGGCGCGGGGCGATTCCGACATGGCCTGCCCGCTGTTCGAGGAGTTGTTCAAGGAGTTCGCGGGTCGGAGCGGGCCGACGGCGCTGATGGCGTCTGAGGGTCGGCTGCGGTGCCTGACGCGGCAGCGCGAGCATGCGGCGGCGGTGGGACCGTGGATCGAAGCGCTTCGGCTGCGCCGTGCGGGGTTTGTGGTCGCGGGTGATCCGCCGCTGTTGCCCGTGATCGACCAGCCGACGGGGCTGGTGCCGGGGCTGCCCCCGATCTGGCTGTCGACGCCCGATGCGCTGGAGCTGGCGCGATCGCCGGTCATCACGAGTGAGGACGAGGTGGCGGCGGCACTGGCGGCGCTGTTCCAGCGTGCCGCACGGTTTGAGTCGGGGCTGGAGCTCGGGAGTGAGCCGGCGGAGGTGCGTCACCCGGGGGTTGACCTGGCCCAGCAGGTGGTGATGGCGCGGACGGGGAACGCCGAGCAGCGCAAGGCGGCGCGGGAGCGGCTGGCGGTGGGGCTGTCTGCGGACATGGGGACGTGGCGCGAGGCGTGGCGCCGGGCGGCGATCGGTCGATCGCTGCTGCGCGAGGAGAGCGATGCGGACCGGACGGCGGGGGTGTTCCAGCTGCTGCACCTGCCGGCGCGGTTTGCGCGGACGCAGCCATATCTGACGTCGGTGGCGCTCGCGGAGGTGGGGGCCGAGCTGGACCGCCGGGGTGACCAGGCCGCGGCACTGTCGATGCGCACCGAGTTGATGAATCACGATCCGGCCAGCCCCGCGCTGGGGTGGCTGGAGCAACGACTGTCCGGGCCGCGTGTCCGGCCTGTGACGCCCGCGAGCGGCGAGGCGGATCCCTCATGAGGAAGCGACAACGACCATGACCCTTGACCGATTCATCGTGCTCGTAGCGCAGGCGGCGGACCCGGCCGCGACCCAGGAGCGGGGGATGTCGCTGCTGGACTTCATCCAGGCCGGCGGCTTGGTGGGGTACATCATCATTCTGCTGTCGGCGGGCGCGGTGGCGCTTGGGGTCATGCAGGCGCTGGAGGTGCGGGAGCAGTCGCTGGCGCCGGCGAAGGTCGTGGACGACCTGCACAACCTCTTGGGCCGTCGCCAGGTCGGGCAAGCGGCGGAGTACTGCGAGAAGCCGGAGAACGGCTGCTTCCTGACCAACGTGATCGGCGCGGGGCTGAGCCGCTACCGGCGCTCGGCGTTCGGCGCACTGGAACTCAAGGGAGCGCTGGAGGAGGCGGGCCAGGAGCAGGTGGCCCGGCTGTACCGCAAGACCGACGGGCTGGCGCTGATCGCGGGCATCGCGCCGATGCTGGGGCTGTTGGGCACCGTCATCGGTCTGTACGGCGCGTTCGGCACCATCAGCGATGCGGGAGGGTTTGCGCGCCCGGACCAGATCGCGCGGGATGTGAGCCTCGCGCTGGTGACGACGATCCTGGGGCTGGTGGTGGCGATCCCGGTGTCGGCGGCGGTGACGTACTTCCGCAACCGCATCGACGCCGTGGCGAGCACCATCGCGGCGATCGTGGACGATCTGGCGGCGCACCTTGAGGACCGGTCGACGGGCGATGCGGGCCGGTCGGCCCGGGCCGGGGCGGCGCTCAACCCGGCGGAGGCGGCGCGGTGAGGATCCGGCCGCCCGCCAACCGCGATCGCCTTCTGGCGCTGGACCTGACGCCCATGTGCGACATGGTGTTCCTCATGTTGATTTTCTTCCTGACGACCTCGTCGCTGACGCAGTTGAGCCGCGCGCAGCTCGAGCTGCCGCAGGAGCCGGGCGAGGCGGGGGCGATGCACGCCGAGCGCCCGGCGCTGGTGGTGAACATGGACGCGGCGGGCGGGCTGATCGTGGACGGCGAGGCGATCTCGTTCGTCGAGCTGATGGGCAAGGTGGATGAGGAGATCGTCAAGAACGACGGCAACGCCGCGGCGATTGACATGCTGATCCGCGCCGACCGGCGCACCTCGCTGGTGCATGTGAACGCGCTGGCCGAGTCGCTGCTAGGCGCGGGCGTGCGCGGCTGGCGGCTGGCGACGGAGATCCCCCCCGGGGGCGGCGGGGGGGCGCGGTGAACTTCTCGATGCAGCAGATCCAGAGGCGCCGCGGGATGATCAAGCTCGAGATCACGAGCATGATCGACATCATCTTTCTGCTGCTGATCTACTTCCTGCTCACGACGATCTACGCGCCGCCGGAGTCGCAGCTCACCAACGCGCTGCGGGCCGAGAAGATCGGCGGCGGGCGCAACGCCGACCTGCAGCCGCAGATCGTTGAGATCGGCGTGATCGACGGGGCTCCGGGGTACCGGGTGGGGCAGCACGTCTTCAGGGATACGAGGGCGCTGACGGAGCTGCTGCGCCAGTTGCCCAAGGACAGCGGCGTGTTCGTGCGTGCGTCGAACACCGTGACGGTGCAGTGGGCGGTGGGAGGTGTGCAGGCCTGCCGGGATGCGGACTTCACCAGGATCACCTATGTGCCGGCGCCGTAACGCCATCGCGATGCTGATGGGGGTGTGGCTTGGCGCGTGGCCCGCGTCCGGGCAGTCGCCGCGCCCGCCGGTCGCGATGGGGCCCGAGGATGAGGCGGTCGAGCAGTACCTGGCCAGCCACAACATGACGAGCATGCTGGCGGACCATCTGGAAGCGCGTCTGCGCATGTCGACCGCGCTTGAGCGCCCGGCGGTGGCCGAGCGATTGGCGGAGGTGTACGCGAAGCTGCTGGAGGAGTCGGAGGATGTGGAGTCGCAGGCGCAGTGGGAGACGCGAAGCGCGACGCTGCTGAAGGAGGTCCCGGAGGCGAACTCGCTGGAGCTGCGACTGGGGCTTGCGCGGGCGGCGTACCGGCGCGTGGAGCGCGTGGCCGAGGCGTGGCGGCTGCGGTCAGGGCCGCGGGATGAGGTCGAATCGGCGCTGCGGAGGCTCGACGAGCTGCGTGAGCAGTTTGAATCAGTGGCGATCGAGGCCAACCAGCGCGTGAAGGCGCTGGAGCGGCAGGAGGAATCGGGCCGGGCGGCCGACACGGAACTGTTGAACGCGGCGCTGTCGTCGGCGCGGCGCCACCGGTCGCTGGCGCACTACCTCTCGGGCTGGTGCTGCCTGTACCTGGCGGAGCTCAACGAGCGGGCCGATCTGATCGAGGCGGCCGAGCGGCACTTCGGGTGGCTGCTCAACGCGCGTCCGGGCGCAGCGCCGGAGCTGTCGCGGCTGTCGGAGCAGACGCTGCGCTATCCGCACGTGGCGCGGGCGGCGATCGCGGTGGGGGTGTGCAAGGGGCTGCGCGGACAGACGACCGAGGCGATGAGCTGGCTGGGGGCGGTCGAGCGGGCGCCGGAGCTGCCGGTGGGCATCGGGCGGCAGTTGTTCGCAGCGCGGGTGGCGACGCTGGCGCGGGGCGCGCAGTGGGCGGAGCTGCACCGGATCGTGGTGGAGCACCGGGCCGGCGATCAGTCGGCGGGGGCAACGGGCGGTGGGACGGGAACGCCGCTGACGACGGCGGAGGCGCGGCTGCTGGCGGTGGCGACGCTGGAAGACCAGGCGCAGGCCCAGCCGTCGAAGGATCCGCTGGTGGCGACGCTGCGCGATATCGCGCTGGGTGATCTGGTGGCGCGGGGCGAGCTGGGGCATGTGCTGGAGCTGGTCAATCGCTACGGGCGCGAGGGGCTGGGCGGCGGGGGGTTCGTGGCGCAGAACATCCGTGGGCTGATCGCCCACGACCGGGCCCGCGAGGCGCACACCGCGCTGGGGACGGATCTCACCGAGCCGGTGACGGACCGCGCGGTGGCGCAGCTCTACACCGAGGCGGCGGATCTGCTGCGCCACGCGGTGACGCAGGCGGACGCGAGCCAGTACGAGGCGGCGACGGCGAACGCGATGGTGCTTCTGGGGATGTGCCTGTTCAGCGCGGGCGAGGCGTCGAACGTGGCGCCGGCGTACATGGAGGCGTCCGAGCGGTTCGTCGCGGCCAGCGGGATGCTCTCCGACGCGTCGCGCCGGGCCGAGGCGATGTGGATGGCGATCCGGTCGCTGCGGCACGAGCTGGACCGCACGGCCCAGCCCTCGCCGGAGGTGGAGGCGCTGCGGGAGTCGTACATCGATCGGTTCCTGGTGTCGTTCCCTGACGATGATCGCACCTCGGCGCTGTTGATCGGGCGCGCGACCGAGGCGCAGATGACGCCGGCGCAGTCGGTCGAGATGCTGCTGAAGGTGCCCGAATCGTCGCGGGTGTACGAAACAGCGCGCCGGCAGGCGGCGCGGATCGCTTACGAGCTGTACCGCGACGCATCGACCGACGATCGCGACTGGATGGCGGCGCGGTTCATTGAGATCGCCGAGCCCATGCTGGTCATCGACCGGCGCCGGGCCGCGGCGGGCGACGGCACGGCGGCGCAGCTTGCGGCGGTGCGGGCCCGGCAGATCATCGACGCGGTGATGGGATCGAGTTCGCCGGACCTTGAGCGGGCCGAGCGGGCGCTGGACGTCTTGCTGAGCCTCATCGCGTCGAACATGATCGACGGCACTCCGATCGCGGGTGAACTGGACTACCGCCGGGCCCAGATCCTGATGACGCGGAACCGGCCGGGCGACCGGCAGACAGCCGAGGCGCTCGTCGAGGCGCTGCAGCACAAGGACCCGCGCTACGCGCGGGCGGCGAGCCTCTTGTTCTACCGCGATGCACTGGCGACTCTGCGCCGCGTGGTGCGGATGCGCGGCGACGAGGCGCAACGGCTCGAAGCGGCGGGGGCGGTGGTGCGCCACGGGCGGCGGTTGATCCGGGATGCAGAGTCGGCCGAGGGCGACAATCCATCGGCGTCGTTCCTGTCGCTCCAGGCCGAGGTGGCCGATGCGGCGGGGACGGTGTGGCGGCTGGAGCGCGACGAGCAGGCCCGCGATCTGGCGCTGCTGCTGTACCGCCGGCTGCTGCGGTCGCAGCCGCGGGATGCCGGGTTCCTCCGGGCGCACGCGGAGCTGTCGGAATCGGTGGGTGATGTGGAGGCGGCGCTGGAGTCGTGGCGCACGCTGGTGGCGGGGCTCGACGCGGGCACGGAACGGTGGTTCGAGGCCAAGCACGGACTGATCCTGCTGCTCTCGCGTGTTGACCCCGAGCGGGCCCGGTTGGCGCTGCAGCAGCACCGCGTGCTGTACCCCGAGCTGGGACCGGCGCCGTGGGGCGAGCGGCTGGACGCGATCGAACGGTCGCTCAAGACGGGTGGAGGGCCAACGCCATGAGCGCGGACCTCTTCTCGCGATTCTTTGACGACATCGATCCCATGATGGGCCCCTTCGGGCTCCTGGGCATCACGCCCGAGCGCTGCACCGACGATCAGATTTCCGCGGCCCTCAAGCAGCGACTTACGGTGCTCGCGCAGCACCCACAGGCCTGGAGCCCCGAGGCGGACGAGGTGCGGCTGGCGCTGCACGTTGCGGCCGCGCAGTTGCGCGACCCGGCGGTGCGCTCGGTGCTGCTGGCGAGCTGGAACGATCCATCGATGTCGGCGGGGCCGGGGATGATGGCGCTGGGGGCCTCGGGGCAGCCTCGGATGCCGGGGCGGACCGGCGGCGAGCCAGGCGCGCCGTCGGCCCGGGCGGCGGCCGCGGCGGCAAGCCAGGGGGTACCCGGGCTGTTCGGAGAAGTGGCGCTGCAGGTCTTGGTGCACTCGGGCGGCTGGAACGCCGACGCGAAGCGACGCCTCAGCGCGCTGGCGCACGCGCACGGCATCAGTCCGCACGGGCTGATGCAGGCGCTGAGCGAGGTGAGCCGGCGGCAGCGTGTGTCGGTGCGCGAGTCCGGTGGGCACAGGAAGCCGGGGAGCGCAGGAGAGAATGCGTCGGGCGAGGCCGAGGCGCTCGCGGCCGCGCCACCGGCGCCGCAGCGCCGGTCGATCACGATCGCGACGATGGTGCTGCTGGGGCTGACGGTGCTGATGCTGGCGGCGCTGGTGCTGATCCGGTCGGGGGATGATCGCGAGCCGCGCACGATGGTGGTGTCGCAGGGGAAGCGGGCGGGCACGCCGCAGGCTCCGGCTGCTCCGGCAGCGCCCCTGGCCGAACAGTCGGCCGAGTCGCTGCGTCCTGTTCCGCCGGTGCTTGAGGATGTACGCCCCAGCGAGGCGATGGTGCGCCCGCGTGAAGTGACGCCGGCGGACCCGGCGGAGGAGGGTCGGCGGATCCTCAACCAGCTCCGGGCCGCGCGGGCGATCCTGAGCAGCGACCCGCGTGCAGCGCTCAAGGAGTTCGAAGCGGGTGTGTCGGCGCTGGGGGTGCGGTGGATGATGCTGGGCAACGATGTCCTGCTCGCAGCACAGGACGACATCGCCAACTTCGTCGTTGAGGCGTCCAGGCGCGACCGCGGCACGGGTCGGGCCGCACTCGAGGCGGTGGTGATCCCGGCGCAGCGGCTGGTCGACAGCGATCGCCTGCTGGGGCAGGACCCGATCGCGTCGGCGGCGTGGTCGAGCGGGATGCTGATGCGCCTGCGCCGCGAGCGCGAGCTGCCCAGCGCGCTGGGGGAAACCATCGGCGCGGTGCTCCGCGCGATCGCGCGCGACGAACGACTGCCGGGTGAGAACACGCTCTATCGCGGCATCGCGCTGGGGCTCGACGGTATGAGCGACCGGCTGCAGCCGCGGACCACCGACCCGGCCCAGTCGCCGGCGCTGGTGTCGGCGTGGCAGCACTGGATCGTGGCGGCCCGCGCGCTGAGTGCTGTGGATGCCGATGCGGGGCGTCAGAGCCTGCTGCGGGCGGCCGAGCGGCTGGTGATCGACGGTCCTGAACTGACGCTGAGCAAGCCGGCGACCGATGTGCTGGGGCTTCTGCTTGGCGCGATGAACTGGCGCGACGATCGTCAGACGGGCGAGCGGCTGCTCGCATGGTTCGACGACGAGGCGGTGACGGTGTCGGACCTGTCGATGGTGACGGCGTGGATCCTGACCAACGGCGCGATCCCCGGCGTGAGTTCCGAGATGCTGCTGACGCAGAACGCCACGCCATCGCAGCGCATACTGCTGCGGAACACGTACGCGTCGCTGCTGGGGCTGGAGCGCAGCCGCGACCCGGCGGCATCGGGCGGGCGGTGGGCCTCGCAGGCCCGTGAGATGCTGCAGGCCACGGGAACGGCCACGGACCCGGCGGAGGCGCTGCTGCGTGCTGCGGCGATGGCCAAGCTCAATGAGGCTGCAGCGCATCGGTGGCGTCAGGATGAGACGCTCTCGGATCGGGCCCGCGAGGCGGGGCAGATCGAGCGGCTGCGCCAGCAGAACCGCGCGGATGCGGATTCGTCGCGGGGGAATCCGGGCACGCTGACGTGGCCGGGCGACGAGCGCGACGGCCAATGGGCCAAGCGGTACCTGGCGTCGATGAACAGCGCCGATCAGCGCGTCGAGCTGCTCAACGAGCTGCGGAACAGCGGCGGGCCGTTCGGGCCTGCGGATGCGGACGTGTTGGCCGAGGCGGCGTGCTTCGGTTCGCCGATGCAGGTCCGCCGGCTGGCGCAGGGCATCGTGCGCGACCGGTCGGACAGCCTGATTGTGATCAACGGGCTGCTCGAGGCGCTGCCGCGGGCGGCGCGTCAGCCGGCGGTGGCGGAGATGATCCGCTCGGTGACGGAGGTGCGCCTGCCGACGACGGAGGACCCGGCGTGGCGTGTGATCGCGCGGCGCGCGGTGGTCGACCGGCTGATGGTGATGATCGCTTCCTCGCGCGATCGGCAGTCCGATGCGCTGGCGCTGGTGATCGAGGAGGCGTACCGGGCTCGCGTTGAAGCCTTCGGGCCGCCGGTGGCGGCGCGGAGCGGCTCGGCGCCGGGGACCTCGCCGGACCCGCTGGCCGGGCGCAGCGCGGATGCGGACTTCAGCGTTCGCGGATCAGGGACGGACGCGGCACCGGAACAGGTCGCCGGGTTGCTCTGGGACGCGTGGGCGGGGCAGGCGCGGCGCTACGCCGAGGGGCAGTGGACCTTCGCCACCTTCGACGAGCTGCAGCGACGCAGGGCGGGCCGGGCCAGCCTGGCCGAGGGGCCGATCCAGTACTTCGCTGGCGAGCAGGCGAGCGTCGCGGAGGTGATGGCGTATGTGGTGGCGGCCGAACGCAACAGCCGTGCCCGGCGCATTGTCGAGGTCCTGGAGCAGATGAACACCGATCGACGCAACGCCATCCACGTCTACCAGCAGATCGAGGCGGCCGAGCGGGCCATGCTGCGGCTGTGGGTCGTCCGCTTCGGCGAGGAGGCCCAGCCATGAAGCACGCGCGACCGATGCCATGGCTGATGCTGCTGGTGCTCGCGGGCGCAGCGCTGACGGGGGTCGCGCGCCGGCAGGACGGGCCCGAGACGCCGGCCGAGCCACCGGCGTTGATCGTGGGGCGATCGGGCGTCGTCAACCTGCAGCAACGGCTTGAAGCGCTCGATCCATCGCGCCCGATGGACTACTTCATGCTGGCCGAGGAGGTCGCGTACGAGTTGCCGTTCGCCGACGGGCAGGAACTGGCTCGGCAGCTGCTGGTGCTGGCGTACGAACTGGATCGCAACAACCCGCCGCGTCGGCCCGGCTTCGGGCGGAGCGCCTGCCTGGCGCTCGCCGACCTGTCGACCCGCCCGCTGGAGCGCCGGTGGTTGCTGGCGATGGCGTCACTGGAGGCCGGCGGGCCGGGCTCGGGCATCGATTGGCGGATCGATGAAGAGCTGAGCCTGGGCTCCGACACGGGGCCCTACGACATGGCGGTAGCCTTCGGCTGGTACCGAAGTGAGGAGTTCCGCCGAGCCCGTGAGCTCTTGGCCCGCAACGATGCGGTGGCGCTGCTCCGCCGTGCGGGCTTTGACAAGGAAGAGGCCGAGCTGGTCGTCCAGCGCTTCAGGGCCGAGCTCGAAGCCCGGCCGACGTGCCCCCAGTGCCGCAACGAGCGCGTCGTGCGCAAGCCCGGCGACGGGCGGCCGACGCTGGATCTGTGCACGATGTGCCGCGGCAATCCGGGGCCGCGCCTGAACGCCGACGCGTTCATTCAAACGCTGCGCATGGAGGCGCTGCTCCTGCGGGCGTCGCCGCGGTCGTGGGCGGCGCAGTCGATGATCGACAGAGGCCAGCCTTTGCGGGATGTGGACCCCGGCGAACTCGCGGCGTTCTTCAAGGTGGATCCGGCGCGGTCGCGCTGGCTCGGGCCCGAGAGCGTCGACGCGAGCGTGCTGCCTGAGGACCGCTGGACCAAGGGTCGGTGGGTCACGCCCGATGAGGCCGCGGGAATTCCGCCAGCGGCAGCGCCGGGCCCAGGGACGTGATCAGTTGGTGTGGGCCATGATGTACTGGTGCTTGCGCCGGGCGAGTTCGAGGATCTCCTCGAGCTGGGAGCGGTTGGTGATCTCCCACGTGGCCCAGTACACGGCGTTGACACGCCGCGCTGCAACCACGCCATCACGCACAAACTTCTTCAGCCGGCGCATCGGCAGCGCCTCGACCATCTCTTCGGTGAGGGGCAGGGCGATCTTCGGGCGAAGCGGATCCGGCACCAGATACGCCCAGGCCCGGGTCGGGTCGTCGGGACAGCTATAGGTCAGGGTCCAGCGCCAGGGCACACCCTGCCACGCCAGCTCCTCGCGGACGCCTTCGAAGGCCTGGAGGTGCTCGCGGGCGGTCTCAAGAAGATTGCCGAGTTGCTTCGGGTAGTGGCGGCGCAGGTCGTCCACGGAGGGGGTGTTGAACTGGTCCTCCCAGGGAAGCCGCACCTTTTTGGGTGAGTAGCCCATCGTTCGTCACCCGCTTTGAAAGCCCGGGCCCGAGGGCCTCGGTCGCGTCGAACCTCGAACGTTGAGCCGGCCAGTATACAACATCTTGACAACCGGTGGATAGACCCCTTGACAAATCCACAAAAGTGGCTCGCCTTGCGTCCAGAGGGGCCTTTGGAGCGCGGAGGGGCGGGGGTGCGACTGTCTCTGGGCGACTCGGTTGGGGGCGGGCACAGGGATTCGACGTGCCGCGGCCAAGTCCCTAGCATCGATTCACACCCCCCGAGGAGCCGCGTGATCAAGACCCCTGGCGAAGAATCCGGCCGTCTCCAACCCCCCGGCACCCCCGGAATCCCCGGAATCCCCGGAGTCCCCGGAGTGGGCCTTCAGCCGCCGGTCTCCGAGTCTCAGCTCGACGCGGAGATGGACCTGGCGGCGGCCTCGATCCTGGTGGTCGACGACCACGAGCAGAATCTCGAACTGCTCCACGCGTATCTGGAGGATGTCGGATGCCGGGTCCGGTCGGCCCGGGACGGACTGCTCGCGCTCCAGGAGGTCGAGGCCGAGGCGCCGGACCTGATCGTGCTGGATGTGATGATGCCGCGGATGAGCGGGTTCCAGCTCTGCGCGAAACTCAAGAGCGAGCCGGCGACGCGGGACATCCCGATCGTGATGGTGACGGCCCTGAGCGATGTCGGTGATGTGGAGCGTGCTGTTGAGAGCGGCGCGGACGACTTTCTCACCAAGCCGGTGCATCGCATTGAGCTGGTGACGCGCGTGAAGTCGCTGCTGCGGTACAGGCTGCTCAAGAAGCAGTTCGACGAACTGATGCGGCGCGAGCGCGGCGCGTAGCGGCTCGATCAGTCTTCATCGCGTGTCGAGCCCCCGACGATCGCGGGGGTCTCGTTCGGGCGGACCCAGCGGGCGCTGCGCCCGCGGGGCGACTGCGCGGCCATGAGGTGATCGAGATACATCGCCAGCGGGCGGGCTTCGAAGCGGTCCAGGAACGCGCGGCTGGCGGTGGGATTGAGGGTCAGGATCCAGTCGATGACCTGCTCGCGCGAGCCGTCGCCCGCCGGGGTCGTCGAGCCTGACTCATCACGCGTCATCGTGCCGATTGCCACCATCGCTTGCTTCTCCGGAATCGTGCGAGAACCCGCGGGTTCACCTTCAGCGAGGTGTGATTTCGGCCGAGACGCGCACGAACGATGAGGATGTAACCACAACGGGTCCTGCGGACACCCGAGGGGTTGTGGCGGGCACAGCATGTAGTGGTGCGCGGCGGATCGGGGCACCAGAATCGCTCCTGCGACCCGGCCGTTCGTGCGCGCCTCGGTGCGGCTTGGGGTCCCATCACGCGCAGCGGTTGCGCCGGACATGCGCCGGGCGAGGCGTTCGGCCACAACGCCCACGCCCGAATGGGCGTGGGGCCGGTGGTGGTGGGCCTCGATACACTCGGCATCATGAGAGCCGTCACCATCCAGAAGCAGGGGGCCCCGGTCGCCCCGAACATTGTTGCCGTCAGCGACTGGCCCGAGGCCGCAGCACCGGGGCAGGGCCAGGTCGTCGTTCGGACCGAATGCTCAGCGCTCAACCACATGGACCTGTGGGTGGGCATGGGCATTCCGGGGGTGGACCTCACGTACCCGCGGATCTCCGGGTGCGACGCCTGCGGGATCGTTGAGTCGGTCGGTTCGGGAGTTGATCCGGCATGGGTCGGGCAGCGAGTGATCGTCAATGCGGCGTACGACGTGGTGCGCCCGGTGCGCCCGTCGGACCCGCCGGCCAGCTCGTACCGGCGGGACCTGGAGCTGATCGGTGAGCACGTCCACGGCATGCATGCCGAGCGGTTCAGCGTGCCCGCGGAGAATCTGGCGCTGGTCGGGCCGTCGGCGGACCCGGTTGAGGCTGCGGCGTTCGGGCTGACGTTCCTGACGGCCTGGAGCATGATGACGACCAAGGGGTGGCTGCGACCGGGTCAGAGCGTCCTCATTACGGGGATCGGCGGGGGCGTGGCGACGGCGGCGTTGGCGATCGCGACGTGGATGGCGTGCCCGGTGGTGGTGACGAGCCGGCATCAGTGGAAGCTGGACCGGGCCCGCGAGCTGGGGGCCAGCCACGGCGTCCTGGACACGGGTGACGATTGGTCCAAGGCGGTGCGGAGCTGGACGGGCGGACGGGGTGTCGACATGGTGGTCGACACCATCGGCAAACCGACGCACCTCAAGAGCATCAAGTCGCTGGCGCGTGGCGGGGCGTTCGTGACGGCGGGGAACACCGGCGGGCCGATCGTCGAGACGGACCAGGCCCGGATGTTCTGGAACCAGTTGCGCCTGCTGGGCTCGACGATGGGGACGACGACCGAGCTGCGCGAGCTGGCGGCGCTGTTCCGGGCCGGTCGGCTCAAGCCGGTGGTGGACTCGGTCCACCCGTGGAAGGACGCCCGCGGGGCGTGGGAACGCCTTGAAGCGGCGGACCAGTTCGGCAAGGTGGTGCTGGACTGGCGGTGAGATCTTTCACCACGGAGACACGGAGAGGGGAGAGAGTGGAGGGACAGATCCGTGGCGCTGCGCAACGAGGAGATGACGAGTCAGATCATTGGCGCAGCGATCGAGGTTCACCGTGCTCTGGGGCCGGGACTACTCGAATCGGCGTATGAGCATTGCCTTGCCCGTGAGTTGCGGGACCGGGGGATGACTTGTGAGAGGCAAGTCCAGCTCCCGGTGGTATATAAGGGCGAGCGGGTTGAAGCGGGCTATCGGATCGACATAATTGTGGAGTCCACGGTTGTCGTCGAGCTCAAGTGTGTCGAGGCCGTTCTCCCGGTGCATCGGGCCCAGTTGCTGACCTACCTGAAGCTCAGCGAGAAACCCGTGGGTCTGCTGATCAACTTTCTGGTTCCGGTGCTCAAGGATGGAGTCGTGCGATTGGTGCTCTGAACACTGCATCACTCTCCGTGCCTCCGTGTCTCCGTGGTTCATGTATTCTGTATTCCGACTTCCGCTCAGCGCTCTCTGCGTCTCTGCGGTGAAGTGAAAGGGCTGACTATGGCGCTGCTTGATGGAAAAGTCGGGTTGGTCTTCGGTGTGGCGAACGATCGTTCCTACGCCACGCACATCGCCCGCACGCTCATCGAGCAGGGCGCGCGGTGCGCGTTCGGGCACCTGCCCGGCGAGAAGAACGAGCGACGGACCCGCAAGGCGGTCGAGGGGATGGAGCTGCCGGGCGCTGCCGACTCAAAGTTCTACCCCTGCGACGCCGGCAAGGATGAGGACTTCGACGCGGTCTTTGCGGCGTATGCCAAGGACCACGGTCGGATGGACTTCCTGATTCATTCGATCGCCTTCGCCGACCGCGAGTGGCTGGCGCCGGGCAAGTTCGCGCATACGCCGCGGGCTGCGTATCTCTCGGCGATCGACATTTCGGCGTACACGCTGGTCGCGATGGCGCAGCGCGCCCAGCCCCTGATGAATGACTCAGGGGGCGGGTCAATCCTGGCGATGAGCTACTACGGCTCTGAGAAGGTCATCCCGGCGTACAACGTGATGGGGGTGGCCAAGGCGTGTCTCGAGTGCACGACGCGCTATCTGGCATCCGAGCTGGGGCAGTTCAAGATCCGCGTGAACACCATCTCGGGCGGACCACTGCGGACGCTGGCCAGTTCGGCGGTGGGCGGGATCGACAAGATGCTGGAAGAGACGCCCAAGCACGCGCCGCTGCGCCGGAATGTTGAAGGCTCGGATGTCGGCGGGGCGGCGGCGTTCCTGATCTCCGACCTGGCGGCGGGGATTACGGGCGAGAACATCTACGTCGACTGCGGCATCAACATCATGGGTGCCAGCGGGGCCTCGACGCCGCAGGGCTGAAACACGGTTGCAACGCGGCGAGACCGTGATCGGCGCTGGTAGCATTGCCCAGAGTGACACGAGGCTGGCCGGACCGGAGCTGCTTGGGTCCGAGCGCCTAATTCTTTCCCTTTGGGTGGTGATTCTTGTGCGTGGATCGTTGCGATTCCCACGATCAGGTGCCACAATCGCGCCGCCGGCAGCCCACGCACAGGGTTGATGAGTCGTTTCGCCGGCCGAGTGACAGGGTGAGGGTCGCACCAGCGCGAACGACGAGCGCGCCGCGGCCTCAAGGAGAGATTGAGTCATGAAGAATCGCTTGATGGCGCCGTGCGCGATGGCTGTCGCGCTGGCCGCGGGATCCGTGGACGCGAGTGTCATTACCGACTGGAACAACGTGTACCTGCAGTCGATCCGCGAGCTGCCCGAGGGTCCAGGCCCGATGGCACGCAAGGGAGCACTGCTCCACACGGCGATCTACGACGCGGTGAACTCGTTCGACAAGACACACGAGGCGTATCTGGTCAATCTGGATCCGCAGGCCGGCGCGTCCAAAGTCGCGGCCATTGCCCGTGCGGCACGGGACTCGATGATTTACGCGTATCCGACGCGGGCGGCCGAGTTTGAATCGCTCTACAACACGCAGGTGAACGGCATTCCCGCTCAGGCTCGCGCTGACGGTGAGGCCATTGGCGCCGCCGTCGCCGCCCAGATCATCTCGTCGCGGGATGTGGACGGCTGGAACGCGCCGGCGCCGTCGTATCCCGACGGCACGAATCCAGGTGAGTGGCGTCCGACGCTGCCGGACTTCGGCGGCGCGGTCGGGCCGGGATGGGGCAACTGCGTGCCGTGGGCGATGAACAGCCCCTCGCAGTTCCGTCCTGCTGGCGTGGGGAACGGCCTGTTCACCAGCATGGGCGACCTGCTGGCAAGCCAGGAATACGCCGACAACGTGAACGAGGTGAAGGAGCTCGGACGGCTGAACAGCGGCTCACGCACTCCCGACGAGACCGAGGCCGCGTTCTTCTGGGCCAACGACCGCAACGGCACCTACAAGCCGCCGGGTCACCTCAACGCGATCACGCAGGAGATCGCGAATGTCCGGTTCGCGGGCATGACCGAGGACCAGCGGCTCTCGGCCGAGGCTCGACTGTTTGCGCTGGCCAACATCGCCATGGCCGACGCGGGCATCGCCGCATGGGATGCCAAGTACAACACCGACATCGATCTGTGGCGACCGATCGACGCCATCCGTCAGGCCGACACCGATGGCAATCCCAACACCACCTTCGAGCCGGATTGGGAGCCGCTCAATCACAACTTCCCGGGCAGCGACCAGGACTTCACTCCGCCCTTCCCGGCGTGGATCTCCGGTCACTCGACCTTCGGCGGCGTGCATGCGGCCGTTCTGGAAGCGTTCTTCGGCTCCGACGAGATGAACATGCTCGTTCAGTCCGAGGATCCGTCGTACAGCGGCGATGGGCGGTTCTTTGCGACCTTCAGCGAGATGGGCCTGGAGAACGCTCTGAGCCGTATCTGGCTGGGTGTGCACTATCGCTTCGATTGCGAGCAGGGCTACGAGACTGGCCAGCTGCTCGGTCAGTACATCGGCGGGAACTTCCTTCGCGCCATTCCCGCTCCCGGCTCGGTCATGCTCATGGCCATCGGCGGGCTTGCCGCCCTGCAGCGCCGGCGCAGCGCCTAACAGGACTCAACGCAGTGTGTCTGCTTTCGCACGCCTCGGCCGCAAAGCCGGGGCGTGTGCTTTTTTGGGGGTTGGTCTACCGACAGACCTGCGGCATGAGCTTGTGCAGCATCTCGAGGGCGGCGTGGAGGAACCGGGGGTGGGCGTCGCGCCGGTTGAGGGCCGGCGCGGCGGCAGCGCCGAGCAGCCGACGGATATTGGCGAGCCCCGCGTAGTCGTCGGAGGTGTCCAGCCCCTGGGACCTGCGGGCCTTGGCGATGAGCGAGACGGGCTTGGCGCCGTCGAGCACCTCGGGCTTGGCCCAGTAGAGCTTCTCGAGATAGACCGCATCCTCGACCCAGTGGCCCGCGTGGACCTCGGCAAAGTCAAACAGCACGCAGCACCCCGGCCCCCAGCCCGAACCGTCGGGGCGGTGCATCGCGTTGCCGCCGTGGAGGTCGCCGTGGCACCAACTGTTGAAGTCGCGGGCGTTCCACTTGGTCAGGATTTGGGGCAGGTGCTTCTGCACATCGCGCAGGGCGTGGCTCCACGACTGCGACTCGTTGGATGCCTCGACCCTGACCAGCTCGCGCGAGCGGGCGATGAGCGCGGCCCAGTCAAAGGGCTCGGGGTCGCGTGCAACGGGCCATGCCTCGCCGGCGTGGCGGTAGAACCCGGCGGCGGCCGCGGCCAGATCGTCAAAGACCTGCCGGTGCAGATGGGCCGCAAGGGGGTTGCCCGGCAGACGCTCCATGACCAGCCACGCCAGGTCGTAGCCGCCGACCTCGGTACCCGCGAAGGCGATGCGGGGAGTGGGGGCATCAGTCCGGCCCAGTGCGGTGGCGAAGCGGAACTCTTTGGGGCCCACCGGCAGTTTGACGACGACCTCGCGGCATTGGCCGTCATCGCACTCGACCACAGCGTGCGCGGTGGCCGAACCGCCGCGTTGCCAGTCGGTCCTGAACCACTCGATGTCCCGGAGCCTGCCGTCGCACGCATGGACCAGGGCCGGCTCCAGTTGGGGGCCAAGGTCATGCGACGCTTGTGGTGTTGGTTCACCCATCCTGGCGGCGTGCTCCCTCGCGACAGCGGTCAACCTAGCGTACGCGGCCCGGCTGTGGAAGTTCGGGCAGGTCCCGACCGGGTTCTCCACCAGTGGCAGCGGGATGCGATGGCGTCTAGCCTGTCGTGGTGAGCCGGCCCCACTACGACATCCTTGCCCTGGACCTTGACGGCACCCTCTTCGGCCCCGATGGGCGCGTCTCGGAGGCGAACGTCCGTGCCGTTCGTGCGGCCCGCGAAGCGGGGGTCCAGGTGGTGATCTGCACCGGGCGCGGCTACGTCGAGAGCAAGGGAGCGATCGCGTCGATCGACGCCCACATCCCGGCGACCGGGCGGCCGATCGCCCCGATCGTGGTGGCCGGGGGCTCGATGGTCGCTGATGCCGCGACCGGGCGCACGCTGCACCGCTGGCCGATGAACACCGATCTGGTGCGCCGGCTGTGCGTGCACTTTGCGCAGGTCAAGCGGGCGCCGCTGATCCTGAAAGACCGCGACGCTGCGGGCTTTGACTAACTCGTGGTCAACTCCGGCCCCATCGAGTACCCCACGCAGTGGTGGTTTGAGGTGATGGATGTCGAGGTGAAGTTCATCGACGACATCCAGCACGATCCGCATCCCGAGCACACCGTGCGGGTGGGCTTTGCGGCCCTGACGCCGGTGATGACCGATCTGGCTCGATCGGTGGCCAAGCACTTCGGACGCGAGACGATGGTGCAGCACTTCTCGGCCGTCGCGGGCATGGCCAACTCCAAGCAGGGCATCAAGGACGAGGGAGTCCAGTTGCTGGAGGTCTTTGACCCGCAGGTGAGCAAGTGGACGGCCGTGCACCGGCTCGCGCTGG
>SXGQ01897418.1_pt1 | contig 19079 bp, 19 predicted proteins | sample 3178371 | NCBI WGS metagenome assembly SXGQ01 (sample SAMN11356859, study PRJNA531348) | freshwater metagenome | isolation source: freshwater sample F1-20 | place: China: Fuxian Lake, Yuxi | collected 2017-12-25 | reverse complement strand
GGGAGGTCTCTACCTCAACGGGTTGTGACAGTGAACAGACCACGGCTGGCGTCACGGGCAATTCCACCGCCTTTGGCACCTATGTGGCAGACACCTACCGAATGTCAGACAAGACTTTTGTGACGGTGGCTGGCAGGTTCAACCAAACCACGGTGGCCAACACCCTCTCCTCTTACGCATCGGGTAGTTTGACGAGTACCGCCACTGAAAGTTTCACTTACCGCAAATTCAATCCTTCATTGGGCATGACACACCAATTTGAACAGTTGACCTTGTTTGGCAATTGGGCTCAAAGCAACCGCGCACCCACCGTGCTTGAACTCGGTTGTGCGGACAAAGACAATCCATGCGCCCTGCCCACGGGATTACAGGCTGACCCGTACCTGAGCCAAGTGGTTTCTCAAACCCTAGAAGCCGGTATGCGCTGGAAAAATGAATCTGGATACAACCTCAGCCTATCGGCCTATAGAACCACTAACAAAGACGATATTATTTTTGTAGCGGTTAACGCCACAGAAGGATACTTTGATAACTTCGCTAAAACACAGTATGTGGGCGTTGATATCAATGCAGCTAAATCGTGGGGTACTTGGCAATTGAACACCACATACAGTTACTTAAAGGCCACATATGAATCCTCAGCCGAATTGTTGGGCGCAGAAAGAACAATGGCCATCACGCCCGGAACCCGCATGGCAGGCATTCCTTTGCACAAACTCAAAATACACCTCGATTGGTCAGCCACCGACAAATGGAAACTGGGTACATCCATGATTGTCAGCTCCAGCTTGGTGACCCAAGGCAACGAAGATGGAAACATAGAAACTGGTGTTAGCGGAAATGCCAAAGTCAATGGCCATGCCCTGTTCAATTTGAAAACCAACTACGCGGTTCAAAAAGGGTTTGAACTATTCGGAAAAATCGACAACGTATTCAACAAACGCTATGAAACTTATGGCATGCTGGCTGCCGACAACCTGTATGACAGCGATGATCAAACCCTGTCCAAATTCGTCGCACCCGGCGCTCCCCGCACCTACATGGCAGGGTTGCGCTACAAATTCTGAGCGGTGACAGCGCCGACTTGGCGGCACCACAAACTGCGGATCAATCCAACAGTTTTTTCAAAACCCTGCGGTTGTAATCACGCCATGGCGCTGCGCCATGTGCACCATGGCCGCTAAGGTGTGTACAACCAATTTTTCTTTGATTTGTGTTTGGTGGTTGGACACGGTTTTTTGGCTCAAATGCATCATGTCTGCGCATTCAGCCACGCTGTGGCCGAGAGTGAGCAAACGCAAAATTTCGTATTCACGGGGGGTCAAGCTCGCCACCCGCTGGGCTTCGGCTTGCCTGTTTTGCGACGTATCTTGCTGCATCTGCGATTCGCTGTTGAATATGCTTCCAGCATGCACCTGACGGATCGCCAACAACAACGCATCGGGCTGAGCATTTTTCGACACAAAACCCCTGGCACCCGCTTGAAACACACGCTCGATCAACAGCGGCGAGTCATGCATGCTGCACACCAGCAGTTTGGCTTGCGGTTGTCGTGCACATATTTTTTGGACCAAACCCAATCCGCCAACCCCTGGCATGGACACGTCGGTGATGGTGATATCGGGCGAATGAAGCACAAACAACCGGTAGGCCTCGTCTGCACTGCCTGCCTCGGCCACCACTTCAATGCCTTCGTCTTGTGACAACAAACGGGCGTAACCGGCTCGCACCACAGGATGGTCATCGACCAACAACACCTTGATCATGCAAATTCCATGGGCAACTGAATGCGTATGTGCACGCCTTGGTTCTCTTTGGAATGCCAATGGAATTCGCCTCTGAGGCTGGCCACGCGCTCTTGCATGCCCAATACACCAAAGCCTTTTTGCGAGGCGTCGGTATGAGAACTGCCGCGGCCATTGTCCTGAATCGATAGCACCAATTCACCTGTGTCAGACACTTTCAACCTCACCATCACATGGTTGGCATGGGCATGGCGAGCCACGTTGGTCAAGCCTTCTTGCACCAACCGGTATGCGGTGACACACAAATAATCAGACAAGCCCGCTGGCAAGGTATCGACCTTGCAATCGCACACAACGCCAGTCTGGTTTTGCCATTGCTGGCATTGGGCCACCAAGGCATCCGCCAGGCCCATGCTGTCAAGCACCATGGGACGCAGTTGTTGCAGCATGTGTCGCGTGATTTGCGACAACGCTTGCGCTGACAGCGCGATGCGTTGCGCACATTGGGCCACCCCAGTTGCATCCAATTTGCCCATGCCCAGCACTGCCGCCTCGGTGCGTATCGCGGTACACGTCTGGCCCATCTCATCATGCAGTTCACGCGCGAGTGCGCGTCTTTCGTCTTCTTGGGCGGAGTAGAGGCGCTGCGTCAAATCGCTGTTGTGGCGAAGCAATTCCTGTACCTTTTGCTCGGAACGGATGCGTTCTTGCAATTCGAGATTGGCTTCATTGCTGCGCCGCCACGAATACCATGCCAATCCCATGGACAGGACCAAAAAAGAAAACGGCCATTCGTCCAGCTGAATGTGTTCGTACACATAGCTGTATTCAGTGATGTGCTCAGACAACTCCCAGCGGCTTGCCACCATGCCAAAAAGCAGCGTCAGGCTGGCTACAAAAATGATGTCTGTCTGTGGTTTGCTTAACTTCATGGGGTTAACTACTTTTGAATTAGTTGATATTTTAAATAGGGCTTGTACGGCATGAATGAGATGGCGGAATCAAGTTCGAAGCGCAACGCGCTTTAGTGATTGATGAAACACCTCTGCGGGTGTTTTGAATCCCAATCTTTTTCTTACCTGGCTGCCAACCAACACTGGCTCACCATCGGTTGCGCAATTCACGCAATTGGGTGAATACGGTTTCCTCGTCCATGTCAGCGGGCAGATGGGGAAAGTCCACACGCAATTGCGCTTGCACACGCGTTTGCCCCAGCCTGAAAAATGTGTTGATCTCGCGCTCGGTTTGCAAAGTGGTGACCAGCGCATGGTTCACATCTTGTCCGCTGACCTGCTGCAACAAATCGGCAGCGGTTTGGTTGTCTGGCTCGCGGTTCAGCGTGAAGCGCAAATTGTTTTCGATGTAATCGTGTCCAGGATAAATACGGGTGTTTTCAGGCAAGCGATTCAATTGCTGGCTGAATGTCTGAAACAAAGCTTTGACATCACCACCGTTGTGGCAATTACCGGCACCTGCATTGAACAAGGTGTCGCCTGAAAACAAAGCGGGTTGATCGCCGTGCGCCACCAAACACACATGACACAGGGTGTGGCCAGGCGTGTCGAGCACTTCAAGTTCAACTGTTTTTCCCACCTTGATCACATCACCCGCGATCAAGCCACGAAACAAACCGGGAATGGCGGACGCCGCTTTGGCATGGGCCAATACCTTGGCGCCCGTGGCTTCAACCACCGCTTGGTTGCCGCCGATATGGTCCAAGTGTTCGTGGGTGTTCAAAATTTGGGTGATCTCCCAACCTTCCTCTTTGGCGGTTTGCAAACAACGTGCACTGTCTAAAGGATCGATCGCCAGCGCTTCACCGGTTTGCGAACAGGCCAACAGGTAATTGAAATTTCTATAGGGGTTGGCGGTCCAAATTTGTTTGACGATCATGTGTACTTTATGGTGGACTGAACAATGAAACCAATGCTAACGCCAATTTCATCAATTAGTCATATGACGAATTTAAGCTTCACAAAGTGCAATTGTGTACAGCGTGCACATCGCCAGCATTCACCACCTACAGGACATGTATGCATTACAGAGCCGTATTTATTTCTGACCTGCATTTGGGAACACCAGGCTGTCAGGCTGATGCATTGCTCGATTTTTTAAAGTCACACACCAGCGATTCTTTGTACTTGATTGGCGATATTGTGGATGGCTGGCAATTGCGGCGCAAATGGTATTGGCCTCAATCTCACAATGATGTCGTTCAAAAACTATTGAAACGCGTTCGCAAAGGTTGCAAAGTGGTTTACATACCAGGCAACCATGATGAATTTGCAAGGCATTTTGTCGAACACCATTTTGGTGGCATTGAAGTGAGCGAAGAATATTCACACACACTGGCTGATGGAAGAAGGCTTTGGCTGATACACGGTGACTATTTTGATGCAGTGGTGCAATATGCCAAGTGGTTGGCTTATGTGGGCGACAGTTTGTATGAATTGACACTGCGAATAAATCGCCATTTCAATCGCTTGCGTGCCAAGTTGGGAATGCCTTATTGGTCCTTGTCTGCTTACTTAAAAGGCAAAGTCAAAAAGGCTTTGACCTTTGTGACAGACTTTGAAAACGCTGTCGCACACGAGGCCCAAAAAAGGGGTTACCAAGGTGTCGTATGCGGCCATATCCATCGCGCGGAGATTCGCATGATTGGAGATGTGTTGTATTGCAATGATGGCGACTGGGTAGAAAGCCGCTCTGCGTTGGTTGAGCACATGGATGGCACCCTTGAATTGGTCTATTGGGACCAAATTCTTGACTTTATTCCCATGAAACATTTGATCCAAGAGCCGGCCGAATTGGTTTCTTAGTTCGGCAACAGCCTTCCATGCCAAAAGGCTTTTATGCACTGATCTTGAGTCAATTTTTATCTGCTCTGGCAGACAACGCCTTGCTGTTGTTGGCCATCGCTTTGCTTCAACTCCAAGGATATGCGACATTTTGGATTCCATTATTGAAGCTACTTTTTACCCTCTCTTATGTGGTGTTTGGACCGTGGGTAGGCGCTATCGCAGACACATGGTCCAAGCACAAAATATTGATGCAAGCGAATACCCTCAAAGGGGTTGCCTGCTTGGGCTTGTTAGCTGGTGTGAATCCTGTCGCCGCTTACGCGATTACGGGACTGGGGGCAGCGCTTTACTCACCAGCCAAATACGGCTGGATCACAGAAATGGTTGACCCAGATAAATTGCTCAAAGCCAACGCTTGGATTGAAGTCACTACCGTGTGCGCAGCGTTGTTTGGCGTGATGATAGGTGGCTGGCTGGTATCTGAAAGCTGGTTACAACTCACTTGGGTACAACAATTTTCAAGTGTGTTGTCTGTTGATACTGCGCTGTCTGTCTCGTTGCTGATGATTTGCACCATGTATGGCATATCTGCATTCTTCACATACTTTGTCCCCCCTTCCAACAAACACTATGCAAAAACCATATGGACGGTGCCAACTATTTGGCAACACTTTTGCCAAGACCAAGAAAAACTTTGGCGTGATCACTTGGGCTTCATTAGTTTGTCAGTCACCACTTTATTTTGGGGGGTGAGTGCGTGTATGCAACTGCTGGTGTTGGCATGGGCACAGACCATGTTGCAACTGAACCTTTCTCAAGCAGCGTATTTGCAAGCATCCACAGCTATGGGCGTGATCATCGGTGCTATGTCAGCGGGGCGGTGGGTGAAGTTGCAGCATGCCACTGCCGTGTTGGGCGTCGGTGTAGCCATGGGGTTGGTTTTGCCTTTGATGGTGTTGATCACCCAATGGCCTGCTGCGTTGGGTTTGACACTTGTCATGGGTGGTTTGGGTGGTTTTTTAGTGGTGCCCATGAATGCACTGCTGCAATCGCGTGGTGCACAGTTGCTGAGTGCTGGACGTTCTATTTCTGTGCAAAACACTTGCGAGAATTCAAGTATTTTGGTGATGCTAGGTCTTTACAGCTTTTTGACTTTCATCGGTTGCAGTCTTTCTGTGGTTGTGATTGGCATGGCTAGCTGCGTGGCCATTGGCATGTCGCTGTTGATCTTTCAATCGCTCAAGTACAAAGCCAACGCAACCCTATCGGGTACTTGAACATCAAGGCAATTGCATCAATGCCTCTCCCATTTTGAGGAGTTTTCCTTCAACAATACCTGCAGACAATTGGAATGACGGCGGGGCAAACACAATGATGGTTGAGCCGTGCTGAAACCAACCCAATTCTTCGCCCTTTTGAAATGAACTGTGGCACGTGATTTCTAGCGGGCCTGTATAGGCGGCTGAAAACAAGGTATCAAGCGCATGCAAACGAATACTCGCCACCAACACGGCAGCCACTGGCACCAGGGCCACTTTGTGTGCCTGCTCGCCCACCGCCATTTCCAAAAACGCCCGCTCGTTTTTGCAAAACAATTTTTCAATTCTTTTTAATGCAATTGGATTCACATTCCACGTATCGCCGGAAAAATATTTGACACGCTTGAGTGTTCCATCATGGGGAGCATGGAATCGGTGGTACATGGAAGACGTGATGCGAATCGTGACAAACCATCCGTTCTCCCATAACGCATACGACTCATCTTGACCAAGCAATTCGTCCAGCCGATAGGGAAAGCCTTTCGCCTGGTACAACTGTCCAGCTTCAACCCGACCCACCGCTCCCACAATCCCGTCGCAAGGACTGATAAATACATTTGGATGTGTGTCAATCGGTCTGACACCCGTTTTTAATTCGCGAATGAAGCAGTCATGCAAGCTTTCAAACTGGGATTTTTTGGCTTCCGATAAATCCAAATCTGCAAACGAACGCCAAATAGCAAGAGAAGCATCTCTGACCCAAGGATGCCGTATTTGGCTGAACCAACCCATGAACCGTGTCAAGGCCAGTCGGGGTATTCGGTTAGTCAATAAAAAATTGATATTTTCATTGGCACCCAGCTTGTTGAACAAATTTTGGATAGTCATCATTTTTTAACTCAGCAGTAATATAAAGGAGGTTTTAAGGAATCTGCACATGGAATCATTCAACGGTATTGGGTCAGGCATGTTGCTCACAGCCACAGCGCTGGCAAGTTTTTTAATGGTGAAAAAAATCCATAGCCGTCTGCAACTGTCGATGGCAAAGCACCCGTCTCTGAGCGGTCATTTGCGAATGGCAAAAAGATTTGCAGCTTGGATTCCCGGGTATTCATACAGCCCAGCCCATGGCTTGGTGGCTGACGGGGCACCAGCGCATATTGGAGAGCAGCGAAAAAATGCCATGAATCAGTTGGGACAACGATTGCAAAGTAAATCGCCACAAACGCTGCAGATGTCGGCTGAACTCAAACCCTTGGTTTCTGATTTGCAATTGATCAGCGAATACCGCATTCCATTTCAATTCAAAGAAATGGTTCAGCAACACATTCGTCTGGGGAGTTTTTGGCGTGAGAGCGAAGGCAGTTATTTGACTGACCTGGACGGCAACCGATTCATTGATGTCACAGGCAGTTATGGTGTCAATTTGTTGGGTACAGATTTTTACAAAATGTGTATTGCAAAAGGTGTTGAACTGGCTGAGAAATTGGGCCCTGTTCTGGGTTCTTACCATCCTTGTGTGTTGGATAACGCCAAACAATTGTGTGAATTGTCTGGCATGCAAGAGGTTTCGTTTCATATGTCTGGCACGGAAGCGGTGATGCAAGCGGTTCGCTTGGCGCGCTACCACACAGGCAAAAAGAAATTGGTGCGATTCACTGGGGCCTATCACGGATGGTGGGACGATGTACAACCTGGGCCCGGCAATCCCATGCCACCTTCGCCCCATACGTTGACGCTCAACGATATGCATCCCAATACCTTGCGTGTTTTGAAAAACAGAAACGATATTGCGTGTGTGTTGATCAACCCGTTGCAAGCCATGCATCCCAATAAAGCTGCGCCTACCGATTCCACATTGGTTGATTCGAGCAGGACAGTTCACTTCGACAAAGGTGCTTATGCCGATTGGCTGCATCAATTGCGACAGGTCTGTACCGACAAAGGCATTGCCTTGATCATGGACGAGGTATTCATGGGGTTCCGTTTGGCACCTGGTGGTGCGCAAGCGTATTTCAACGTCAAAGCCGACATGGTGACCTATGGCAAAACCTTGGGTGGTGGATTGCCCGTGGGAGTGGTTTGCGGCATGTCTCACTGGATGCGCCGCTTCAAGTCTGATCGACCAGCCGAATTGTGTTTTGCCCGTGGCACATTCAACGCCCACCCCTATGTGATGGCCACCATGAATGTGTTTTTGCATGCCATGCAAACTGCACAAACCCAAGAAATGTATGCGAATGCCAGCCAAATGTGGTCGGTCAGGTTGGCCACACTCAACCGAAGACTCGAGCAAGCGGATTTGCCAGTACACATAGCGGGCATGGAAACTGTTTGGTCTATTTTGTACAAAACACCGAGTCGGTACAACTGGATGTTCCAGTTTTATTTGCGAGACCAGGGCATTGCGCTCAGCTGGGTAGGATCGGGAAGAATGATTTTTAATTTTGGAATGGATGACAAAGACTATGAAATATTCATGCAGCGGTTTGTCAAAGCCGCTGAGGCGATGGAAAAAGACGGTTGGTGGTGGACAGACACCCAACTCACCAACCGCCATATCCGTCAATCCGTTTTCAAAGAAATATTGAAAAGAAAATACTTACCGGCTTAGTGAACCGAGGTACGTACGTGGTCCATGGGATCCATCCACTCACCGCGCAACAAGTAGTAAGGAGATTTGTAGTACATCTTGATATCGTGCACGGGATCGGTGATGATTTTCAATGCCCAGGCCAGGCCGGCTTGCAAACTGTCTTGGTGCCAAAGTTGGGCGACGCGAAACACCAGTCCCGCAACACCTAAAAACAACCACAATATGCCAGTCATGCGCATCGGGCTGTCTTCATACATTTGGGGGACCGCCCAAGTCAACAGTGCAGGCGTCCAGAAAGCCAACACAGGAATCAAAGCGCAAACGGTCAACAACACCATCTTGCGCTTCAGGTTGTAACCGACTTTGATCTCCTCTTTGTGCTCATGCGTTGCCATGTTGACTGCGTCATAGCCTTTGGGCTCGAACACAAAATGACCAAGTTGACGCGTGGTCATCGAAACCAACCAAGCGATGAGTGCTGAGACCACAGGATCAATGAACAAATAGGCATAAGCCACCAAAAAAGATACTGCACTGATCAAATGCAAGGTTTGGTTGATGCGGCTGTGGTGATAGTAACGGTGATCATCCCAACGCTGCGTCTCGAGTGTTTTTAAAAATTGCTTCATTCGTGCTCCCGTGAAAAACAAGTGTGCTGTACGCCTTGTGACTTTCACACGATTGAATGAATTTTTGATGACACAAAATCCGGCAGTCTGAGTCATGAAATTGACACGACGGTTTCACACAATGGTCGCGTCCAAACACCATACTTTTGACATGCATACACACCTTCATATTGAGCGCTTGGGTCAGGTTCACCCTAGCTTGAAAATTGCTGTTGTCACAGAGACTTACCCGCCCGATATCAACGGCGTGGCAATGACACTGTCTCGCATCGTCAATGGATTGGTGAAAAACGGTCACGATATCCTTTTGATCAGACCCAAGCACTTCAAACACGATGAGCCAATCGCGCGAGATGGATTTCGAGAGAAATTGGTCTATGGCTTACCCATCCCCTTTTATAAGCAATTGCGCATGGGCTTGCCATCGAAAAAAGAATTGCTCCGCTTGTGGACCTACAACCGTCCCGATATTGTTCACATTGCGACGGAGGGTCCCTTGGGCTGGTCAGCGCTTCAAGCCGCCAAAAAACTCCGATTGCCTGTCAGCACAGATTTCAGAACCAACTTTCATGCCTATAGCAACCATTACAAAATTGGCTGGCTGAGCGCCGCCATACTTTCTTATTTGAAGAAGTTTCACAACGCAGCCCATGTCACGATGGTGCCCACTTCGCAGCTAGAAGCTGAATTGGATACTGTGGGATTTCAAAATTTACACATTGTTCCGAGAGGAATTGACACCCAATTGTTCAGTCCCCACAAAAGAAGTCTCAGTTTGCGCCAGCAATGGGGTGCCAACGACCAAACCACGGTCATGCTTTATGTGGGTCGTTTAGCAGCTGAAAAAAATCTGCCGTTAGTCATTCAATCGTATGCCATGGCCCAAAAAATAAACAACCATGTCAAGTTGGTATTGGTCGGTGATGGCCCATTAATGGCAGACCTTCAACACAAATACCCAGAAGTTGTGTTTGCAGGTTTTCAAACAGGCGAAGATTTAGCGATGCATTACGCCAGTGCCGATATGTTTGTATTCGCCAGCCAAACAGAAACTTTCGGCAATGTCACACTGGAAGCCATGGCCTCTGGTCTGACCGTGGTGGCTTTCAACCATGCCGCCGCATCCGAGTTGATCATCAGTGGTGAAAATGGCATGTTGGCTGCTCAAAACACCGAGGTTCATTTCGAGATGGCGGTTCAAGCCATTTTGAATAATCCATATTTAATGGCTGAATGCAAAGTCAATGCGGTTCAGACCGCTGAAAAATTCAGTTGGGAAACTATTGTGGAGAAAACCGAATCGGTTTTCTTCGATGTCATCAGCCAGTACCGTTCACCCGTGCAAATTGGCCTGAACCAGTCAATGGCTACGAGATTTCACAAACTGTATCCGTGACTGCAAACTCAGGCTGTAGGGCCTGCGTGTGTGCATGGAGTATGGTTTGTCCGCGTCCAATCCCATGGTATTCGATCCCTTTTTCTTGCATTCTGATGGGATCAAACAAATTTCTGCCATCAAAAATCACGGGATGTTTGAGGGTTCTTTTGATCGCATCAAAATCTGGCGCTTTGAACTGACGCCATTCAGTCATGATGACCAGCATGTCTGCATTTTGAAGAGCCGCTTCTTTGGTGCCGCAGAGCTGAAGCAGCGGCTGTTGTCCGTAAAGGCGTTGGGTTTCTTCCATGGCTGCCGGATCGTAGGCTTGTACCTTGACGCCAGCTTCCCACAACGATTCCATCAGTACCCTGCTGGGCGCTTCACGCATGTCATCTGTGTTTGGCTTGAAGGCCAGCCCCCACAAAGCCACTGTTTTTCCAGCCAAGTTGTTTTGGAAATAAGCGCTGATTTTATTGAAGATGATTTTCTTCTGTGCGGCGTTGCGTGACTGAACAGCATTCAATATCAACGGCTCATAGCCCATTTGCTCTGCAGTCCTCACCAATGCACTGACATCTTTGGGAAAGCAACTGCCGCCATAACCTGCGCCAGCGTAAATGAAGTGATAACCAATGCGTTGGTCACTGCCAATGCCTTGACGCACAGATTCAATGTCCGCACCCACCGCTTCGGCCAGGTTGGCGATTTCGTTCATGAAACTGATTCGCGCAGCAAGCATGCAATTGGCAGCGTATTTGGTGAGCTCTGCGCTTCGCACATCCATGACAATGATTTTGTCGTGGTTGCGATTGAACGGCTCATAAAGCTCACGCAATATTTTTTCGGCCCGTGGGCTTTTAGTGCCAATCACGATTCGGTCAGGCCGCTGACAATCTGCCACCGCAGCACCTTCTTTCAAAAACTCCGGATTAGAAACCACATCGAAATCCACCGATGTCTTGCGAAGCTTCAATTGTTCCGAAATACATTTTTGCACTTTGTCAGCGGTACCAACGGGTACGGTAGATTTGTTCACCACAACCACGGGGCGGGTGATGTGTGTGCCCACGGTTTGTGCCACGTTCAAAACATGCGTCAAATCTGCGCTGCCATCCTCATCCATGGGGGTACCAACTGCAATAAAGATAACCTCTGCATCCTGCATGCCGTCCTGTGCATCTGTTGTGAAGTTGAGTCTGTTTTCAGTCAGGTTGCTTCTGACGATGGTGTCGAGTCCAGGTTCAAAAATACTGATTTCGCCGAGGTTCAATTTCCAAATTTTTTCTGGATCAATGTCGACACATGTGACCGTGTGACCTGCCTCAGCCAATACAGCTCCTTGCACCAAGCCCACGTAACCCGTACCAAAAACACATACTTTCATGGTTTCTCCTGTTTAGGACATGCTAGGCAGGTACTGTGACAAATCCTTTATTTATTTATGAAAATTTGGTGAATGGCATTGGTCATTGACATGACATAAAACTGTTGCATGCTGTGTATTGGTTTTTTTGGCGGTGCATATGGATTTGATTTTTTGGCGTCATGCAGAAGCCATTGAACCCATAGACGGGCAATCGGACAGTGATCGTCCGTTGAGTGCGCGTGGGGAACGGCAGGCTGCTCGCATGGCACGCTGGATGGAACGTCAATTGCCCGAAAGTGCAAAAATCATTTGCTGTCCCACGGTTCGTGCTGAACAAACCTTATTGCCTCTGGGACGCAAATACAAATGCCGAGATGAACTTTCACCCAACGCGCTACCCAACGAAGTATTGAAATTGGTTCATTGGCCCCATAACAAGCAAACCATACTGATCGTTTCACATCAGCCCCTCATAGGGCAGCTGATTTCGCAGTTACTGCATATTCAAACGCACCCACTCAATATCAAAAAATGCTCTGTATGGTGGCTGCGCAGCAAAATCTTGAACGATGAAACTACACAAGTGAATTTGATCACTGTCCAAACACCTGACATGCTTTGATGCACATGCCTACGTTCGTATTTTTTTAAAAATTCACAGCTGCTGAAAGAATCAATATTTCTCAGGAACCATCATTTGTTCAGGCACAGGGTGGCGTATGTAGTCAGGGTTACGCACACGGGCAGGCAAAGCAATTTCCTCATGCGCTATTTCATGGTAGTTGAACTGAGACAGTAAGTGGTCGATGCAATTGAGACGAGCGCGTTTTTTGTCAACCGCTTGCACCACCCACCAAGGAGCTTCAGGAATATGGGTGCGCTCAATCATGGTTTCTTTGGCGCGTGTGTAATCTTCCCAGCGACGACGACTTTCTAAATCCATAGGACTGAGTTTCCATTGCTTCAACGGATCATGGATACGCCCTAAAAATCGGGCATGTTGCTCATCGTCTGTGATGGAAAACCAATATTTCAACAACGTGATACCGCTTCGCACAAGCATCTTTTCAAATTCGGGGACAGTGCGAAAAAATTCCTCGTATTCCTCTTCTGAGCAAAATCCCATGACCCGCTCAACGCCCGCGCGGTTGTACCAACTGCGATCAAACAAAACAATTTCACCCGCAGCAGGTAAATGGGTGACATAGCGCTGAAAATACCACTGCGTTCTTTCTCGGTCGTTGGGTGCAGGCAGTGCAGTGACCCTGCAAACCCTGGGATTGAGTCTTTGTGTGATGCGCTTGATGACCCCGCCTTTGCCAGCTGCATCTCGACCCTCAAAGAGAATCACCACCTTTTGTTTGGTGGCAACCACCCAATCTTGTAATTTGACCAACTCACCTTGTAACCGCAACAGCTCTCGAAAATACACAGCCCTGGCACGCTTTTCTTCATTGCTGGCGAATGGACTGTTTTCATTCTCGCCATCGTCTAAGTTCATCTCTAATTCTTCGTCAATAGAGTCGAGAAGATCTTCACGAATTTTTCTTATCTGCTCCGTATCAAGCAGGTTTATTTTTTCCATGCAGATACTCCTAAGATGAAGTCAATGCCACGCTGAATTAGATTGAACAAATGAATGCTGATTACAACTGAATTGGCCAATTGGTTCAATCTAACCCCATGCAGTTGGCGTAATAAGTCACTGTGGCGGGCCAATCCGAAAAAATACCGCGAATACCAACTCTTTTGGCCAATACATCCAACACCACCAAGATATCACCCTCGTTTTGAACAGCATGGGTAACCGACTGAAAATACCAACCCCCTTTTTGGTTGGCCATGACACCAGAACGCTCCAGCGACCAGGTGATGATGTCTAAGTCTGCTGTCTTTAAATTTTTGGCGTACTCTGAAGGAACGATTTTTCCGTTTTCGATGGTCAAAAGTGCAAATATGGGCGGGGCTACTATTTGGATACCTTTGGCTTTGAACGTCTTAAGGGTTGCTAATGTTGGTTGTTCGTTGGCTGTGACCGTGCCATCTAAAAAAACGGCTTGCTTGGCAAAATCTGGTTCATTGTGGAGCCAGTACAAAATATCTTCTTCATGGAATGATTGGGCAAATACATCGCTTGGCATTACGCCTGCAGCTTTGTACTCGTCCAGCATTTTTTGCGCATATTGCTGCTGGCTGAACCCTTCAAACGGCATGGCAACGGTGGCCTCCTTGAGTTCAGGCGTCATCTTCACGCCCCATTGCTTGAAAAGCGCAATACTTTCTTTGTGGCTCATCAAGGTGCCACTTGTCGGGCCAGCATAAAGATCGGTTCGCCAAGCAGGCGTGCCAGCGACATATTCCTGAACTGTCGTCGCCATGGGGTTGAACCCATCCATTTTTCCGCGCAGGGATTTGAACTCGGCCAGGGTGATATCGCTGGTTCTGCACTCTGCACTGGCTGGTGTTTTCGTGATGGGGTTGTAAGGCTGAAAAGGTTTGGTGCATTTTTCAGCCAAGGGTGTTAACAATATGTTGGTAGATGTGTGTAGATCATTTTGTGCATGTCGGCAAACCAATTCTTTGTCTTTGGTGAAAGTGACATCGCACTCAATCACACCAGCGCCCATGAGCGCAGCTGCCTCGTAGGACTCGCGCGTATGCTCAGGAAACATCAGCGCAGCACCCCGATGACCTATCGAGAAATTGGTTTTACGAAAGGGACCTTTGCTGCATTGCTGCAATTGATGCTTCAAAGGAGAAGCCTGCATTTGCGAGATGAGAAAAAAAGGGCGTGGCCCCAATTGAACAGCTGGTTCTGAAGCCCATACCCACACCGATTTGAGTATTAGCAATACAGTAAAGACAATTTTCAGCATGCTTTTGGAGGACTATTTTTGAACGAGAACAAGTACTGAGCCCCGTTCGAACCACAATGAATTTCAAAACTACCGCCAGCGTTTATAAAAAAAATGTCATGCTTGGTAAATATGGTGTTTGTTGCATTGGTGAGAAGTTCTAATTCACCATCTAATACAACGCCATATATTTCTTGACTGCTTGAATGTCGTTTTAATTTTTCATGGGGAGCCAATGTGGTCAACATCGGGGAATTAAAACCCTGCTGCTCCAATGAATGTTTAAATTTATCCAATGGGTTTTGTGTCATCTCCATACTCAGTCCCTGTGTTCCAAAGGTTGAAAACAAATGCTTTTAACGGTTGCAATAGGCTTGCGTGAACAGTACTTCAGGGCTTTGCGCTGTCAGCACTATGAGATAACCACCTTTGTTGCTTGACGTAACCAACACTCCGTAATCCTGCATGGCATTTGCATGGGCTAAACCTGCTGCCAATTCCCATACCTTAGTGAGATTTTGTGTATGTACTGTGACACCCTCCAAATTTTTACCTTGAAATTCAGGTTTCAGCCTGACAAGATGGACATGCAATTGGTTTTGTGATCGCCTGGTTCTAGGATTGACGGCCAGCGCTATTTCGTGCTGGGGCATTCTTTCTGTGGCCATGTCCCATGCAAACTGCCAAATGGCTTCGGGACGCTTAGCGTCCTCTACGCCGCTGACCCGCGACTTTGGCAACACCAAGCCGTGTACAAAATGCGCGGGGCAGCCGCACATTTTGATGTCTCTCATTGCCACAAAGTCAGGGGTTTCTTGCCAAATTTCGCTCGTGGCTCGGCAAGTCGCATTGCCAGGGCACATGGCCGTGGCTTGCGGGGCAAGGCATTTGTTGCAATAGTCTGCGCTGCTTGTGTTTGTGCACTGTTCAACGATATGTAACAGCATGTCGCTGCTGACAACTGCATGTACGTTGTTAAAGATACAGCTGCATAAAACCACAACAGCCAAACCATGCTGACACTTGGCTACTTGTTTACATAAATAGATCAAAGCATTGAGTAAAGTGATATTCATACCGAGCTGGAGAAAAATGACATCAATAAATGCGAGCAGACGTTGACCTGGGCATGCCCATGAACAAACTACTGTCGCCAGTGAAAGCCTTTATAAACCACGGCCACCACAGCCAATCCTGATATTTCAGCCAACACAAAACCCAAAGCATTTTCTGGGGCAATACCCGCGAAAGAGTTGCTCATCATGCGCCCAAACACGGCAGCAGGATTGGCAAACGATGTGCTCGCGGTAAACCAATACGCAGCACCTATGTAAGCGGCCACCAAGCTGGCTACTTTTTGCGCAGGCGACAGCAATATCACCGACAACAAACCTGCGGTCGCCACCGCTTCAGCCAACCATTGGCCAGTGCCGGTTCTGACTTTGTCAGACCATTGAAACAATTCCAACCCAAACATGGCATGTGCCAACCAAGCACCGCAAGCAGCGCCCGCCAACTGCGACATCACATAGGCCAGTGTGACCAGCGATGGCCATTGATCGCGCCACGCCACGAAAGCTGTGACTAAGGGGTTGAAATGCGCACCACTGACAGGCCCCAGTGTTTCGATCAACACATACAAAGCGAAGACAGTTGCCAAGGTATTGCCCAATAGCGCAACAGCAGCATTGCCTTGTGCCAGTTGCTCGGCCATGATGCCTGAACCAATCACCACACACAGCAATGCAGCCGTGCCCAAGCCTTCAGACAACAGTCGCTGCCATGTTTTCACTCTGAAGCCAATCCTCTGGCTGTTTTTTCTAATGCCAGCTTCTCTAAACTGGCGGCAGGCAAACTGGTGAATAACTCCAGTCTTCTGCGAATCATGTGCAGCGTTTTGAGAAATGCGATGCGTTTTTCGTCTTGCGAACCATCGCCTTCGGATGGGTCGGCGTAGCCCCAATGGGCCGTGGCGGGTTGCCCGGGCCAATACGGGCAGACCTCGCCCGCCGCGTTGTCGCACACGGTGATGACCAAATCCATCTGCGGCGCATCTGGCAACGCAAACACATCCCAGCTTTTGCTGTGCAACCCTTCAATGGAAACACCCTCTTTTTGCAGCACCTCCAAAGCGAGTGGGTTGGGTTGTTGGTGATCGCGCGGACTGCTGCCCGCAGAATAGGCTTTGAACCTGCCGCGACCCAAGTGGTTCAACAAAGCTTCTGCCAATATGCTTCGGGCTGAATTGTGGGTGCACAAAAACAGCACGTTCAACCGTGTGTGTGGGTTCATGGTGTCTCCTTATACACCTGCAAACTCTATGGGCTTTTGATGACATTTTTATGACTGACGAGTTTTGGCGATCGGTTGGGTCGACGCCCCTTTGACCCTACTGGTTTCAGTGGTTAATGGGGGGCCTTCAAATCACGCAAAATGAAAAAACAGTGAGCGCCATGGCTGGGCTTGCATTTGTACACGCGACTTCATTGCAAAGGACCCCCATGTTGCTGAACTTTTCTCTGACAGCTGCCACCCGCAGCGACATTTTTTGGACGCGGATTGGCGGGGGGCTGGTGGTCGTCCTGTGTGGGCTGCTGATGTCCACTGTTACCCAAGCGCAGACAGATGGCGTGCTTGCCAAGCTCAAGCGGAATGAAAAACTCAGCTGCAAGCCCTTGGAGCCCAACTTTTGCTTGAATATGCATGTGTCATGCGCGGGTAAAACCAACTACCAGGCTTTTGATTTCAACTTACAAGCCAACGAAAAAAATGGCGACCTGACCGTGGCCAAAGAATTTGACCAATACAGCGACTTGTATGCTTCGGCCAATGTGCAATGGAGCGCCGACAACGCGTACATCATTTTGACCCCTGCCAAAGGCAAAGGCTATGTCAAGATGTTCGACAACGGCAAATACATTTTCAGGTATTACCCGGTCAACCAAGAAGGCATCATGTCTCTGGGTAAGTGTGAATGAGCGCTCGCATGTCTTGTTTGATAAGTTTGTCCACGGAATGGTGGTTTTCGCGAGGCTTGAGCTCAGCTGTGCTGAGCCTGTCTGTTTTTTCGGTGGCGTATGCCCAAACCGAACCTGATGTCGAAGGCGTGCAAAAGCCCTTGTGGGAAGCAGGCTTGGCTGGCTTTGGCCTGACCGGTCCTGCCTACCCAGGTGCAGAGGACGATGTGGGCCGTGCGCTGGCGCTGCCGTGGTTTATTTACCGTGGCCCAGTTTGGCGGGCTGCCGGTGGAACCATTGGTGCTCGGGTCGCCAAAAACGCATTTGCAGAATTCGATATCGGCTTGGGTGGTGCGTTGCGTGCCTCTAGCGAAGATGTGAACGTGCGAGAAGGCATGCCCGACCTGGGCTTTTTGTTGGAGTTTGGTCCCCGTGCCAAGCTCAACCTGGCACGCCCAAGCCAAGAGTCCGCGGTACGATTGGAATTGCCTTTGCGCGGTGTGTTTGAGTTCAACAGCGGTGTGTATTACCGAGGACTGGCATTCGAACCCAAGCTCACTTACGACAACCGAGACTTGGGGCGAGGCTGGGGGTTTTCTGGCAGCGTGGGGCTGATTTACGGCGATCAAACATTCAACCAATACCTGTATGGTGTGCCATCCCAATACGCCACCACATCTCGAAGCGCCTACACCGCCAAAGCGGGGTTGATCACACCCCGGGCTCAACTGACGCTGTCGCACAAGCTCAATGAAGATGTTCGGATGTTTGCCTTCACCCGCACAGACTTCGCGGGTAAAGGGGTCAACAGCAGCAGCCCATTGCATTTGCAAGACCAAGGAACCTCCGTGGGCGCCGGTTTGATTTGGACCCTGGGCAGGTCCAGCCAAATGGTCAGCGATTGAACACAATAGGCCATGTCAAAATGCAGCGACATGATGCCAGTTTTGCGGAACATCGCTTGAGGCTGGGGGTTTGATGGATGATTGGTTTAAAGGTGTCAATTGCATTTGGCAATTGACTTTCGACCCTAATTGGCCTGCTTACAGCTTGGAAAATTTACCTGCGAAGATGACCTGCTAGACACCTCAGGTTTTAGGCAAGAACTCTTTTTATGTGGAGAGGAGGCAGCCACAATCTCTCACGATGCCAAAGTACCCCTCCCCCCCCTATCAAATCTAAGACCAAATCCATTGATTTGTCATAGCTGGCAGGGGAAGAGTCATGTGGGTAGAAGTGTGGGTAGAAATGAAGAACGCCCCGTGAGGGTCGTATTCATTGGGTAGCTGGCGGAGCAGAAGCGATTGTTTAACTAACTCGGTCAGTTTTCGACCCCCCTTTTTTTGGTGGGGTCGGGGATTCGAACCCCCAATGGATTGCTGCCGCACTTGCTGCGCGTGGCGCTACGCGCTACAATCTCAGGATGATTCGAAGCTTCAGGCACAAGGGCGTTGAGCGCTTCTTCAAGTCCGGCTCGCGGGCCGGGGTCC
>SXGQ01575011.1_pt1 | contig 19080 bp, 16 predicted proteins | sample 3178371 | NCBI WGS metagenome assembly SXGQ01 (sample SAMN11356859, study PRJNA531348) | freshwater metagenome | isolation source: freshwater sample F1-20 | place: China: Fuxian Lake, Yuxi | collected 2017-12-25 | reverse complement strand
CCGAGGAATCGGGCCGACGAGGACTGCCGAACCTGATAGAATTGCGAGAGGCTCGGGGGCACCTCGCGTCGCAGGAGTTCATGCGCAGCGTAGGATTTGTATCCACCGATTTTGGCAGCGGGGACGAGGGCCTCCGTCGCGGCCCCCGGGTCACCCAGCCCTTCGAGGAACATCACGCTATGGTAGACATTGCGTCCCTTCTGCAAGGCTCCCGACAAGGCATTCGTCAACGCGCTGTCCATAGCGACTTCCGTTGGGCCTGGCAGGACGACTGAAGTTGGAATTTCCGGCTGTAGGCCGCTCCAACGGATCGGAACCCGGCTCACCCAAGGATCTCCCTCCCTGCGGAAGCAGATCAGATACAACACGTCGGGTAGCCTTGTGGGCAGCCATTGCAGGTCCATTCTACCCGTCAGCCGTCCTGCTGAATTGGTTCGAACCCTTCCGGAACCCAAGGCGTTCCAAGACCATTGGATATCAATGAGTTCTCCCCCTTTCAGGGCGGCGGTGAAAAGCGCCAGATCGGATGTCTTGACCGTCTCACTGAACTCGATCTCCAGAGGACGGATCGACACCGTGGGAGGGCGTACACCAGGATCTCGGCCTGACGGCTTCCACGTCAGGCCACCCCGGAATAGGGCCGGCCGTAGGGTTCCATCTTGGGCCCGCACCTGTTGCATGGACGCGTCCACAAGTCCCACCAGCCCTGGCGTCCCCCAGGGAGCGGGTTTCGTCATCGTTGCCTGGATCTCCGAGGCTGAAAGCACCCGGTTCCAGATCCGGATGCCATCCATGAAGCCGACGAAATCCTCCTCCTCACCCCCAAATGTGTCCTTGCCGAAATAATATCGTCGGCCGTTTCCCCCAGGATGGAACGGCAAACTGTTAGTCTCTGCGAGGAACTCGGATCCGTTGAGATACCCCCTGAACGAGCTTCCGTTTCCGGTGACCGCGAGGTGGACCCACCCCATCTCATCCCACCGTGACAGCAACCCATCGGTGATCGCCCACGAGGCCGACTCTCTCTGGCCCGTATGGATATTGAAGCTTGCTTGCCATGCAGTCGTCCAGCGATCGCCCTGTGTCCCGAATTCGAAGAAGCGGGTAAAAAACCCCACGCGCTCCACCCGGATCCACGCTTCGATGGTCAGTTCGCCATAGCCGTCGAGAACGTGGGGAGGCAGTTCCAGGTAGCTCCCTTTGCCGTCGAAGTAGAGGGCATCTCCTGGCGCTGCGGCCGGCACTCGAAGGCCCATTGCCATGGCCAGCAGGAACAGCATGAGGACCTTCGGGGCAGATCCCTTGCACCAAAGTGGCTGGAAACGGGTGGAAGTTGGGTATGATGGTATCACGGGAATGCGGTGGTTTAGGGATCGGGATATCGGTCGTTCATGATGCGTCGGACTCCCGGGATCCATCGATGCGATAGATTTCCCGATCCCCCTTGCCCTTGATGCGGACCTCACCCAGGGAGGTTCCCGAGTACTGGTCCGAGATGCGGTTCCAGGTCGACGCCTCCACGCAGACGTGTCCCGGCGGGGCGGCCTGCTCCATCCGGGAAGCCGTGTTCACGGTGTCGCCCCAGACATCGTACTGGTATTTGTGGCGTCCCACGACCCCGGCGCTGACGGGGCCGGCGTGGACCCCGACCCGGAGTCGCCATCCCTGACCGTGGGTTGCGGCCGAGCGGATCATCTCGAGTCCGCAGGCGACGGCATCGGCTGCCGGGTTGGACACCGGTTCCAGAAGACCTGCGGTCGCCATGAACGAGTCGCCGATGGTCTTGATCTTCTCGAGTCCATGTCGGAGTGCGATTTCCTCGAAGGCCTCGACGAGCCCCTGGAGCTCGTCATGGACCTCGGCCGGGGAACGTCCGGAGCACCACTGCGTGAACCCGGCCAGGTCGGTGAACAGCACGGCGACATCCGCCACGGCTCGCGGTCGCACCCGTTGGGTGGTCTGAAGCTCCACCACGACGTCCCGGGGCAGGATCACATGGAGGAGCTCCTCCGACCGGCGCTGCGCCTCTTCAATCCGGCGCAGGTATTCGGCCTCCCGGTCCCGCAGCTGCTTCTTCTCGAGGGAGGCGTTGATGCGCGCCCGCAGCAGGATCGGATTGAACGGCTTGGGCAGGTAGTCCTCGGCACCCAACTCGATGCAGCGGGCGACCCGCTGGATGTCCCGCGAGGCGGACAGGACGATGACGGGAATCCGCCGCAGCCCCGCATCGGCGTGCAGGATCTGCAGGGTCTGTTGGCCGTCCAGGACAGGCATCTGGATGTCCAGGAGCACGAGGTCGATAGGGGTTGTCCCAAGCAGATCCAACGCCTCCTGACCGTTCGCGGCGCTCAGAACCTCGTGTCCGAGCCGTCTCACCCGTCGTTCCAGCATCAGGCGATTGCCCTCGTCGTCGTCCACGACCAGGACGCGTCCGAGAACCGCCCCGGTCTGGGCTGCTTCCATGGCCCGATCCGGTTCGTCGACATCCGTCTCCTGTTCCGCCTCGAGGATACCCCCATTCCTATCGCTCCCGGATTGGTCGGGTGACGCGATCGAATCCAGCAGTTGCCGGAAGGTGTCTGCCGCTCCGCAGATCCGGGCGAGGTCTTCGGTGGCCCCGGTCGACTCCTCTGATGCGATGGACCCGAGGAGTCCCGTCTGCTGTCGGATCTCCGTGAGGAGTGCAGGCCATTCAGGGGGCGTTTGGATCTGGATCTGAGGATGGGTCTCCGTCACAGCGGGAACCACAAGCTCGTCCACCCCATGTTGAAGAATCATCCCGATTTCATGGATGCGCTCGAGCCCCCGGTGCCAGTCGCCAACCTCCCGGTCGGTGGCCTCCTCCAGCAGCATTTCGGAGTAGCCCAGGATGTGGTTCAGGGGCGTCCGAAGCTCGTGCTTGAGCTTGGGTTTGATCATGGGAAATGGATTAGGCGGACGGGTGCCGGGGGAACTTGGAAACGGGGTTAGAAGGACACTATCGGACGGAACCGACCAGTGGAAGATTGGTCGACGGGATTTTCGGGGATGCGGCCTGGGTCCGAGTTCCTACAACATCCGCGGCATGCAGCAGGATCGACCGGCGCGGATTCTGGTGGGGATGAGCGGGGGGGTGGACTCCTCCGCCACGGCCGCATTGCTCAAAGACCAGGGGCACTCGGTCGTCGGCGTCACCCTCAAGCTCTGGCCCCAGGACTGCGTCAATCGCGCCGAGGACAAGTGCTGCGGTCCCCAGGCGGTCATGGATGCCCGGAGCGTCTGCGCCCAGCTCGGCATCCCGTACTACCTCGTCGACGAGTCCGATCTCTTCCAGAAGAAGGTCATCCAATATTTCGCCGACGAGTACCGCGCCGGCCGCACCCCAAACCCTTGCGTGATGTGCAACCAGCACTTGAAGTTCGGGGTGCTGCTGGACCGGGCGGACCAGCTCGGCTGCGATCTCATCGCCACCGGACATTTTGCCCGGCTCGAGAAGGATCCGGTGACGGGACATGTCCAGCTCTTCCGGGGACGCGATCTCCGGAAGGACCAGAGCTACTTCCTCTTCAGCCTTCGCCAGGAACAGCTTGCACGGTCCCTCTTCCCCCTGGGTGAGCGGACCAAGTCCGAGACCCGGGAGGTCGCCCGCAGCTGTGACCTCCGGACGGCGGACAAGGAGGAGTCGATGGAGATCTGCTTCGTGCCCGACAAGGACTACGGGAAGTTCCTGAGGGAATCCCGCCTGGCGTCGGTCCACCACGGGGACATCGTCGACCTAGAGGGCCGCAGGCTTGGGGGACACGACGGGATCGAGTTCTACACGATCGGCCAGCGTCGGGGTTTGCGCATTTCGTCGCCCCGCCCGCTGTACGTCGTCGAGCTCGACGCGGAACGGAACCGGGTCGTCGTCGGGGAGGAGCATCAGCTGGGGCGCGACCGCTTCGGGGTGTCGAACTGCAACTGGATTTCGCCCGAACTCCTAGCGGGGGCCCCGGGACCCGTACGCTGCATGGCCAAGATCCGCTACAACCACCCGGGAGCGGACGCGGAGTTCGTCCAAGAGTCGGGAGGTCGGGCGTCCGTGCGGCTGATGGAACCCGCCAGGGCGGTCACCCCGGGACAGGCCTGTGTGTTCTACGACGGCGATCGGGTGCTCGGGGGCGGCTGGATCGTCCGTTGAGGTGGTTCCGTGAGGCGTCCCTGCTGGCCTGTCCCTCAGGTTCCGACGCGCACCACCGTTCCGGAGCGCTGGCCATGTCGGGTCCGCAGCTCGGTGATGGCACGGAGCACCAGGGGAGACTCCATGTCGTGGACCTCGAATCCCTCGCCGATGGACCGCAGCAGTGTGATGCAGAGTTCCCCACCGAGGTGCTCCCGGAACTCCTCCAGACCGACCAGGACCTTGAGCTGACCGGCGTCGTCTTCCTGGAGGAGTTCCTGGGTGAAGAGGTCGAAGCCGAGGGTCTCCAGCAGCACCAGGATCCGCTCGGCGTCGGAGGCTGCGAGGAATCCGCGGAGCCGGGCGTAGAGGACGTCGAGCGCGATGCCGACCGCGACCGCCTCGCCATGGCGCAGCCTGTATTCCGAAAGCTGCTCCAGCTTGTGGGCCGCCCAATGCCCGAAGTCGAGGGGCCGGGCGCTGCCCATCTCGAACGGATCCCCGCCGTTGACGATGTGGTCCACGTGCAGCTCGGCGCTCCGGTGGATCAGCCGCTTCATGGGGCCCGACTCGAACCGGGCCAGCGCAGGGGCCTGCTGCTCCAGCCAGCCGAAGAACTCGGCGTCCCGGATGCAGGCCACCTTGACGGCCTCGACGAATCCCGAGCGCTGGTCGCGGGGACCGAGGGAGGTGAGGAGGTCGAAGTCGTTGATGACGGCGAAGGGTGGGGAGAAGGTGCCGATGAAGTTCTTCTTCCCGAACGCATTGATCCCGTTCTTCACACCGACACCGGAGTCGGCCTGGGCCAGGGTCGTGGTCGGTATGCGGATGTGGCGCACCCCCCGGTGGGCTGTTGCGGCGGCCAGACCGACCATGTCGAGGATCGCCCCGCCCCCGACGGCCACCACGTAGCCATGGCGGTCGATGTGGTGTCGGTCGACGAGCGCATGCACCTCGGAGACCCTGAAGTAGGCGTTCTTTACCGACTCCCCGCCGACCATCAGGACCGGAGGACAGACGAGATCGATCCCACTCCGGCGGAACCTGAAATACTCCTCGATGGTCTGAACCATGTCCGGACGGGCTGTCGCAAGGGATTCATCGATGACCAGGAGCACCTTGGCCCGGTGGTCCGGTCTTGGACCCGACTGTCCCTGGAGTACCCGCATGAGGAGCTCGTTGCCGCGATCGAACACCTTCTCCGTGAAGTGGATCTGGTGGCGCCACTCGACAGTGACGATGCGCTTGAGGCTGGACATGATGGATCCGGGCACGTTGAAAACTGGGACGCGACGGCGCGAGATTTATTTCGTCGAAAACCGCCCCCTGTCGAAGCGGCGTCGAAGGGAGGGTATCCGGGTTCTCCCGGGGAAATCTCGTTCCGTCCGGCCTCGGACCTGCTAGCCTCCGGGACCGATTATGGAACACATGGAGTTGATGCGGGGCGTGCTCAAGGCCGCCGTCGAAGGCGGGGCCTCGGATGTGCACGTGAAGGTGGGCGCCCCATTCGTGCTGCGGATCAACCGGCAGCTGGTGGCGATCGAGGCACCCATCCCGACGGATGAATGGATGCAGACCGTGGTGGCGAAGATGGTGCCGCCCCATGCCCGCAGGAAGCTCGAGGAGGACCGCGAGGTCGACTTCAGCTACCTCGAGCCGGGAGTGGGCCGGTTCCGGACCAACGTCTTCCAACAGAAGGGTTCCTATGCGCTGGCGATGCGCTATGTGAAGACCCAGGTGCCCAGCTTCGACGAGCTGGGCCTCCTGCCCATCCTGAAGGATGTCGCCTCGTCCTCCCGCGGCATCGTGCTCGTCGCCGGGACCACCGGATCCGGCAAGTCGACCACGTTGGCGGCGATGCTCGAGTACATCAATGCGACCTTCAAGAAGCACATCATCACCCTCGAGGATCCGATCGAATTCGTGTTCGAGGATAATCAGTCGGTGATCGAACAGCGCGAGATTGGCCTCGACACCCAGAGCTTCCAGCATGGGTTGAAGCATGTGCTCCGGCAGGATCCCGACATCATCATGGTCGGCGAGATGCGTGATGCCGTCAGCTTCACCGCGGCGATGCAGGCGGCCGACACCGGACATCTGGTCCTCTCCACGCTCCACACCCAGAACGCCTCCCAGTCGGTTGGCCGCATCCTCGACTTCTTCCGTCCGGAGGAACGCGAACAGGTCCGTCGCCAGTTGGCCGGCACCCTGAAGGCAGTCGTCTGCCAGCGCATGATCACCACGGTGTCGGGCGGCGTCACCCCGGCGCTCGAGATCCTGATCAACTCCCCGACCGTCCGGAAGATGCTGGAGGAGAACCGGCTGGAGAAGCTCGGGGCCGCGATCGAGACCGGACGTGACGACGGGATGCAGAACTTCAACCAGGCCCTCTATGACATGGTGAAGGCCCGCAAGATCACCGAGGAGGAGGCCCTGGCCAAGGCGAGCAACCCGCAGGCGCTGGACATGATGTTCAAGGGCATCTTCCTCGACGAGGGACGCCGCATCCTGTCCTGAGGCTTGGAGCGGGTGGACCGGACCGTCGTCCGATTTTCGGTGGATGGTGGATGGGCCTTCGGGCAGCATTCCTCGATAAGCGCCCGACGCCCGATTTCCCTGAAAAACCTCCTGCTCATCGTCGGTCTCGCCACCTCGGCGATCCTGACCTCCTGTGCCTCGAAGGCGACCGCGCCGGCGGTTCCGGTCATCGCCCACCTGGGATGGCCTCGCAGCTTCACCTCGGGAGGGGTCACCTACACTGTCTACCAGCCCCAGCTGCGGTCCTGGGACCAGGTCCAGCTTACTACCCAGGCCGTGGTTGCCACATAGCCCGTGGGAGCTCCAGAACCGCGCTACGGCACCGCGTCCTTCTCCGCGATGACCACCACCGACAAGGTGATGCGGGTCGTGACCCTCGATGAACTGTCGGTGACCGCCGTTGATTTTCCGGCGGACCCGACCCAGTCGGCCGCCTACTCGTAGGCCCTGGGCTCCTGGCTCCTGACCGTGGCGACCACGCTCCCGCTGGACCGCCTCGAGGCCGACCTCGCGATCCTGAACGCCCAGAACAATGCGGTGACCCAGCCTGTCCGGAACACGCCGCCGGCATTCATTTTCGCCCAGAAGCCGTCCGTGCTCCTCCAGGTGCAGGGCACTCCAGTCTTCCAGGCCACCGCCGGCGCGGGTGCCGAACGGCTCGTCAACACCTCGGTTCTCATCGTGCGCACCGGGGGCCAGCTGTATCTCCACCTCTGGGACGGCTACCTCAAGTCCAGCGATCTAAAAGGGCCCTGGACCCGGGCGACCTCCGTCCCGTCCTCTGTTACTTCGGTTGAAACGGCGGTCACCGCCTCGAAGTCCTTGGACCTGCTGACGGGTCGCAAGGATCCGAAGACGGGTGCGCTGCCCTCGCTCAAGTCGACGCCGATTTCAGACATCGTGGTCGCGACGCAGTCCACCTCCCTCGTGGTGTTTGCTGGCGTTCCCCAGTGGGCGCCCCTGGATGGGACCCAGCTGATGTACGCCACCAACACGGTGTCGCGGGTGTTCCAGTACCTGCCGACCCAGGCCTACTACGTACTCACTTCAGGACGCTGGTTCACGGCTCCGGCGCTGTCGGGGTCCTAGACCTTTGTGGCGAGCTCGGACCTCCCTTCGGATTTCGCCCGGATCCCCCTCAACAGCCCCAAGGAGAACGTCCTGGCCTCCGTCTCGGGGACGACCCAGGCGCAGGAGGCGGTAATCGCCAATGGCATCGCCCAGTTGACCCGGGTCGATGCCGCTTCGGTCCGCATGGATCCGCCCCCGGTCTTCGATGGAGGGGATCCCAAGCTGATCCCGATCGAGGGCACCTCACTGAGCCAACCCTTCAACTGCGTCCTGCCGGTCATCAAGACCGGACCCGGATCCTGGTACATGGTCCAGAACGGGATCTGGTTCACCGCGGCTTAGTCCTCCGGCCCCTGGATGGTGGCCAAGTCGGTCCCTCCGGCAATCTACACTATTCCGATCTCCTCGCCGCTGCACTGGGTGATCTACGTCCGCATCTATCAGACCGTCGGCGATTTCGTCTGGGTCGGCTACACCCCGGGCTACTATGGAACGATCCTCGGCGATGGTGGTACGGTGGTCTATGGCACGGGCTACCTCTACGACCCCTACATCGGTGGGTTCTATGTTCCCGCGCCAGTGACCTACGGGTATGACGCCAACCTGGCCTGGACACCGTGGGGTGGCTGGGGTTTTGGGTTTGCGGCGGGCTGGGCGTGGGGCGCCTCCTTCACCTATTGGGCGGTGCCACCGCCGGTGCCCTACTGTAGTACCTATGCGGGATGGACGGCCAACCGATACGGCGGCGTGACGGCCTGGGGGCCGGGCGGCTGGGCGGCCATGACCGGCAACGTCTACCACAACTGGGGCAACCGGTCTGGTGTCACACACACCGAGGCGGGATTCAACGCCTACACCGGGCAGGCCGGGGTCCAGCAGTGGGGACATGCCTACAATTCCGTCACGGGCACCATGGCGGTCGGGACTCGGGGGGCTGTGGAGAACGTCTACACGGGCAACTACTCCACCTCCGCCCGCGGTGCGGTCTACAATCCGAAGACCGGCGTTGGCGCGGTCGGCAGCGAGGGCAGCATTGGCAACTTGGACTCCGGCAGATCGGCCCAGTACGCCCGTGGATCCGTCGTGAACCCGAACACGGGCCAGACGGAGCGGGCTGCTGGAATCCGGACCGCGGATGGCGACGGCATCTACCACGTCGGCAATAGCACCTTCGCGAGCGACAACGGCAACATCTACCGCAGCAGCCAGGGGTCGTGGCAGCAGTACGATCGTTCCGGCAATTCATGGAGCAGCGTCAACGACTCCGCGGCCCGTCAATCGCTCGACAATACCTGGGCCCGGAGCAGTTCGGGATCATTCCGGTCCGACGCCTGGAGCGGGATGCGCAGCACCGGATTCTCCCGCCCAGCGGGCGGCTTCGGCGGCTTCCGTGGCGGCGGGTTCAGGCGCTAGCGGCAGGTCGCTCCCGAGGCGCGATCTGGCCTTGGTGAAGGGCGGCCGGAGCGTCCATGGAGTCCACGGCGTACCGACCGCTCACCGGTTGGCGGCCTGGGTTCGATACAGGGTGAATTTTCCAGACTTCGATCGGGCCAAGACTTTCCAGCCGGAGGCGTCAGCGAATTCCTCCAGCCGGTCATCGGGATGGATGACCACGAAGGCACAGTTCTGGGCGCGATCGGACCATTGGCCAGCCGGGGTCGTCGACAGATCGTACCCGTAGTATTGGCCGTAGACCGGTCGGCCCAGCCACTCCTCGAAGTGCACGAACGGAACGATGCCGGAGGTCGCTATGGACGAGTCCTTGCCCACCAGAGGCCTTATCTCCGTGGCAAATGCACGTCCCTCCTCCAAGCCGTGGTCGGCGATGGACTTCTGCAGGATGGAGAATGAGACCCATGCGTTGGAGGCGATGACAACGCAGGTGACCAGACCTGCCGCAGTTGCCACGAGTCGGTGGTGTTGGGTTGGTACCACGTCGTGGATGCTCTTCCAGAGGGCCGCCACCACGAGTGGGAAAGTCCACAGGAGGTAGCGGGAGAAATGGGAGGCGGCGATTGGCAGCATCACGAGCATCCCCACGGTCGCACCGAGGACCAGAAGCAGTGTGCCGACCTCGATAGCGCCAGGGCGTGACCTGCGCTGGTGTAGTGCACGAACGATCATCAACATCAGCACCCCAATCCAAATCCCCAGGAGTGCGGTGGACAGAATCCATCCACCCGAGCCCGAGATGCGTGAAGCGATCTGTGGTGAGCGTGCCAACACCGGCCAGAGAAGCTCGTGGAACTGGATCCCTGACAGAAAGCTCAGCGCGTTCTCGACGATTTTGGACCCATAAAACTGAAGTCCTCCATTCGCCTCGATCGTGCGCAGGAAGATGGGCAGGTATCCGATCGCCCCGGCGGGCACGATCAGTCGTCGCAAGAGGGAGGTGGCCAGGAGAAACGCCACGAGGATAGGCACCGTCCGACGCGCCCGGTCGCGGTTCAGGAGGAGTTCTGCGGCGATGAGGCCGATGAACAGAGCGAGGCCGGCGGACCGGGTCAGCATCGCGGCAAGCAGCAGAGGCCCCAGGACCAGGAGCTGTCGGACCGTCAGGGTTTCGGAATGGCGAAGCCACCACCCACATGCGACCCAGACGAAGAAGGTGAACGGCACGTCGCTTCCAAGGCTGACGACACTCAGAAACCAATGCGGCGACGTAGCCAATGCGAGCATGCCGAGGGCGGCCAGCCAGGGCGGAAGCCCCAACCGGACCAGCAGACCCACTCCGATGCCGGAGGCGACCAAGGTCACGATCCCGAGGACGATCAGGCACCCCATCGCCTGCGTATCGAGGTCCTGGCACAACCAGACCACCGGAGTGAACAGCAGGGAGGTCGCGGGTGGATACAGTCCGATTGGCGGCATGCCAGGATAGGAGGTGAATCGATACCCGTGCCCGGTGGCCAGTGACCTGGCACCGGCCAGATAGGTCGGCGCGTCGGAATTCAGGCCGAAATAGGGTCGCGCAGCCGCGAGGTAGAAAAGGGCGATCGCGAGCCATACGCCTGCTGTCCAGAACCATCGTCCTCCCCCCCCTCCGGAAACCGCCTCGGCGATGGAGTCTGGTCCCGACGTTCTCAGACTCGGTCTGATATCATTGTCGTTGGTTTTCATGGGATCTGATCCATCGCTACTGTCGCTCCGGATCTCTTGAACCGGGCTGAGGAGGTCTTCCTGTGCCGATGTTTGATTCGGCAGTATCACGGTCCAAATATTCGGTAGGGAAAGGGTGGCAACCGGGATTCGGACCCCGCGAGGAAATTATTGAGCGTATCGTTTTTCCAAGGCCCTCGGGGTACCAGACCACCTCGCTGCTTTCTGGAGGACGGCGGACGCAACGAATCCACTCCACCGGCAACCTTGTCCGATCCGTGTCGGACAGTGGCAAGCCCACGCACCCTGTACCTCCTCTCTGTCGACTGGTACGCCTCCATCCAGCACGGTGCGACGACAGATCTCACCAGTCCTTCGCTGAAGAGGGTGGTGACGATTGTAAAGTTTGCGGTGCTGCCAGTCCGGGAAGGTCCTTGAGGAAAATCCCTCTGCACGACGCCTTCGATGGCATCCCGTTGGGGCGGTGGAGTCGAACCCGGTGTAGGGCTGTTTTCGATGGTCTATGGTCAAAAAACGGGATGCCCTCGACTCGTGTCCTGACCTAACGTTCCCACGCTATGAAAGGTCCAATGTGTCTAAAACTGTGTGGGACGGTAGCGCTCTGGGCCATGGTTCTGGCCGTCAGCGGGGTGTCGGGAGCCGATTTCCAGGGATCCACCCATCTGGTGCCCTTCGAGGAGGACAACATCCTGTATGGGAGGACCGCCGCGACGGGTCCCATCCAGCAACTCCAGGAACGGCTCGAGGCAGGGCAGGCGACCCTCGAATGGGATGAGCGGTTCGGGTATCTCCGCTCCCTCCTAGGGGCCCTCAAGGTGCCCGAGGCGTCCCAGATGCTGGTCTTCTCGAAGACCTCGTTCCAGCGCGACCGCATCTCTCCCGCAAACCCAAGGGCCATCTATTTCAATGACGAGGTCTACGTCGGATACGTTCCAGGATCGCCCGTCCTGGAGTTCTCCATGGTGGATCCAAAGCTGGGAGGAGTCTTCTACACCGTGGACAACCGACGGACCAACCGGGTGCGGTTCGTGCGGACCGACAACTGTCTCGAGTGCCATGCCGGGGCGAAGACGATGGGGGTGCCCGGACATCTCATCCGATCGTTCGCGACCGATGAGAATGGGGTCCAAGATCTCCTGTCGGGCGGCGAGGTGATCACCCATCGGACGCCCCTGGCGGAGCGCTGGGGAGGATGGTTTGTCACGGGGCAGCACGGATCCCAGATCCATCGGGGCAATCTGATCGGATCCGGGGACCATGCCCGGCAGCTGAAGGAGCCCAACTTCGTCGGCAACAAGACCACCCTTACCGACCTCCCGTCCCAATTCGACGTCGGGCGGTACCCGAAGGACACGAGCGACATTGTCGCGCTGATGGTGATGGAGCATCAGGCCCATCTGCACAACTTCCTGACCCGACTCCAGTACGAGGCGACGATCCAGCTCAAGGCCTACGGTCATTGCAACTACATCAAGAGCCCGCTCGAGGCGTTCCTACGCTACCTGCTGTTCACCGAGGAGACACCGCTGACGGCAACGATCTCCGGGAGTCCGGAATTTTTTGGAGCCTTCCAGAACGGGGGCGAGCGGGATTCCAGGGGACGGTCGTTGCGGGAGTTCGATCTGAAGCAACGGATGTTCCGGTACCCGTGCAGCTACCTGATTCATTCGGAGCCCTTCCGGTCGTTGCCCACCGAACTCAGGTCCCGGATCTACCACAGGCTCTGGGCGATTCTCACCGGCGAGGACGACTCGCCCGAGTGGGCGCGCCTGTCGCGTACGGACCGTCGTGCCGTGCTGGAGATTCTGACGGAGACGATCCCGGATCTGCCCGCCTACTGGAAGCTATGACCCGGGAGACCGCCAAAAACAACCCCGGCTTGGTAGGGAGTGCATCCGGTCGGGGATGCCGCCTAGAGCCGGAGGGTACTTAGGGGAGACTAAGAAAACCTGTAGGCTTGGTAGCGCGTACGGGAATCGAACCCGTCTTTCAGCCTTGAGAGGGCCGTGTCCTAGCCGATAGACGAACGCGCCAAGCGGCGCAGTGTTGTCGGGGATCGTCAGGGGGCGTGTCAAACGGTAAACGAAGACTTCCGAGGCTCGACCCTTCACCTGGAGGCCGGGATCGGGTGCCCGCGCCAGGCACAGGGAGGGGTTCATGCCCCGATCGATTGAGAAGGGGATGGCGATCTCCTGAGGTGCCTGTTTCCAAGCCTTCCAACTGCTTCCCGTTGAGGAACAAAACCTTGCCTCGGCTGGCATGGATATGGCTAAGTCGCGAATGGGTCCGTGGTCAAAGGTTCGTCAGAGCGTTTTGAGTGCGGGACACCGTCCAGTTCGATGCACCGACGTCGCATGATGATCCAGTATTCCGGCCGCGTTCAGGGGGTGGGGTTCCGATACCAGACCCACCGTGTCGCCGCCGGGTTCGAGGTCACCGGCACCGTCCGCAACCTGCCGGACGGCCGGGTCGAACTCGTCGCCGAGGGCGAGGAGTCGGAACTTGCCGGGTTCCGCGAGGCGATCCGTAACAGCGGCCTGCGGGGTTTTATTCGCAATGAGGAAGTGGCCTGGTCCGATGCCCGCGGGGATCTCCGCGGATTCGTGATCACGTCCTGATGCCGATGAAGTACGCCATCATAGCCGACATCCATGCCAACCTGGAGGCCTTCCAGGTGGTTCTCGAGGACATCAAGCAGCAGAAATGCACCCATGTCGTCTGCCTGGGCGACGTCGTGGGCTACGGGGCCAACCCCAAGGAGTGCCTCGACATCGTCCGCGGAATGAACATCCCGACGGTGAAGGGCAACCACGACGAGTACATCGGGCTGGATGAAGACCCGGAGGGCTTCAACGACGCCGCGGCGGAGGCGGTGAGCTGGTCGAGAGCCCAGTTGACCGACGACGATCGGAAGTGGCTCCGCGAGCTGAAGTACCAGCGCCTGGTCGCCAATTTCTCCATCGTCCACGCCACCCTCGATGTTCCCCAGCGGTGGGGCTATGTCTTCGAGAAGCTCGAGGCGGCGGCCAGCTTCACCTATCAGCACACCCAGCTGTGCTTCTTTGGACACACCCACGTTCCGGTCGCCTTCATCCGCGACACTGGCGTGCGGGGGGGGACCTACTCCAAGTTCCGGGTCGATGCGGGGAAGAAGTACTTCGTCAACGTCGGCAGCGTGGGCCAGCCCCGAGACGGCAACCCCAAGGCGGCCTACGTGGTCTACGACATCCCGCAGCAGCAGATCGAGCTGCGGCGACTTGACTACCCTATCGACGAAGCGCAGCGGAAGATCCGCGCCGCGGGTTTGCCCGATCGTCTTGCCGATCGTCTGGCGGTGGGTCGATAGGCCCCGGGCCTCGGATCCGGGTTTGGCGTGGCAGGGGTGTCCGCGATGAAGGTCCTCATCCTCAAGCCAAGCTCCCTCGGCGACGTGGTTCAGGCCCTGCCGGTGGCACGGCTGCTGCAGCGGGCTCGGCCAGACGCTGAGATCCACTGGTGGCTCAACCGTGAGCTGGTGCCGCTGCTGGAGGGCGATCCCGACATCGCCCGGGTAATCCCATTCGACAGGAAACGTCTGGGCCGGCTGTCGGGTCTGCCGCGGCTCATCACCCACCTCAACGCCCTCCGAGCCGAGCGTTACGACTGGGTCATCGATCTCCAGGCGCTCGCCCGTAGCGCGTTCGTGTCCTGGTACGCCAGGGGTGGGTTCACGATCGGACTGGACGACCGTCGTGAGGGGGCGCCGGCCTTCTACGATCAGGCCGTTCCCCGGGCGGGGTTTACGACCCATGCCGTCGACTGGTACCTCGACGTCCTCCGATCTCTGGGAGTTCCGGTCGACATGGGGTTCGAATGGCTTCCGCCGCGACCCGAGGTCCATCGGCTCCTCCGGTGTCGGATCCCATCGATCGATCCTGACTGCATCGCACTGCAGCCGGGTGCGCGGTGGGACAACAAGCGGTGGCCGCTGGAGCACTTCCGCCAGCTCATCGGGCAGCTCCGGATCCGGCTGCCGCGCACGCAGATCCTCATCCTTGGGGGTGCCGGCGACCAGCCGCTTGGGGCCGCCCTGGCGGGAGGAGGCAGGGCAGGGGTCCTAGATCTCACGGGGCAGCTCGATCTCCAGGAACTCGCCGAGGTCATGCGCCGTATCCGCGTCCTGGTGACCAACGACACGGGGCCGATGCATATCGCGGCGGCGCTGGGCCGGCCTGTGGTGGGTCTTTTCGGTCCGACGGAACCTTCCCGAACCGGCCCCTACGATTCGCGTCACCGGATCCTTCGGCATGAGCTTCCCTGTTCCCCGTGCATGAAGAGCCGTTGCCGGTGGCGGGATCCCATCGCATGTCTGGTCGGGATCGCCCCGCGGCTCGTGGCGGACGAGGTGGTTGGTCTTATCGACGGGACCACGGCTTGATCTGGAATCCCGGCCCCCTAAAGTCCGATTGATGTTACGCCTCGTCGCCGTTGCTCTGGCCGTGCTCTGTTCCGGATGGGTCTCGGCCCAGGTGGATATCGACTTGACACTGCCGCGTGAGACCTTTCTCCCGGCGGAGGACATCGATCTCGGGGTGCGGATCTCCAATTTCACCGGTGCCCCTCTCACCCTCGGCAAGGAGCCTCGATGGCTGCAGTTCACCGTCGAGCGCATCTCGGGTGGTGTCGTCGAAAGGCTCTCGGAACCTCCCGAGAGCGGGGAATTCACCTTGGAGCAGGCCACCCGCGGCAAGCTGACCTTCAACATCACCCCGCTCTTCCGGCTCTCCACTCCTGGAGCCTATCGCCTCATCGCGACGATTCTGCTGGCGGGTGGGGAACAGGCGACGTCGGCGCCGAAGTCTTTCGACATCATCACTGGAGCGCGGATGAACGAAGGCCGCGAGGTCGGCTGGAAGCTGTCGGATGGCACGATCGAACGGCGCAAGTTCATCGTCCAGCGGGCGAGCTTCCAGAAGAAGTCCAAGCTCTATGTGCGGATCACCGATCCCTCCGAGGCGCACACGATCAAGGTGCTGCCGCTCGGCAACTCGGTCTCCTTCGACCGTCCCGAGTGGATTGTCGACCGCCAGACCCGCTTCCACATCCTGCACCGCACCGATGCCAGCCACTACCTTTACCACGTGATCGTTCCCGACGGGACCATCGAGACCCGTCAGATGATGTACAACGACGGCTCGGGCCGCACCCAGTTCCGGGTGAATGAGGATGGTGAGATTCGCGTGTTTGGAGCGGTTCGGAGGCCGTTCCCAGGAGAGCTGCCCGCCATGAAGGAGGCGTCGACCTCTACGAATTCGGCGGCCTCCGAGGCGACTAAAGACCTCCAGTCGGCGTCTTCGGAACCGAAGAAATCCTCCACCAACGATGTCCAGAAGCCCCGCTGAACGAATGGCCCGGGTCTGCAGGGTGTTCCTCTGGCTGAGCCTTTTCGGCCTTGTGGTCCCCCTCCTGGCCGGAACGAAGGTGGTTTTCCTCAGGAATGGGGACCGGCTGACCGGCGAACTCATCTCCGAGAGCTCCCGACGCATCGTCCTACGGACCCCGGCGACCGGACGGGTCACCCTCCAGCGGGACCAGATCGAAAGGATCGAGGAATTCCCGGTCCGTGACCTCGCGGGCCCCGGCCAGCCTCCCGCGGTTCCGTCCGCAGTCCCCTCGGCGACGAATCCGCCCGTGGCCGTTGCACCTCCCCCCAAGGCCACCGGTGCGGTGACCAACGCTCCGCCGACGGTCGCTTCCTCGACCAACGCGGTGGCTGGCAGCTCCCTGCTGTGGCTTCCCGATTGGGCCCACGGGCTCTGGACCAACTGGCACGGCAATGTCCAGATCGGTGCCAACCTCGGGGTGGGCACCGCGAACTGGCAGTCCACCTACGCCAACGCCAACATCGTCAAGAAGTGGGGGCGGACGACCACGCTCATCAACTACGCCCTCAGCTACGGCATGGTGAACGACGTTGTGAATGCGAACCGCATGTACGGCACGTTCAAGACCGACCTCGCCTGGTCGGCCCAGAAGCATGTGTATTCGTACGGACAGGGCGCGGCCGGATACGACGAGATCCGCCGCATTAACCTCGAGTACCTCTCAGGTGCGGGCATGGGCTACAAGGTGATCGACCGCTCCAAGACGGTCCTGGCGGCTGAGCTTGGTGCCCAGTACCAGGTGTTCGACTACCTCACGGCACAGGACCGTGCCGACGTTGCGGCCCGCTTCGGCGAGAACCTTACGACGCAGATCGGCAAGGATGTCCGAATCACCCAGCAGCTGGGCTTCACTCCCGGGTTTGAGGATTTCACAAACTACCAGATCCGGTTTGGGCTCACGCTTTCCGTCGCCTTGTTCAAGCCTCTGACGTTGAACCTCAACGTCATCGACACCTACCTCTCGCAACCCGCACCGGGCACGGCTGACAACGACCTCCAGGTCTCGACGACCCTGGGCATCAATTTCTGAGTGAGGAAGGGGTGTGCCCCGGTCCTCGGGTTCGTTCTAGGCCACGAACTTGCCCGGGTTGAGGATACCCTTCGGGTCGAGGGCCTTCTTGATCCTGTTGTGGAGATTTCGGACTCCGGGTGCCGCGGCCTCGGGCCACCAGGGAAGCTTGGCCAGTCCGATCCCGTGCTCCCCCGTGATCGCCCCGCCGAGGTCGAGGATTCCGCGGAACAGGTCGTCGAGACAGGCCTCGCTGCGCCGACGCTGTTCCGGATCCCGTTCGTCCAGCATCACGTTGACGTGGATGTTCCCATCCCCGGCGTGACCAAAGCAGGCCAGGGGCAGCCGGTGCCTTCTCTGGAGCGAGGCGGTCAAACGGAACAAAGCCCCCAGCCTTCCGCGTGGCACCACGACATCCTCGTTGAGCTTCGTAAGCCCGGTGTCGCGCAGCGAATAACTAAACTCCCGTCTCAGCCCCCAGAACCTCTCGCAGCCCGCATCCCCGAGGCCCCGCTTCAATGTCTTCGGTCGCCACCGGCGCAGCAGGTGTTCCAGTGCCGTGATCTCGTGTCGGACGCTCGCGGCATGACCGTCGAGTTCCACGATCAGGTGCGCATCGCATCCGGCGATCAGCCGTGACCCGGTCCGCTTCTCCGCCGCCCGCAGCGTGAACCCGTCGGCCAGCTCGAGGGCACTGGGATGGAAGCCCTCGGCGAACAGGTTCTGGATGGCCCCGATGGCCTCCTTCATGGACGCAAATCCGACGCCGATGCAGGCCCTGTAGGGTGGCTTCGGTAGCAGCTTCAGCGTGGCTTCGGTGACCACCCCGAGCAGTCCCTCGCTGCCCACGAACAGCCGGTGCAGATCGAAGCCCGTCTTGTTCTTGTGGGTCCTGCCCCCCAGACGCACTCGGACTCCATCCGCCTGCACGACCTCCAGTCCCATGACATAGTCCCGAGTCACTCCATATTTGAGGCAGCGCGGGCCCCCGGCGTTGGTGGCGATGTTGCCCCCGAGGCTGCAGTGCTCCCGGCTGGCCGGGTCTGGTGGATAATACAGTCCCTTCTTTTCGACGGCCGACTGCAGGTCCGCGGTGATGACCCCCGGCTGCACCACGGCCACAAAGTCCTCCCGGGAGATCTCGAGAATCCGATTCATCCGGGTCACGCAGAGTGCGATGCCCCCGCGGACGGGCACGCATCCGCCGACGTAGCCATGACCAGCCCCGCGGGCGGTCACCGGAATCCCATGGCGATGGGCAAAGGCGAGCACCCGGGCGACCGACTCTGTCGAGCGGGGCAGGGCGACGGCATCGGGTAGGTGTGATGCGTACCACTTGTCGCCCGCGTGGGCCTGTCGGACCTCGGGGGACCTGTCCCATTCGTCCGGTCCGAGGGATCGCGCGAGGGTGCTCCAGGGGATCCGTCGGCTCATTCGGGTCCCTCGGTGTCCATGTCGGACGGCTCCGCCGCCAGGAACGCCTTGGCCTCCTCGGCCTGATCCTGGGGAACCTCGATCCGGACGCCACCTGTCGCGAGCGAGTAGCCCTCCGTGGCGAGGGCGGCATCCAGTCCGCGGATGGAGACCAGGAAGCCCGCGGCCTCGAGGCGCGATCGGATCAGGAGCGCCATGGCGGGATTCAGTACATTTGAGACGCTCACCCAGTTCACGGGCCAAGTCTGGTGTCCGGTCCGGCTCTCGGGAAACGGAAAATCAGGAATCTGGACCAGCCCGCTCGGGCGCGGGCCGAGGTGTGCCTCCACGATGAAACGGATGGCCTT
>SXGQ01414735.1_pt1 | contig 19085 bp, 7 predicted proteins | sample 3178371 | NCBI WGS metagenome assembly SXGQ01 (sample SAMN11356859, study PRJNA531348) | freshwater metagenome | isolation source: freshwater sample F1-20 | place: China: Fuxian Lake, Yuxi | collected 2017-12-25 | reverse complement strand
TGCTTCAAGCCCTCGATTAGGCAATCCACCTGACCGAACGGGGCTTTCGTCGTCCCGTCATACTCCACGTTGGTATAGATAGCGATGAAGTTGGTGCCTTTCTTCAAGAGTGCGACCGGACCAGGTCCGAGCGCCCAAGGCGCATAGTGGGGTTTGGTCTGCCACCATCCCCAGCCTAAGATCGGTTGTCCGTTGAGGTAAACCTTGAAACCTTGCGGGCTGAGTAAACTCAGGCGGTAGGAATCGTAGTCGAGACTTTCCACCTCGAAAGTCGTGCGCGCGACGATGTATTCCCCCTCGCCCCAGTCGGATTGATTGGCAAAGGTATCCTTGCCCGACTTGTAGATACCCTTGCCGATGGGCGCGCGTCCGGTGCTCCATTTGCTGTGGTCATACTCGGGCTTGAACCAGTCTTTCAAATCATCCGTCAACTGGATGCTGCGATGGCGAGTCTTCTCGCGGATTGGGACTTGGTCTTTTTCCACGAGGGGATCGAAAGTCTTGAAGCGCCAGACAAGCTCTGACGATGGAACTTTGCCGATCGGTTTCCAACCGGCGTTAGGGTTGCGGAGTTTCGCGAGGTCGATGAGGGTGCTCACGATGCCCGGCTTATGGGCTTCTTCTGCATAGTCTTTGGCCTTCAGACGCTTGGCGATTTCCGGGCGGTAAACCGTGTAGAGTAGCTCTTCGAGCTCTTTGCTTTGCTTGGCGTCCAGTTTTTCCAGAACGGCAAAAAAACCGAATTGCTGGCCGGAACTTGGATTTGCGCTTGGAGCCCCCACGATGCCGACGATATCACCGGTTTTCAATTCGTTGAATCGCAGTTGCAGGGCAGTGGCGAGTCCGACGGCAAGGGCTGGGTCGTTCTGCAGGCAAATCTTCAGGGTTTCAATGACGTTGTGAGCCCCTTCTGGGGCATGGTCACCGGGCTTGATCACGCTTGTGTCCACGCCTTTCCGCAGGGCAGCAAGGATGAGTTTGCCCGTTTCGCTTTCCGGTTTCTTTTGCTGCAGGACGGCCTTGAAGTGCTGATTCATCCACTCGCGGGGCATGGTGTGGTATTCGCTGGTCGCCATCTCCAGGAGTGTCGGAAGGATTTGGGCGTATAAGGCATCATCTTTTTGAAGTCCTGAGAGCGCCGCGAAGGATGAGTCGCGAAGCCACCAATCGGAATGCTTGGTCCATGGCATGATGAGCGGCAGGCGTGTCTGGATTTCATTCGCTGGAGCGAACTTGAGCGCCATCAACGCACCGTTGACCACCCACAACGACTCCTTGGGATCGGTGAGCATTTTCGTGATGCTTTTCAGCATCGCGGGGGTGAACTTGTCCGTGGGGATCGGTTTATTTCCGATGCCAAACCAGTATTGGTAATCGATCATGCCGTCCAGCGCGGCGCGGCGCACGCGCGGGTCTGGGTCTTCCAAGAGTTTTTCGAGGTCATCGAAGGCATCGATCGCCCGGAGAGCCTTACCCGCCTGGGTGCGGATCATGTCGTTCCGGTGATGGACGTTTTTGAGAAACATTTCACGCGGAAGGGTTTTGAGATCCTTCTCCGGTTTATGATAGCCGCCGCCCAAGGCATAATAAGGAATATGCGTGGGTTCTTCGGGACCGTATTTCAAGTAGTTCGGGTTGTGTTCGAGGGAGAAGAACGCCAGGTCGGCCTTGGTGCCCCAGAGGTTTTCGGGCAGGGTGTATTTTTGGGAAAACTTCGTTTTCGGCGCGCCGGTGATGCGCAGGGTGCGCAAGGGCGCGGTGTAGGAGAACCCCATGCCGGGACCGGAGGAGCCGACTGCGCTGCCGTAGAAGTCCAGCGTCGCGATGCCGATACTGCCGCCCGGTTCGCGGCTCAGATCGTGCCACCAGGTGAGGCGGTCCATTGACTGACGGAAAAGCGCGGGCTTTTCCTTCATCAGAAAGGAGGTGGTGATGCCGCGCCAGATACCGTCGCCGCGCCCCTCGTCACCATGGCCACATATCATCGACGAATAACTTTCGATCGTCGATAAGGCCAGATACTTGCTGGCTTTTTGATAGATGCTGGCATCGCCGCCGGCACCTGCGGCGATCTGCATGGCAGCCGCGATCATGCCGTCCTTGCCGTTGGAGCCGAGTCCGCCTTCACCACGGTGATCGCCGTAGGGGACCGTGCCGTGCCCGACGAAGCGGTAGAAAAAGCGCAGCGAGTTCTGCAAAGTTTTCTCATCGACATTCACGCCACATTCCTTGCCCAGCAGCAATGTGGTGAGCACCTGTGCGCCAGCCGGGTTCATCAGCCCACCCGCCACATATCCTGGCCATATCCCGCGCCCCCAGTGGGTCCAACCGCTGTCGAACATCAGGCGCTCCTTTGCGTCGTCGCAGTAATATTGCATGATGGGCAATACCGATTTGTCGCCGGTGCGCAGGTAGTATTCACCGCAAGCAATCCCGTTGTAGCCATTGTTCCAGGTGTGGTCACCGATGGCTTTGACATCCTTCGGAAAGGCATCGAAGTAAGCTTTTACCCGGGGCAGGTATTTGTCATCGCCGGTGGAAAGAAGAAAGAGACAGCCGAGTGCGCCCGGAATGCCGCCTTGGTTGAATTTTTTCGGATCGGCATAATAGGCGGCGGCCTCATCGATGATGCGTTTTGACTTTGGGCAATTCAATGGCCAGGTCTTGCTGTAAGCGCCAAGCACGGGAATCGTGACGGTTTCCTTGCGTTGGGTCTTGCCGTCGGCGGAGGTCACATCGAACACCATCTTTCCATCCGTGGCTTCGGCCTTGGTGAGGGCATTGCCCATCGCGACGAACGGGTCGCGTCCTTTCAGGTCCGTTCCATTGATTCCGGTGAGGATCTCGCCCTTGGCGAATTTCCCCTCGCAAGGAGAACCGGGCATCATTGCCTCCACTTTGAGGACCACGCCCGGATAGACCCGTGCCTTGATCCCAGTGGTGCCAATGATGCCGAAAAACCTCTCTCGTGTCGGGTCCGGGCGGGTCTGGTATCTAAGATCGTCGGTGTTGTAATATCCCTTGTCGTCGCCGCCCCCGCCTGCGGCATGCAGTTGGCCTGCCAACAGGGAAAAGATGAGGAGGATGGAAGATGATAGTTTCATGGTATCTGTCAGAAATGGTTGGTTGGGTTGATTGAGTGACTCTGGTCTTAATCTTTCGTGATCCTTCTTAGTGATTTACACATTCGTGCTCAACGCGCTTTCTCAGATCCGAACAAAGCCTTTACAATGGTTGGGGTGGTGACCAATTCATTCCCTTCCTTCGACGGATGGACATGATCGGGAACAACGAGATGCCATTTTTTCGGGTCGTCAGTGAAAAGCTTTTCCCAAACCAGCTGCACATCAATCAGTTTGAGCTTCCGCTCTTTGGCTACCTTCCTGTACATTTTCCCATACTCGAGAAAGGCTGGCCGCGGCTCTGCCCCAACCGGGAACGGCTGGTTCATTGTCATCAGTATTATTTCGCATTTCGGCAAAGCCTTATGCACTTTTTCGATCATGGTCTCGAGATTCTTCTGCGCATCCGCAACAGAGATCTTGTAAGGAGTATAGCCGTCGTTGATTGAGAATTCGATCAACACTGTGTCCGGCTTATGCGCGATCACACCTGCATCGATATTCTCAAGACCCCAATTTGATGCAGCCCCGGCCAGAGCACTGTTTGTCACGGTGCAGAGCTTAGGAAAACCTGCTTCTACCAGCGCCTGCACCTGGCTCACCCAAGCGCTGTATTCCGGTGTACACAAGCTCGTGCCGTAGACCACCAGGTGTTGTGATTTACCTTTGCGTAAATTTTCAGCGAGTTGGCTTGATGCACCCGGTTCGGCATGGAGTTGGCCGGCGAACAGGGACAAGATGAGGAGGATGAAAGATGATCGTTTCATGGTTTGGACTTGGGCTCGGGCTCGGGCCCGGAATTTTTCTTCAGGCGCAGGCGCAGCGTGACGGGAGTTCCCTTCTTTGGCAGATGGGTGGGATCGATACTCCAAAGCAATGCGCCATTGTCCCGGCTGTGGACCTCGGGCAGGCAGAGCACTTCGTCGCCGAAGGTAGCGATGGAGATGACATGGCCGCTGCGCTCCGCGAGGTAGGCCCTGGGGCCTGGTCCATTGTCGATGAGCCGGGATCCGGCGAAGATGAACGTGCTCGGAAAGCGGGGGACCTTGTGCCCTTCAGTCGGAATGGCACCGGGGCTGCGCGCGCGCTCTGCGGACCGGGTGACGAAATCGCTGATCGGGCGTTCCGTTAGTTTGCCGGCGGGGTCCTTGAATTCGAGGAGGACATCGATCAAGTCGCCCTTGGGAGGAAGGTCGACCCAGCGGGTCGCCTCGTCATTGATCGGCTGGCGCATTGCTGGGCTGCCGTTTTTAGCTCCGAGCAGCAGCAAGGCTGTGTGGATGTGGACGGGCGTCGGCCCCACGGCGATGATCGACTCGTGTTCCTTGCCGCCTTTGGTGCAAGCGATCAGTTCAAGAGCCCCTTCCTCGAGGCATATGGTCGCCTCGATATCGACGCAGTGCTTCTTGGAATTGATCGTCAGACCCGGGAGCTTGAAGGCTTGGCCGGCGGATGGTGAAGCATCAGCCGCAGGGGCAACCGTCGAGGGCTTAATGGGGGCAGGATCGGCTGGCTCGCCACGGCTATCCTTAACGGGGGGCCGCAGTTCGCTTGGAACTGGGAATACCGTCAAGGCGAAGCCTGCCATGACGACGACTCCCGCCATTGTCTTCCCGATTGTTTTCAAATTTGTTGGTTTACTCAATTATTTCGGTTCTTTCTGCGCATCAAGAAGCGCCCGGGCTTCGAAGAGCCGCCGTTCAAGGTCGGCTGCCTTCAGCGCCTTTTTGAGGGCTTCGACTTCGCCGCCATGCACTTGCCCTGAGACTGCGGATTTCTTGCCCGTGTAGTTTTCATACATGTCAGCGACTGTCCAGGTGTCACTGCGTTGGGTCGCAAAGGGAATATCTTTGATATACACCATACGGAGATTTCCCATGGGATTGCGGCCCCAGGCAAAGCGGTAGTGAATGGGATTGGGCACGAGGGGATGGCTCAAAACAAGAGCCTTCCAGGTGATTTGCGGCTGACCATTCTTGTCTTTACCGATTACCTGGTATTCCGCTTTGGCGGGCTGGAATTTTCCGTCTTTTCCCGCAATCGAGAACCCTGCGATTTCCTCATTGTTCACGGATGCCACATCGGAGTCAAAACTCAGGAGGAGGGCGTTGTCCTTTGGCTCCACTTTCGTAACCATGGGTGGCTTCCAACTCACGGAGGTGGCTCCATACTGGGTGGTCATGGCCCAACGCGCGATGCGCTCGGCGGCAGGTATCTTCATTTCCGGGTGCCACCACGCCCTGCGGTGGTCGTAACTGCTGGCATACCCGATGTTCTTGTCGCCGGCCTTGTAGAAGTCCAGAAAGGTTTTGTAATGGGCTTCGCGGACATAAATCCCGAAGTCCATCGTGCATTCCAGGTAATTGTCCAAAGTCTGCGGCGGGGTGTCCGTGCACAGGGAGATGATGCCGAAGGGCATATTGGCATCATTGAACGCGGCACGCCACGAGGCGATCATCCTCGGAAAAACCTGATAGTAAAAAGTCTCCGCATCAGGGCGGGCATTATTGTAACCCTGATGCCAAACCGCGCCCTTCACCGCCAGTCCAGCAATGGGAGAAATCATGCTGGCATAACAGTTGCCGGGATAATTCTGGTTGTCGACGGGTGCACCTGCCGGTTTGGATGGAGGCGGCTCAGTGGATGGTTGCCCCTGCTTCTTCAACTCCTCCATTTTCTGCGCATGCTGTTTGATCTGATTTTCCAACTCCTTCTTCGGATCCCACGCGGCAACCTGACTATCCCAGTCGGCCATTAACGCCCGAACAACATCGCTATCCATGGATCTGACGACGGTGAGCGGCAACCATCCTTCGACAGGTGTTCCCCAAAAGGAGGCGTCGATCACGCCAATCGGACTTTGCGATGTCATGTGAATCCGCCGTGCGAAGATGTATCCGATTCCGGAAAACTCAGGAACGGTCTGAGGCGAACAAATGTCCCAATCGCCATCCGGCTGTTTCTCTTTTTGGCGGCGCGGGAAGTTCTTCTTCTCTTGGTTGTCAACAAGGGAGGGAACGGTCAGGAGCCTGATCTTGGGAAAGTTCGCACTGGCGATTTCCATGTGTCCGTTTTCAAGATTCATAAGGGGCTCCTGCATGTTGCTCTGCCCGCCCATCACCCAGACATCACCCATCAGGATGTTGTCGAGCGTGAGGGTCGCAGCCTTTCCCTTGATCGTCATCTGCAACGGCTCTGACGACGCCGGCATCGCTGGAAAAACCACCTTCCACGACCGGTCTGCACCAGCCTTTGCGGTCTGAGTCTTTCCGGCAAATGATACCGTCACCTCTTCGCCTGCAAGCGCCCAACCCCAGATGGTGATGGGCTTCTCGCGCTGAAGCACCATGTTGGATTGAAACAGGTTGTGCACACTGAGCCCTTCGGCAATCGCAGGCACAACTGTTAGATTATTTGCGGGCTCCTGCTGTGCCGTGGCTGACGACAAAGTCAGCACAGCAGACAGCAAGGCTATCAGTGAGATTGTATAATTTTTCATAGGTGAACTCTGTTTGTTCATTTCGGTAAACTCACCTCACGGGACGATGAAGTATCTCAGCGATAATTCGTCGATAGAGCCCTGGGTTCCTTTGGCGTCACGGCCCAGCCCACAGACGATGGTGATCTCCTTGCCGACGTGCTTGGCGAGGTCGGCAGGGGAGTAGGTTCTGGAGAATTTCTGCCATCCGCCGGTTAGTTGCGGATCGGTCGCTGATGTTGGTGTGACCTCCACGCCGTCTGCCAACAGCTTGAACACGATGGGCGTCACGGCGCCGGCGCCGTATCCCACGAGAACATAGGTGGCGTTGCCTTGAATTTTTCCGACCGGAGCGGCCGAAACGATCAGTCCGCCCTCTCGGCAACTCCAGTCTCCACCGTTGCAATTGAAGGAATTGCCGCCCGCCTTCTTCCCCCCGGCCATCAGGAACCCCTGCAAATTCGAGTTTTGCGTGCCCCATGGACCGGTGCCGCCATATCTGATCCACCCGTTCCGGTCGTAGCCTATCCAGTCCGAGACGTCCGCAAGGATACCCGATGTATTGTCGGAGAAGTTGAACTTTCCTCCACTGGATAGCGTGGTGGCCGGTCCTACGCCAGTCGTGTAGCCCGAGATGGTCCCGGTGATTGTGGTCTGGCCCGGTTTGTAAATCGTGTCGAAACCGCCATTCGGTATGGGCACCGACACGAATTTTGCAGCAGGGGTCGTCACACCGAAGGGAAGTGATGCGTTACCGACTTGACCCAGGGCATTGCGCATCTTCACCGTGTAGGTGTAGCGCGTGCTGGGCTCCAGGCTCGTGTCGGTGAAGACGGGATTGGTTGTCCATCCGCTGTCGCCTCCCCCCGGATTGCCCGAGGTCTCATCGAAGAAGTATTCGATCGGCTCAAAGTCGCCGCGGCCCGGGGTCGCCTTCATGACGATATCCAGAGTGCCACTGAGCGACGGAGGCGAGGCAAACGTTGCCGGATCCGGCCCGGGGACGGCTACCTTCTCCTTGAGATTCGTCAGGTTCACGATGGCGCTAATCACGCCCGACTTATGCTCCTGCAGATAGTCCTTGGCGTTCAGCCGCTTGATGAGTTCCGGGCGGTAAATCGTAAAGAGGATGTCCTTAAGCTCATCCCGCTGCTTGGCATCCAGTTTTTCCAGAACGGCGGAAAATCCGCCTGGATCTGCCGCAATGCCGACGAGATCCTGAGTTCTCAAGTCGCTGAATCGCAGTTGCAGGGCAGTCGCTAGTGTGCCCGCAAGGGTTGGGTCGTTCTGTAGGCAAAGCTTCAGGGTTTCCATGATGTTCCAAGCGCTCACGCCGAGGTCACCGCTCTTGATCTTGCCCGTATCCACGCCTTGACGCAGCGCTGCTATGATGAGTTTGCCCGTTTCGCTTTCCGGCTTCTTTTGCCGCAGGAGGGCATTGAGGTGCTGCATCATCGCCTCGCGGGGCATGGCGTCGTATTCGCTGGTCGCCATCTGCAGCAGTGTAGGAAGGATTTTGACGTAGAGGGCATCATCCTTTTCAAGTCCTGAGAGTGCCAGAAACGAAGATTGGCGCAGCCACCAATCGGAGTGCTTAGTCCACGGCTCGATGAGCTTGTAGTTCTGCTGGATGTCCTTGGCCGGAGCGAACTTGAGTGCCAGCAGCGCACCGTCGATTACCCACCACGACTCCTTGGGATCGGAGAGCATTTTCGTGATGCTTTTCACCATCGCAGGGGTGAACTTGTCCGTGGGGATGGGGTTATCTCCGATGCAGAAAAAGTAGTTGTAATGGATCATCCCGTCCAGTGCGGCGCGGCGCACGCGCGGGTCTGGATCTTCCAAGAGTTTTTCGAGTTCATCGAAGGCACCGGTCGCGCGGAGAGCCTTGCCCGCCTGGGTGCGGATCATGTATTGCCGGTGATAGATGTTCTTGAGAATCACTTCTCGGGGCAGGGTATTGAGTGCCTTCACCGGTTGGTGATACGCGCCGCCCAAAGCATAATAGGGAACATGGACTGGTTCCTCCGGGCCGTATTCCAAGTATTTAGGGTTATGTTCGAGTGATAGGAATGCCAGGTCGGCCTCGGTGCCCCAAAGCTTTGTGGGCAGTTTGTATTCCTTGGAGAACTTCGTTTTCGGCGCGCCGGTGATGCGCAGCGTGCGCAAGGGCGCGGTGAAGGAGAGCCCCATGCCGGGACCGGAGTGGCCGACTGGGCTGCCATGCAAAAAAGACAGTGTCGCGATGCCGATACTGCCGCCCGGTTCACGGCTCAGATCGTGCCACCAGGTGAGGCGGTCCATCGACTCACGGAAAAGCTCTGGCTTATCCTTCATCAGATAGGAGGTGGTGATGCCACGCCAGATGCCATCGCTGCGCCCTTCGTCACCATGGCCCATCACCAGCGACGAGTAGCTGTCGATCGTCCCCAAGACCATATATTTGCTGGCTTTTTGATAGATGGAGATATCTCCGCTGGCGCCTGCGGCGATCTGCATGGCGGCGGCGACCATGGAGTCCTTGCCGTTGGAGCCGAGGCCGCCTTCACCACGATGATTGCCGTAGGGGACTCCGCCGTGGCCGGCGAAGCGGTAAACGTGGAGGAGCGCGCCGAGCAAGGTCTGCTCATCGACATTCACGCCGCATTCCTTGCCCAGCAATAGCGTGGTGAGTAATTGTGCGCTTGCCGCGTGCAACACTCCACCCATGTAACCGGGGTCGATGCTCTTGTTCCCATAATGCCCCCACCCGCAGCCGTAGATTTGGTGTTCCTTCGCGTCGTCGCAGTAATACTGCATAATAGGCAACACCGACTTGTCCCCTGTGCGAAGGTAATATTCACCGCAAGCAATCCCGTTGTAACCATTGCCCCAGGTGTCCACGCCGATGGCTTTCACATCCTTCGGGAAGGCATCGAAATAGGCTTTCACCCGGGGCAGATATTTGTCATCGCCGGTGGAAAGCAGGAACAGGCAGGCGAGGGCGCCCGGAATGTGGCGCGTGTTGAATTTCTGCGGATCGGCATAGAAGGCGGCGGCTTCATCGATGATGCGCTTCGATTTTGGGCAATCCAGAGGCCAGGTCTTGCTGTAGGCTCCGAGCACGGGAATGGTGACGGTTTCCTTGCGCTGGGTCTTGCCATCGGTGGAGGTTACTTCAAAAACCATCTTTCCATCCGCGGCCTCGGCCTTGGTGAGGGCATTGCCCATCGCAACGAACGGATCGAGCCCTTTGAGGGCGGCGCCATTGATTCCGGTGAGGATCTCGCCCTTGGCGAATTTGCCCTCGCACGGAGAGCCGGGCATCATGGCCTCCACTTTGAGCAGCACGCCCGGATAGACCCGTGCCTTGATCCCGGTAGTGCCGATGATGCCGAAAAATCTCTCGCGCTTCGGATCCGGGCGGGTTGAGTAGATCCGTTCTTCGGTGTTGTAGTAGTCCTCACCGGCATGGAGTTGGCCCGCGAACAGGAATAGGCTTAATAGAAAGTGCGATAGTGTTTTCATGGTTTTGCCCAGGCTCACTTGGCTTTCGGCAAACTGAAAATTGCCTCCGCGAACGCCTTGCCAATCTGGGTTAGGATCTTCGCACTACCAAAATAGTGGTAACCGCCATTGGAAGCGCCTTTGAGGGCCTCCCTGTCTTTGGGTGAAAGGACTTCCTCCAAGGCGAGGTCGAGTTTCTCCCGGTTTGCTTTGGTGATGCCCTCAATCCGCACATCGATCGCGGCATAACGTTCCGGGGAGCTAGGGTCATATTGGTCATTGGCATAGACCGCCAATACGTTCTTTCCCTTCTTCAAATGTTTAATCTGTTCGTTCTTGAGGACGAGAGAGCCGTATTGCGGCTTGTCCTGCCACCAGATGTAGGTGTGGATCTTGTGTCCGTTCAAATAAACATGGAGCCCTTGTCTTGCCAAAATCGCCATGCGATACGAATCGAAGTTGAGGTCTTCCACTTCAAAATTGGTGCGCATGAGTAGAAATTCGTCCTCTCCCCATATTGAGGGGAATTTGTCTAAGGCGACTCCGCTGTGTTTCCAAACACCCTTTCCGATGGGGGCCTTGCCTTCGGTCCATTTGCTGTCATCGAAGTCGGGCATGAACCATTTCTCCATCCCGGCCGGCAGCGTGATGTCGCGGAAGCGTCTGGCCTCATATTTTTCCAATATGTCCTTCTTTTCGGTGGGAGCAATCGTAGCGAAGCGCCAGTTCCGCTCCTCTGGCAAAGGTGTGCCAAGCGGCTTCCAGTAATTATCCCATTTCCGCTCCTTGTCTAAAGTTCCATCTTTTTTCAATGTGTGAGCGGTCGCGACGATATTGTTATACTCGCCCTGCTTGGGTTGTGCGGCGGCAATGTCATGATCCCAGAATGGGGCGGTATCAACATTAACCACATTGCCTTTGAACTCGGGCATGTCGGCCGGCGCGGCCATGGCCTTGCGGAAGTTTACATTTTTCTCACCGTCGACACCCAGCACGCCGATCACAAAAGGCAGCTTCGGGGCTGACAGGTCTTTGCGAACATCGCGAATGAAATGTGCCAACAAGCGCGAGTATTCATCAAAATTACCCCCGGGGTAGGTCTGGCCATCGACCAGGTCGTTAAAACCCTGAAACCAGACAAAACCGGCGAGTTCATAACCGGCCTTCTCGTCATATTCCGGACAGACCCGTTTGATGTCCTTGGTCACTTTCTTGACATGCTCAATCATCGCCCGGTAGATCATCCCCGAAGCGGCATCCTTGTCTTCCTGCCATTTTTTTCGGTCTTCGAGTTTAGGAACTCCGTGGGCGCCCTTGGGATGCTGGTCCCACACATCTTGAACCGCCTTGGGCAGCTTGTATGGCCCGGCACTGGGCGGACGGAAATCGGTGTTCAGGCTCCGGCCTCCCCAGGAGGTCTTGATGATGAGGACAGGCTCCTTGAGCATTTTCTCAGTGTAAATGCCGAAGGTGAACTCCGGGCCGATTTTGCTGTCCGTAGCTCCGAATCCGGCTGTTAGTTTGCCGGTCTTCTCAAGCATGTCAGAATACTGGTTGCCACCGCAGCCGAGCGACGTGATCCAGACATTCTCGCAGACTCTTGGCTTGCCCCCGGCATCACGCATCTGCTTGAGGATAGGCGCCGTCAACGGGTCTTTGCCGATGTAATCGAACGTCGAAGTGTCCGCATGCCCCTGCATGTTGGACTGGCCGGCGAGGATGAATACCTTGAGCGGCTTGGCATGGGAAAATGGTGAGAGGGCACACAGGAGTGCCGCGGTTAGGATTGCAGTTGGTTTCATGGTCATTTTATATGTTATAAATTATCGTGGCCGCATTCGATCAGCGGGACACCGCGCCGGACTGGAGCGGGACCTCACAGAAAGTCAGGGCGGCGATTCCGTTTTCGCCGAGAAGCAGTGTATTCTGGTTCCAGTTGGTTTCTTTGAGATAGGTGATGTGTTTCGCCGCGGACGCTTCTTTTAGTTTGAGCGTGAGCACGTTGCCGGTGACACTTCCGGAGGCGACTTTGTCTTTCTCCCCATCGAGGTAGAATTGGCCAGCCAAGGCATCGGCCCAGACCACTGGTTGATCAAACTCCAGGGCGATCGTGTCCTTGGTGGTATAAGTGGCTTTGCGGAGATTGGCCGCGGTGATGGGCTTGGTTGGCTTTGCTCCGTAATGGTCGCGTTCGATGATCGGCTGAACCATGCGCGCGAACTCCGCCCAACCCTCCAGCGGATAGTGGCAGCCGCCGGGTGGCTTCACACCCAGCGTGGAGAGAATGCTCATGTTAGAAAAGAGATAGGGCAGCGTCCGCTGTTTTTCGCGCAGGCGGTCGCCAAGTCCCATATTTCCGCCCATCGCGCATGAGTTCGGGAAGATCTGGAACACGTAGTAATTTTTCACATTCGGAAAGTCTGTTTTCCATTCCGCGGCCATTTCCACGAACAATTCCTGGTAGGTCTCCCATGAATAGGCGCCCGTCGGGCCGACGTAGGATTGATCGTTTTCGCCCTGATGCCACAGGATCCCGCGGATGCCGTGGGTCAACTTCGCCCCTTCCACTCGCGTCAATAAAGTGCCGTAAAGTTTGTATGGATTAGCCCATGCATGCGCACCGCTGGTATCACGACGATTTTGCGGATTCGGCAAGTGCTGGTCGATGCGTGTGCCACCCGCTGCGGCATTGATGATAAAAATGGGCACCTTTTGACTTTCGACCAAACGCTTGGCCAGTTCCATGCCCCACCAACCCAGCTCGGCTTTCTCGCCTTTCTGTGCTTTCCACACTGGATAACACCACAGGTTTACAGGGGCGGCGGTTTTATCATCTGAAGGACGGCCATAACTGCGGATCCATTTGTTCGTCTCTGGCAGAGATTGTTCGGCGGTATCTGTCGCCAATGCGTTTGATTGTCCGTCAATGATGTAGGCATCGCCGCAGACCAGATCATTCACCGTTTGTAGAACGGTTTCCTTGCCACCGGCCTTCGTGCCAAACTCCACTTTGTATTGGATCAAGCCCGGCTTGAGTTGAGTGGAGAGTGTGTAGGATTTGTCCGCTGCGGGCTTGGCCGTCTCGGTCTTGATGAGTTTGTCGTTGGCGTAGAGCTTGAGGAAAGCGGTGTCGGCGGCGGCGGTCAGCGTTCCATTGTAATAGAGCGTGCCTAGCCCCTTGTCGTCGCGTGGGTAAAACTGGCCGTCCTCGGGCTTCTCATCCTTTGCAGGAATGCGCGCAAGCCACGGGTCGCTCTTCGGTTCGGTCACCTCAATCGAGGCGGTCTGATTGATCAGCTTGCCGCCGTTACTTATCGTTAAGGTTACATCCAGCTTCCCGCTGCTCTGCGAGCGCGTGAGAATCAGCTTGCCCGGCTGAATTTCCTTGATCACTGCCATGCCGGAAATTTTCCAATCGTATTTCAGTTCGCCGACATTCTTTTGTTGCATGTCTTTCAAGTTGGAAAGCTGCGACACGATCTCGATCGTCTCGCGACCATTCCACTTCGCCGGGGCTTTCAGCGTGAAAACCGGGTCAGGAATCGTTTCCTGAATGGTTACAGGAATTTCCAATGTTTTTACTTTATCCGCAAAGACCGCCTTGCATTGGACGGTAAAAGTCTGGTCTCCCGTAATACGTCCGGCATCGATTAAAAACTTGAAGGTATCAACAGCCGCAACCGACTCCAGGCCGTCTTTCTTGAGTATCCAGTAAACCTTCTGCGCGCCGCCGGCCTTTGCAGACACCAATGCGATCTTGCCTTCGAGCACGGTGATCTTCTTCTGCGAAACCGAGAATTCATTGCCGGTTTGCACAAGAGAACCTACAAGCGTCTGAAACTTCTTCTGATTTTCGTAAGAGAGCTTGATCCACATCGCGCTGCGCTCGGTTTTCGAAATCTGCAGTTCATCGACATACCCGTCATACCCCCCGCCGCAACAACTGCGAATATCCACTCGCCCGATCTTGACAATTCCAGGCACGCCTAAGGATTTCCAGACAGTCTTGTAGCTGTCATACAGGACACCGTCTCGGTAGATTCGCATCATTTTAGATTTCAAATCGTGTGTGAATGTCCAGTGCCGCCATTGTCCGATCATGTCCTCGAGCTTGCCTGGGCTGAGAAACTTATCAACAGACCAGCGCGGATTATTGTCACCGAACGCCCACCATAAATCGGAGGCCCCAAAATGGACGGTGATCAATTCATCGCTGCTGGCAGTTGACGCGCCGAACGTCCAACCGGACATTTTTGATGCCGGCGGAGTGCCGTATGTCCACAATGAAATGGTCATCGTCCCTGTGATCCCGTCAAGCGACCCGGTGGGCAATGAAATATACTGCCCGCTGGCAGACACAAAGCTGGCCGCTCTGCCTACTATCCCGCCGACGTTCGTCGCGCCATTGTTCGTGCCGGTGTTTTGCCTGATGGTCGCATCCGCAATCGAGTTCACGTCATGAAGGTGCCACACGCCGGCGAAACCGTTGGCAGTGTCAAACACCGCCGCGCCGTTCGACTCGCTCGCGGCATCGGGCTTACCCCAGAACATCTTGAACTCCTGACGCGCATTCCCTTTAATCGTTGGAATTCGAACCCAGATGCTTGCCGTTCCGGCCGCCGCATCCCATTCCTCTATCTGGTAACCCATCGGCGTCCCGTCGCTTGTGGAAAAACGGATATCTTCTCCGTTTGGTTTTGCCTTCCTGAAATCAAAATTGTCTTTGTTCAAGCGAACAAGTAGAGGGAAGTTATCTTCCGATGCCGTCGCCGGCAGGTCGGCTCCTTCGGGCGTGGTGAGAATGAACATCGATCCCGAGTGCTGCCAGCTAGTGTATTGCGCGGCCTCTGCCGTCGGCCATAACGTGAGCAGCGATGCAGCGAGGAATACAGATTTGAGGAGGTGGTGTTTCATGGAGCGGCTATTTGTTTGGAACCGTCTTCCGGGGTGTTGCAGTGATGCTGCGAAGTAGCGGATAACTTTTAGCGGCCTCGATGGCCTTGATGGCTTCCTCCACGGCGCCGACACGCCGCTTGTTGAGTTCGCCGCCGGGATACTCCCGGCGCTGGACCTCGGTGTTGAAGCTGGCAATCAATTCCCTCAGCGCGGGGATATGCGGCTTGGCGGCGGCTCCGTAGCTGGTGATCATTTTCATGATCTCGCCCGTGCGGCTTTCGCTGCCATGCCCGCCCTGGGTTTTCGCCAGGCCGACCGCTGCCGCAATGCCTTCCTCAAAATGATATTTGGTCAGCGCCTTCAAGCCCGCCATGCGGATTACATTGTTGAACATGGTGTCCGCCGGACTGGGGCTCTCCACCGCTGCGAGAATGACTGGGGCGAGTTCGATGACATCATCCTCGCTGAGTTGGTTCTTGAAGCAATGTTCGAGGGTGGCGCGGGCCATGCCATCCGGATTGGTGGATACCGCGCGGATGGCTTGGTTGCGCAACTTGGGATCCACTTTCTTGAGTTCATCCCTCAGCGGGCCGGAGAACACGGCGGAGGCCAACTGGCCTTGCGCGATTTGCACGGGGTCTTCCCAACGGATCGGCCATGAGGGTTCCGCGGTCGCCACGAGCGCCTTGAGGATGCTCTCGATGGCCGGCTTGGCGGTCCCGCCCATTTTTCCAACAGCCTCGGCCGCCTTGTAGCGCACCCAGCGGTCCGGGTGGGCGAGTTGTTTGACCAGGACGGTTAGCGCCTCGGGATTTTTGATGAGCCCCAGCGCCTCGCACGCACACTGAATCTGATGCGGATTGCCGGTGTCGGCGAGTTTGATGAGTTCGGCCACCATCGCCTTCGACTCGGGGCGCGCCGCCAGTTCCTGCGCCGCCCAGCCACGGACGATCGGCGACCAGTTGCCGAAGGCGGCGATCAGTTCGGCGGGAGACATCCCGCGTCGATCGAGATCGAAATGACCGGCTGCCACGGCTCCGGCGGCATCCGTCTTGTTGAGCCAGCCCGAAGAATCCAAATCGCGGCCGGTGATGACGAGTTTCTTCAGTGGCAGCGAGTAGGTGAGCACGTAGGTGGCGGCGGGACTGAGGCCGTTGTAACTGCTCTTCCCAAAGTAGGTATTATCATGCGTGCGCCCGGCTCCGTATTGCTCGCCGCCGTCATAGGTGAACGATCCGTCCGAGCGGCGGACCAGATCAAGGTGCCACGAGGACTTGCGGATGAACGCGGCCGCCGCCTCGGGGCCGCCGGCGGCCGCACCGAGGGCACTCCATAGATAGCTGAATCCCTGTCCGGTGTGACCGTATTCGCGACTGGCGAAACCTGCCGTGGCCATGCGGGCGAAGAACTCCGTCTCCTTCGGCTTGTTGCCGATCGCCGCAAACATCACTGCGGTGATGGAATTCTTGCCGTTGTTCTCATGGGTGTTCCATGGTGCGTGCTCTCCGTAGGGGATGGAACCTTTGTCGGTGAAGTAGCCGAAGAACCCGGCGGCGCGGAGAACGGCCCGATCAATTTCCGGGTGCTTCACGCCGCATTTCTTGGCGAGGACGATGGCGAGGTTGGCCGGTAGCCCGGCCATGTTCACGGGACCGTAGGGTGGCACGGAGCCATTGAATTTCCCATCCTTGGTAAGTGCGGCGAAGCCATGGCCGAAGGTCCCATACATGCTCTGGCCACGGGCCAGTTGGAGGGCACTTTTTTCGATCGAGGCCAGCACATCTTGGTCGCGGGTGACCATGAAGTATTCGCTAAGAAACAGGAGGCGATAGCTCATGTCCCACGTCCTGCCCCAGACGGGTCCGGAGGGCTTCATGTCTGGATCCAGACTTTCCTTGGCGAGGCCGTGTGCGAATTCGCGCAGTTTTGGCAGGTATTCCGGCTTGCCCGTAGCGAGCAGGGCCAGACCCTGGATGAATCCTACCCAGTTGGTCTCCAGCTTTTCCTTTTCGAGCACCTTGATGGCAGCCTCGAGGATGCGTTTGGATTTCTCGCAGTTCCATGGCGCGGTGTCGCTGTAGGTGCCCATCACGGCAAGCTTCAATGAGAGATCTTGCGTTTGGCCTGCGCGCGAAACCTTGAGCTTGAGCACCCCGCCCCGGGCCTCCGTTTCCGCCTCCTGAATCGCCAGTGCAATGGACTTGCGCGCATCGTCGCCAAACGGCTTGCCATCCACACCGAGGATCACATCGTCCACCAACACGACCCCGTCGGCAGGTGATGCGGCGCCCACATGGGTGACCAGGATCTGTCGGCTGGCCAACGTCGTGCGCCCTTGTGCGGCATCAAGATTGTTCGCGGCCTTGGTGTAAATCCAGCCGCGCAGGCCGGTGGCGCCGAGGTTGTAGGTTTGGCCATAAACCGGCGAGCTCTTAGGATCGGTTTTGAGTGCGGCGATGGCACCGGCTTTGGTGAGATCGGGCACTTGTGCGAAAAGCGGGCTGGTGAGGCCCATTGCGAGCGCGGCCAGCAGACCGATGGTTTGGATCGATGTTTTCATTGTGTGGATTCTCATGAAAAAAACGGAAAAGGATTACTTCAACAGCCTCTTCATTCCCTCAGCCAGTCGATCGACAATGAGAAAGCAGCTTTTCCGCATTGCCGCACCAGTGGTGCCCATGTGTGGCATGGGGCGAGGGTTCCGCAGCGCTGTCTTCGACCTAATATCAATGATTGCGAGGGCTTGGAGTTGTTTGATTTGAGGAAGGTCCGAGTAAAGTGTTGATTGCGGTGGATAATGTTTCGGCAATCTTCCTGGCTCCGCCCGCGTTGGGCAACGCGTCGTCTTTGCTCATGTCATGCTGTGGTTCAAAACGCTGATTTGCTTCAGCCAATACCACGGGTGACAGAGTGGATGCGGATGACCGGGCAAGCCGGGAGATTTTTTGATTGAGCAGGACGCACGTTTCTTCGCGGCCTCTGGCCGGAAGGCTTTGCGCGATCACGATTTTCACTTTTGCGTTTTTCAAGCGCAGCGCTGTGATTACCCGGCCGATGTTTTTGATGATGCCATCGGTCAAAGGTTCGGCTTCGGTTTTGTTTACAAGGATATCCTCGGCTCCGGGATGAATCACGGCCAGATCGGGCACATTGCGTTCCAACAGACGGGGCATGTTGTCCGCGATCCACGCCGAATCCTTGCCCCAGTGCCCTTCGTGATCCGGGTCGAATTGGTAACTGTCCGCCTCAACCGTGCCGTCCTTGTGTTTGTGCCGACTACCGACGAAGTCGATCTGATGCCCGTTGCGTCGCAGCATTCCATCCAGATATCTCCTGTAGGAAGTGCTGGAGTCGAGGCCTTCAGTCGCGGAGCCGCCGATCAGCATGATTTTCACCGGCGCGAGCGGAGGCGCTTTCATGAATTTTTCAATGACGGGGGAAATGCCTTTTTCCCATGCCTGATAGCCTTCTTTGGTGAGATGAGTGCCGTCGTTGAACAAGGCCTTGTTGATGGTGCCGTCGGGCTGGAGGAAGCTGTCCTGCAAGTTGAGATATGCCACTTCATCGGAGTCCAGCGCAAGCTTGGCATTGATCGCGTTGACGCGTTGGCACTTCTCCCACTTCGCGCGATCTGCGACGGGCAGCAATGCCATCATGATGAGACGCGTGTGCGGTAGCTTGCGACGAAACACTTGAGCGACGGCCCGTTGACCGTTGGCGATGTCTTGCGGCGGGCAGTTTATGCCGAGGTCCCACTTCTCCTTGCCTCCCGCGCTTTTGGTGACGCCGAAATTGTTGATGCCACACAGTATCACCGCGACTTTGGGATGCCTGCCATCGGGGAAATCAAGATTGCCACGGGTCACGCGGTGAAGCATGACCGGAGTGATGTCGCCCGAGTTGCCCATGTTGATGGGCTTGTAGCCGGCGAACTGATTCTCCCAAATCTCCCGACCCGTGGCGGGGCCAAGCGACCATGACCAGGTGATCGAATCACCGAAGAAAACCAGCCGGGTGTTTTGCGCGGCAGCCACCTCGCGATTGACCCTCTGGAATTCGCTGTTCCAGTAATCGTCCAGAACCTCAGATGGCCTCGTGGTGCT